>Ga0075030_100001111_pt1 | contig 24078 bp, 22 predicted proteins | sample LitLauG_LLR_2012_FD_71393 | JGI IMG/M metagenome (GOLD analysis project Ga0075030, IMG submission 71393) | Freshwater sediment microbial communities from Pennsylvania, USA - Little Laurel Run_MetaG_LLR_2012 | ecosystem: Environmental > Aquatic > Freshwater > Creek > Sediment | place: USA...
GCCCCGAAATGGTCGGTCCGGTCCAGTGCCGCGAGGATCTTGGCGGCGACGCTCTCCATCTGGCCGGCGGCTTCCGCGGCCAGCGGACTGAGGTCCGAAAGGATCACGACGAATTCGTCGCCACCCAGGCGCGCGACGCTGTCGCCCTTGCGCATGCAGTCGAGCAGGCGCTTGCCGACCCGCTTGAGCAGCAGGTCGCCGACCGCGTGGCCCAGCGTGTCGTTGATGCTCTTGAAATTGTCCAGATCGATCAGCAGCAAGGCGCCGCTCTTGGCGCCGCGAACGTTGGCGGTGATGGCCTGCTGCAGGCGGTCGAGCATCAGCCGGCGGTTGGGCAGGTTGGTGAGTGCGTCGTAATAGGCCAGACGCTCGACCTCCTGCTCGGCGGCCTTGCGCAACGTGATATCGCGCGACGAGCAGAACAGCACCGGCTTGCCGCCCAGGTCCAGGGCGAGGCTGCTGATCTCGACGTCGAACCGGGTGCCGTCCTTCCTGCGGTGGACGGACTCGAACTGGGCCCGCAAACGGTTGGCGAAGGCGTGCACCAACCGCGCGCGCAGGTCGCTCTCATCCAGGCGGTCGTCCCACTGCCAGACGCGCATGCCGACGAGTTCGCCGCGCGAGTAGCCCAGCATGGTGCAGAACGAGTCGCTGGCCTCGAGCAGGGTGCCGTCCGCGTCCAGGATATGGATGCCGTCGCTGGCGTTGCGCAGGATCGCGAGATTCTTCTCGCTCTCGCGCAGGAGCACGCCCTCGACGCGCTTGCGCTCGGAGATGTCGCGGCTGATGCACAGGAGCAGCGGCTGGTCGTCCATCTCGACGCGGCGCGCGCTGATCTCGACCGGGAAGGCCGAACCGTCGCGGCCGATCCGCGACGACTCGAAGGTCACGCTCTCGTGCAAAGCGACCACGGCGCAGCGCCGCAGCACCTGATCGGCGTGCTCCGGCAGGCACAGGTCCGCCAGGCGCCGGCCCAGGAGTTCGCGTTTGGATCGGCCCAGCCGCTCGTGGGCCGCACGATTGAGGTCGATGATCCGGCCCTCGAGAGAGAGGAGTTCGATGCCGTCGCTGACCGATTCGAAGATGTTGGTGAACTTCGCGTTCGCTTTTTCGATGTTCTCGTACGGCCGGTCGATGGCCTCGGCGACGATCGCGCGGTAAATGAACAGGTAGCCCACGACCTTGTAGATGTGGCCCAGCAGGTTGTACGGCCCGGTCATCGTGGTGTAGACGGTCAGGTAGATCTCGCTCATGGCGATCGCGCAGACCGCCCCCAGGAGCAGGACCGGGTCGAACGACTGCGGCGCGCGCAGTTTCCCCAGCAAAGCCGCCGCCGTCGCCAGGCTGAGCCCGATCACCAGGTACTCGACCGTCTTCTTGAAGGGCGTGAGGCCCGCCCCGGAGACGAAGGTGTCGGGCAGCCACGGCTGGTGGACGATGACCACCCAGTTCGCCAGTGCGACGGCGCACAGCGCGCCGCCCAGCAGGGCGTAGCGCGTGCGCGGGTTCGCCGGCTTGGCGGCCGGCCGCAGCACGAGGAGCAGCAGGCTCGACGAGGCGATGAGCCGTGCGGCAAGCCAGAAATTGAGATGCTTCTGTGCGTCGTTGGGCGTTCCGAAATCGGGCATGCCGACGTAGGACGCCATGTGCGAGAAATCCAGTGCGCCGACGGTCAGGAAGGCGCAGGCCAGGACCAGGACATTGCGCGACACCTCGCGGCCGCTCGAGTTCCAGCCGACCGCGAACACCATCAGCGAGATGACGATCGAGATCGTCTCGAGCAGGGTATGCAGCGACAGGTAGTTCGCGACGTCGGCGGCCGGCCCGCCGACGGGCAGCCAGAGGGTGCCCAGTTGCACCCCGGCCAGTGCGGCGAGGATCGTCAGTGTGGAGCGGAGCTCGCGACGGTACGGCGGATACCGGCGCAGCGCACCGGCCGCGCCGGACGGCGCGGCACTCGCCGTGGCTGCCACGGTCGCCGGCGGGCGTCCGCCATCGTCGCGGTCGTCGCTTGCTTTCATGCGCCTCTTGCGCGGTTGCGCCCTGACGGATGGAACGATGCGGCAAGGCCTGAAGGGATCCGCCGGATTGCCGCTTGTTCCGGCCAGTGGTCAAACGGCTGGATCCGGCCGCAAATGTGTCACTTATATCCCTATCCACGCCTGCAATGGATGATTTTCGTCATCCGGCGCCGAACCCTTGAGCCGATGCCGTCGCGCCGGAATGGCCGAAAATCCGCTTTCCGGGAGTGGCGCGCCCGTGGCGGGCAATCGGTAGCGCTCTGCAATCCTTTTCTGGCCGGGCCGGCGCGAGCCGGATCGATCAGTGCGGCCCGCCCGCCGCCTCGATCATCTGGTGCACGTCCTGCGTCATCACCGCCAGAAACCCGACCAGGCCGACATAGGCCGCGCCGTAGGAGAACCGTTGCTCGTTGCTCACCCCGTAATACGCGACATTTTCCGGCGCGGTGGGGTCGTAGCGCCAGGCCCGCATGAGTTGCGGCAAGGCCAGCACGGCCATCATGATGAGCACCGGGCTGGGACGGTACAGGAACAGGGCCACCAGGATCGGCGCGCCGAGCAGCCAGATCCGCGGGCTCAGTACCGCCGTGATGCGGCCGCCGTCGAAGGGCGACAGCGGGATGAGGTTGAAGAGGTTGATGAAGAATCCGGCGTACGACAGCGCCAGCAGCATCGGGCTGTCTTCGTTGCGCGCCGCGAAGTAGCAGGCCAGCGCGCCCAGCGTGCCCAGCAGGGGTCCGGCCAGGCCGACATAGGCCTCGGTCTCGACATTGTGCGGCAGGTCCTTCATCTGGATCCAGGCGCCGACAAACGGAATGAAGGTCGGCGCACCGACGGCCAGGCCACGCTGGCGCGCGGCCAGGAAGTGGCCCATCTCGTGGACCAGGATGAGCAGCACCAGGCCGGCGGCAAATGTCCAGCCGTAGAAAATGGCGTACACGGCGACCGACAGCAGCATCGAACCGCCGGTGATCAGGACCTTGCCCAGCTTCCCCGTGAACAGCAGGGCGAGCAGGATCTTCATGCGCCGGGCGCCGGGGGCGGCGGCGGTGCGTCGGACGGGCGCGCCGACGCATCGGCCGCGGCATTGCCGGGTGCGATCCCGTGTGCGCTTCCAGCTGCGTTCCCGGGTGTGTTTGCGGGTGCATTCGCAGCTGTATTCCCGACTGCATCCGCCGGCGCACCGACGGGCGCGGCCGCCGCCGTCGGCGATCCCGCGCCTGCGCCTGAAGCGCCGGCGGCCGCGCCCGACGGCGAAGGCGCCTTCTTGCCCAGGCCCAGCATCTTGCGCAGCACCAGGCCGCCGCCTGCCAGGGCGACGAGGATCACCTTGGCGAATTTCACGACAAAGGCCGCGATGATCGCGATCAGCCCGATCTTCTTGGCCGCGACCCCGGCGACCAGCGCCGCCAGGCCGAACTCGGCGACGTGATCGGTGGTGGAATTGAAATCGGCATAGCGCTTGCCGGGGCCGAACGTGAGATTGTCGAGCAGCAAGGCGGTTGCCGGGCGCAAGGCGGCAACGCGATTCTTGTCGGTCACCAGGGTCATCGTCATGTAGCCCTCGCGCCCCAGCACCAGGGTGCGGTAGTTGACGCCCTCGACCGCGCCGGGCGCCGCGTCCTTGTCGCGCGAGGCGATCGACCACACGAGCTGGTGCTTGTCGGCCTGGTAGTGCGGCGCTTCGACCCAGCCCGTGACTTCCACCGGCGCAATGCCCATGGCCACCCGCCGCTTGTTGCCTTCCTCGGTGCCGTCGCGCACATCCTGCAGCAGCTCGTCGGATTTCCAGTCCTTGGCGTCGTCGTCCTTGATGTAGCCCTTGGACTCGAAGCTCAGCAGGTAGAACGAGGACGGGTCTTCGCCGCCCAGCGGCACGACCATGCCCTGGAATCCCGAACCCACCGAATTGCCCATCGCGCGCATCACCCTGCCGCCCTCCGTGGCCGGGATGAAGCCGAACTTCTCCGGCAACTGCAGCGAACCCTGGTCGCCGAGCTTGATCGAGGCCGGACCACGCTGCAGCGCCTTGCCGGCCGCTTCCATCGCGGCCCGCAGCTCGGCCTCGAGCTTGGCCCGCGGCGAGCTGTCCGGCGCGACGCTGCCCGGAGCGCCGCCTGGCGGTGCGCCGGGCGGCGCATCGGCGGCGCGCGCGACCGTGCCGGCGAAGCAGAGCGCGGCAGCGGCCAGCAGGCCTGCGGCGGTTGATCGATCCATGGCAGCCCCTCGGAGACGGCAGTCGGCCGCATTAGGCCAGTCGCGGCCAGGGGCGTCAATCCGGAAGCCGGACCGCTACCCGGGTTGGGCGAGCGCCAGCTTGACGCGCTCGGGTGTCATCTGCAGCCGGAACCGCCGGGTGCCGGTCGCGTCGAATACGGAATGGGCGACCGGCGCGCCGGACGGATCGACCCTGCCGTCCCATTGCGCAGGGCAAGCCGATCGAACCGTTCCAGCGCGCCTGCGCCGCCTATTTCGTGCCCCCGTGGCGGGCGGCCTGGTCGAGGTACGCAGCAAAGAAGCGGCCCACGCGTGCTTCGTATTCCGTCGTGGCGTAGGCATGCAGGTCGACGTGGCCGGCTCCGGGCACGATCCATAGCTGCTTCGGAGAATTGACCGCCGCGAAGATCCGGCTGGCTTCCTGAGGTGTGGTGTGGCGATCCTCGGAGCCGTTCATGATGAGGATCGGGGACGACAGCGAGCGGATCGCTTCGATCGGATGCAGATCGTGCGGCGAAACGCCGGCGCGCAACGGCAGCTGCGCCAGCAGGAGCGGCGACGGCCAGGGTCCAAGAGGGCCGAGCGCGTTTCGCATGCGGTCATCCGTCGCCTCCTCGATCGTCGGGTACATGGATTCGAGCACGACGGCATCCAGCGCGTCCGGCAGATGCGCCAGGACGACTGCGGCCGCGCCCATCGACGAACCGATGACGCCGACCGGCAGGCCGGGTGCGCGCCGATGCAGATCGCGAATCGCCGCCTCGACCGCCGCGGCCTCATGCGCGCCGGAGGTGATCCGGTCACCGTCGCTCTCGCCGTGGGACGGCAGGTCGATCAACATCGTGGAATAGCCCCGCGCGCGCAGGAAGGGCACGCGGCCCGCGATCTGGCGCCGATCGGCGCGTACCCCATGCAGCAAGAGGACGGTTCCCCTCGGCGATTCCGTTGCCACGAACCACCCGAACACGCGCCTGCCGTCGGTCGTGGTCAGCGCCACATCGACCGCGCCCCAATCGGCCGGCGCCGCACCGACCCGCGCGCGGGCCGGTGCGCTGAGAAGTTCGCCGACACCGACGGCGCCCGCAACGGCAACGACGAGCAGGCCCGTCCCGGCCAGGATGACCCGGCGCCCCCGGAAGCCCCATAGAGCAGATCGGGCGTGTCGCCCTTCCGCCGATGGGATCCGGATTCCTCGCATCTGCTGCATCCACCGAATGGTGCGGGTGGTACGCGCCGAGGCGTCACCTTTCCAAACTGCTGCGCGTCAGGTGCAACCCTGGGTAGCGAATTCCGATACGACGCGACCAATCCGCGCCTTCCCGGAAAGCGTTCCTCAAGGGCTTGCCTTTCCGCCAGCCTGCCGTTCGGATTCCGACGCTGCAGATCCGCCGGGGTCGAAGTGGGCGGCGTAAGGGCGAGGGCAACCCAATCCGTGGGCGGGAATGGTGGTCGACCTGCGCGAGGAGTGCGTCCCGACGCATCGGGGTTCTTGCCCGCTCTGTGGCGGTGGGCTACTGTCTCTCAACGGCCACAACCCGTCTTTACTGCACCCGTGCAGGGCTACCCAAAGCGGTCGAGAGCAGGCGGCCGCTACGGGACATTGGATCGCACGAGTTCGGAATTGCGTTGACCAGTGGTCCTTGGCGAGTTGGGATGGCGGATGGGGCCGAAGGGCGGGCGCGGTCAAGGCGAACCCTGGAGAAGCCCATGTGGACTCAACGTTCGTTACTCATCGCAATGATATGTATCACTGTCTCGCTGATGGGCTGCCAGACCATGCGTCCACTGACTTTGGCAAGCCGCGATTCGGTCGAGCTCAATCATTGGCTAGCGCCGAATGACAAGGTGCGGGTATGGATGCACGATGGCCAATCTCTTGATTTGACATTGACGTCCGTTGAGCCAGATGCTTTGGTAAGCGGCGACAAGCGGATCCAGCTTAAGGATATTGACCGCATCGAGCGGAAAGAATTTAGTGAAGTGCGCACGTCACTGTTGGTCATCGCGATCGTATTCGGCGTCTTGGTTCTCGGAATCGCGTATGCGGCGGGCCACAGCGGAGTTGGAATACCTTAGGGCAGCCCACATTGAATACTTGAGTATTCTGTTCTGGGTATCGTAGGCATACACGAGCACTTCCGGGAAGCGAACGAATTCGTACGCCGGCTCGTGGTTGTCTGTAGACGCCGGGCGGGTCTGGTTTCTGACGGTAGACTTCTCGCGATGGACGATGACCGGTAATCGGAGACGCGCCGATGGTTTTGGGCCGCCATATCCACCCGGCTCGGATCCTTCATCTCCTTGAATCACTCGATGGGTGTGCGCCGTGATGAACCCATGCCCGGATTCGTTTCCCACTTTGATCAAGAGACCCAGCGCCTTCCTGCCCATTGCGATGTCGATCGCCGCTCTGCTGTTGCTTGGCATCGTCGCCGCATCGCAGGGCCTCGCCAGGGCGTCCGATGAAGGGGCCGTCGCCCACATCTGGCAATTGCTCATGGCGGGGCAATTGCCGCTCCTGGTCTATTTCCTGATTCGATGGCTGCCGCGCTTGCCCCGACCCGCGGTTTGGGTCGTCGCGCTGCAAGTCGCGGCGGCGACTGCAGCGATGGCGCCGATCTACGTCCTCGGACTTTAGATGGCGTTCGCCTCCTGCGACGCCTTATTTTGGTGATCATCGGTAACATGACGCCGCGGATACTCCACGCTGACGTCACAGATGCCGTGGTCGGGGCGTCGCACGAATGAAGCTCCGCAGCGGGGGCGGTTTTTGAAAACCATCGGGCTTATCGGCGGCATGAGTTGGGAATCGACCGTTCCCTACTACCGCATCATCAACGAAACCATCAAATCACGCCTGGGTGGATTGCATTCGGCCAGGATCGTTCTTTACAGCTTCGATTTCCACGAGATCGAGGAGCTACAGCGGTCCGGTGATTGGGATGCCGCTGCACGCATGTTGGCCGATGCAGCAAGATCAATCGAAGCGGCCGGTGCGGAATGTATTGTGCTGTGCACGAATACCATGCACAAGGTCGCCTCGCGCATCGAGGCGGCGGTCTCGTTACCGCTCCTGCACATTGCCGACCCCACCGGAGCGGAGATCCGCAAGGCCGGCTGCTCCAAGGTTGGCCTGCTTGGCACGAAGTTCACAATGGAACAATCGTTCTACCGAGAAATATTGGAGCAACGCTTTGGCCTTGGCGTTATTGTTCCACCCGAGATGGACCGGGCGCTCGTTCACCGCGTGATCTATGAAGAACTTTGCCTCGGTGTCATTTCTGGTGGCTCACGTACGGAGTATCGGCGGATTATGGAGAACCTTGCCGCCCAGGGAGCCCAGGCGATCATTCTTGGATGTACCGAGATTTCGCTGCTCGTGGGCCCTCAGGACTCCCCGGTTCCTCTTTTTGATACAACGGCAATTCACGGTCGAGCGGCGGCGGAATTTGCGCTTGCCGCGTGATTGCCGATTCGAGTGCGGCGTATTCGATTCGATGGTTCTGGAACCGACGCGGCCGGTACGATTGCGATCTTCAAGCGCACGAGATGCCCCATCCCGCGATGAATCCCGGTCCATCGAAGTCTCGAACCCGGCTCGTCATGGCGGGAATTTCCTACGCGCTCATCGTGTTCCTCGCCGGCTTCTGCTTCGGCGCCGTGCGCGTCCTCATGGTTGTCCCCCGCCTGGGCGAGACCATGGCCGTCCTCATCGAAGTGCCGCTGATGCTGCTGGTCAGTTGGATGGTCGCGCGTTGGTGTACGGCGAGATATTCCGTAGACAACCGCTTGTTCGATCGGGCGTTGATGGGTAGCGTTTCATTTGTCGCGCTCATGATCCTGGAGTTGGGCGTTGGCGTTGTCGTGTTCGGTCGATCGCTGCAGCAGTGGGTGCTTGCATTTGGAAAGACTCCAGGAATCATCGGCCTCGCGGCGCAAGTTTGCTGCGCCATCCTCCCCATTGTGCAGATTCGCCGCTCCTGATCCCTCCGATCCATGATCATTGCGCTTCCCTCGTGGCGACGTCGCGGCCGGCTCATATCCCGATCTGTGCGCGCGGTGGAATCGAGAAAACCTCTTTGCGGCGCACGGCGCGCCCGTCGATCGCCGGAATGTCGAGGCTTGGCGGGATCGCCGGGTGGTTCATAGGTGCCCCGAGTGCCTGCTGGACGCATCTTTCCGACCCTCGTCGCGGCCGCCTTCGGCCTCGGCTGCCTGGTGTTCGGCGCCGTGGCCTTCCTGCGCATCGACGGCGACGAGCGGCGCACCGAAGCCAGGATCCAGGCCATAGAAGCGGGCGCGGTCGCGTCCGAGACGCTCATCGTGCGCAGGAAGTACGTGAACCCGGGAAAAAGCGGCCTGCCGCACATCGTGTTCTACAGCGAGACCCGGCCGAAGATCGACATCGCCGCCACCCGGGATTACTTCAACAGCGTCAACATCGGCGACGCGGTACGCGGATACCATTTTGCCGACGGCGACGTCCTCCTCGGCAATCAGCCGCCGGATTCGGGTGCGGGGAAGTGGTTTCTGCTGGGCCTCGCCGTCCTGATGGGTGGGTCGGTACTGGCCTTGGCGCGGTCGGCGGCACGCATGCCCGGCAAGTAGATTCGAGCCTGTGCCAGGGCGGGCTTCGCAAATCTCCTTATCCCATGGCGCGCCCGCGCCGGTGCTACGCTCGGTCTGACGAATTTGCCGCTCGCCAATCATCATCCGACCGACGCGCCGGCTCGCCGTCACGCCGGGTCCCATGCCATGAAGATCGATTTCGTTTCCGACGTCGCCTGTCCCTGGTGCGTGGTCGGCCTGTATTCGCTCGAGCAGGCCCTGGCGCGCATCGGCGGGCAATGGCCGATCGAGCTGCATTTCCAGCCCTTCGAACTCAATCCGGACATGGCGCGCGAAGGCGAAGACGCGTTCGAGCACCTGTCGCGCAAGTACGGGGCGTCGCCCGAGCAGCTCGCCCAGGGCCGGCGCACGCTGGTCGAGCGCGGCGCGGCACTGGGGTTCGCCTTTGGCGAGCGCCGCCGTGTCTGGAACACCTTCGACGCCCACCGCCTCATGCACTGGGCCGGGCTGCAGGGGCGGGCCCGCGAACTCAAGCACGCGCTGCTGCGCTCCTATCACGGGCGAGGCGAGAATCCCGCGGAATCGGCCGTCCTGCTGCGCTGCGCGCAGGAGGCCGGACTGGACCAGGCCGCCGCCCGCGAGGTGATCGAATCCGGGCGCTATGAGCAAGAGGTGCGACAAAGCGAGGCGCATTTCCAGCAGCTGGGCATCCAGGCCGTGCCCTCGGTCATCATCGATGACCGCCACCTGGTCCAGGGTGGCCAGCCGGTGGAAGTGTTCGAGCAGGCGCTGCGCCGGCTGGCCGGTGCCGTCTAGGCCCATTTCGCGGACGAGGCGCTGCCGATCCGGGCGTTACAGGCCATTCAGCACCGGCACCCGGGTCAGCCGGCCTTGCGCTCGCGGATCGGCGTGGCGAACCGGTAGTCGATGTCCCAGGGAAAATACACCCACTTGTCCTGCTCGAACTCGCGCACGTAGGTGTCGACCAGCGGCCGCCCCATCGGCTTCGCATACAGGGTCGCGAAGTAGGCATTGGGCAGGCGGTCGCGCACCGCGCGCGCGGTCTTGCCGGTATCGACCAGATCGTCGATGAGCAGCCAGTCGCGCCCGTCGCCCTCGACCGTCTTGAGCCAGTGCAGATCGCCCTGGACCCGGGCGTCGTCGCCCGCGCCGGCGGCGCTGTAGCTCACCACGCAGATCGTGTCGATCAGGCGGATGTCGAGTTCGCGCGCGACGAGCGCCGCGGGCACGAGGCCCCCTCGGGTGATCGCGATGATGCCTTTCCAGTCGCCGCGCTCGTTCAGGCGGCTGGAGAGGTAACGCGCATCGCGGTGCAGCTCCGGCCAGGAGATCACCACCTGGTCATGGAACGGGTTGGTGCCCTCCGATTCGCTTGCCACGCCGGCGCTCCCCCGACCGCAGCCGGGGCCGGATGGCCGGCAGACCCGCGGTACCGGCCGGATTATGGCGCGGTCCGCCGATCGGCGTTCAGCCGCGCGTCGCGCAGTCGAGCTCGCCGCGGCAGCGTGCCTTGGTCGAGCGGATCGCATCGACCAGGAAGTCGGCGTCGTAGGCCCGCAGCAGGTGCCCGTGGCGGGTACGCAAGTAGGCCCGCAGGCGCTCTTCCTCGGCCGGAATGGACTGCAGTTCGGTCCAGGTCTTTTCGTCCCAGTGCCAGCCCAGGTCCAGCTCGCCGAATGCCAGGTTGAAGGCATGGCGCTCGGCGTCCTGCTGGCGGGCCGCCGGGTCTTGCTGCGGGGTGTGCATGGGCATCCTCCTTGGTCCGCGGCCGCGCCGTGCGCGGATCCGTTCGATGGGTCTACGGTAGGCGCCTGAAATCATAAAATCCAATTAAACTTATCGATCGTATGTATACATAAAAAGTTATGGTTTCGTGCGGCCCCCGGGATCGCGGTGAACGATGAAGAACGCCACGCAAAGGCAGTTGCGGGTCTTCGAGGCGGTGGCGCGCCACCTGAGCTATTCGCGCGCCGCCGAGGAAATGCATCTCTCGCAGCCCGCCGTCTCCACGCTGGTGCGCCAGCTCGAGGGCCATGCCGGCTTGCCGCTGTTCGAGCAGCTGGGCAGGAAGGTCTACATGACGCCGGCCGGCAGCGAAATGCTGCGCCACGCGCGCGCCGTCATCGACCAGCTGCGCCAGGCCGAGGACGCGATGGCGCAGCTCCAGGGGGTCTCCGGCGGCACGCTGAAGATCGCCGTGATCAGCGCCGGCGACTACTACTTTCCGCGCCTGCTTGCCGAATTTCGCCGGCGCAATCCCGGCGTGCAGCTCGAACTGTCGGTGCACAACCGTGCCGAGCTGCTGCTGCACCTGGCCGGCAACCTGACCGATCTTGCGGTGATGGTCCGCCCGCCCGAAGAGCTCGATACGATCGCCGAGTCCTTCGCGCCGCACCCCTACGTGATCGTCGCGCCGCCGGACCACCCGCTGGTCCGCCGGCGCCGCATCCCGGTGGCGGACCTGCTCGAGCAACCCTTCCTCATGCGTGAGCGCGGCTCCGATACCTGGAACAGCATGCGCGAGGCCTTCGGCGCGCGGTTCAGCCGCTTGCGGCCGGCCATGGAGATCCGCAGCACGGAAACCATCAAGCAGGGCGTCATCGCCGGTCTGGGCATCGCCTTCCTGTCGGCGCACACGCTGGGCAACGAGCGCAGGCTGGGCCAGCTGGCCGTGCTCGACGTGGTCGGCTTTCCGGCGATGTTCGGCTGGTACGTGGTGCACCTGCGCAGCAAGCGCCTCCCGGCCGCGGCGCTGGCCTTTCGCCGCTTCCTGCTCGACGAGGCCGCCGACCACATCGCGCGATGGTTCGAACCGCTGCAGGCGCCGGCCGGCGCGGCCCGGCGGCGTACCGCGCCCGCGCCGCGGCGCGCCTGATGCCCGCACCCGCGCCGCGGCGCTCCCGAGGACCGCGCGCGGCTCAGGCGCCCAGGCGGTTGCGCAGCTCGCCGATGCCCTCGATGCGCACGCAGACCGTCGCGCCGTCCTTCATCGAACCGACGCCAAGCGAGGTGCCGCAGGCGATGACGTCGCCGGGCAGCAGGCTCATGTCGCCAGAGATGGCGGCGACGATCTGCTGCGGCGTGAAGATCATGTCGGCAAGCGGATAGTTCTGCCGCTCGCCGTCGTCGACCGTGGTCACCACGTGCGCCGACCTCCAGTCCAGGGTGCTGGCGATGCCCGGCCCGATGCAGCTGTAGGTGTCGGAACCCTTGGCGCGCGTCCACTGGGCGAAATTCGGGTCCTCGTCGAGCAGCTGGGCGCTGGTGACATCGTTCACGCAGGTGTAGCCGAAGATGTAGGCGTCGGCCTCCTCCGGCGTCACCTCGCGGCAGCGCCGCCCGATGACGATGCCCAGCTCGCCCTCGAAGGCGATCTTGCCGGCGTAGCGCGCCGGCCGGCGGATCGCTGCGCCGCTGCCGATCGCCGAGCTGCCGGGCTTGATGAGGAACAGCGGGTGCACCGGCGCGGCCTTGCCCAGCTTGGCGCCCAGCGCATGGAAATTGTTCCACAGCGCGACCACCTTGCTCGGTTCGCACGGGCACAGCAGCTGCACGCCGCCCAGCTCGAACGTGCGGCCGGTCGCCGACTTCTCGCCGAAGAGCGCGCCGCGGTATTCGGCGATGCGCGTGCCCTCCAGCGTGCCGAAGCCTTCGACGCCGTCGGCGAGGTAGCGGATCCAGTTGGCCATGTTCGATTCCCGATTCGTTTGCGCCGGCCGCGGCGCGGTCTCAGTGCGCCGCCGGCGCACCGCCCGCGGCCGCCGCCTGGCGCTCTTCTTCCATCGTCTTGGCCAGCAGCTTGGTCAGGGCGTAGACCGCGTCGATGTGGGGCGTCGGCGTGTCGGTCAGGCGGGCCAGTTCGACCACCGAGCCGACCAGCGCGTCGACTTCGGGTGCCCGTCCGGCCTCGACATCCTGCAGCATCGAGGTCTTGTGCCGGCCGACCTTCTCGGCGCCGGCGATGCGCTTCTCGAGCGAGACGCGGAAAGTGATGCCGAGCCGTCCGGCCACTTCCTGCGCTTCGGTCATCATGTTCGCGGCCAGGCTGCGCGACAGCGGGTACTGGCAGATGTCGACCAGGGTCGAGCGCGCCAGCGCGCTGATCGGGTTGAAGGTCAGGTTGCCCCAGAGCTTGAGCCAGATCTCGGCGCGGATGTTGTCAAGGATGGGCGACTTGAAGCCGGCGCGGGTGAAGCATTCGGAGACGCGCTGCACCCGCTCGCTGCTCGAGCCGTCCGGCTCGCCCACCGGGAAGCGGTCGCCTTCGACGTGCTGGATCACGCCCGGCGCGACCAGCTCCGAGGCCGGGTAGACCACGCACCCGATGACCCGCCGGCCGGGGATGTGGGTCGCGACCAGGCCATGCGGATCGACGCTGTTGACGATCTTGTTCTCCAGCTCGCCGCCGTGCTTGTGGAAGTACCAGTAGGGGATGCCGTTCTGCATCGGCACCACCACCGTATCCGGACCGAACAGCCGCGGCACCTGCAGCGCCACGTCGGCGACCTGATGGGCCTTCATGCCCAGGACCACCATGTCCTGTGCGCCGGCCTCGTCGTAGTCGTTGGTCGCACGGACGTTGCGCGCCACATGCTCGGTGCCGTCCTGCATGATCAGCTTCACGCCGTTGCGCCGGATGGCGTCCAGGTTGGCGCCGCGCACGATGAAGGTGACGTCCTCCCCGGCCAGGGCCAGCTTGACGCCGACGTAGCCGCCGATGGCGCCGGCGCCGATGATCGCGATTTTCATGATGGCCTCGATTCCGCGTAAGCAGTGGTATACCGGTGCCCGCCGGGTCGCGCCGCGGCCGCGGCCGCGGCGACCCGGCGCAGCGCAAGAGGGCTGGCGGGCTTGCGCCCGCCAGCCCTGGCGGACCCATTCGGCGCCGAAGCGCCCCGCGCTAGAACTTGTAGTTCACGCCCACCGACAGCGCCTTCGGGTGGCAGCCGCCCCAGGTCGTGTTGCCGGCGCTCGAATAGTCGATCACCGGGGTCGTCGTGCCGTCGTGGCAATCCGTCTTGATGCCATGGCCGCCGCCGCCCAGGTCGTAGTGCGCGTTGCCGTGGTTGACCGTCTCGGCGACATTGGCATACATGTACAGCTGCTTGTCCAGCTTGTGCTTCCAGGCGAAGGTGAACATGTCGGCGGTGTCGTTGGTCCGCGCCGGGTCGTAGTTGTGCTGGCCGCCGGGGTCGCCCGGCGTCTTGCCGGCATGGGCCCAGCCGACGTTCAGGTTGTCGATCTCGCTCAGTTGCTGCGTCGCGGCGAGCCACCAGCCGTTGCGCTGGCGTTCGTTCTGGAATTCCAGCGCCTGCGGCAGCGTGCGGGTCATGCGCTCGGCGATCGCATCGACCGTCAGGCCGAAATCGAAGATATATTGCACGCCGACCTTGTACGCGACCTCGTTGCCGATGTCGTTGATGAACGGCGGCGAGCCGCCGTTGTTGATGAAGTTGGCGTAGATCGACGGGTCGTTGGTATTCAGGCCGCCGCCCGGCGCGTAGTACGGATCGAAATAGGGCAGGTTGGACGGCGCGCCGTAGGTCGGATTGTTCGAGCCGATGCCGTCGCTGTTGCGGTTGACGTTGCGATGCAGTTCCCAGGCTGCCGTGACGTACAGCTGCTTGGTCTCGTACTTGAAGGCCAGGCTGAAGGCGTCGTCGAAGCCGCCGTCGTCGCAGGCCAGGTCGAGGTTGCCGCTGCCCGGTACGTTGCCGCCGGTGCAGTTGGACGAACCCCCTGCCAGGTTCAGGTTGCTGTCGGCGGTCCGGTTCTGCCCGGGCGAATACAGCGCATCGAAGCTGAAGCCCGACCAGCGCGGCGATTCGTACCAGATCGCGTGGTCCATCACCGCATTGAATTCGACCCGGTTGTCGCCGCCGGTATTGCCCATGATCACCGGCATGTCGCCGACCATGCCGGCGAACGGGTCCAGCCGGTCGGTCGCCTTCTTGTACGGCGTCGTGCCGTGGCCGATCTTGAGCGCGCCCCAGTCCTTGCCGCCGAAGCCGACGAAGGTGGTGCCCAGGCCGATGGCGCCCGAGACGTCGTTGGTCTGCGCGGTATAGCTCGTCTTGACGCCCGGCGTCGCGGTGATGCCGACCTGCGCCTCGATCTGGATCAGGAATTTCGTGTCGCTATTGGGCAGGGAATGCGAGCCGCGCCAGCCCAGGCCCGAGGCGTTGGTCGAGATGGCGGGTTGCCAGCTGACCCGGCCGAAGGGCACGGTGCCGGGCGCCGCCTTCGGCGCCGAATAGTTCAGCCCGGTCCCGGCGCCGTTGATGTGGTACGCGGTCATGCCGCTCATGCCCTTCGTGCTGTCGTCGACCGAAACGTCGAAGGTGCCGTAGAAGCCCTTGACCAGCGACTCGAGCGCGGAATCGACGGCGGAGCGTTCGGTTTTGCCGTCGTCCGCGTGTGCCGCGCCGCTGAGGAAGCCGGCGGTCATGGCGAAGGCCACGGCGATTCGGATGGGTCGGAATCTGCTTGGTGCTGCCATTTTCCAGTTCTCCTTGGGTTCTTGATTTTCATCGGCCGGCGCGATCAGCCCGACGCCGGCGGCTTGCCTTGCCGATTCTATTTCGCGTGCGCCGGCTGCCGCCCGCGAACGCGCGCGGAATCGTCGAGAAAGCGACACGCTTTTGCGAATGTCGGCCGCGCGGCGCCTTGCCGCGCGCCACGCGCAACGGAAGGTTGCGTCGCACCGGGTTGCGTCGGAATCCCCAGCGGCGACAAACCGCCAGGACAGCGGCCGCAGGATAGGGATCGCGCGCCGCCAGGGTCCTTGACCGCGGTCAAGTTTCAAGCAAACCCCAACAGCGCGCCGTGCGTCGCGCGCGTGTCAGCGATGCGTGATACGACAGCTTTCGCCGGCGCGCCGGCAAGCCAGGATCTTGGTCTGCAGGTCGACCCGCGCACTGTCGGCCGCGACCAGCGACAGGCTGTCGAGCCGCAGCAACTGGTCCGCCGAAGGCCGCACCGGTGCCGGCATGTCGCCGAACACCGCGGCATACGCGTTGGCATCGATCACAATCGTCGCCGCCGTCGTCGCCGCGCTCGCCGACGCGCTCCCCGCCACACCGGCCGGCGCACTGGTGGCCGCCGGCCCCGCCGCCGCCGTCATCACGGCCGGCGCGCCGGCCGCAGCGGTCGTCGCGCGATTCGCGTCGCCCGACGGCGCGGGCGCCGCGCCCACCGCCGGGTCGGCCGGCTTCTCGTTGGCGACGGTGATCCGTCCTTCGGGCGAGCGGGCATTGAATTCGTTGCCGCCGTACATGCCCTTGGCGGTGTCGAACATCTCGCGCGAGTCGCCGGTCACGTACTGGGCGCTGGAACAGCCGACCAGGACCACGGCGAGGAACACGGTTGGCAAGGTGGCGCGCGGCATGGCGGTCATCCGTTTCATCGTGCGCCGCTCAGTCGGCCTTGCGCAGCGGCCGATTTTCCTTCTCCTTGGGCGGCTCCTTGCTGAACGCGCCGCCGTCGCGCATCGTGGCGATCTGCGCCTCGCCATAGCCCAGCACCTCGCGCAGGATCTCCTCGGTGTGCTCGCCCAGCAGCGGCGAGCGCTCGATCCGCACCGTCGAGTCGGACAGCTTGATCGGCATGCCGATGTTGACCCAGGGGCCGCGTTCGGGGTGATCGAGCGGCACGACCATCTCGCGCAGCTTGACGTGCTCGTCGTCCATCAGGTCGCCGGTGCTCATGATCGGCCCGCAGGGCACGTCGATCTCGTTGAGCAAGGCCATGAGCTCGCGCTTGGTGTAGCCGGCGGTGAAATCGTTGAGGATGCGCCACATCTCCTGCTGGTTGCGGCGCCGGTTCTGGATCGTCGCGAAACGCTCGTCGCCGGCCAGAGCGTCGCCGCCGACCTTCTTCGCCAGCGCCGTCCAGACCGCTTCCTGCACCACGATATAGAGGTAGTCGTTGGTCCCGCCCGGCTTGCACTTGACCGCGTTGCCCAGCTGCCCGCCGCCCGAATCGTTGCCCGAGCGCGGCGTGTCGCGCACGCCGTCGGTCGGCACCGAGAACTCCGGCAGGTTGCCGCGCGTCAGCCGCTGGTGATCGCGGAACTTGACGCGGCACAGGTTCATCACGCTGTCCATCATCGCCACCTCGACATACTGGCCCAGGCCCGTGCGATGGCGCTGCTGCAGCGCGGCCAGGATGCCGATCGCGAGGTGCAGTCCGGTGCCCGAATCGCCGACTTGCGCCCCGGTGACGAGCGGCGGACCGTCGTTGAATCCGGTCGTGCTCATCGATCCGCCCATGGCCTGCGCCACGTTCTCGTAGGCCTTGAAATCGGCATACGGGCCGCTGCTGCCGAAGCCCTTGATCGATGCCATCACGATGGCCGGATTGATCTGGTGGATGGTCTCCCACGGAAAACCCAGCCGATCGAGCACGCCCGGGCCGAAGTTCTCCATGACCACGTCGCACTTCTTCAGCAGGCCGACGAAGACCTCCTTGCCGACCGTATTCTTCATGTTGACGGTGATCGAACGCTTGTTGCAGTTGAGCATCGTGAAGTACAGGCTGTCGGCGCCGGGCACGTCGCGCAGCTGGCCGCGCGTCACATCGCCCGTCGGCGGCTCGAACTTGATGACATCGGCGCCCAGCCATGCCAGCAGCTGCGACGAGGTCGGTCCCGCCTGGACGTGGGTCATGTCGAGGATCCGGATGCCGGAAAGCGCCTTGTCGGTCACGTGCTGTCTCCTCAGTCGGCGCGCTGGTTTCGGCGCCGGTTTGTTGCGGCGCACGACGCGCCTGCCCCGGTTGGACGGCTTCGATTATGCGACGCGCAGGTCGTTTGCGGCGCGCTGCCCGACGTGCCGGCGTGCGGTGGCGGTTGGCGACGTTTGCGCCGCTTCCGGGCTGCTCGCGGCAGGAAAGTACCCATGTCGTCGGCCCGGCACCCTTGACCGCAGTCAATTTTCGTCACTGGCGCGACATCCCGTGGAAGATGTATGCTCTTCGAGTAAACGCCATGAACCGAGTCCCTGGTCATCCGCAGGAAGGCGCGCTGCGCGCCCAGCTGGCCCGCAACCTGGTCCTCGAAAACCTCGACGGGCCGGCCATGGGTGAACTCGATCCCTTGCTGACGATCGTCGACGTGCGCAAGGGCGAACACGTGCTGCTCCAGGGCACCAAGGAGATGGAGCAGTATTTCGTGCTCGACGGCGTCATGAAGCGCGTGGTGACCAACGCCGCCGGCAAGGAGATGATCCTGCGCTTCACGCGCGCCGGCGACATGGAAACCAGCTATGCCGCCTGGCGCCTGTGCACGCCGGCGCCGTACAGCATCGTCGCCGTGACCAAGGCGCGCGTGGCCAAGCTGCCGCTCGCCCAGTGGGTTGCCTTCATGGATCGCCATCCCCAGCTCAAGTCGGTCTTCGAGTTCGAGGTGATGCGCCACATGAGCGACATCATGGGCCACATCATCACGCTGCACCTGCTCGATGCGCCGGGTCGGGTCGAGCGCTTCCAGCGCAAGCTGCCGCAGTTCGAGGAGGTCCTGCCGAAAAAGGAGCTGGCCTCCTACCTGAACCTGTGCGCCGAGACGCTCAGCCGCCTGAGCCACCGCGGCAAGATCCGCCTCAAGTAGTTCGCGTCATCGGTCGTCGGCCTCTTCGGTCGTCGGCGTCATCGTCCGCTCGGCGTCGCCGTCCGCTCGCCAGCATGGTTCGGTCACCGGCGTCGTCCGTTCGCCGGCGTTGTTCGCTCCTTGCCCCACCGGGCGCGGCTCGTCATCCGGCCGCCGCGGCCGGAGCGTCCAGCCAGCCGCGCAGCGCCTGGTACAGCAGCACGGCGGCCATCGTCCACAGCACCACGTGCAGCAGGCGCCGGAATACCTCCGGGGCGATGCGCCGCTGCAGGCGGAATCCGAACAGCAGTGCCAGCACCGCGACGGCGCTCAGCGGAATGCTGAGCGCGATGAGCGCAGTGCTCCAGTGCCCGGCGACGCCCACGGCCGCGGCCTGGGTGAGCCGGCCGACGAGGAAGGAGAGGTTCAGCGCCTGCGTCATGGCCACCGGCGCCAGGCCGATGGTCGAGAAGTACATGAGGAGCGGCGGCAGCGTGACATTGACCGTGCCCGAGAAGAAGCCGCCGGCCAGGCCACAGACCGCCGGCGCCAGGCGCGGATGGCGCAGCCCGAAGCCAGGTTTCGCCGCGTCGGTCCGGTTGCGCGCCTGGATCAGGTAGACCACGATCATGGCGGCCAGCAGCAGCCGCAGGAAGCGCGGGTCGGCAAAGTTCAGCACGCGCGTGCCGACCAGGGTTCCCAGCATGACGTAGCCGGCCACGGCCCCGTGCCGCAGCAGGGTCTGGCGCCACTGGCTGCCGCGCACCACGCTGATCAGGTTGAGCACGATGTTGGGCAGCAGGGTGATGAGCACCGCGGTGCGCACGTCGGTGTAGAGCGCGACGACCGGCGTCGACAGCAGCGGGAAGCCGAAGCCCATGGCGCCGTGGGCGATCCCGGCAATGACCGTCGTCGCGACCATCGCCGCCAGCATCCACAGGGGCCATTGCTCGAGGATCAGGCTCATCGGTCATCCTTCGCCGGCGCTGCCGGAATGCTTGCGGTCCGCGTCCAGTAGTCCGGCGCGGCGTACACGTTGCGCAGATGCTCGACGAAGAAACGCACGCGCGCCGGCACGTAGCGTTGCTGCGGGTAGAAGGCCCGGATGTCGTAGTCGGGCAGGGCGTGGTCGTCGAGCACCGTCACCAGCGCGCCGCGCGCCAGCTCGGCCTCGATTTCCCAGGTCGAGCGCCAGGCCAGGCCCAGTCCCTCGCAGGCCCAGCGGTGCAGCAGTTCGCCGTCGTTGCAATCGAGCTTGCCGTGCACCACGACCTGCACCGGCCGGCCGCGCGACTGGAACGACCAGACCGCGTTCTGGCCGGGCGGCGGCGTGATGACCAGGCATTCGTGCTGCGCCAGGTCCTCGAGCGTCGCCGGGCTGCCGTGGCGCGCCAGGTAGGCCGGCGCGGCGCAGACCACGCGCCGGTTGCGCGCCAGGCGCACCGCCACCAGGTCCTGGTCCAAGGTGCTGCCGATGCGGATGCCCAGATCGAAGCCTTCGCGCTCGAGGTCGACGACGCGATCCGTCAGGTCGCAGGACAGCGTGACCTGGGGATGCTGGCCGAGGAATGCCGGTGCATGCGGCGCGACGTGGCGCCGGCCGAAGCCGGCCGGCGCGGTCAGGCGCAGGTGGCCAACGGCCATGTGCCGCCCGGAGCGCAGCAGTTCCTCGGCGGCTTCGAGTTCGCCCAGCGTTCGGCGGCACTGCTCGACGTAGACCGCGCCTTCCTCGGTGACCACCAGCTGGCGCGTGGTCCGGCGCAACAGCTTCACGCCCAGGCGCTGTTCGAGCCCATCGACATGGCGCCCCAGCATCGCCGGCGTGATGCCGATGCTGCGCGCCGCCTTGGCCAGGCTGCCGCATTCGACCGCGCTGACGAAGGCTTCGAGCTGCTTGAAACGATCCATGTGCGGGTCCTGCAGGCCGAAATGGCATCCATTCCCGTAAAACCCTCCACCTTGCGATGGATTCGATATTGAAAGTATACATTGAGTAGACAACGAATGGCATTGTGTAAATGATTTGTGAGGCATACGATTCGGGAAAGTTCCCTCAGGAGACAGCCATGGCCAAGATGACCGCAGTCGACGCCGCCGTCCACGTACTGCGCCGCGAAGGCGTGAACACTGCGTTCGGCGTTCCCGGCGCGGCGATCAATCCGTTCTATGCCGCCATGCGCCGCGTCGGCGGCATCAATCACCTGCTGGCGCGCCATGTCGAGGGCGCGTCGCACATGGCCGAGGGCTACACCCGCGCAAGCGCCGGCAACATCGGCGTCTGCATCGGCACCTCGGGGCCGGCCGGCACCGACATGATCACCGGTCTCTATTCGGCGGCGGCCGATTCGATCCCTATCCTGTGCATCACCGGCCAGGCGCCGCGCGCCCGCCTGCACAAGGAAGACTTCCAGGCCGTTGACATCGCGTCGATCGCCAAGCCGCTGTGCAAGATGGCGATGACCGTGATGGAGCCGGCCCAGGTGCCGCGCGCCTTCCAGCAGGCCTTCCACCTGATGCGCTCCGGCCGTCCGGGCCCCGTGCTGATCGATTTGCCGGTCGACGTGCAGATGGCCGAGATCGAGTTCGACCCCGAGACCTACGAACCGCTGCCGGTCTACAAGCCGGGCGCCACGCGCCCGCAGGTCGAGAAGGCGCTGCAGATGCTGCTCGCCGCCGAGCGCCCGCTGATCGTCGCCGGCGGCGGCGTGATCAACGCCGACGCCTCCGAACTGCTGGTCGAATTCGCCCAGATCACCGGCGTGCCGGTGATCCCCACGCTCATGGGCTGGGGTGCGATCCCCGACGACCATCCGCTCATGGCCGGCATGGTCGGGCTGCAGACCTCGCACCGCTACGGCAACGCGACCCTGCTCGCCTCGGACTTCGTGCTGGGCATCGGCAACCGTTGGGCCAACCGGCACACCGGATCGGTCGAGGTCTACACCAAGGGCCGTACCTTCGTGCACGTCGACATCGAGCCCACCCAGATCGGTCGCGTGTTCGCGCCCGACCTGGGCATCGTCTCCGATGCCGGGCTGGCGCTCGAGCTCTTCGTCCAGGTGGCGCGCTCCTGGAAGGCCCAGGGCCGCCTGAAGGATTTCCGCGGCTGGGCCGCGGCCTGCGCGGCGCGCAAGTCGGCCGTCGAGATGCAGCGCAAGACCCATTTCGACAACGTGCCGATGAAGCCGCAGCGCGTCTACGAGGGCATGAACCTCGCCTTCGGCAAGGACACCTGCTACGTGAGCACGATCGGTCTGTCGCAGATCGCCGGCGCGCAATTCCTGCATGTGTTCAAGCCGCGCAACTGGATCAACTGCGGCCAGGCCGGCCCGCTGGGCTGGACCATTCCCGCGGCGCTGGGCGTGCGCGCTGCCGACCCCAAGCGCAAGATCGTCGCGCTGTCGGGCGACTACGACTTCCAGTTCATGATCGAGGAGCTGGCCGTCGGCGCGCAGTTCAAGCTGCCCTACATCCACATCCTGGTCAACAATTCCTACCTCGGTCTGATCCGCCAGGCGCAGCGCAACTTCAACATGGACTACAGCGTGCAGCTGTCATTCGAGAACATCAATGCGCCCGAACTCGAGGAGTATGGTGTCGACCACGGCAAGGTCGTCGAGGGCCTCGGTTGCAAGGCGCTGCGCGTGCGCCACCCGAACGAGATGCCGGCGGCGATCGCCCAGGCCGAGCAGCTCATGGCGGAGTACCGCGTTCCCGTGGTGATCGAATTCATCCTCGAGCGGGTGACCAACATCGCCATGGGTACGGAGATCGACAACATCAACGAATTCGAGGATCTTGCGGGCAGCATCGCCGACGCTCCCACGTCCTTCCTGTCCGACGAGGCCCCCGCCGAAGTGCGGCCGGAAGAGCTGGTGACCAGCCAGGGGTGAATTCCGCCCGCTCCGACCCTCCGCCGCGCACCAACGAGCGAGAAGGGCCTGGACCCAGTGATGACCAGCCAAAGGTGATTCCTGCCAACTCCGATCCGCAGTCGCGCACCAACCAGCGAGTAATGCCATGACCCAGTTCGCCGCCAACCTGACGATGCTCTTCAATGAAGTCGATTTCCTCGATCGCTTCGAGGCCGCCGCCCAGGCCGGCTTTCGCGGCGTCGAGTACCTGTTCCCCTACGCCTACCCGAAAGAACAGCTGGCCGAACGCTTGCAGCGCCACTCGCTGCAGCAGGTGCTGCACAACCTGCCGGCCGGCGACTGGGCCAAGGGCGAGCGCGGCATCGCCGTGCTGCCCGAGCGCGTCGGCGAGTTCCAGGACGGCGTCGGCAAGGCCATCGATTACGCCCGGGCGCTGGGCTGCCGGCAGCTCAACTGCCTGGCCGGCATCCGCCCTGCGGGATTGACCGAGGACCGGGCGCGCGAAACCCTGGTTGGCAATCTGCGCTTTGCCGCCGACCACCTCAAGGCGGCCGGCATCCGCCTGCTGGTCGAGGCCATCAACACCTACGACATCCCGGGCTTCTACGTCCGGGGCACGCAGCAGACGCTGGACCTCATCGCGGCCACCGGCAGCGACAACATCTACGTGCAATACGACATCTACCATATGCAGCGCATGGAAGGCGAGCTCGCCGCGACGATGCAAAAGCACCTGCCGCGCATCGCCCACATACAGCTGGCCGACAATCCGGGCCGCAATGAACCGGGCACGGGCGAGATCAACTACCCCTTCTTGTTCGCCCACCTCGACCGCATCGGCTACACCGGCTGGATCGGCTGCGAATACAAGCCGCGCGCCACCACCACCGCCGGCCTGGGCTGGTTCACCACCCTGAAGCATTGACGCTCTCCCCTCTCCCGCCGAGCGGGAGAGGGGCCGGGGGTGAGGGCCCGCCACACGCGGCGCCGGCTCCAGATCCCCGCAACGCAACGACCACCACCCGAACACACCGGACAAGGAGCCGCAAATGAGCAAGATCGGATTCGTCGGACTGGGCATCATGGGCACGCCGATGGCGGGCCATCTCATCAAGGCCGGCCACGAAGTGTTCCTGTACAACATTCCGGCGATCCCGCCGGCGCTGGTCGAGGCGGGCGGCAAGGCCTGTGCCAGCGGCAAGGCGGTGGCCCAGGCCGCCGACATCATCATCACCATGGTGCCCGACACGCCCCACGTGCAATCGGCGCTGTTCGACGCCGACGGCATCGCCGCCGGCCTGAGCCCCGGCAAGACGGTCGTCGATATGAGCTCGATCTCGCCCATCGCCACCAAGGACTTCGCCCGGCGCATCAACGATCTGGGCTGCGAATACCTCGACGCCCCGGTGTCGGGCGGCGAGGTCGGCGCGAAGAACGCCACGCTGTCGATCATGGTGGGCGGCAGCGAGGCCGGCTTCGCCAAGGTCAAGCCGCTGTTCGAGCTCATGGGCAAGAACATCACCCTGGTCGGCAAGAACGGCGACGGCCAGACCGCCAAGGTGGCCAACCAGATCATCGTCGCGCTCAACATCGAGGCGGTCGCCGAGGCCCTGCTGTTCGCCGCCAAGGCCGGCGCCGACCCGGCCAAGGTGCGCACGGCGCTCATGGGCGGCTTCGCCTCGTCGAAGATCCTCGAGGTGCACGGCGAGCGCATGATCAAGCGCACCTTCGATCCGGGCTTTCGCATCGAGCTGCACCAGAAGGACCTGAACCTGGCCCTGTCGAGCGCGCG
>Ga0075030_100001112_pt1 | contig 24077 bp, 29 predicted proteins | sample LitLauG_LLR_2012_FD_71393 | JGI IMG/M metagenome (GOLD analysis project Ga0075030, IMG submission 71393) | Freshwater sediment microbial communities from Pennsylvania, USA - Little Laurel Run_MetaG_LLR_2012 | ecosystem: Environmental > Aquatic > Freshwater > Creek > Sediment | place: USA...
GGCACCGGTGCCCAGAACTCGCCGTTCTGCTCGCCGAAATTCTGCAGCTTCTTCAGCTTCAGCCCGATCCAGTTGGCATCGACCACGCGCATGTCCAGCGACAGCAGCTTGCACAGCCCGTCGAGCACCTTCGGATACTCGCCGGCCATCCACAGCGAATAGGGCCGGCGGCTGCCGTCGGGCAGGTGCAGCTCCTTCACGCCGAGCACGAAGTCGTCGCCGGTGTTCGGGTTGGTGACGTCGACCGTCCAGCTCATCGTCCCGAGCGCGCCGGCCTTGGGTTCCTTGCGCGAGAACAGGGCGTCCAGCACCGGCGTCGGATGGCGGTCGATCTCGCTGAATGTGCCCAGCTCGTCGCAGCGCTGGTGCACGATGCGCGCGAACGCGGCCACCACGCCGCTCACCCACACCGGCTCCCCGCCGGGCGGGAACGGGATCTGGAAGCCTTGCTCGTCGCGCGACTTGGCGAGGGCATCGAGCTTCATCTTCAGCCAGGCCCGGTCCTCCGAGCGCATGTCCATCGACAGCGTCTTGGCGATGGCCCCCAGGCCGCGCGGCTGCTCGGCGCCGTTGACCCAGACTTCGAAGGGCATCGGAGGATCGCCGACCTGGCCTATGAAGATGGCGAAGGACTCGTTGCGGGCCGGGATATCGACCATGTAGGTCCAGGCCATGTTGCCCGACACCAGGTCCGGGCGGCCCGGCCATTTCAGGCTGTCGAGCGCCGGCTCCGGCGCCGAATCCAGCCGGACCCGGCGGTCCGGGTCGTCGGTCAGGTCCTGCGGCGCGGCGGCCCCGTTCTTGCGTACCGTCGTCAGTACTTCGCCGATCACCTGGTTGGGCCGGTAGGTCGTGATGCCCTTCAAACCGGCCTTCCACGCCTGCAGGTACAGGCTGCGGAAATCGTCGAACGGGTAGTCCTCCGGCACGTTCACCGTCTTGCTGACGGCCGCGTCGACATACGGCTGCACCGCGGCGATCATCAGCATGTGGTCGACCGCGCGCATCTCCAGAGCGCCCACGAACGCCGGCGGCAGCTCGGACGGATCGCCCCCCATGTGCTTGTACAGGCGGAACGCGTAGTCCTCCACCGTGTAGTCCTGGCGCGTGCCGTCCGGCATCCGCTTCTTGCGCACGTAGGTCCAGGAAAAGGTCGGCTCGATGCCCCCGGAGGCGTTGCCGGCGAAGGCGAGCGAGATCGTTCCGGTGGGGGCGATCGCGAGAAGGTGTGAATTGCGGATCCCGAACTGCCGGATACGGCTCTGCACCTGCTCCGGCAGCCGCGACGCGCAGTGCGGCGCGGCGAGGTATCGAGCGGCATCGAACAGCGGGAAGCGCCCCTTTTCCTGCGCCAGATCGACCGAGGCGTCGTACGCCGCGTCACGCATGGAGCAGCTGACACGGGAAGCCAGCGCGCGTGCCGGCTCAGTGTCGTAACGCAGGTTCATCATCGTCAGGGCATTGGCCAGTCCGGTGAAGCCGAGGCCAACGCGCCGCTTGTTGTGCGCCTCCGCTTCCTGCTGCGGCAGCGGCCACAGGGTGGCGTCCAGCACATTGTCCAGCGCGCGGATCGCCACGCCCACGACGTCGCGGAACCGCTCGAAATCGAAGGTCGCGCTTTCGGCGAACGGATCGCGCACGAAGCGCGTCAGGTTGATGGAGCCGAGGCAGCAGCAGCCGTAGGAAGGCAGGGGCTCCTCACCGCAGGGATTGGTCGCCGAGATCGTCTCGCAGTACGACAGGTTGTCGTCCTGGTTGACGCGGTCGATGAACACCACGCCCGGCTCGGCGTGGTCGTAGGTCGAATGCATGATCTGGTCGAACAGCTCGCCCGCCCGCACGCGCCGGTAGGTCCAGGTTCCGTCGGACCGCGCCTCGGCGCTCTCCTTGTCGAAGGGCTCGGCCGCGTGCCACAGCTCGATCTCGCCGTCGGACTCGACCGCGCGCATGAAGTCGTCGGTCACGGCCACCGACATGTTGAAGTTGGACAGCGAGCCGTCGTGCTTGGCGTTGATGAACTCCTCGATGTCCGGGTGATCACAGCGCATCATTCCCATCTGCGCGCCGCGCCGGCTGCCGGCCGACTCGAGCGTCTCGCAGCTCTTGTCGAACACGCGCATGTAGGACAGCGGGCCGCTGGCGCGCGAATGGGTACCGTGCACCAGCGCGCCGCGCGGCCGGATCAGCGAGAAGTCGTAACCGACGCCGCCGCCGCGCCGCATCGTCTCGGCGGCCTGGTTCAGCGCCGAATAGATCGACGGCACGCCGTCCCGCTCGCCGCTGATGGCGTCGCCCACCGGCTGCACGAAGCAGTTGATCAGCGTGGCCGAGATCTCGGTGCCGGCCGCCGAATTGACCCGGCCGCCGGGAATGAACCCGCCCACCATGGCCTCGAAGAAGCGCTGCTCCCAGTGCTCCCGCACGTCCGGCCGCTCGACCGAGGCCAGGCCGCGCGCCACGCGCCGGCGCACCTCGTCGGCGGTGCGCTCGTGCGCCTTTGCATACTTTTCCAGAAGGACGTCCAGGCAGATCGCCTGTTCGTCCAGCAGTGTGGCTGCCGCTTCGAGTTTCATCCGCTCGCGTTCCTGATTTCGAGTCGGCAGTTTAAAGCCCTTCGCGTCCGGAATCGACCCCTTGATCGCAAAGCCTCGCGACCTCTCTATACTCGCCCGCGTGAATCTTCAACAATTCAGGTATCTGCGCGAGGCCGTGCGCCAGAAGATGAACCTCACGGCCGCGGCCAAGATGCTGCACACGTCCCAGCCGGGCGTGTCCAAGGCCATCATCGAGCTGGAGGAGGAGCTGGGCGTGTCGATCTTCGCGCGCCACGGCAAACGGATCCTGGGCCTGACCCCGCCGGGCCAGCAGGTGCTCGACGCCGCCGAGCGCATCATGACCGAGGTCGACAACCTGAAAAAGCTGGCGCGCGACTACGCGGGCAGCCCCGAGGGCACGCTGCGCCTGGCCACCACGCACACCCAGGCGCGTTACGTGCTGCCGCCAGTGGTGCAGCGCTTCGCCAAGGAGTATCCGCAGGTCCGCTTCAAGCTGCTGCAGGGCAACCCCCCGCAGATCGCCGCGATGCTGGCCGGGGGCCAGGCCGACGCCGGCATGGCCACCGAAACGCTGTCGGAAGCGCCCGGATTGAAAGCGATTCCCGTTTTCGATTGGGAGCACGTGGCGGTGGTCAAGAAGGACCACCCGCTCGCCCGGTTGGCCCGCCACCCGGATCGGCTCAGCCTGAAGGAGCTGGCCAAGTACCCGCTGGTGACCTACGAATCGCATTTCTCGGGGCGGGGACGTATCGACGCCGCCTTCACGGCGGCCGGCATCGAACCGTCGATCGTGCTGGAGGCGATCGACGCCGACGTGATCAAGACGTATGCGATCGCCGGCATGGGCGTGGGGATCGTCGCGGACATGGCGATGCAGAACCAGTCGGAAGACCTGGTCGCGCTCAAATGCGGGCACCTGTTCGGCCGCAACACGACGTATCTGGCGGTCAAGCAGGGCGCCTACCTGCGGGGATTCGTGTATGCGTTCATCGAGCTGGTCGCGCCCGGCTGGGACCGCAGGCGGGTCGAGCAGGCGCTGCGCTAGGGCCGGGCCGGCGTGAGAGTCTGCGTGGTGGGCGCCGGCGCCGTGGGCGCGACGATCGGCGTCAAGCTGGCGGCGGCGGGCCAGGACGTATGCCTGGTCGCGCGCGGCCCGCACCTGGAGGCGATTCGCAGCCACGGGCTGCGGCTGGCCGACCAGGCCGGCCCGCGTTCCGGGACGTATCGGCTGGCGGCCAGTGCCGAGCCGTCGGACTTCGGCCCGCAGGACCTGGTCGTGATCGCGTTGAAGGCCTACTCGGTCGGGGCCATGCTGCCCCGCCTGGCGCCGCTGCTGGGTGGGCAGACCGCGGTGCTGCCGGCGCTGAACGGGCTGCCGTGGTGGTACTTCCATCGCTCGGGCGGCCCGTACGAAGGAATGCGCCTGCGCTCGCTCGATCCGGACGGCACGATGGATGCGGCGCTGGACGCGGCGCGCGTGGTGGGCTGCGTGGTGCACCTGGCCGCCGAAGTGCTGGAACCGGGCAGCGTGCAGCACACGGCCGGGCGGCGGCTGATCGTCGGGGAACCGGACGGCTCCGATTCGGAGCGGGTGCGGGGCATCCAGTCGGCCCTGCAGGCAGCCGGGTTCGACTGCGAGGTCTCGCAGCAGATCCGCCGCGACCTCTGGAGCAAGCTGATCGGCAACCTGAGTTTCAACCCGGTGGCGGCGCTGACCGGCTACCGGATGGACCAGATCTGCGCGGATGCGAAGGTGCTGGAGGTGATCCGCGACGTGCTGCGCGAGGGCATGGAGGTGGCGGGCCGCCTGGGCGTGTCGATCGGGCTGACGCCGGACCAGCGGATCGACGTGGCGCGTCAGCTGGGCGCGGCCAGGATCTCGATGCTGCAGGACCTCGAGCAGCGCCGCCGGCTGGAGCTGGCGGCGATCGTCGGCGGGGTGATCGAGCTGGCCGAGCTGACCGGCGTGCCGGTGCCGGCCACGCGCGCGCTGCACGCGCTGGTGCAGGCCCGGGCGCGCACGCTGGGCATCCCGGACTGACGGCGCCGGCCCCTACTGCCGGATCAGGTCCAGCGCCGCGTCGAACAGGGGTCCGGCCGGATCGGCCAGCGCCTCGACCGCTTCGTAGTGGTTGCAGCCCGGCAGCGGCACGTCGCGTACCCGGCTGGACCGCCATCGCTGGCCGATCAGCGCGTTCTGCCGGATGAATTCCGAGGTCTCGGCGGCGCCGACGGTGGTGACCAGGCGCGCGCCGGGACGGGCAGGGTAGTTGATCGGGGACAGCCGCATCGCGCGCTCGCGATCCAGCTTCAGATCCACGTTCAGGAACGGCGCGTGCACCAGCGGCTCCAGGTCGTACACGCCGCTGATGGCCAGCGCACCCTTGACCAGGTCGGCCGGCAGGTCCGGCGCGAAGTCGTTCCACAGCGCGGCCATCGACATGGCGGCCAGGTGGCCGCCGGCCGAGTGCCCGCTCAGCGTGATGCGGTCGCGGTCGATTCCGTAGCGCTCGGCCTTCCGGTACAGCCAGGCGATCGCGGCGAGCGTCTGGCGGACGATGTCCTCCAGCGGCGTGCGCGGGGCCAGGCCGTAATTGAGCAGCGCGACCGTGACGCCGTGCGCCGCGAAGTTCGGCGCGATCCACGAGAAGTCGGCCTTGTCCAGGCTGCGCCAGTAGCCGCCGTGTATGAAGACCAGCAGCGGCGCGGGTTCCTGGCGCGCCGGGAAGATGTCGAGGCGTTCGGCGGCCTCGTCGCCGTAGGCCAGGTCCAGCAGGCAGGCGTGCAGCCGTCGCGTGGCCGCGCCCTGGGCAGCCCAGCGCGCGAGGATGGCCGGGTGCTCGCGCACGAGCAGGCGCACGTTGTACTCGCGATCGTAGAACTCTTCGCTTGGTTTCATGTCCTCCCGCTCCCCTCGGGCGAAGGGTGGCCAGTTTATCCGCCCCGTCCGACACCTTGGACGGGGCGCCCGGCACTCGTTAAAATGCCCTCCCGTGGGGACGTAGCTCAGCTGGGAGAGCGTCGCGTTCGCAATGCGAAGGTCGAGGGTTCGATCCCCTTCGTCTCCACCAGGTAGTCTTTCTCCGATCGTGCACATGCGTGTCGCATGAGTGCACTAAGCGTTTGAACTTGCAAGACAAATCGGGCCGATCTAGCGTCCGGTGAGTGCAAGCGCGAGTCCGCCGAATGCGCCCCGATGAAGCCGAATTTCGGGGGAAGGGCGGGGGACCGGAGAGATGCCGAGGCACCTGCTTTCCGCACGACAAGTCCAGACGGCATGCGCCGATCTTGCTGACGGCGACGGCCTGATCCTGCGCGTCAAACCGAATGGCGCATCCTGGACCCTGCGCTATACGTCATCGAGCGGCAGGCGCCGCGAGTTCGGCCTGGGCAAAGCGATACGCGACAGTCTTGAGGCCGCCGGCGCGAGCTTGAAGCGAGCGCGCCAGCGCGCAGAAGAAGCGCGAACGCCGTTAGACCGCGGTCTCGATCCGGTTGACGAGAAACACGCGAAGCGCCGAAAGGCGCACGAGGTTGAGACGCAGAGGAGGGCGGAGGCGAAGCGGGAGCGAATCACACTGGCGCGAGTCGCGCGCGCGTATCACGAGCGCGTGGTCGAGCCCAGACGTACGCCCACTCATGCGCGCGAGTGGATCGGGTCCCTCGAGCGGCACGTTCCAGCTGAGCTCTGGCACAAGCCCATAGATCGGATCGAAGCGCCCGAGCTGCTGGACGCCGTCGCCAAAGTAACCGTGAAGTACCCGGAGACCGGACGGCGCGTGCGGCAGCGGCTCGAGTTGGTCTTCGCCGACGCGGAATTCCACAAGCTGTGCACCGGCAACCCGGGCCGCGCGATCCGGGAGAAGGTCCGGGAGCAGTGCGGAGGCCGCAGGACGGAGAGTTACCGATGCCTCCGCTACCGGGACGTGCCGGCGTTCGTGGCCCGGCTGCGGAAAGTGGACGGAATGAGCGCACGCGCGCTGGAGTTCGGCCTGCTGACCGCGGCGCGGACCGCCGAGATCGTGCGGGCACGGTGGTCGGAGATCGATTTGGCCTCGAAGACGTGGACGCTTGCGGCCGGACGCATGAAAGCGCGCGAGGCTCACACCGTGCCCCTCTCCGATAGCGCGCTCCAGATCCTCGAAGCGCAGCGCGGCATCAGCGTCGTGTACGTGTTCCCCAGCGTGCGCAATGCCGGGGCGCCCCTGTCCAACATGGCGATGCTGGAGTGCCTGCGCAGGCTCGGCGTGGCCGATCGGACGACGGCGCACGGGCTCTGCCGGGCGACCTTCGCAACCTGGGCCTACGAGGCTGCCGGCGCGCGCGAGGAAGTCGTCGAAGCATGTCTTGCGCACAAAGAGGCCGACCGGGTGAAGGCCGCCTACGATCGCAGTCAGCACCACGCCGCCAGGCGGCGTCTGCTGCAAGCGTGGGCCGATTTCCTGAACGGAAAGGCGCTGACGTCGAACGTGATCGAGGGAGACTTCCGCGCGCCGCGCGAACCTGCGCAGCTTCCGGTTCCCTATCCGGTTGCGCCGGCGAGATAGAACATGTTGGATATATTTCGCTTCGCCTGGTTCGCCGTGCGTACTTTCTTCGGCATCGGTCTGCTCATCCTCACGCTCGAAGCTTCGATGTGGATGTTCGTCAAGGTTCATTCGCTGGCGACAGCCAATGTGGCCCCGGACGCGGCGCTGAGACGCGTCAACTCGTACAACGCGTCGGGAGCCAGGCATAAGGACCGACCGGCAGCGGCCGTATCATCCGGATCGCTTGCCAGGCCGCATGCATCAACCGGGGGCGAACCTTGACTGTCGCCGTCAAATTCTCCGAGCTGATGGACGCATTCGAGTTCGTCAGCGTCGCTGGCCCCTTCGACAATCGAGCATATGTCGATGTCATAACCGGGAAAATCTACCTCGTGTCGGACGAGCTGGAACTCGAGGAGGAACTCCCGGATGACCTTGAAGAGTCCGACAGGTACCTGGCCGTTCCGGGTAAGACCGAACTGGATCTCGGCCTTCGACTCGTCGAGCGATTCGTTCAGGAGCGATTGCCGGCAGATACCGAGGAGGTTGCGGCGTTCTTCAGGCGCAAGGGCGCGTACAGCCGCCTGAAGATCCTCTTCGCCGATCGAGGCGTGCTCCGGCAGTGGTACGAGTTCGAGCAAGCCGAAACGAGCGCGGCGCTGCGCACGTGGTGCCAGGAAAACGGAATCGAACTCGGCGATTCCGGCGCCGAGCATGTTCGCGGATAGGGCGTCATCGACGTTCACGTCGCGGCACTTGGCCGAAGTCTGTAACAAAGCCCGGAATGGCCCGGCAGGGGTGCACAAGTATCAGTGGAAAAGGCGCGCGGCGCAGCGGTGGTCCGGTGGGCTCGTTGCGTCCGTACCGTCACTTCTTTGGAGGAAAATATTTGCGGACCACAAGTAAATCACAGCCACTCGAGCGTGGCGGAGCTAGCAGCCAAATGAATGAATGAGTTCCAATGCTCGACAAAGATCCAGTACGCAAACACATCTTCTGGAAGAGGCTTGAAGGGCTTGGGTGCTTTCAAACCCTTTGCGGCCTCTCCTCCATCCACCCTGAGCGGGCCGGGACCGAAGTAATCACGTCCATCCTCGGGTGGTTCCACGACAAAATAGATCACACCTGACAGAGTCAACGCAGCTCTTCTATACGTTTCTCTGTCTTCAGTCGTTTCTGCGTCGGGATCGCCTAGACATAGTTGAAATATCAATTTGACTTGGCCCGTGAGGAAACAGACATCTATTCGCTCGAGTCCCGCATCGTGAAAGCCGTTTGGCAACTCTTGCTCGATTTCGGTCAGACTCTTTCCTACCATCCTAACTCCCTAAACTGACTGACTTACGAGGTAGCTCTCACATTGCACCTATTGAACTCCTAAAGAAGTACTACGGATTCGGGCGCCGCCATATTCGGGCTGAGAAAGGCGGGCCTCCGAACTGTTCACCGCTCGCCGGCTGCGCGAATCTTTTTCACTGTTCGAACAAGCCGCGTTCCAAAAACAACCACAAGAACAAAGGAAAGCACGGCAAGCAGCAAGATGCTCAGATCAAATTCAGATGTTGCGATCTCATAGAGGCACGTGATCCCGATGACTAGCGAAATTGTGGCAACGAGGAGATCCGAGACTATGGGTAGCGTCAACGGATCTCCTCCTAGTCAAGAACGGTGCAAGTCCGGACGACCGGTCTGCAGGGATTCTTGGTACATCGCGTGACTACCGGTTCCGGCCGAAAGCGTCACAACGACATTGCGGCATTCGGGCGCCCTATCTCAGATGGCAAACTGCCAGGCTAAACCCGCCGGCAGCCGAGGAGGGCCGAACAAGTAGTGCAGCACACGCCTCGCGCTGCGGCTTATCGCCTTCGAAGATGCGTGTAGTAGTAACGGACGCATGACGAGGGCACTACCCCGGAGAACTGGTATGACCTGCTCGCCACGCTCCAAGCGAAGGCAGTCGGCCCGCTCCTTGCTTAATCTGCCCAGGGCATGGGACCCCGGCACCACACGAAGAGCGCCGCTCTCCGATGGACACGCGTCGATGTGAACCCGTACGGCCACAAGATCTGCAAGCACCGCCGACGGCGGCTGAACAAAGATGCCGCCTTCCTTTTCTGACCACCCGGAGCATTCCAGACTATCGACACGCTCATTCACGGGAATGCTTAGATCCTGGTGCAGCGACACCAGCCAGTTCTTGTCAGGGGTCTTCTCGAAGAGGGTGCACTGGACGCCAACCGCGCCACGCGGCAACACTGCACCTAGAACAGGATGCCGCCGCAACTGACGCGCGAGCCCCGCACACCACGGGAGCGCCAGGAGCGCCCGGGAACCCGCTCCCGCCAACTCCAACTCCACCAGCCGAGTTGCCAACGCATCGCACTCTTGCGCGTCGATCACGTCCGGGAAGACCGCATAGCCCTCTTGCAGGAAGCGACGATACAGTTCGTCCATGTGTCCTGTGGCTTGAAGAAACCTACCTGAAGTGTCCAAAGAACCAGGGAAAGCTCAGAAAGAGAAGTGCGAGGACAAAAGGCATCGCGACGTAGATCGCCATGACGATGGCTTCGCGTCTAAACATCAAATCTCTTCCATCGGATGGGCAGAAGATGTCTGCTTTCGAGGAATTTTCGCACCGTACCGCGATGTCCGAAAGTGGCCCGGATGCAAGCACCGCTGAGGCCGGGACTGCCGTCGTTCGAGTGCCCGCTGCCTTCGAGAGAGCGGTAGGCGAGGGGCGGCTATCGTACCGGTCCTGCAGTTCTCGTGTTTTCAGCCAGCAGCCGGCAGACCGGCCGATGAAGGAATGGCGGATCCACACTCCGCCTAACGGGTTCGTTGGCATGACACGTTCGTGCGTGCAGGTGACGAAGTCGATCGAAATCGCGACCTTCGCATTGCGAAGCCAATCCGGCACGTCGAGCCTGGGAAATCTACCACCAATACTGGCCAGTGTTGTCCGAGTCCGTCAGGTGTCCGCGCGTAACATCGCCGTACAGCGACTTGAAGTGGAAACATGGCGACAACTGGTGCTAGCACTCCCCTCGGCCCAATCACGATTGAGGTAGGTGGCTCGGGGGCCACATACAAATCAATCGATCATGTCGTCTGGCCAGACGTGCCCCCGTTCGCCGTCCTGACTGGACTGAACGGTTCGGGAAAGACGCAGCTTCTGGAGATCCTAGCGTACCGACTCACGAATACGTGGCATCCGCAGCTCGGTGACCTTAGCCAGGTGCCGGTTACTGTGACCGGCGATAGTTTTAGGCCCGATTCGGTAGCCTTTATCCCGAGTCGATGGGACATCGCTGGTTCGCCAGTGCTCGGTATCGCCCAAATGCAACAGGCTAAACAGCAGCTCTTCGAGCAGTTGCGCGAGCACAACGTTCGACACGACATGGCGCGCCGCGCGATGCGCGCCCGCCTCGAACGCCTGCTAGGCGTGTCGAATCTTGAACAGCTCGGCCAGCCGGAATTCGTCAGGCGATTACCCGACGACTATGCCTTTATGTTGGATGAGGCCGATGTTACGTCGGGATTAACTCACGTCTTTTTGGCGTACAGATTGCGAGTTGCCGAAGCACTTGAGGCTGGCACACCTCTCACCACGATACCGCAAGCGTTGGGCCCCGCCCCATGGGACGTAGTGAACGAGGCCTTCAGGGCCGCGGAGTTCCCATACCTCGTTGTCTCCCCCGTCGGGACCAAGCTGCTGGATCCCTACGAGCTCTTCTTGGAGGATCCAGCGACACATCAGCGATTGCGGCCAATCGACCTCTCTTCGGGCGAAAAACTGCTGCTAGGTCTCGTGCTCTGGCTCTACAGTTCTCAACACCATGGTCGATTTCCCCGACTGTTCCTACTCGACGAACCTGACGCACATCTTCACCCGTCGATGACGCGCCACCTCCTGAGAGTGATCAAGGAGGTGCTTGTCGAGCGCCACAAGGTCAGGACGATCATCACAACGCATTCGCCTTCGACTGTCGCTCTTGCACCCGCGAGTGCCGTCTTTGAGATGTCCAGAACTCAGCCTCGGGTTCGACCATCGTCCTCTCACGCGGCAACCATTGGGTTGCTCACCGCCGGACTTGTCACGGTATCGGCGACTACCCGCTACGTCCTCGTTGAAGATGAGGATGATGTAACGTTCTATTCGGCCGTCCGCGACATTCTTACCGACTATGGCCCCAGCCGCGATCCTCTGGCGATCAAGCCAGCACCGACGATCGTGCTCTTACCCGCCTCCACTGGAACCGGGAGGGGCAAGACCCCCGGCGGAAAGTCTGTGGTTCAAGGTTGGGTCGAAAAGTTCGATCAGCCACCTCTCGACGACCTGGTTCGAGGCATCATCGATCGTGACGTCGCGAACGCGCCCACGAGGCGCATCCTCGTACTGGAGCGTTACAGTATCGAGAACTATTACTTGGATCCATTCGTCGTATTCGGTTTACTTCTCGATGCCGGTTCCGCACCGACCATAGCGAGCCTCTCGATTTCTGCCGGAGACGAGCATCGGATAAGAAGTTTGGATCCCGCCATCCTTCAAGCCATCGTGGATACTATCCGCGCCATGGTTGAACCAGCGCTCGGAGCTAAGACTGCTATCAACACGTCGCTACGCACTGTGACATTTACAAATGCAAAGCGCGTCGATTACCCCGCCTGGATGTTGGATCATCGAGGCCACTATCTACTGCCGCTGTACCAGACGCTCTTCGGAGGTGCTGGCGTTATCAATCCGCCCCGCCTGGAACGAAGTCTCCGTAGGACTCGGCTTATTCCAACCGAACTCGCCCAGATCTTCCACGGCCTGCAGAGCTAGCCTGACCCGCGCCGTGCCACTCGAGCACTACGAATGGAGCTCGGCTAAATTGCGCGGGTACCTTAAGTGCGCGCGCTTCTTCAGTAAGCGCGCGGTAAACCCATCTTGAAGCGGCCAAGCGCGGAGGCGAGGATGGTGTCCACGAAGGAATAGGTGGACACGTGTACGTTAAGCCAGGGATGCCGGGGCGGCGCCGCCGGCGGCACAGTGAGGAGTTCAAGGCCCGTGTGGTGGCCGAGTGCCGTCGCCCGGGAGTGTCGATGGCGTCGGTGGCGTTGGCCAATGGGCTGAACGCTAACCTGCTGCGCAAGTGGACGGCGGAGAGCCCGAAGGGTGTTCCGCCTCCTAAGCTGGAGGCGCCAGCGTCGACAGCCGAGTTCGTTGCGCTGCCGCTGAGCGAATCAGCGAAGAACCTCAACGGCGCGGATATCCAATTCGAGCTGCGGCGCGGCGCGACGACGGTGACGATCCGCTGGCCGGTGAGGGCTGCGAGCGAGTGCGCGGCCTGGCTGCGCGAGTGGCTGAGGTGATCCGTGTCGAGGCGGTGTGGCTGGCGACGATGCCGATCGACATGCGAGCGGGTACGGACAAGGCGTTGGCGCGGGTGGTGGCGGTGTTCGGGTCGGCCAAGCCGCATCACGCGTACGTCTTCACGAACCGGCGGATCAACCGGATCAAGGTACTGGTGCATGACGGCTTCGGTGTGTGGCTGTGCGCCAGGCGTCTGTATCGAGGCCGGTTCGTCTGGGCCGATGAGGATGGCGGCGGACGCAAGGCGCTGACACGCGCGCAGTTCGAGGCACTGGTGATCGGACTGCCGTGGCTATACGCCGACGAGCAGCGCGAGATCGCACTGGTATAAGCCGCAACGCTTGCCGACAAGCGGCGATAGCGATTCCCCTGAGAATCCGGCAGCATGCGAGGCATGCTGAACGCACCGGATCTGGAGTCGCTCTCGGCGCCGCAGTTGCGCGAGGTGACCCGGGATCTTCTGGACCAGGTGCAGGCGCTTCAGAGCGAGGTGCAGTTCAAGAGCACGCGCATCGATCAGCTCACCTACGAGCTGGCGCGCTACAAGCGGCTGCGGTTCGGGCGCACCAGCGAGAAGCTCGACGCGGCGCAAGCGAGCCTGCTGGAAGAGGCGCTGGACACGGATCTGGCGGCGATCGAGGAGGAGCTCGGGCAGCTGCAGCCCACGCCCCCGGCCAGGAAGGACAAGAGCGTGCCGCGGCGCGAGCCGCTGCCGGATCACCTTACCCGGGTTGCGATCCACCACGAGCCGGATTCGACCAGCTGCAAATGCGGCTGCCATATGAAGCGCATCGGCGAGGACGTGGCCGAAAAGCTCGCCTACAAGCCGGGCGACTTCACCGTGGAACGCCACATCCGCGGCAAGTGGGTCTGCGCTAATTGCCAGACGCTGGTCCAGGCGCCGGTGCCGCCGCAGGTGATCGACAAGGGGATCGCCACCGCAGGACTCCTGGCCCAGGTCATGGTAGCCAAGTACGCCGACCACCTTCCCCTGTACCGCCAGGAGCAGATCTTCGGCCGGGCCGGCTATGCGATCTCGCGTTCGACGCTGGGCGAGTGGGTTGGCGTCTGTGGCGTTCAGCTGCAGCCGCTGGTCGACGCCCTGCGCGGCACGGTCCTGACCCACGGCGTGCTGCACGCCGACGAGACGCCGGTGGCGATGCTCAAGCCTGGCAACGGCAAGACGCACCGGGCCTACCTGTGGGCGTACAGCCCGGGGGCCTTCGAGGCAATCAAGGCGGTGGTCTATGACTTCACGGAAACCCGCGCGGGCAAGAACGCCCAGGGCTTCCTGGGCGCCTGGCGCGGCAAGCTCGTCTGCGACGACTACTCCGGATACAAGGCCGCCCTGGCCCAGGGTCTGACCGAGTGCGGCTGCTGGGCGCACGCCAGAAGGAAGTTCTTCGACCTGCACGAGAACGCCAAGAGCCAGATCGCCGGCGAAGCACTGAAGTTCATCGGCCAACTGTACGACGTCGAACGCGACGCCCAGGACCTGAAGCCCGAGGCCCGGCAGCGGATTCGCCAGGAGCGGGCCCAGCCGATCGCCGACGCACTGCGCAGCTGGATGATCGCGCACCGGACCAAGATCCCCGACGGATCGGCTACCGCCAAGGCGCTGGACTACAGCCTGCACCGGTGGGAGGCGCTGGCCCGGTATCTGGACGACGGAACGATCCCCATCGACAACAACCACGTCGAGAATCAGATCCGGCCGATCGCGGTCGGACGGTCCAACTGGCTATTTGCCGGTTCGCTTCGCGCCGGCCAGCGCGCCGCCGCAATCATGAGCCTGATCCAGTCGGCGCGGATGAACGGGCGCGATCCCTACGCGTATCTGAAGGACGTGTTCACACGGCTGCCGACGCTGCCGGCCAGCCGGATCGAGGACCTGCTGCCGCACCAATGGCGACTGCCGCTATGAACGAAGAAAGCAAGCGCTGGATCGACGCCGGAAAGATTCTCGGCCTAGATCCGACAGCCCACGTTCTCTGCCCAAAGTGCCAGACCGAAGTGCTCTCGGTGACGGATCAACCGCTGGATGCGACGCATCTCGAACGGCACTTGCGATGCCCGAAATGCAATGCATACAACTCTATCCGCTTAGCGCGGTAGCCTGCAAGAACTCAAGTCGTCAAGACGAGTTCCCCGGCCGCTTACCTTCTTCAGACGTTAGATGCACGTGGATTTCAATCATCCCATGGCAAAACTTCGTGGACTGGGCGCTGGTCGAGACTGCGACTTACATAGCGCACACGGTTCGCGAGAATCTCAGAATGACGGAAGCAGAGTCCTGACCGAAATGCCCCGCTTTGCAAGGGAGGGCGGCGAACCGCAAATAGGTTCCTTGTGTTGCTACGGTGCATTCGCTTGAACGTCCTTTAGGTCTCGCTTCCGTTGGCAGGCGGCGTGCCCGCATGCACTCCAACGTCCGGCCGCCCCGCACCCGATGGAGCTCTTTCTTGCAACACGGTTGCTTCGGTGGCCGGCAAAGCCGGAAACACGACAATATCTCCCTCGGTGCGAAAGATTGCCTCGCGACACTGCTTGGCATAGTCGGAATCGCTAGGATTCTCCTTCAGGTATCTTGCAGGAGAAAATAGGTCGTTTGTCCGCACCAGCGCAGCTTTAATCCTCTTCGCCGCTGAAATGCACTTCTCAGTAAAGCAATCGGCCCGTTCCTGTGGCACCTGCAGGCGAAAGGCGTTGCCAAATAGCACGCCCTTCGCGTATTCGGTAACCTCGTCCCGCGCGAAATCTTCCTGCAAGTTTCGTTCGAGCTGACTAAATTTTTCGATGTTGATTGCGCGACTGTCCTTTCCCTCTGCCTCGCCCAAACATCTACCCTCTGGACTCACGAAAACGCAATCGAATTCCGAATCGCCATCCGAAAATGGTTTCGCCTCGAATCCAAACAGCCGAAGCGCCTCGATGATCGCGGCTTCCAGCGGCTTCCCCTGTTCATATAGCAATCCTCGTAGGCCGCCAGCCCTCGTGAGATCTGATCCCAGCGACGCCTTTCTTTCCTGCAATTCCCCGATACTTGTTGAGCATGCGGAAATAGCCGATTCGAGGTCACTCTCCAAGGCGAGTCGAAACCTGGAGTCCGCGGCCCATGGCGGCGCCGGGGTCGCGTTTCCAGATTGCGCCAATGTATTAGCTAGTCCAACTAATGCCGAAATGAGGCGCTTACCATAACGCTCTGCTTCCTCGGTCCAATTGGATTCGCCGCTGTGCTCGTCCTCGACAACAAAATCATCCTCGTCGTAATGTAGCGGCGGAAGGAATAAGAGAACACCCTTCTGCCCACGGACCGCGGCCCCAACCGATCTATCGCCAGTTCGGGACTTCAAGACTACGTGTTTCGAGTCGACTTCGATTTCGACCTCGTAGGGTGAACATTCCGAAAACTCCGACCAATAAGCAGCGAGAAAGCCGGCACCCTTTTCGAGGCAAATCTCCGTTCCACTCTTTGCCTTAACAGACTTCAAATTCGGAACAGCGTCATACGAAGAAACGCGCGTCACAACGTTTGTAGTAACGCGACTTCTACCTGTTCCGGAAAATTGCCTATCGCCCGTGTACCGATAACAATCGGACGGCTTCACCAGATAGATGACGACCATCTTCCCCGCATTTACCGCCGCCACAATCTCTGATCGCCAATGAGCCAATCGAGCGTTAACTTTGAAGGAAGATTCTTGATCAAGAAGTTTCTCGCCGTTGTAATTCTCGTGACTACTTACGGAGCCCAGCGTCGGTTGGAAAAGTACGATGTCCGCGTCGAGCAGTGTCGCGTCAGAATCAAAATCGATGTATTCAAAATCATCTCCCGGGAGAGGAAACCCGACCGTGAAAATCCGACGTTTGGACATCTGCGCATCCACATAAAAACGCCTACGCTGCATTTTAGAGCGCGATTCCAATCCGAACCACGTGAAATCGAGGCGATTGCGCGCAATTTTGAAAATGATGGGGGCAGCTTGAAGATCGACGATCCCAGCGCTCCGAGACACGTACGTAGCGGGAGAATTCGGGCCGGCTGTGCTGGATGCGACTAGGTCCCGCGCCTTCAAGGCATCGCCCCAAGGGCGACCTCGAAAAGACGAGCGCGTTCCCGCAGGTCTCTTATATTTTCGGCGCAACCTCCTATCCTGCGCTCAAAAATTGCAGTTTGGTGTCGTCGAATGGTATGCAGACTGTCGTCCAAGCCGTCGGTAGATTGTCGTCATAAAGGTTGGCAGCAGGATCGTGCACTTGAGTGCGAGTGAAAGCAAACGTGACCGTTCTTGAGTCTTCAAGTGGCGCGCCCCGAAATTTCAGAGAACCTTTCGGTACCACACCGATCCAACGAACATGCTCGCGCTCCCGGCCAAGAAGGATCAGCAGAGTTTGCACGGCTACGTCCGTGAAAACCTTCGTCGCCTGGAGCACGAGTTGTCAGCTGGCGTACCCTACGAGGCCTTGGCGGACGCCGTCGGCACCGCTGGATTCGGGCAAGTTCAACTGCGGTCGATTCGGACTGCGGTGTATAGAGCGCGCAGGGAGCGATCCGCACGCGCGGCTGATCGATCGCCACCTTCCAGCCGGTCGGCCCTCAGTCCGAGTCCCTTGGAGATGCAGCCGCCACAGATCTCGGCGAAATACGAGGCGGCGGCGATCGTCCGGCGCTTTCGTGACCTGGTACGGATTCCTAGCGCCGATGAAAGCGATCCATTGATCTGAAAGGGAACCGATGCCTCACCACGCTGCAGGCTCGCCAGGCGCCATCCACATCGTCCTGCAAGGCAAGGATGGGGTCGGCAAGTCATTCGCCGCTCTGCACCTGGCACAGTACTTCGGCGACCACGGGGTGCCGACGGCGGTCTTCGATTCGAACCCGCTGACCCCTGGCCTGGCGAACTACCAGGCACTGCGAGCTCGCTACATGAACTGCATGCTCGACGGGGACCAGGGCGCGACCGAATTCGACGCGCTGGCGAACGAGATCCTGGACGCATCCAGGCACCTCGTCGTGCTCGACACCGGATCGGCGAACTTCTTCCCGATGCTGGGCTACCTGAAGAGCAACGGCGTTTTGCAGGCATTCTCCGAACTCGGCCGGCATGTCGTAGTCCACTCGGTTCTGGTCGGCGGTGCCGCAGCTCGGGAGACGTTGGGCGGTCTGGTGAGCACGGTCGAGAACCTCGCCGCCCACGGCTATGTCGCGTGGCTGAACTCCCACCTTGGCCCGGTAACGTTCGATGGCAAACAGTTCGAGGAAACGAAGGCGTTCCGGCGAGTCAGGGACAGACTGATCGGCATTGTCCATATCAAGCAGCGGGCCGGCACGAACCAGATCCTCCATCTGAAGGCTGTCGGGGAGATGATGCGACGCCGCCTGACCTACAAGGAAGCGTTCGCCACGCCCGAAATCTGGCTGTGGGACAGACAACGGCTCGCGGAGGCGCGGCGCGAGGTCAACGGCCAGCTGCGTGCGATCTTCGGCTCCAAGGAGCCGCTCATCGCCCCGGTCGGTGAGAGCTGAGGACGGCACTTGGCGCGAGCGCAGATGGACAAGTCCCGACTTTCCGTTGTCGTCTACCAGAGAACCGGGTTTGCGTTCGATCCGGCCGACCCGGCCTTTGGAATGGTCGAGCTGACTCGCGTCGTACTCGAGGAGCTGATCGAGGAGTCGGCGGGACGGATCGCGGAACGCCTGGATACTCTTCCTGAGCGGATCCGGTCGAGCGGCACTGCTCTGGCCGCTGAGGTGGCTTCGCAGGGAATGCAGCGCGTAGTCGAGATGCTCGGCGAATCGCGCCGCACGATCGCAGCCGACACCGAACAGGCGCAGTTGCGGATTACCGAACAAACCGAAAGGGTGAACAAAGACCTCGCCCGCCAGGTCGCGCAGATAGTGCACGCCGCGCAGACCGTGTCGCGCGGGGTCGGTGTGCGGATGCGATGGTTTGTGGCCGGCGCGGTTGTCGGGCTTCTTGTATCTACCGGCGCGTTTGTCACCGCGCAGTTGGTGCCGCCGGCTCCTCTATCAGGAGTGCACAGAAGATGATCTCTCGACAGTGGCGAGGGCTCGCCAAACCCGACTGTTCACAGGCTTACGCGGATCATCTGTACAAGGAAACCTTTCCGGCAATCGGAAAACTGCCGGCTTCCTCCGTGCCTCGATACTTCGACGCAGCCTGCATGAAGGCGTCGAGTACCTGGTTGTCACGGAGTGGGCGAATCTGGAGGCAATACGACAATTCGCTGGAAATAATGTCGAGCGCGCTGTCGTTCCGGCGGCCGTTCGCGAGATGATGCTCGAATACGATCAAGTCGTGCGCCATTACGAGATCATCGAGTAGTGGCCTCGGCAGAACCCTTCCAGCTCAGCGGACGGGTAGACATCGGTGCGGCCCTGAAACAGGCGGCGGACGAGGGTGACCTTCGCGTCCTGCGCCGGTTGTAAAACCTAACGGTTAGGTTATTATGCGTGTTTGCGCGCATCGTCGGCTGGTGTTCGCCGTTCTGACCCGGGACGAACACTGTCCGCCGCATGTGCATGTAGGTACGGATAAATGGGAGGCGCGCTTCGAGTTCAGCTTCTGGGACAACAGCGTGCGTCTCTGGGATGTTGTGCCGGCGCAACGCTCGCCTTCGGTGTCGCTGCTGGAGGAGCTGCGCCGGGTGCTGAAGAAGCCCGAGAACCTGAAGAAGGCTCGGCAGCTTTGGTGGAGGAGCCGGCAAACGGTTTGTCTCGAGAACCAGCATTGGGACGCGTCGGTGCAGGCAGTGGTGTCGCCGATTACCCGGCGGTCAGGTGCCGTCGCCATTTTGTCGGCACACTTTGACACCAGCAGGTATCGAACAACCTTGATCCTGGTCAGCGGAGACCAGGTGGAGATCCAACTATGAAGACCGTCGTAATCGCAAAGGAACGCGCCGACGAGGCTATCAGCCCACAGGTTCTGGGAAGAGCGGTGGCGCGCGGCAAGTCGGCGCAGCGACCGAATCTGCAGGCTCGGCAATTGCGATACATGAAGGACTTGCGTGCACTGCTGATCGGCTTTGCCGATAAGTCGGCCGTTCTGCTGCCTATCAAGAACTACCCCGAGCTAGCTAGGCTCGATAGGGCTGAGCTGGAACAATTGAAGCTTGGGTTTGCCGGGCGCGCGCTCTGCCTGGATTCTCGGGACCTGCACGTTTCGATTGCCGGCCTACTCGCGGCGAGCGAGGATCTGCTGAGCGTCGCGAAGACCGTTGTGGCGATCAGGAACGGCAGCCGGGTCAGCCGTGCCAAGGCGGCGGCATCTAGAGAAAACGGCAAGAAGGGCGGTCGGCCTCGAAAGAGCGCAACCCTCGCGTCCTAGCAACCATCAGATGCTGTTCGAGCCTGGAATCGGTACGCTGACCGCCCTCGAGAGGGAGTTCTCTCGCCGTATAACGCGTCGGTTACGAGCCGTACAGCGCGGCGCGACGAGTTCCCTGTTCGAGAAACACTCTGAACGGGAGGACTCGTTGGTCAGCCTCGGCGGGCAGATTATTGAACTCAGTGGGAAGCTGAAGGTAACCGAAAGCTCAGCAAAGCGCGTCGCGCGCGACTACCTGTTCGCCTACTTGCGTTCGAGGCACGGCGAGGCCGGCGTTGACGCTATCGGGTTGAAGGAGACGGCGACGGGGCTGCTGGCGAAACTGGCCGCAACAGATATCGACGAATGAGAGTTTGGATTTGAAAGCGGACTGAGTGGACAGACGAGCGAGCAAAGACGATGTGCCGTTTCGCGTGCATATCGAGGAAGGCGCAAAGTTGCTACTTCGAAAGCGGCTGGCGGACTTCGATGCCCCACGTCCGGTTGTGTGGATCGAGCGTGTGGGGGCGGTTGGAGAACTGCATCGAGACCCGGAGGGGAAGGCCGTTTGGTCAATTCATCACCCCCACCCCTGGAACGTCACGATTTGCGGTGTGCAAGAAGATATCCCCGAATCCGAGTTTCTCCACATCGACGGCTTCCGAATCGTCGTTGCATTAGTGCCGTGGCCTGGGGAGGCTGGCGTCCGAGTTTCTGTCAGGGACGGAACCCTTCAGGTCGATCCGCTATGAATGATGGATAGCGGAGCGTCGCGCCCCGCAAGGCGCTCCTGAGACGACGCTTACGGTAATCGATCGATCGCTTCAATATATGTGGATCTTCAATTCTCCGAGTGGTGACCCGATGCTGCTGGACACCGAGGAAGGGCTCCGTGCTCTACATCAGCGCATGGCAGGTTTTATAGCCTCGACGGAAAAGGAGGCGGTCTTCGCCGCGCAGACATCGGGGAGCCCAGCTCCTTACGAGGAATTTTTGGGAGGTCTTCGGGTACAGAAGCGCGACGGCGAAGCGCGACTTTGTGTTGCTGAGGACCACTGGCTAGAGCTATCGGGGCCACTGGAAAGACTTCAAGCGTTCGCGGAGAAGCTGCTTGTCACGGAGGCAGAGGGCCATCGCCACTGGTACGGCGTCCCTGTTTCGCTGATACTTGAGGCGGACAACTACTATCCGGAAGAGCATTCGAAACCCTAGACGCACAAAGCCACGATGATTTCGCAGCAGTACATCAGCCGAGTTACCTTGCAGCGAGAGAAGGTCGATTCATTCGACCGGTATCCGTTCTGTCTTCCCGCCGTTCGATCTCTTGATTTCGTTGAGATGCACCCGAAGGTCACGTTCTTCATCGGAGAAAACGGGTCCGGAAAATCGACACTCCTCGAAGCGATTGCAGTTTCTCTAGGGTTCAACGCTGAGGGTGGAAGCAAGAATTTCCGGTTCGGGACGCGCGCCTCACATTCTGAGCTGCACTCTCACCTTCGTGTCGCGAAGGGCATCAGGCGACCACGTGATGGCTATTTTCTGCGTGCCGAAAGCTTCTTTAACGTCGCTACGGAGATCGAGAACCTCGACGCCGCACCATCGTTCGGGCCGCCAATCATCGATTCGTATGGCGGTCGCTCGTTACACGAACAGTCGCACGGCGAGTCATTCATTGCGCTCATGACGGAGCGCTTCGGTGGTCAGGGCCTATATGTTCTCGACGAGCCGGAGGCTGCGCTGTCTCCGCAGCGTCAATTAGCGGCCCTCTCCAGGATCCACGATCTGGTTCTCGCCGATTCGCAATTCATTATCGCGACGCATTCCCCAATTCTCATGTCGTATCCAGATTCGTTCATCTACCATTGCAGCAGTGACGGTGTGTCACGAATCGAGTACGCAGAGACGGAGCACTTCCGAGTTATGCGTGACTTTCTTTCCGACCCGGAGCGAATGTTGCGCGTGCTTTTCGAGCGGTAGGCACTCCTGAACGCCGCACGGAAGGTTGCCGGTTTCAAAGGGCCTACCCCATGACACCTCAGCAGATTGTCGGACTCGGCGTAAGGTTGCTCGCTGTCTGGATCGCCATTCGGAGTATCGGCATTTTCCTTCAGAATGCCACCGCCTTCCGAGCATTGGACATGGTGGACAAGGCATTGAACACCGGCGTGCTTACAGCCTGGTGGCTCGCAGTCGCTGTTTTGCTATGGCTATTCCCAATGTGGATCGCGCACAGGCTCATTCCACGAACAAGATTCGAGAACAAACTGAACATCCAACCTCTGGAGGTTGCGCGGGTCGGCTGTTGTCTACTCGGGCTCTGGCTTCTGTCAAACGAACTGGGTTCGTTGATCTGGTTTCTCTTCAGAGGTGCTCTCAGTCCGGGTACCTCTTCCGTGATTCGCAGCTTCACGCCTGAGGAGCGACTCCAATTCTTTGCGTTGTCCATCCAGATCGCTTTCGCTCTCTTTCTTACATTCGGTTCTGCCCGTTTCACGATTCTCGCCTTGCGGGAACCCAAACCGTCGGAAGGTGATGGTGGAGAGGCGCGATAGCGGTCGGATTCCGATTCGTATGCTGACTTCCGACGCCGATGACGGGTGGATAAAGCTCGAAGGAGAAATCACACCGGATTCCTTCCAGAAGCTGGTCGCGCTCGGGCGTATCGAACAACTTTCGGTTGCCAACGGGCCTAAGGCAACCGCGAAGGCGGCGCAAGAATTCCGTTCCCTGGCATCTGTTCGGCACCTTTGGCTCTGGCGCGAAGTAACAAGAACAGCAATGCGCCACGTTGTCTCGACTCGAGGACTGGAAGTTCTTGACGTGCTATCGATAGAGCCGCCAGGTCGGCTGGATGGTTTCTCTCACGCCAATGACCTGCGCGAGTTTCGATGCAATTGCAGCCCAACAGAACTGGACCTGCTAGAAATCGCGAGCTGCCGCACGCTTAACACAATCGGTGCGCAGGGTGCAAACCTGACCTCCGAGGTCATTGAAGCCTTCCTCGAAATGCCAGCACTTAGGTCGCTCGACCTTGAAGCAAGCACCTTCGACGACGGTATGGCTGCCCGCCTTAGTGCCTCGGACACCTTGTTGTCTCTGGACGTTGGTAATACGAAGCTAACGCGCTCAGGCCTCAGCCGCCTTTGTACGATGAAGAATTTGAAATCTCTCGACCTCTGGGCGACGGCCATATGCGAAGGCGATATCGATTTGCTCGCGAATCTGCCGAATTTGGAATACCTTTCAATCGGTGGCGTTGAAGGCGGTACGACGTTCAACGCGGAGACACTGGTTCCGAGGTTGCAGGCGCTTGGATCATTAGAACGTATTTGGCTCGACGGGGTTCGAATAGGTGCGGAGCAGAGGTCCATCCTCGAGGCCAGATATAAGGTTCTACGTATTACCTGACGGGTACCGCGAAGGAATCTGCCGGAAGCGCACGTCCTGAGCTGAATTTTGAGATGTCCGAAACTGCAAACTCGAAACTATCGTGGTCGATTGTGCTAGTGGTTCTTGCCTGCTTTGTGATTCCGGCGGGCGTGATGGCCGCGCTTCAAGTTTTTGGCATTTCAAGCAAGGACTGGTTCTTCATCGCATTCGGCGTCGGCCTGATCGTGGCGTTCGGCCTGAACTTTGTTCGCCCGCGCTACGGGAATTCGTCGGGGCGACTGAAGCGCCTTTACGACTTTCTGCTCCGCCAGTTTCCTCGCCCGGACTGAATGGGAGCGGTCCTAAGACATCGGTTTCTGCCCGGAACCATAGGATCACATCTACGGTGGGATTGCTGATTGACGGCACGATTAGTGCCTGCCTGTTAGGCCTGTTGGTCTTCCTTGTCGCCAAGGAACCGACGCAGACGCTTTCGAGGGATCTCCTGCTCCTGCTGTCTGCGTCCTACCTGGGATTGTTGTTCGCTTGCGTGTACCGAGTAAGAGATCGACTTCTGCTATTTTGAGCCTTTGCGTTCGTCTCAGAATATCTCTCGTACCCAAGGAGCAAGAAGATGTCCTTAGTCTATTCGGGCGTCTTCTTTGTGATAGCGTTGTTCTACCTCGTTCGGCGAATGAGGGCCGGCTGAACCGACGCCGGGGGAAGGCCGGGGGCTCCGGTGCGAACGGCCAGTGAAGCGGTGTTCTGCGCCACCTGTTGACGACTTCGTCTCCACCAAATCATGATGGTCTGTTCCGGAGAGATAGGTAACAGATCATTCCGGAGACATGGGTGACACTCTAGCGTTGAAGGGGTTGTCGGCGCTAGTGATCCTGTCAGCCTCGTTGTCGAAGAATCCCAGGTCGTAGTGCATGAA
>Ga0075030_100001116_pt1 | contig 24038 bp, 16 predicted proteins | sample LitLauG_LLR_2012_FD_71393 | JGI IMG/M metagenome (GOLD analysis project Ga0075030, IMG submission 71393) | Freshwater sediment microbial communities from Pennsylvania, USA - Little Laurel Run_MetaG_LLR_2012 | ecosystem: Environmental > Aquatic > Freshwater > Creek > Sediment | place: USA...
GTCGTCGGTGGCGTGGTCGGCTTGGGCGCCGTGGTGGGAGGGGCCGTGGTGGGAGGCGCGGTCGTCGGTGCCACCGTCGGCTTGGGACCGGTCGTCGGCGGCGTGGTCGTCTGCGGCACGGGAGGCAGGGTGGTGCGGGTCCCACCGCCGACCGCCGGGTCGACCTCGATGACCGCCAGGTTGGACCGGTCGTAGTTGGGCGCCGAGTCGCCGACCTGCACCGTGGTGCCTGCCGTCACCGGGGCCGTCACCCGCTGGATCCAGTAGGTGTCACCCGAGGGCGAGAACGTCTGGGCCAGCACCTGCTGGCCGGCCAGTGGCGTGCGGGCGACGGCGCGGTCCCAGTCGTCTCCGACCGCCACGAGCACACCACCGGTCACGTGCGCCGCCACGGCGACGCTCGGCGCGCCGCCCGCCATCGATGTGGCCGTGCCCGCGGTGTGGACGGAGGCACCGCTGAAGCCCGCGACGGTCATCGAACCCACCCAGTACCCATCCGCGCGGCTCGCCGTGACGACCAGGTGGCTGACCGGGTTGGGCGCCCAGGCCTGCCAGATCTCGGCGGTGCCGGGCTGGCGGTTGGCTCGGGCCACCAGGGTCCAGGTGAGCCCGCCCCCCTGTACGGACGTGAAGCTCTGCGCCCCCTCGGGACCGTCGGAGGCCAGGAACGCGACCAGCAGCTCACCACCCTGGTTGGTCGTCACCGGCGCAGAGGCCATCGAGGGGGCCGCCGTGGACTGGTCCGCCGGGGCAACCTGCTCCATCGCCACCAGCGTCGTCGCAGCCGAGGCCGGCGCGCCGACCTTCGATGCCCGGGCGAAGATGCCCAGGCACAGGGTCACGCCCAGCACCCCTGCGGCAATCCGTTGCCAGGTCGAACGGTTCCTGATCGAGGTCGACATCCCGTCTCCTTCCATGCCGCGGGTGCGGGTCGATCCACTTGCACGGTGGGTATCGACGGTGGAAACGGGTCCTTAACCCCCAAAACGTATTAAATACCGCGTTTTTCCTCAGATGCTGCGTACTCCACCCGATGGCTCCCGCCCTCGAGGCGTCCAGGCCGTCCGCGGGAAGAAGCGGACGGTCAGAAATGTCCCGTCCCGCGAGGACCCTTCGGACCTCGTCTGATAAGGTCACCTCAAGCACACGGGGAGCGGGGCCCGAGCACGCGTCGGGTCGTCGAGAGGGCACTCGATCCGCACCCCTGAACGGAGGGTCCGTTGCAATTCGATCACTTCGTCAAGATGCTCGTCCGCCGGTGGCGGCTGACGATGATCGGCCTGGTCGTGGTCGCGATCGGCGTCGCCGGCTTGCTGTTCGGTGTGCCGCCCAACTACAAGGCCACCGGCACGCTGCTGCTCACCCCGCCACCGCAGACCCACGACGAGGCGATCACGAACGGCAACCCCGGGGCGCAGAACTCGGTGCTCTCCTTCAGCGACACCCTCAACGTCTTCGCCAACATCGTCGTCAAGGGCCTGACCAACGACCCCCGCCTGGCCAACCTCGCCGCCCAGACCGGTGCGAGCGTCAGCCTCGCCGCACCGACCGCCTCGCCGAGCCTGGCCATCTTCGCCACCGCCAGCTCGACGGCGACAGCGGAGAGCGCGGCCCGCCAGGCGATGACGATCGTGCAGAGCTACATCCGCGAGTTCCAGACCCAGCTCAAGGCCCCCGATGCGGTGCTGGTCAACACCACCGCGATCATCGTCCCCAACCGGGCCTCCCCGGTCAACAACACCCGCAACAAGCTCCTCCTCGTCTGGCTCATCTTCGGCGTCCTCGGAGCAGGCGGCTTCGTGGCACTCGTCGACCGGCGCTCGACCAAGCGCCAGGCGCCCAAGGTGCAGCCCCTCCAGCCGGGCACCATCGCGACCGCCGAGTGGGACATCCCGGAGCGCTTCGAGCCGGAGCCGCTCGTCGCGGCCGCGGCGGCTCGCGGCGCCCGGCCGGCACCGCCGCGGGCCCCTCGCGGAGGAGTCCGGGTCACCGCCAACGGCGCCAACGGCGCCGGCCGGGACGAGAGCCGGCGCATGGCAGACGAGCGCATCCGGGTGACCCGCCGCCCGACCGCCCGCTGACCCGGCGCCCGAGCTGCTGCGTTGAACTTCTCCGCCACGATCCGCACGATCGGACGGCACTGGCTCGTCCTCGTCCTCGGCCTGACGGTGGTCGCGGGCGGCTGGGTGCTGCTCGCCCGCAAGGTGAAGCCGCGCTACAAGGCCGACGCCAGCGTGGTGCTCCTTCCGCCGACCTATCCGCTCCCCGCCGGGCGGACCCCGAGCCACTTCGACAACCCGCTGCTGCTCTACGATGCGCGCATCACCACGGTCGCCAACATGACCGTCAACTCGGTCACCGATGCGCAGACGGCGGACAGGCTGGCCAAGGCGGGGGCGACCGGCTCCTACAGCGTCGCCGCTGGGCTCGGTGCGGGGGCTGCCCAGGTGGACATCGAGACGAGCGCGCCCTCACGGGCGGTCGCCATGTCGACGATCCTCGCCGTCGAGCAAGCGATCAGCGATGACCTGGCGACCCGGCAGGCGGCCCGCACCGGCGTCGCCTTCGTGCCGATCACCTCGCGCGCCATCGCCCCGCCGAACGTCACGACCGACACCAAGAACCGGTCGCGCCTGCTCGCCGCCTCGGCGGCGGCGGGGGTGATCGCCATCGTCATGTTGACCTTCGCCGTCGAAGGGATCGGCGAGCGCCGCCGGGAGTCGGCCCTCGCCCGCGAGCTCGGCTACGCCGAGGCCGCGTGGTGACCGCGATGCCCGGGGCCGGGATCCGATGACCGGCGCGTGGCGCCGTCGCTGGTATGTGGCACTGATCGGGATGGTGCTGATCGCGGGGACGACCGCGGTCGCGATGAAGAAGGTGCTCCCGGTCTACAGCGCAGGATCGGTCGTCGTGATGGTGCCACCGATGTTCCCGCCCCGCCCGGGCACCGTCCAGGCACCGGCGGTCGACCGCAACCCCTTCTTCGCCTACACCGACGCCGTCGACATCCTGAGCTCGCTCGCCGTCGACGACATCACCGGCGGGGCGGTGCGCCAACGCATCTCCGAGCAGGGGCTCAGCGGGCAGTACAGCGCGCAGAACTTCCGCCCGGGCACCACCGTCTTCTCCGACAACAACCCAACCGCCCAGATCTACCTGAGCGCCTCCGCCCACGACTACGCCACCGCCCGCAACACCATCGTCGCCGTCGAGCAGGCCATCCGCGACTACCTGTCCCAGCTGCAGTGGTACCTCGGCGCGCCGACCAACACCTGGGTCGGCTCGGAGGAGGTCACCCCGCCGCAGGTCGCCCTCTTGCACGGCAGCAAGACGCGCTCCGCCGCGGCCTTCGGGCTGCTCGGGCTGATCGCGCTCGGAGTGGGCGTCCCCCTCTCGGACCGTCTGCTCTCCCAACGCGCCGCACGGCGCCGCAAGCCGGTGGCACCGCCGCGCCTGCTCGCCACGCCCTCGGCGGACATCCCCGACGCCGACCGGGTCCCGGTGGGCGCCCGATGAGCCCGCGCACGGGGGCGGTCGCGCCCCGCGCCCCGCGACGCCGCGCCGGCTCGTCCTCCTCCGACGCGGCCTTGGTGCTGGCCACGTTCACCGTGCTGCTCATCGCCATCCCCTCCCAGCTCGCGGTCAAGGAGCTCGGCGGGTGGGCCACGCCGGCGATGGTCCTCGCCTTCGGGCTGCTCGCGTGGTGGTGCGCCGGGCGGCTGGTGCCGAGCCTCGGCCTCGAGCGACGCTCCAACCCGCTGCGGGTCGCCGTCGGGCTGTTCGGCGCGTCCCTCCTCACCAGCTACGCCGTCGGCTTCCTCCACCCGCTGAGCGGGCTCGGGGCCCGCAGCGCGGACCGCGACATGCTCTTTGGGGCGGGCCTGATCGGCGTGTCGCTGATCACCATGGACGGCATCCGCAGCCGGCGTCGCCTCGACTTCGTGATCAAGGTGGTGGTGGTGGTCGGGTCGTTCTCCGCGTTCCTCGGGCTCCTGTCCTTCTTCTTCGGCTACTACCCGCTCAACCGCCTCCACATCCCCGGCCTGTCGGCGACGACCGGCCTGGCGTTCGAGGGTGTGCGGTCCGATTTCCGGCGCGTGGCGGGGACCGCACGGCACCCGATCGAGTTCGGCGTGATGATGGCCATGATCTTCCCGCTGGCCCTCACCCTCGCGTTCAACACGCCCAAGCCGAAGAACCGGCGCTGGTGGGTGTGCTTCGTCATGATCGCCTCCGTGCTCCCGATGTCGCTGTCGCGCTCGGCGATCATCGGCGTCACCTGTGCCGCCGGCGTGCTGTGGATGAGCTGGCCCCGGCAGCGGCGGATCCGGGCGCTGATCGTCACTCCCCTCTACCTCGGCGTCATGCGGCTCATGATCCCCGGCCTCCTCGGCACGCTGCGCAACCTGTTCACCCACGCCAGCAAGGACAGCAGCATCAGCCACCGGACCGACAACTACAAGCGCATCGGGGCCATCGTGCGCCACCAGTTCCTCTTCGGCAGCGGCTTCGGCACCTACATCCCGGACCGGGCCGACTACGTGCTCGACAACGCCTACCTCGGCCACCTGATCGAGACCGGCATCATCGGCCTCGGCATCTTGCTCACGATGTTCTTCATGGGCTATTTCTGCGCCCGCGGTGCCCGCCGCCGCTCGGTCGACCCCTACTTCCGGGACCAGGCCCAGGCACTGGCTGCGGCGATCGCCGTCGTCCTCCCCGCCTGGTTCACGTTCGACGCCTTCGGGTACCCGATGGCGACGGGCACGGCGTTCCTCCTCCTGGGCTGCTGCGGGGCCGCGTGGCGGCTGGCCAAGAACGAGCAGGAGGCCCGGGAGTGGGCCGGGCTCACCACCGCGGCCCCCGCCAGGTCCTCCGCTGCCTCCTAGCCCCCACGAGTGGCTCCCGTCCGCCAAGGACGCGCTCCGACGCGCGTCGCGCCACCCCGCGCTCGCATCCGTGCGCGCCGCCCGCCGGCGGTGGGCGGAGCGGCGCGTCCGGTCGGTGCGCCTGGCGGACTACCGACCGCAGCCGACCCTGCGCACGGGCACCCACACGGTGGAGCGTGCCGCGCTCCGCGCGATCGACGCCCACAACCACCTCGGCCGATGGTTGTCCGCACCCCGCTGGATGGCCCCGGACGTCGCAGCGCTGCTCGACATCATGGACCGCGCCAACGTGGCCGCGGTCGTCAACCTCGATGGCCGATGGGGCGACGAGCTCGAGGCCAACCTCGATCGCTACGACCGGGCCCACCCGGGGCGCTTCGTCACGTTCTGCCACGTCGACTGGCGAGGGATGGGTGCGGCGGACTTCGCCCCGCGCGCCGTGACCAGCCTGCGGCGCTCGGCGGCGGCCGGTGCCCAGGGGTGGAAGGTCTGGAAGGACCTGGGTCGCACGGTGCGCGACCGCGACGGCGGTCTCGTCCTCCCCGACGACCACCGCCTCGACGATCTGTGGGCCGCCGCCGGGGAGCTCGGCCTGCCGGTGCTGGTCCACGTGGCCGACCCGATCGCGTACTTCCAGCCGGCCGGGCCCGACAACGAGCGGCTGGAGGAGCTGCTGCGCAACCGCCGCGATTCATGGCACGGCGACGAGCAGCCGGATCACGCCCGGCTCCTCGACGCCCTCGAGGCGGTCATCGCCCGCCACCCGGCGACCACGTTCATCGGACCCCACGTCGCCAACTGCGCCGAGGACCTCGGATACGTGCGCGGACTGCTCGAGCGGTACCCCAACCTGTGGGTCGACCTCGCCGGGCGGATGGCGGAGCTCGGTCGCCAGCCTCGGGCCGCCGCGGCGCTGATCGTCGATCACCAGGATCGCATCCTGTTCGGCTCGGACACCTTTCCCGTCGACCTGGCGGAGTGGCGGCGCTGGTTCCGCTTCCTCGAGACCGCCGACGAGCACTTCCCGTACTCGTCCCAGTCCCCGCCGAGGCAGGGACGTTGGGCGGTGTCGGCCCTGGAGCTGCCCCCCGACGTCCTCGCCAAGGTCTACGCCGGCAACGCCCGGCGCTTGTTCACCCCTCTGGCAGGGGCTCCTGTCGGCGGGGCTCCCCCATCCTCGTGACCAGCTGGAGGTAGGCGCCGGCCAGCAGCTCCGCGGCGTGGTCCCAGGTGAGCTGGTCGCGCTGCGCGAATGTGGAGGCCCGCATCCGGGCCAACAGGTCACGATCCTCGTCGAGCTGGCGCAGCTGCCGGGTGAGGGTCTCCACGTCGCCGGCCGGGTGGACGAAGCCTTGCACCCCGTCGTCACACACCGCACCCGCGGCGTCGGAGACCAGGAGCACGCATCCAGACCCCTGTGCCTCGTAGGTGACGAGCGCGCTGCCTTCGGTCGTGGAGGGCAGCATGAGGATGTCGGCGGCGGCCATGGCCCCCGGCATGTCATCCTCGAAGCCCCGCTCCTCGACGCTCGGGTGGCTGATCATGGGTTCGAGCATCGGCCGGTAGGCGGGCAGGATCCGGCCACAGATCACGAAGCGCCCGCCGCGCTCGGCCGGCCCGGCGTCGACCCAGGCCCGCAGGGCGAAGTGGAGGCCCTTGTTGGGCTCCCCCCGCCCGGCGAAGAGCGCGACGAGTCCGCCGTCGTGGCGCGCCGGCCTGGCCGGGTCCGGCGCGAAGCGGGTCGGGTCGAAGCCGTACTGGTGCCGCAACAGCCGCTCGGGAGCCCAGCCCCGTGCCGCGAAGGTGCGCTCGACGTACTCCGATGGCGCGAGGAGCGCGTCGGCGGCCTCGAACTCGGCGAGCTCCCGAGCCAGCCGATGCTCGTCGAAGCGGTGCGAGTGACCCGGCGGGAGCTCGATGCCGAGGAGGGCGGCATCCGCGGTCGCCTGCGCCATGGCGTCCGCGGTGTGCGGGCTCGGCAGCTCTCGCACGCTCGGCACCCCGAGCTGGCGGGCCCGGGCCAGCGTCGCCAGGCACCCGCCCGGCCAGGTGTGCACGATCTGGATCTCGTCGCGCCGGCGGGCGAGCGCACGCGCCGCCCGCCGATCGTGGTAGCGATAAGCGCGGTCCACCCCGAGCGCCCGGTGCGGGATCCGCCGCCCCGCAGCCACCAGGGTCTCGGTGACCCGGGCGAGCCCCGGCACCTGCCGGCCCACACTCGTGCAGACGAGGTCCACCTCCACTCCGTGGTCCACGAGGCCTTGCACCTGGCACCACGCCGTGGTGCCGATCCCGGGGGCACCGAGGATGTGGGGGAAGCTGTAGAGGACGCGGAGGCCCTCGTAGCCGCGACCTCCGGCGCCGGGCCCTGGGCGCGTCTCGGACGATCCGGTCGCTCCCGTCATCGGCCGGGGCCGGTCAGCGATAGCCGTCGAGGGGGATGAGCGCACCATCGCGGGCCAAGCTGGCCGACGCGCCCTCGAGGATCCGCAGGACCCGCAGCCCGGCGCGCCCGTCGGTGGCGGGCGATCGACCCTCGCGGATGGAGGCGACGAGCTCGGCGACGACCGCCCCGAGCGCCTCGTACTCGGGCAGCGCGGGCGACACCACGTCGCCGACCCGGTAGGAGACCAGCTGGCGGCGCCGGCTGTCGTCGTCGAGGCGCTCACCGATCTCCACGCCCTTGTCGTAGAGGCTGAGCCGCTGGGTGGGATGGAGGTCGTCCCAGACCAGCATCCGCTGGCTGCCGCCGATGATCGTGCTGCGGACCTTGGTCGGGCTCAACCAGTTGACATGCGCGTGGGCGATGGCCCGGCCCGCGAGCGGGAGCGTGAGGTAGGCGACCGACGACCGGCCGGTGCCGAGGGGGTCCGCGCCGTGCGCCCACACGCCGGTGGGGAGGTTGCCGTCGGGCAGCACGAAGTCGAGGATCGACAGGTCGTGGGGGGCGAGGTCCCAGACAACGTCGATGTCGGGCTGGACCAGCCCCAGGTTGATCCGCACCGAGTCGACGTACTGGATGTCGCCGAGCTCGCCCGCCCGGACGATCTCCCGGATCCGGCGCACCACCGGGGTGTAGCAGTAGGTGTGGTCGCACATCAGCACCAACCCGTGCGCCTCGGCGGCCTCCACCAGCTTCTCGCCCTCGGCGAGGGATGCCGCGAGCGGCTTCTCCACCATGACGTGGCGGCCAGCTTCGAGGCAGGCGAGGCCCACGGTGGCGTGGGTGCCTGCCGGCGTGGCGATCGCCACCGCCCCCACCTCGGGGTCCGCCAGGACCTCCTCGAGCGAGGTGGTCAGCCCGATGGTGCTGCGGGGCCCGACCACCTTGGCCGCCCGGGCCAGGTCGAGATCGCAGACCCAGCGCAGGTCGCAATCGGGCGATGCGTTGAAGTTGCGGATGAGGTTGGGACCCCAGTACCCGGCACCGACCACCGCGACGCCGAGGGGCGCCGCGGGGTCGGCAGCCCGCGAGGGGGCCGACGGGGTGGTGGATGGCATGCGGTGCTCCCGATCGTCGGTCAGCTGGTACCGGTCGTGAAGGACCAGGCGACTGGAGCCACCATGGTATGCCCGGCCAGGTCGACCGCACCGCTCACCGTAGCGGAGTAGGTCGTCGACGCGGCGAGGGCGGCTGCGGGCTGGAAGGTCGCGACCAGTGTGCCCGGGTCGTAGCTGACCGAGCCGCTGACGACGTTGCCTCCGCTGTCCTTCACCACCAGGGAGATCGTCGACGGGTTGACGCCCTCACTGAAGGTGGACACGACCGACGTGGCACGAAGGACACCGGTGGCCCCGGGGGCGGGGGTCGTGGCGACCGCCGACGGGGCGACGCTGCCGGTGTTGAGGTCGAAGATCGGGTCGACCCAGTAGTTCGAGGCGTTGAACGTCTGCGAGGGGAACGCGCTCGCCCCGATGGCGAAGACGCCGTTGCCGCCCGCCACGCTGTTGGACAGCGCCTGGACCGGCGCGCTGCCGGCGCCGTTGTTGGCGAAGTAGCCGCCGTCGTAGGAGTAGTGACCGATCGTCGTGTGGTACGACGCGACGTAGGTGGTCCCCGCGGTCACCGCCACCGGGCTGGAGAAGGACACGTCCTGCCAGCCAGATCCGGACTCGGCGGTGAAGGTGGCGGTGGCGATGAGCGTCCCGGTGCTCGACCACAGGCTCCCGGTGTGGACCCCGGTGTTGGCCGCGGACTTGTAGAAGCGGAGACCGGTGACGAAGCCGCTGACCGTCGGCTGGAACTTGACACCCAGCTCGAGTGCCGTGCCGTCACCACTGTCGACGATCCCCGGCACCGCGGCTTTGGCGAAGACCGTGCACGGGCAGGCAGGCGCCGCCGAGGTGAAGCTCCAGGTGGTCGGCGCCGGCATGGCGTTGCCGCTCAGGTCGGTCGCCTGCACCCCCGCGGTGTAGGAGGAGAGGATCGCAAGTGGCGCCGAGGGGGTGAAGGTGGCGGTCCTGGTGGTCGCGTTCCAGCTCGTGGCGCCCGTCAACGCGCCGGCGGGTCCGGTCAGGGTGAAGCTCAGCGTCGCCGGGTTGACGGCCTCGTCGAAGGTGGCCGTCAGCGCAGCGCTGAGCGCCACACCGCTCGCCCCCGACGCCGGTGTGGTCGAGGTGACGACCGGCGGCGTGGTGCGCACCGAACCCGTGGTGTTGAACACCGTGTCGACCCAGTAGTTGGTGGCGTTGAAGGTCTGGTTCGGGAACGAGCTGGCGCCCAGGGCGTACATGCCGTTGCCACCGTTGGAGGCAGCCAGCGCGTGCAGGGGCGAGCTGTCCACCTGGGCGGTGAAGTAGCTGCTCGAGTACGCATAGCCGCCCACGCTGGTGTGGTACGAGGCGGTGTAGGTCGTCCCGGCGGTCACCGCCACCGCGTTGGCGAAGTCCAGCTCCTGCCAGCCGGTGGCCGTCTCGTTGGCGAAGGTGCCCGTGGCGAGAAGCGTGCCGTTTGCAGACCACAGGTTGCCGACGTGGGTGCCGGTGTTGGTCGGGCCCTTGTAGAAGCGGACGCCGGTGATGTAGCCGTTGCGGTCGGCTTGGAACCGCACGCCGAGCTCGATGTTGCTCGAGTCCGACGCCGACGCCACCGTGGGCGTGGCCGTGCTCGGCCAGATCGTGCAGGGGCAGGACGCCGCCGCGGTGGTGAACGACCAGGTCGCCGGGGCGGCCATGGCGGTGCCGTAGATGTTTTGGGCCCCGCTCACCGACGCCGTGTAGGTGGCACCGGCGACCAGGGACGAGCCCGGGGTCAGCGTGGCCGTCTGCGACGGCAGGTCGTAGGAGAGCGACGCCGGGACCGCCACGTGGTTCGCGTCGGTCAGGGCGAAGGTGATCGTCCCCGACTGCACGGCCTGGTTGAAGGTGGCCGTGACCTTGGTGGCGACCGACACGCCGGTGGCGTTCGCCGCAGGCGTCGTGGACGTCACGGTGGGGGCCGTGTTGGTCGGTGCCTTGACATCGAACACGGGGTCGACCCAGTAGTTGGTGCTGTTGTAGGTCGAGGCCGGGAACGTGGGCGTCGCCGCGTAGGCGTACATGCCGTTGCCCCCCGAGCTGCTCGCAGGCGCCTGGAGCGGACCGTTGGTCACCGCAGTGGCGAAGTACCCCGAGTCGGCCGAGTAGTGGCCCGTGTTGGTGTGGTACGAGACGACGTACACCGTGTTGGCGGTGATCGGCACCGGGTTGGCAAAGGTCAGCTGCTGCCAGCCGCTCGCCGTCTCGGCGCTGAACGTGCCCTGGGCGAGGAGCGACCCGGTGCTCGACCAGAGGCTACCGGTGTGGGTCCCCGTGTTGGTCACGGCCTTGTAGAAGCGGACGCCGTAGATGTAGCCGCTCACGTTGGAGCTGAACCTCACGCCCACGTCGAGCGAGCTCCCGTCGCCGCTGTCGGTGCGACCCGGGACAGTGGCGCTCGACCACAGCGAGCACGGGCAGGCAAAGGTGGTGAACGACCACGCCGCCGGTGTCATCGTGTTGCCCTGCGCATCGGTTGCCCCGGACACGTTGACGGTGTAGGTCGTAGACGCCGCCAGCGCCGCCGTCGGTGTGAAGGTGGCGGTGGTGCTGGGCGAGTCGTAGCTGACGGTCCCGGCCACCGCGTTGTGGCTGGCGTCGGTCACGGTCATGACGATCGTCGCCGGCTTGACGTCCTTGCTGAACGTCGCCTTGATCGGCGCGACCGTCGACTGGTTGGTGGAGCCGGGGGCGGGTGACTCACCCGCGAGGAAGGGCGGTCCGCTGTTGGGGGTGAACACGGCGTCGGCGTAGTAGTTGTCGCCGCCGTAGGTGCTCTCACCGAAGGTCTGGGAGGGGAACGTCCCCGCCTTGGCCGCGTACGCGTAGACCCCGTTGGGGACCCCCGAGGCGGCCTTCGGCGCCGCCAGCGGCGGGCTGCTGACCCCGGTCCCGGAGAAGCCCGGGGCGTCCGCGGCGTAGTGGCCGTTGGGCGCGAAGTACGAGGCGACGTAGCTCGTCCCCGGGGTCACCGGCACCGACTGCGCGAAGCTCACCGTCTGCCAGCCCGAGGCCGTCTCGTTGGTGAACGTGGCGCTGGCCAGCAACTGGCCGCTGGCGCTCCACAGCTCCCCGACGTGGGTCCCCGTGTTGGTGGCCGCCTTGTAGAAGCGCACGCCGCTGATGTAGCCGCTCGTGCTCGACGTGAACCGGACCCCGACCTCGATCGACGCCGCGTCGCCGGCGTCGGCGACGCGGGGGGTGGTGGAGGACGGGAACAGGGAGCACGGGCAGTTGACCGTGACGGTGGTGCCGGCTCCCGGCGTCTCGAGGTTGGCGCTGTCGTCGGTGGCCCGGACCTTGAGGTTGACCGAGCCGGAGGTGGCCACGTTCCAGGTGTAGGTCCAGGTGGTGCTGGCCTTGGCCGCGGCGATGGGTGCCGGGTGCCAGGTCGCGCCGCCGTCAGTCGAGACCTCGACGCCGGCCACGACCCCGCCGCCGGCATCGGTGGCCGTGCCCGACACCGTCACCGTGGTGCCGTCGGCGATGGCGGAGCCGCTGGTCGGTGCCGTGATCGTCGACGCTGGCGCAGTGTGGTCGGCCGACGCGGAGGCCGACACGAGGCCGCCGATCAGCGTCCCGGGCTGCAGGCCCATGTCGGCGAAGAGGTTGATCGTCGCCTGCTCCATGCTCAGGTTGGGGCCGGCGGTGCCGTCGGGGGAGCCCTCGAGACCCCAGGACCACTGGACGGTCCCGGCACCGAAGACGAGGGCACCGCTCGCCGCCCGGTGCATGGTGAGGTGGTGGGTCGCGGTGCCGGGGATCTCGGTGTTGCCGTAGTCGACCAGGTGGGCGGTCACGCTCTGGGTCGTGCTGGACAGGTCGAAGTTGCCGGCCGGGCGGAAGCCGTTGTCGAGGTCCTCGTCCCACTCGTAGCCGAGCGAGCTCGGCGCGAGCGTCGCGGTCTGACCGGCCCCCAGGGAGGCGACGGCGGTGCCCCGCCAGAACCGCAGCGCGCTGTAGGTCGAAGGCACCTGGATGGCGAAGGTGTTGGGGGGATCGACGGTGTAGGCCGTGCCCGTCAGCGCGTTCTCCGGCTTGCCGCCGTCCGCGGGTGGGCTGAAGGTCGGATCGCGCCACGTGCCGGTCCACGTGGAGGGGTCCTGGGGGTCGACGGGCGAGGTGAAGTGGGTCTCCTTGTAGCTCACGAGCGTCCGGTAGGCCGTCGCGGTGCCCGCGACGCTGTTCTCGTAGCGGACCTTCCAGAACACCTCGTTGGCACTGAAGAACGCGAGGTTGACACCGGCGGCCTCCGCCGCCTCGACGTTGGTGCGCTGCGCACCCGACCAGTACTCGTCGTGGCCGGAGGAGATGAACAGGCGGTGGTGGGTGAGCAGCGCGCCCGCCCGGTCGGTGTCGACGCCGGAGATGTAGCTCACGTCGTAGCCGTTGGCCTCGAGGAACTCGATCATCTGGAACTCGGCGCCGAACACGGAGTACTGCCCGCCCAGGATGGCGGCCACGTTGGGCCGGTTGAAGCTCACCTTGTAGGCCGCCTTGTACACGGCCGGGTTGCCGGGGGGGCAGTTGATCGTGCAGACGTAGAGGCTGTTTCCGGGGTTGAGCGGGTTGTAGTTGTTGCCGTCGTACTGGTTGTACGCCTCCCTGGTCACGTCCGAGGTCTGGTACACGATCGCCGAGGTGGACGCGTCGTTGCGGACGACGAAGAAGATGGCGCTGTCGCCGCCGGTGTCGTTGCGCACCAGGTGGGCGAAGTAGACCCCGGAGACGGCGTTGGCCGGCACGCTCCACGACGCCGATACGTTCCAGTTGCCGCAGTCCACCAGGCCGGTCGTGTTGGACGTGTCCACCTGGCAGGCGGGCTGGCTCTGGGGGAGCGCCACGCTCGGCAGGATGTTGGCGGCCACCTTGCGGGCGCCATCTCCGCCGTACCAGCCGAGGCGGAGGATGTCGATGTGGTAGGAGCTCGCAGGGGTGAGCACCTTGAACTGGATCGTCTGGCCTGCGTTGACGCTCTGGTCGGTGGCGAAGCCCTGGATCGTCTGGTCGCCCGGCTCCTCGACGCTCCAGTCCGAGGGCGCATCGCCGGGGAGCGAGTTCTCGCACGCGACCGGGTTGATCAGCGGTGCACAGGGGTTGACCGCGGCGGCGGACACGACGCCCGCGGCGGACACCGTGCGTCCGGCGGTGACCGTCGAACCCGACTTCGGGGCCGACGCCGCCTGGCCCGCCTTCAAGGTGTTGAGGTTGTACCCCGGCTTGACGACCTCCTTGGGCGCGTCGAGCTCGGCGTCGGTCGCGGCCGGCGACGCGACCTGCGCGCCGGCGGCCTTGACGACCGGCGCGGGCGAACCCGCGGTCGCAGCCTGCACCGGCGACTGCGCCACCAGCCCCGGCGACAGCACGACCACCAATGCCGCCAGCCCGGCGACCATCCGGCGGCGCCCTCCGCCGGGGTGGACGCCATCCGCCCGTCGAGTAAACGATTCCCTCACGTGTCCGCTCCCCTTCGCCGCTGCGGTGGATTGACCACTATCCGTCAACGCCACAGCCGGTCTAGATGCCCGGAATCACCCTAGAGCACCACCGGGAGTGCCACAAGGACACCGCCGGCAGATCGCGGTCAATTGTTCAAACTGCCATCTCGGGACCGCGCCGCAACACCCCTATCATGGGCCCACCGCGCGACGATCCGTGATCGACCGTGGTCCGACGGTGCTCCTCGCGCCGCTCGATGCCCGGCAACGACGGGATCTTGGATCGGTTTCCCTCCCTGCGTGAGCATCGGACCCTTCTTGACCGGCATCTTCACCACTCTCCGTCAACCTAAGGAGCGGGTGAGATGCGCTGAAACCCCTCGGAACTCTGTCATGTTCCGAATAACCCATCGCTAATGGTCTACTAAATGACCCGTTGAGGGCCCCTGCCAACCGAACGGTCAATGGTCCCCAGTGGTTGTTGCCAGGAGCCGCCGCCGAATGCTACGTTGCGTGTTATCGACGGCTGGGCTCAGTCGTGAGAGGGGCATGAAGACGATGGGGCACAACTGGAGGCATCGGAGCGCGGCGATCGCGCCGCTCGCTCCGTCGGGACCTCTGACCAGGGGACGATGATGCTCGACCCCGGGGAGGTCTTTGCCGATACCCGCGAGGGTATGGACGCCGTGACTGACGTCGCATTGGTCGGCGCACCGACGATCGCTGAGCGATCTATTTCCACGGAGAGCGGTGGCCAACTTCGCTCTGTGTTGGTGGCCATCGACCTGGTCTCGGTGGTCGCGGCGTGGAGCATCGCCGTCACCTTGGGAGAGGTCAGCAACTACGGGCGGTCCTCCACCGTCTTCCATGACGCCCTGACCGTGGCTGGGATCACCGCGGTGGTGATGACCCTCCTCGGGACCCACAAGCTGTACCGGGCCCGGGTGTGCGCCGTCCGCTCGATCGAGCTGGCCAAGCTCATCCGCGTCGGGCTCTTCAGCGGGGTCGCCAGCGTGCTGGTGGCGCGGCTGTTCCACCTCACCCTCCCGTGGGGGTGGGCCACGCTCGGCGCCGGCGGGATGTTCGCCCTCGACGCGGGCGGCCGCGGGCTCTTCTCCCGCTGGCTCCGGACCCGGCGCAGCAGCGGCCGCTTCAGCCGCTCCGTGGTGCTCATCGGCGACAACGACGAGGCGCTCGAGCTGTACCGGATCACCCAGAGCCACCCCGAATCCGGGGTCAGGGTCGTCGGGATCGTCGGGCGGTCCGGGAGCACGCCGCGCGGCGAGTTCGATCTGCCCTGGCTCGGGACCGTCGACGACCTCCCCAATGCCGTCGACCACGTCAATGGGGCGATGATCGCCGTCAGCTCGTTCTCGGCCGCCGAGCTCAACCGCACGGTCCGCGTGCTGCTCAACGCCGAGGTGCACGTGCAGATGTCGAGCGGGCTCGCCGGGATCTCCTACCGCCGGCTCCGTCCCCTGCCGCTGGCGCGCGAACCGATGTTCTACGTCGAGCAGCTCCGCCCCTCGCGGGCCCAGCTGCTGGCCAAGCGGGCACTTGACCTGGTCCTCGCGTCCATCGTGATGGTCGTGGCCGCGCCCGTGCTGCTCGCGGCGATCATCGCCATCAAGCTCGAGGACCGAAAGGCGCCGCTCTTCTACCGCCAGGAGCGCATCGGGCGCAACGGCCAGCCCTTCATGCTCTACAAGCTGCGCACCATGGTCCCTGACGCCGCCCAGCGCCTCGCCGAGCTCCAGGCCCTCAACCAGCGCAACGGCCCGCTGTTCAAGCTGGCCCAGGACCCCCGGGTCACCCGGGTCGGCCGCCTGCTGCGCCAGACGAGCATCGACGAGCTGCCGCAGCTGGTCAACGTGCTGCGGGGCAGCATGAGCATGGTCGGGCCCCGGCCCGCACTGGCCTCCGAGGTGGCGGAGTTCGACGCGGCCCTGCAGGCCCGTCAGGACGTCACGCCCGGTCTCACCGGCCTCTGGCAGGTGGAGGCCCGGGACAACCCGTCCTTCCACGCCTACCGCCGCCTCGATCTGTTCTACCTGGAGAACTGGTCGTTGCTCCTCGACCTCGCCATCATCGCCTCGACGGTCATGGTGGTCCTCGGTCGGGCCGGCCGGGTGTTCGGACCGCGGCGCCGCTCCGGCGCTACTGTCGCCACGCTCGACTGAGTCAACCTGTCGCGCCCGCGCGCCGACATCGGTGAGAGCGCAACCTCCAGCAAGGATGGGACGATGAAGCTTGCGATCCTCGGCCTGGGCTATGTCGGCTCGGTCACCGCCGCCTGCCTCGCCAACGAGGGTCATGAGGTGGTGGGCGTGGACCCCGACCACGTTAAGGTCCAACAGATCAACCGCGCCGAGAGCCCCGTCGTCGAGCCGGGCCTGGTCGAGATGATCGAGCGCAGCCTCGCCGCGGGGACGCTGCGGGCGGTCACCGATCCCACCACCGTCATCGCCGCGTCGGAGGTCTCGATCGTCTGCGTCGGCACTCCTTCGCGCAGCAATGGCAGCCTCTCCTTCGACTACGTCGACGCCGTCGTCGACCAGATCGGAGCCGCCCTGCGCGACCGCGACGGCTTCCACACGGTCGTGATCCGCTCGACGGTGCTCCCGGGCACGGTCGAGGGTCGGGTGATCGAACGCCTCGAAGCCGCCAGCGCCAAGCGCGTGGACGTGGACTTCGGCGTCGCCATGTGCCCGGAGTTCCTCCGGGAGACCACGGCCATCGACGACTTCTACCACCCGCCTTTCACCGTCCTCGGCGTGCGCGACCCCCGCTCGGAGGCGGCGCTGACCGAACTGTTCGCCTTCTTGCCCGGCGCGCCGCGCTGCGTGCCGATCTCGACCGCCGAGGCGTTGAAGTACGCGTGCAACGCGTTCCACGCGGTCAAGATCTCCTTCGCCAACGAGATGGGCCGGTTGTGCCGCACGAGCGGCGTGGACGCCGCCCAGGTGATGGACCTGCTCTGCCAGGACCAACAGCTCAACATCTCGCCGGCCTACCTCAAGCCTGGGTTCGCCTTCGGGGGATCGTGCCTCCCCAAAGACCTCCGGGCGCTGATGTACCAGGCCAAGACGGCGGACGTCGACATCCCGATGATCGGCAACGTGCTCGCCAGCAACGAGAGCCACCTGCGCCAGGCAGTGCGCGCCGTGCTCGCCAGCGACGCCCGCAAGGTGTGCCTGCTCGGGCTGAGCTTCAAGGTCGGCACCGATGACCTGCGCGAGAGCCCCTACGTGGAGCTGGCCGAGACCCTCATCGGCAAGGGCATCGAGGTGAGCATCTACGACCGCGAGGTCCGTCCGGCCCGGATGATCGGCGCCAACCTGCGGTTCATGCGCGAGCGCCTCCCCCACCTCGCCCAGATCCTCCACGACGATCCCGTGACCGCGCTGGCGGGCGTCGAGGGTGCCGTCGTCGCCACCAAGGAGCCGCGCGTGATCGACGCGCTCACCGCTGCGCCGCCCCGCCTCGTGCTCGACCTGACCGGAGAGCTGCGTCGCGCGGCCGACCAGCTGCCCGGGCTCGTCAGCCTAGTCTGGTGAGGTGAGCGGCCGAGTCCTGATCATCGTCCAAAACCTGTCGGTACCCTCGGATCGGCGGGTCTGGCTCGAGTGCCGGGCCCTGGTGGGCGCCGGACGCGAGGTCTCGGTGATCTGCCCGATGGGCAAGGGTGACGGCGCCTACGAGCACCTCGAGGGCGTCCACATCTACCGCTACCCCCCGCCGCCGCCCACCAAGTCCACGGCGAGCTTCGTGTACGAGTTCCTGTACTGCTGGCTGCGCACCCTCTGGCTCGCGCTCCGCATCCGCCGCCGCCACGGCTTCGACGTCATCCAGGCCTGCAACCCGCCGGACACCTTCTTCGCGCTGGCCTGGTTGTTCAAGCCCTTCGGCGCGCGCTTCGTCTTCGACCAGCACGACCTGTGCCCCGAGGTGTACGAGTCCCGCTTCGAAGAGCCCTCCCGCCCGATCCTTCGTGCCCTGCGCCTCCTCGAGCGGCTCACCTACCTCACCGCCGACGAGGTCATCTCCACCAACGAGTCCTACCGGGAGGTCGCGCTCCGGCGCGGGCACAAGGCACCCGAGCACGTCACCGTGGTGCGCACCGGCCCGGACACCTCGGTCCTCGAGGCCGGCCCGCCCGAGCCGTCGCTGCGCCGCGGACGGGCGCACCTGTGCTGCTACCTCGGGGTGATGGGGCCCCAGGACGGTGTCGATCTCGCCATCCGGGCGGCCCACTGCTACGTGCGCACGCTCGGCCGTGAGGACTGCACGTTCGTGATGATGGGCGGCGGCGACAGCTACCACGACCTGGTCGAGCTGGTCGGTGAGCTCGGCATGGAGGACTACGTCTTCCTCCCCGGGCGGGTGAGCGACGCCGATCTCTTCGCCCACCTGTCGACCGCCGATCTCGGTCTTTCCTCTGATCCGCTCAACCCGCTCAACGACGTCTCCACGATGAACAAGACGATGGAGTACATGGCCTTCGGCCTGCCAGTGGTGGCCTTCGATCTCAAGGAGACCAAGGTGTCGGCGGGCGATGCGGCGCGCTATGTACCGCCCAACGACGTCGAGGCCTACGCCGGGGCCATCGCCGAGCTGCTCGACGACCCGCCGCGGCGGGCCGCCATGGGCCGGGCGGGCCGCGAGCGGGCCGAGACGGTCCTCGACTGGTCCCGCCAGGCACCTGCGTACCTCGACGTCTACCGCCGGGTCCTCGACCGGGGCTGACGGGCGTCGGGCGCCGGGCGCCGGGCGCCGGCTCAGGCGAGCAGGTCGAGGCCTTCCTGGTCGGAGATCAGCCGGTAGCTGCGGCCACACTCGCAACGCAGGTCGCCGTCGAGGCGGCCGCCACACCAGCACACCCAGCGCAACCGCCGAGCCGGGTTGCCGGCCATGAGCGCGAACCCCGCGACATCCCTCGTCACCACGGCCCCGGCCGCGACCATGGCGTAGCGACCGATGGTCACCCCGCACACGATCGTGGCGTTGGCACCGATCGTCGCTCCGGCCCGCACCAGGGTCGGACGCAGCTCGTCACCGTGGCGCTTGATGGCGGCCCGGGGCACGAAGTCGTTGGTGAAGATGCAGTTCGGCCCGAGGAAGACCTCGTCCTCGATCGTCACCCCTTCGAAGAGCTGCACCCCGTTCTTGATCGTCACGCGGTCGCCGACCTGCACCCCCCACTCGACGTACGCGTGGTCGCAGATGTTGCAGTCCGCCCCGATGACCGCGCCGGGCAGGACGTGGGCGAAGGCCCACACCCGCGTGCGGGCGCCGACGTCCTCGCTCTCGCAAAGGGCGTTGGGGTGCACGAACACGTCGGGACCGCTCATCGCAGCGCCGCGACGAGGGCCTCGACGACGCGCTCCTGGTGCGGCGCGCTCAGGTGCGGGTGCATCGGCAGCGAAAGGATCCGCCCGGCGGCCTGCTCCGCGACCGGGAAGTCGCCGGGGCCGTAGCCGAGCTCGGCGAACGCGCCCTGGAGGTGGATCGGCACGGGGTAGTGGATGCCGGCCTGCACGCCGGCCTCCTGGAGGCGGGCCAGCACGCCGTCGCGGTCGTCGACCTGGACCACATAGAGGTGCCACACCGCCTCGTTGCCGGGGAGCACGGCGGGGCGCACCACGCCCGCCACCTCCGCGAGCAGCGCGTCGTAGCGGGCCGCCGCCTCGCGCCGCGCGTCGTTCCAGCCGTCGAGGCGCGCCAGCTTCGCCGCCAGCACCACGGCCTGCAGGGTGTCGAGGCGCGAGTTGAACCCGAGCTCGGGGTGCTCGTACTTGTGGACGCTGCCGTAGTTGCGGATCGCGGCGAGCGTCCCGGCGAGCGCATCGTCGTTGGTGGCCACGCCGCCGGCGTCGCCGTAGGCGCCGAGGTTCTTACCCGGGTAGAAGCTGGTTGCCGCGGCCGCACCCCAGGCACCGGCACGCTGACCGTGGCGGGTGGCACCGTGGCATTGCGCCGCGTCCTCGACGATCGACAGCCCCGCGCGGGCTGCGATCGGCACGATCGCCTCCATCGGTGCGATCTGGCCGTAGAGGTGCACCGGCATGATGGCCCGCGTCCGCTCGTTGATGGCGTCGGAGATCCGGTCCGGGTCGATGAGGAGGTGGAGGGGGTCGCAGTCGACGAAGGTCGGGCGTGCGCCCGCCCGGGCGACGGCGACGGCGCTCGCCACGAAGGAGTTCGTCGGCACGATGACCTCGTCACCGGGTCCGATGCCGAGAGCCCGCATGGCGAGCTCGAGGGCATCGGTGCCGTTGGCGACGCCGATCGCGTGACGGGTGCCGGTGTACGCCGCCCACGACCGCTCGAAGCGGGCCACATCGGGCCCGCCGATGAACGCGGTCGCGCCCATCACCCGGGCGAAGCCCTCCGCCACCTCGGCCTCGACCTCGCGGTGCTGGGCGGCGAGATCGACGAACACGACGGGCCCGGTGACGGCGCGGCGTTGCTCGGTCGCGCTCACGCGGGCACCCCCCCGGCCAGCTCGATCTCGGCACGGATGTCATCTGGCAGCGCGACAGGTCTGCGGTACCGCGCCGGGATCCCGGCCCAGACCTCACCTGCGGGGACATCACGGGTCACTGCTGCTCCCATCCCGACGAGGGCCCATGGCCCAACCGTTCGTCTCTCTCGGATCAGGGCGCCGGCGCCGATGTACGCACCGAGGCCGATGCGCACGGCGCCGGCCAACCGCACGCCGGTACCGAAGGTCGCATGGTCGTCGATCACGTCGTCGTGGGTGAACACCACGGCCGGCATCACCACGACGTGCGCGCCGATGGTGATCCCGCTGGTCGCCACGACGCCGGCGAGGACGACGGTGCCGGCGCCGAGGGACGCCGAGGGGGGGATCACGGCCGCCGGATGGATGATCGTCGCGTATCGATCCGGCTCCGACCCGATCCGGCCGACGATCCTGCGGCGCACGGTGAAGTTGTCCGGGTTGCCGATCGTCACCACGACCTGCGCGTCGGGATGGTCGGCGGCGCAGGCGATGGAGCCCACGATGGGCAGACCGTCGACCTCGAGCCCGTGTCGGGCCTCGTCGTCGTCGAGGAAGCCGAGCACGTCCCAGGTCGGCTCGACCCGGTTGAGCGCGCGGACCGCTTCGAGGGTCTCGCGCCCGAACCCGCCCGCGCCGACGATGAGCAGCGGTCTTTGGGCCACCCGGCGACTCTCAGACCGTCGCGCTGACGAGGTCGCGCACGGCGTCGATCACGCGGTCCTGCTCCTCGTCGGTCATGACGTGGAAGATCGGCAGGATCAGTGACTCCCGGGTGAGGCGCTCGGTCACCGAGAGGTCCCCGTGCGGATGGCCGGCGTAGGCCGGCTCCAGGTGGGAGGCCATGATCCCGCGGCGAGCCGAGATCCCGCGCTCGAGCAACGACGCCAGCATGCTGTCGCGACCGGCGCCTGCAGGGAGGAGCATCCAGAAGGATTGGAAGTTGGTCGTGCACCTGGGCGGGTCCGCGGCGAAGACCACGCCGGGGATGTCGCCGAGCGACTCGTGGTAACGGGCCCCGATCGCGCGCCGTCGGGCGACGATCTCGTCGAGCTTGCGGAGCTGTACGAGGCCGACGGCGGCTTGGATGTCGGTCATGCGGTAGTTGAAGCCGGTCTCGAGGTACTGCTCGATCACCGCGGTCTTGGCCTCGTGCCGCTCGGCCGCGCTCATGCTCATGCCGTGCTCGCGCAAGCGGCGCATGCGGGCGGCCCACACCGGGTTGCCCGTCGTGATCATCCCTCCCTCCCCCGTCGTGATGACCTTGCGGGGGTGGAAGCTGAACACCACGAGGTCGGAATCCGCTCCGAGGGGATGCCCCTGGTAGGTCGAGCCGATGGCGCACGCCGCGTCCTCGATCACCGCGACGCCGAGTGGATCGCAACAGGCGTGGATCGCCGCCATGTCGGCGGGGATCCCCGCCTGGTGCACGACGATGACCGCCTTGGTGGCGGGGGTGGCGACCGCCCGGATCGTGTCGGGGGTGAGGTTCTGCGTCGCGAGATCCACGTCGGCGAAGACCGGCATCGCCCCGACGTAGCGCACGGAGTTGGCCGTGGCAATGAACGACAGCGATGGGACGATCACCTCGTCGCCGGGCCCGAGGTCGAGCGCCACCAGCGCGAGGTGCAACCCCGTGGTGCACGAACTGACCGCCACCGCCTCGGCGGCGCCGACCTGCGCCGCGAAGGCCTGCTCGAACGCCGCGACGCGCGGTCCCTGCGCGACCCACCCCGAAGCCACGGCGTCGGCGGCCGCCTCGGCCTCCTCGGCGCCGAGCCACGGCTTCATGACGGGGATCATCGACACGGCAACAGCCTCCTTGATCAGTGCTCGGTGTGCAGAGCCAGCTCGCGGCGCCTCGGTGGGGCTCGGTGCGGCTCAGCTGGCCCGAGTCGGCGAGGCGAGGCGGGTCTGGCGCCACCAGGCCACCAGGTCCCGCAGTCCTGCCTCGAGATCGACGTGGGCGTCGAAGCCCAGTGCCTCCTGGGCTCGGCTGGTGTCAGCGAGGCGGCGCGGCACCGGGTTGACGCTGCGCTCCGGGCCGTACTCGGGCGCGAGGTCGGAATCCATGACCTTGAGCAGCATCCGGGCCAGGTCGTTGAGGCTCGTCTCGACCCCGCACGCCACGTTGAACACCTCGTCGGTCGCCCCCGCCTTGGCCGCCAGGATGTTGGCGCGGGCGATGTCGGCGACATGGACGAAGTCCATCGTCTGTGTGCCGTCTCCCAGGATCAGCGGCGGGGTGCCCGCTTCGATGCGCTCCATCCAGCGCACCAGGACCTCGGTGTAGGCGCCGTGGACATCCATCCGGGGCCCGTAGACGTTGAAGTACCGCAGGGCGACGTAGTCGAGCCCGTACATGTCGGCGAAGCTGCGCAGCGCCGCTTCTTCGAAGAGCTTGCCGGCACCGTAGAAGGTCCGGTTGCCGTAGGGGTGGTGGCGCTCCGTCGTGGGGAACTCTTCCGCCAAGCCGTACACCGACGCCGAGGACGCCGCGACCAGCTTCTTGACCCGCTGGGCCGCCGCCGCCTCGATCACGTTGAAGGTGCCGTCGACGAGCACCTCGAGCGCGAGGCGGGGATCCTCGGCGCACTGGGTGATCCGGATGGCCGCCTGATGGAAGACCACGTCGATCCCCGAGGTCAGCGAGGTCACGAGGGCCTGGTCGCGGATGTCACCCTCGACGAGGTTCAGCGGGCCGTTTGCCGCGGCCCAGGACAGGTTTTCCCTGCGCCCCCGCACGAAGTTGTCGAGCACGACGATCTCGGCGACGCCCTCGCCGACGAGTTGGTCGGCGATGGTCGACCCGATCGTGCCGGCCCCGCCGGTGATGAGGACCCGTGCGCCGGCGAGGGACCCGAGCGCCGGTGCATCCTTCCCGAGGGCTTCGTCGGGGGCAGCCGTCATCGGCGGGATCTCCTTGTGGTCAGCACGGCGGGGACAGAGGAGGCCGCCGCCGCACCGGGGACGGTGAACGGGCTCTTCGGCTCCCGCTCCTCCAACGCCCGACCATCGCTCCGGGCGGTGTCAGTGTACGAGAGGGGCACCGCGGGAGCGGCGTCTGCGCCCACTGCCAGTGACGTTCGGCCACTCTTCTGCCGCGCCGGGCGCGCACCGCCGGCTGCGGTCGCGCGGGTCGTACGGGGCGGTCCGAGTTGCAGGCCGCCCGCGGCGGTGCGTGCCGCTCCGAGGGGACAGGAGAACACCGCCCGCTTCGACACCAGGAACCCGACCCCTCCGGGCACCGGCGCGGTCCGCGCCGGGGGGAGCACACCGACGCGATCGCCGGAGGCGGCCACGACCAGCGGCGCCGCGGCGACACCCACGGTGGCAACCAGCGGGATGGCGACGACGGTTCCCCCGGCCAGGGGCAGCAAGCGGGCCGACGAGGCGGCTTCGAGGGGGGCCGACGCACCCAGCGCCGCGGCGGCTTTGATCTCGACGCCGGCCAGGTTGTAGCGGTCAGCGGTCGGAGCCGTGTCGGCGATCTTGACCGCCGTGCCCGACGTGGCGACGGTGGCCGAGGTGATCTGCGACCAGAACGTGTCACCCCCCGCCGAGTCCACCCACTGGTCCACGACCTGCTGACCCGACGCGACCGTGCGCGCCACCGCGCCGTCCCAGTCGTTGCCCACACCCGCCACCAACGACCCCGCCGCCGTCGTCGTC
>Ga0075030_100001120_pt1 | contig 24016 bp, 21 predicted proteins | sample LitLauG_LLR_2012_FD_71393 | JGI IMG/M metagenome (GOLD analysis project Ga0075030, IMG submission 71393) | Freshwater sediment microbial communities from Pennsylvania, USA - Little Laurel Run_MetaG_LLR_2012 | ecosystem: Environmental > Aquatic > Freshwater > Creek > Sediment | place: USA...
AGGGCCTGTTGAGATTCATCGCGAGTTGTCGACGGCTGCGGCGAGATAGATCATCGCCTCGAAGTTTTGGTCGGTTTTGTCGGCGCGCATCGCGATGCGTTTGAACTCTTTGAGGCGGCACTATGATCTCAAGGCGATCTACGCCTATCTCTCGGCTCTTCCGCCAGCCAAAGCCTGCAACACGGTCGCCAATGGCTGCCCGGGGTTTTCCGGAGACGCAATAAATTCCGCTAGCTACGCTTATAAGAACACCGCGGACTGCCCAAATCCAGCGCCGCCGCAGTAGTTCTTGACGAGGTCGCTACGGCGTTGAAATGACGACAGCGCGCGCCTTTGGCCGGCGCGAAAGGAAAAATCGTGGAGTTTTCGCTCGACGCGGAGACGCCGCGCGTCGTCTTTCCTTCATTTGCCGGCGGTGCGCGCCGCCGGTTAGCGCGTGCGCGCCGTACTTGGCGAGATTCCAATTTTCGTGAGGATCGAAGTCTGAAACTCGGTCGCGTTGTTGCGGCTGGGGTAGGGCTGATCGGGCACGGCGACGCCCAGATGCGCACACAAAGGCTCCCAGCCATCGCCGAGATTGTGCACCAGCAGCCGCTCTGGCGGCACTGTCGCCTTGACCGCCTCGATGTTGGCTTCGTAAACCGCGATGGCGTTGGCGCGCTCGCCCGGCCGCCCGCCGAAGACCTGCTTGGCGATGAGGGCGATGCCCAGGGATGCCGGTTCGACGCTCTGGCCGATGCCGAGCAGGATCGTCTTCTCGAAACTCCCCCACCAGCTTTCCGGCGTGCGATAGGTCAGGATGACCTTCGCCTGGGGGTACGCCTCGATGAGCTGGGGCCAATAATGCGCGGAAGGCCAATCGACGCAGGAGGAATAGCCAGCGAACAATTGGCTCCAGTCCGGCGGCGCGCCCTGCACCAGCGCGCGCCAGAGTTTCCTCTGCTCCTCGCTCGCCATCACTTCGAGCATGTGATGGCACGGCCCGAAGCCGAGAATATTCAGCGCCTCGCGCATCGAATCCGTGCCGGTCCGCCCAAACCCCGTTCCGATGACCTTGAGCGACATTGCATCCCCCTGCTACCGCAATCGACTATGAAGTGCCGCCGCGGGCGACGCAACGATCGATTGAGGGTTTGCGGGCCGCCTTGTTTGTTGCATTCACCGCGCCGATGTGCAGCTAATCGATGGCGAGCGCCGCGTGGCGGGGCCGGCCGGCGTTTCCATGAAATTTGGCCCCGACAGGGAGATGCGTCATGGCAACCTACATCACGCTCATGAATTTGACCGCGCAGGGACTGAGCACCGTCAAGGACAGCGTAAAACGGGCGGAGGCGGCCAAAAAAGCTGCGACGCAAGCTGGAGTGACAATCAAGGAGGTCCTCTGGACGCAGGGAAAGTACGACGTTGTCGTGATCTCGGAAGCGCCTGATGACGCATCGGCGACCGCGATGGTCTTGAACATCGCCAAACAGGGCAACGTCCACACGCAGATGTTACGCGCCTTTACGGCGACGGAAATGGAAAAGATTCTAGCGAAGGTCGCTTAGTTCAATACCACGCGGCCCGCTGATAGTCCGCAGCGGGCCGCCGCTATTTTGCGGACTGGGCCGAGGCGACAATTGGCCGAAAGCGTTTGGTCTTGCTCTTGCTTTTTTGAGCGGTTGGTAGCGGGAGAGGGACTCGAACCCCCGACACGCGGATTATGATTCCGCTGCTCTAACCAGCTGAGCTACCCCGCCGCACCCGCCGCGCTTGGCGCGAACGGACGCGGGATATAGGGAGCGAGCGGCGAATCTGTCAAGGCGAACCGATCCGCCGAAAGCGCTTCGGCCTTGGAGCGAGCGCGACGCCGATTTGTTCGCCGTCGGCATGGAATTGTGCCGGCGGGAGCGCTATGTCTTGCACCCTGGGCGCCGGCCAGTTCCAGCGTTGGACTGTCAACCTGTCGAAACATCGGATCTTCAATGAATCGTTTTGACCGCCGCCCGCCAACCGCCGTGGAGGCCGAGGTGGAATTTGCCGACGGCGATTTTCGTATTCTGCGGCCCGGGGCGTTCGTGCGCTGCACGGCGACCGGCGTCCCCATTCCGCTCGAGGAATTGCGCTACTGGATCGTCGACGAACAATCCGCATTTGCAAGCCCGGAAGCCGTCCTGAAGCATCTGCTTGCAGATAGCGAGGCTTAGCGCATTTGCGGGAAAATTCTTGCTTTCCGAAGATAGTTCATATATGAACTATCTGACGTAAGCCCTGAGAGGCCGTTTCGCTTTGGCCCGTGGCGGCCGTGAGGGATGCAATGCCAACTTATCGCGCGCCCGTTGACGATACGCTGTTTCTGCTGAGCGACGTTTTCGACTATGCGGGCTATCACAATCTGCCCGGCTTCGAGGCGGCGCCGCTCGATCTTGTCGAGGCCATCTTGCGCGAAGGCGGCAGGTTCACTGAGGAAGTGCTGCAGCCGCTCAATCGCATTGGAGATCTCGAAGGCTGCACCCGCAATCCCGACGCCAGCGTCTCGACGCCAAAAGGCTTCAAGGAAGCCTACAAGGCCTATGCCGACGGCGGCTGGGTCGGCCTTGCGGGCGATCCTGAATATGGCGGGCTGGGTCTGCCGCATTTTCTGGCGCTGGCGGTTAGCGAATACGTGATTTCCGCCAACCAGTCCTTTGCGATGTATCCGGGTCTGACCAATGGCGCGACCGCCGCGTTGGAGCGGCACGGAAGCGAGGCGCAGAAGAAGCTCTACCTGCCAAAGATGACCAGCGGGCAGTGGACCGCGACGATGAACCTGACGGAGCCGCAGTGCGGCACCGATCTCGGCCTCATCAAGACCAGCGCGGCGCCGCAAGGCGACGGCTCCTACAAGATCACTGGGCAAAAGATTTTCATTTCCGCCGGCGAGCATGACCTTGCCGAAAACATCATCCATCTCGTGCTCGCGCGCATCGTCGGCGCGCCCGAGGGAGTGAAAGGCATCTCGCTGTTCGTCGTGCCCAAGTTCATGGTGGGCGCCGACGGCGCGGTTGGCGCGCGCAACGCGGTCTCGTGCGGTTCGATCGAACACAAGATGGGCATTCACGGCAACTCGACCTGCGTGATGAACTACGATGGCGCCGCGGGTTGGCTGGTCGGCGAGGCGCATCGCGGCCTCAACGCGATGTTCGTCATGATGAACAGCGCCCGGCTTGGCGTCGCGGTGCAGGGCCTCAGCCTGTCGGAAGTGGCCTACCAGAACGCCGCCGCCTACGCGAAAGAGCGCCGCCAGGGCCGCGCCTTGACCGGCGCGAGGGACGCAAAGCAAAGCGCCGATCCGATCCTTGTGCATCCGGACGTGCGGCGCATGCTGCTGGAAATACGCTCCTTCAACGAAGCGGCGCGGGCATTGCTGACCTGGGTTGCGCTGTCGGCCGACGAGGCGGCTCGCTCGCCCGACGCGAAAGTGCGCGAGAAGGCGGAGGACCGGCTTGGCCTGCTGACGCCAGTGCTCAAGGGCGTGCTGACCGACATCGGCTTCGCCAACACGGTCAAAGCGCAGCAAGTTCTTGGCGGGCATGGCTATGTCAAGGAATGGGGGATGGAGCAGTTTGTCCGCGACGCGCGCATCGCCATGATCTATGAGGGCGCCAATGGCATTCAGGCGCTCGATCTTGTCGCGCGCAAATTGCCCAGGGACGGCGGCCGGGCGCTGACGGCGTTCTTTGCCGAGATTTCGGCTCTTCTAAGCGCGAGCAAGGACGATGCGGAGCTGGCGCCCTATCTCGGCGCGCTGAAATCCGCCTCCGGACATCTACAGCAGGCGACGATGTGGTTGATGCAGAACGGCATGGGCAATCCCGACAACGCCGGCGCCGCCTCCAACGATTATATGCATATGTTTGGTCTGACGGCGCTCGGCCTGATGTGGGCGCGCATCGTCAGGGCGGTGCTGGCGAGGAAGGCGAGAGGCGAGAGCAACGAGGCGCTCGACGCCAAGCTTGTCCTCGCAAGGTTCTTCAATGAGCGTATGATGCCCGAAACCGCGGCCCATCTGGCGCGCCTGCAGGCCGGCGCGGCGTCGATCATGGAACTGCCGGTAGAGGCGTTTTAATCCCTTCTCCCCTTGCGGGAGAAGGTGTCGGCGAAGCCGACGGATGAGGGGTTGGCGCCGGATTGAGCGCATGCCGAATCGACCCCTCATCGGTCATCGCCGCAGGCCGACTGAAGGACGGGCGTCCTTCCGACGCCTTATGGCGATGCCGCCTTCTCCCGCATGGGGAGAAGGGAGTTGAGGAGACACTTATGGCCGACGCGTTCATTTACGATCATGTGCGCACCCCGCGCGGCCGCGGCAAGCCGGATGGCTCGCTGCATACGGCGACGACGCTGCATCTGGCGACGACCGCATTGAAGGCGATCAAGGATCGCAATCACCTCGATACGAAGCTCATCGACGATGTCGTGATGGGCTGCGTCGATCCGGTCGGGGAGGCGGGCGGCGACATCGCCCGCATGGGGGCGCTGGCCGCCGGCTTCGGCGATCACGTACCCGGCGTGCAGATCAACCGGTTCTGCGCCTCCGGGCTCGACTCGGTCAATTTCGCTGCGGCGCAGGTCATGGCGGGCCAGCATGAGATGACGATCGGCGGCGGGGTTGAATCGATGAGCCGCGTTGGCATCGGCGCCTCGGGCGGCGCATGGCCGGTCGACCCGTCGATCGCGATTCCAGCCTACTTCATGCCGCAGGGAATATCGGCCGATCTTATCGCGACCAAATACGGCTTTTCGCGCGACGACGTCGATGCCTACGCCGTACAGTCACAACAGCGCGCCGCCGCCGCGTGGAGCGCCGGACATTTCAAACGGTCCATCGTGCCGGTGCGCGACGTCAACGGTCTCAGCCTGCTCGATCATGACGAGCATATGCGGCCATCGACCAACATGCAGTCGCTCGCAAGCCTCAAACCGTCGTTCGTCTCGATGGGCGAGCAGGGCGGTTTTGACGCGGTGGCGATCCAGGCGCATCCGGAAATCGAGCGCATCGAACACGTGCATCACGCCGGCAATTCATCCGGGATCGTCGATGGCGCCGCGGCGGTGCTCATCGGTTCCGCTAGCGCAGGCAAAAGCTCGGGATTGAAGCCGCGCGCACGGATCCGCGCTTTCGCCAACATCGGGTCGGAGCCGGCGATCATGCTGACGGGTCCGATCGACGTGACGAAAAAGGTTCTTGCCCGCGCCGGCATGGCAGTCGCCGACATCGACCTGTTCGAGGTCAACGAAGCGTTCGCCTCGGTCGTGCTGCGCTTCCTGCAGGCGTTCGACGTCGATCCGGAAAGGCTCAACGTCAACGGCGGCGCCATTGCGATGGGCCATCCGCTCGGGGCGACCGGCGCGATGATTCTCGGCACGGCGATCGACGAGCTGGAGCGCACCGGCAAATCCACTGCGCTCATTACGCTGTGCATCGGCGGCGGCATGGGCACCGCGACGATCATCGAGCGCGTCTGAAACTTAACGGGGATCGCGGTTATGGATTCAGTCAATTTTCAACTCGCCGTCGACGCCGACGGCATCGCGCTGATCACCTGGAACATGCCCGGCCGTTCGATGAACGTGTTGACGCCGGAGGTCATCGACGAGCTGTCGCAACTCATCGAGAAAATCGCCGGCGATGCGGCGATCAAGGGCGCTGTCATCACTTCGGGCAAGGAAGCGTTTTCCGGCGGCGCCGATCTGACCATGCTGCAGAACATGGGCCGCGAATATGCGCGCATCGCCCGCGCGCAGGGCGAAGAGCCGGCGATGAAGTTTTTCTTCGACGGTTCGCGAAAGCTTTCCCAGGTCTATCGCCGGCTGGAAACTTGCGGAAAACCGTTCGCCGCCGCGATCAATGGCGTCTGCCTTGGCGGCGCCTTCGAACTGGCGCTCGCCTGCCACTACCGCATCGCCTCTGATTCAGAAAAGACCCGCGTGGGCCTTCCCGAAGTGAAGGTGGGGCTGTTCCCGGGCGCGGGCGGTACGCAGCGCGTGTCTCGCCTCATGCAGACCGGCGACGCCCTGCAGATGCTGTTCAAGGGCGACCAACTGCGGCCCGCCGCGGCCAAGGCGATGGGCCTCATCCACGAGGTCGCGCCGCAAGCCGAGATCGTCGAGCGCGCCAAGGCCTGGCTGAAAGCCAATCCCAACGCCAAGGCCCCGTGGGACGATCCAAAATTCCGCCCTCCGTCGGGCAAGGTCTTTTCGCCCACAGGCATGATGACCTGGCCGCCGGCCAATGCGATCTACCGCCGCGAGACCTACGACAATTATCCCGCCGCCAAAGCGATCCTGCAGTCGGTCTACGAGGGCCTGCAACTGCCGATCGATCTGGCGCTGACGGTGGAGAGCCGCTACTTCGCCAAGATCCTGCGCTCGAAGGAGGCGGCGGCGATGATCCGCTCGCTATTCGTCTCGATGGGCGAACTCAACAAGGGCGCGCGCCGGCCGCCCGACGTGGCCCCGACAACGCTGCGCAAGATCGGCGTGATCGGCGCCGGCTTTATGGGAGCGGGCATCGCCTATGTCAGCGCCAGCGCCGGCATCGATGTCGTGCTGATCGACCGCACGCAGGAAGCCGCGGAGCAAGGCAAGGCGCATTCGCAGAAGCTCATCAGCAATCAGGTCGCAAAGGGTCGCGCCAAATCCGCTGACCGCGACGCGCTGCTGGCGCGCATCACGCCGAGCGCTGATTACGCGGCGCTGGCCGGTTGCGACCTTGTCGTCGAGGCGGTGTTCGAGGATCGCGCCGTCAAAGCGGAGGCCACGCGCAAGGCGCAGGCGGTGGTCGGTTCGGATGTGATCTTTGCCACCAATACGTCAACGTTGCCGATCGGCTCGCTGTCGGAGAATTCCGCCAATCCGGAGAATTTTATCGGCATCCATTTCTTCTCGCCGGTGGATCGGATGATGCTGGTCGAAATCATTGTCAGCGACAAGACCGGCTCGCGCGCCTTGGCGACGGCGATGGATTTTGTCCGCGCCATCCGCAAGACGCCGATCGTTGTCAACGATTGCCGCGGGTTCTACGCCAATCGCTGCGTCGGCAACTACCTGCGCGAGGCACATCTGATGCTGATGGAGGGCGTGCCGGCGGCGATGATCGAAAACACCGCGCGCATGGCCGGAATGCCGGTCGGCCCGCTCGCGCTCAATGATGAAGTGGCGATCGACCTCGCCTGGAAAATTCTGCAGGCGACGAAGAAAGACCTCGGCGCGGATTCCATCGACCCGGCGCAGGAGAAGCTGCTCGAGGCGATGGCGGTCAAGGAGGGCCGCCTTGGCCGCAAGAACGGCAAGGGATTTTACGACTATCCGGAGAAGGGCGTTAAATCGCTTTGGCCAGGCCTTAAGCGGATCGCCGCGAAGGCGCTCGATCCTGACGCGATCAGCGCGCAGGATTTGAAAGATCGGTTCCTCGTCATCCAGGCGCTCGAAGCGGCGAAATGCGTCGAGGAGAAGGTTGTCACCGACCCGCGTGAAGCCGATGTCGGCTCAATCCTCGGATTTGGTTTCGCGCCGTTTACCGGAGGCACGCTCTCCTACATCGATGGCATGGGCGCCCAAAAGTTCGTCGCCCGGGCGCATGCGCTGGCCGATAAATATGGCAAGCGGTTCACCCCCTGCGCGCTGCTCGAAAAGATGGCGCGGGAGGGGTCGAATTTCTACACTCGCCCAGCGGAAAAAAGCGCTGCCGCGTAAGACCGTAATCCACTACCAGCCACGAAAGTACTAGTCCCCTTGTAGGGGAACCTTATCCTTTTTGTGACATTGATTAGTTCTTATGCGAACATTAAGTTACCGATTCTCGTCCAGCGTCGTCGGAGGCGTGTCACCCATTTACTAAAAGGCTGTCAATGCTTCGAAATTTCTCATACCAGATGTACGAACTGGCCCATGCCGCGCTCGCTCCGGCGCGCGCCATGTCGGATGCTGGCAGGGTGGCGTTTGCCAATCCATTCAATCCGTTCATCAATACCTCGATGGGAAAAAACTGGGCGGCTGGCGCCGAATTGTTCGAGCGCGTGACGCGCCGCTACGGCAAGCCGGCGTTTGGCCTCGACAAGACGGTGATCGACGGCGAAATCGTCAATGTCAACGAAGAGATCGTCTGGCGTCGCGCATTTTGCAACCTCATTCATTTTGCGCGCGCGCGCCCGACGCCCTGCGCCGTGCAACCGAAATTGCTGATCGTGGCGCCAATGTCGGGCCATTACGCGACGCTATTGCGGGGAACGGTTGAAGCGTTCCTGCCGACCCACGAAGTCTATATCACCGACTGGCAGGACGCGCGTTTCGTGCCGCTCGCGGCCGGTCCTTTCGATCTCGACGACTATATCGACTACATCATGTCGATGTTCGAGACGCTCGGTCCAGGCGCGCATTCGATCGGCGTTTGCCAACCGTCCGTGCCGCTCATGGCCGCGACCGCGATTATGGACGCGGCGGGCCATGCCTGCACGCCGGCGTCAATGACGCTGATGGGCGGTCCCATCGATACACGCCGCAGCCCGACAGCGGTCAATCAACTGGCGCAGCAGCGCGGCGTCGAATGGTTTCGCCGCAATTGCCTGCACAGTGTGCCGTTCCCTTATCCCGGCTTTGGCCGTGAGGTTTACCCAGGGTTTCTGCAACTCTCCGGCTTCATGGCGATGAACCTCGACCGGCATGTCAATGCGCATGTCGACATGTTCAAGCATCTCGTGCGCGGCGATGGCGATTCAGCCGAGAAGCATCGTGATTTCTACGACGAGTACATGGCCGTCATGGATCTGACGGCGGAATATTATATGCAGACGATCGAGACGGTTTTCGTCCGCCATAGTTTGCCGAATGGCGAAATGACCCATCGCGGAGCGCCCGTCGACCCTACCGCCATCCGGCGCTGTGCGCTGATGACGGTCGAAGGCGAGAACGACGATATTTCAGGCGTGGGCCAGACTGCGGCGGCGCATGATCTGTGCAGCGGCATTCCCGACTCGATGAAGCTGCACTACCTGCAGAAGGACGTCGGACATTACGGCGTGTTCAACGGCTCGCGGTTCCGCAAGCAGATCGCACCCCGCATTGTCGAATTCCAGGCCAAGGTCGACACAAAGCGCAAGACGCGAAAGGTTTCGACTCTCGCGCGCGTGGCGGCGGAGTAGGCGCCGAGCGGGTGCTTCACCCCACCCGCCGCCTCAGCGCCGAAAGTCTGGCCTGGCTTTCCTCAATCCTGCCGGCGCGTATGCGCCCGTCGGCGATGGCGGCGCGGATGGCGGCTGCAGCGGCGAGCGGCAGATCGGGGTCGGGGGTTGCGGAGTTCGACAGCAGCACGAGATCGTTCCCGGCGGCTATGGCGCGCACGATCGCTTCGTTGAGCGGGTAACGCGAGCGGATAGCCTGCATGTCGAGATCATCGGTCATGACGACGCCGGAATAGCCGATAGGGCCGCGCAGCCAGCCCTCGATCGCCTTGCGCGAGAGCGTCGCCGGCTCCCCGCCGGTGTGTTCCGCATGAGAGAGATGGCCGGTCATGACAACATCAATGAGCCCGGCTGCGGCCATCGAGACATAGGGTTTGATCTCCTCCCCGCGCCATGTCGGGGTAAGATCGACAGGATGCGCGTGGCTGTCGATCAGCGTCGAACCATGCCCGGGGAAATGCTTGAGCGCGGTCAGCATCCCCGCCTGGCGATGGCCCGCGACAAACGCGCTGGCATAGCGCGCCACCGTTGCGGCATCCGCGCCAAAGGAGCGTCCGTAATGCGTGACGATCGGATTGCGCGGTTCAAAGCCGAGATCGACGACAGGCGCGAGGTTCAGGTTGAAGCCCGCGCCGCGCAGCACTTCCGCCATACGCTGGTATCGTGATTGCGCTGAACCGGCATCGTCGTCGGCCGCAACAATCTTGGCGCTCGGTACAGCGGCGTAGCCGAGCTTGGGGCCGAGTCGCTGCACCGCGCCGCCTTCCTGGTCGATGGCGATCAGAGGAACGGCGCCTTTGCCCGACCCGGCGAACAGTGCGGTGAGACTCTCGATCCCGGCGCGCGACTTGGCATTGTAGCCCAGCAGACAGGCGCCGCCGACGCGGCCCGCCGCGATGTGGCGGGCAAGGTCTTGCGCGGCCGGCGCGTCGCTGGCCGACCCGGAAAAGCCCAGCATCAGCATTGCGCCGATCGCTGAATCGGACACCGCAGCGCGCGCCTGAGTGACATAGGGCGCAGCGACCGCGAGGGGCAGGGCGCCAAGCAGGTTGCGTCGAGTCAGCGGCATGAGACTTCCCGAATCAGATTTCCCGAATCGAATTACCAATCTACCAAAGGATAGTGCGCCTGTAGCGTTACGTCTCTCGATCGTTGGGCCTGCCGAGGATCAATTTGCTGAGGCAGGTCCGCTAATCCACCACCGCGACGACAAACCCGTCCCAGCCCTTGGCGCCGACGGTCTGCAAGGCGGTGGCGCTCAGGCGCGGCTCCGCTGCGACGGCGTCAAACAGCTTTCGCGCGCCGAGCACGCTGGCGTCACGACTCGTCGCATCAGCGACAGCGCCGTCGCGAATGACGTTATCGCAGATGATCGTCGCGCCATGGCGCGCCAGTTTGAGCGACCATTTTAGATAGTCCGCGTTGCCGGCCTTGTCGGCGTCGATGAAAATGAAGTCGAACGGCCCTGCATCCTCCGCTTCGATAAGCGGCAGCGTATCGAGCGCGCGGCCCACTCTTATCTCGACGCGATCGGCGAGACCGGCGCGCTTGATGTTTTCCAGGGCGATCTTGGCGTGATGCGCGTCGACTTCGAGCGATATCAGCCGGCCGCCGGGCTTGAGCGCGCGCGCCAGCCAGATCGTGCTGTAGCCGCCAAGCGTTCCGATTTCGAGGATGCGTGTCGCGCCGGCTATTCTCGCCAGCAGATGAAGAAATTTTCCCTGCGCCGGAGACACATCGATCTGCGGCAGGCCCGCCCTGGCGTTTGCCCTCAGCGTCGCGTCGAGCGCCAGATCGGGCGACAGCAGCCGCTTGACAATGTAGTCATCGACCTTTGATTGCAGGGGCTTGTCCATCGAAAATCCTCCCGTCCGGCGCGAGGTCTCGCGACTGGCGCTTATACACAAGATCTCCATTCCGATCGCCTGAGCGCGGGCGGCCGGCGCCGCCCGCCTCCGGTTTTCAGAGCCGCTCGATTTTTCGTGCGGCCTCGTCAATCAGCGCCGCCGTTTCCAGCAGGGTGTCGCGGCTGACGCCTTCCTGCCCGAGCCTCGTCTCCAGCACGACGCGCAGATTATGCATGGCGCGGCGCACTGGCATGGAGTCGGTCTTCTCGCGCTGCGCGGCGAGGCCCTGCAGACGTTCGCGCAACGCCTTCACCGTCGCGGCGGAGCGCTCAAGTTCGGCGCGTCCCGTTTCGCTGATAGCAAAGCTGCGCCGAGCGCTAGCGTCGGCGGCCTCATTGATCAGACCCATCTCGGCTGTCATCGCCAGAATAGGATAGACCATGCCCGGGCTCGGGGCGTAGGCGCCGCCGCTCATCTCCTCGATCGCCTTGATCAGCTCATAGCCGTGGCGAGGCTGGTCGGCGATAAGGCTCAGCAGCAGCAACCGCAACTCCTCGCCGTCGAACAGTCGGCGACGCATCCGCGGTCCGAACGGCGTTTCGCCGCTGTGTTCGCCGCGCATCCGCCGCATGCCCCAACCCATCATTGGATGACCTCCGCATGATCCCGCTTGCATCATCCTCTCTCCAAATCCAAATCGCATCTGAATTCTCCTTAGCTGCGTCTTGATTGCATCAAGATATATTTTGCAACGGTCTTTTCAAGACCAAAATCTGGAATAAGACCACGAGGCCTCTTTTTCGCCGCTTTCCCCCAGTCTCAGGACGCCAGCGCGTTCCTCGGCCTGCCGTGGCCAACGACGGGGGCGCGTTTCGAGTTGGCCGCAGGCGCTTATTCCCGAAGAGGCGGGCGCTTGGCCAATGTGGCGACGACGCACCGAAGTTTCGTGCGCGCCGTCTTTGTCGAGGCGACTGGCGTTCGGCCAGCCCGCCTGTCGGCGTCCCATCCGAAGGCGAATGCTGAAGCATTCGTCACAAGCGTTTCGCGCGCTTCTTGTCGGTCAGACGCCACTGTCGGCGATCTCTGGCATTTTCAGGCGTGAATGACGTCCGCGGCCCCTGGCTGTCGGCGCTTCACGTGGTTGCGCGCAAACGCGAAATCGGAAACGATGGAGAAGCGTTTTGATCCTGATTCCAATTGCGCGCGTTGCGGTGTTAAGCTTTTCTCTTGTCAGCGCGGCTCATGCCGCGGGCGGCAACCGGAACAACGACTGGTCCGCAAACGAAGCGCAGGCGCCGGCCGCCGCCGAGGTCTTGCCGGCAACGACGGCGATCAAGCGCCAACTTATCCGGGCCTCGTGGTACGGCGGTGGCGAACGCCTCGCCAGCCACACGTCGACTGGCGAACTGTTCCGCCCAATGGGCCATACGGCCGCCCACCGCACCTTGCCATTCGGCACAATGGTGAAAGTGACTTCAGCCTCGACCGGGCGCTCGACAATCGTTCGCATCAACGACCGTGGACCGGCGGCGTCAACCGGTCGATCGCTGGATCTGGCTCGTGGCGCGGCGCTCGATCTGGGGATCGTCGCCGCTGGCGAAGGGCGGGTGTTTATCGAAGTGATGCGCTAAGGGGCGCGTCACATCCTTCTCCCGCCCACGCGCGGGAGAAGGATCATTCCTCGGCGGCGCGCTTCGCCATCTTGACGAATTTTCGCGTCACCCGGTCGCGTTTCAGCTTTGAAATATGGTCGATGAACAGCACCCCGTCGAGATGGTCGATCTCGTGCTGCAGCGCCGTCGACAGCAGGCCCTCCGCAAGAATCTCGCGTTCCGCGCCCTCGCGGTCGAGAAACCGCACCCGAACGCTGGCTGGCCGCTCGACATCCTCATAAAATTCGGGGATCGACAGACAGCCCTCCTCGAACGTCGATCTTTCCGGCGACCACCAGAGGATCTCCGGATTGGCGAAGAACATCGGAGCCGGCGGTTCGTCCTGCTTGGCCAGATCGAGAACCACCAGGCGAACCGGCTCCGCCACCTGAACGGCGGCCAAGCCGATGCCGGGCGCGTCGTGCATCGTCTCCACCATATCGTCCATCAGCTTGCGCGCGGCGTCATCGACGCGAGGCACAGGTGCGCTAACGAGCCGCAATTTGGCGTCAGGCAGAATAATAATCGGGCGAATTGCCATCGGGCTCGGCTCAGGAAGTCCTTCGCGTCTGATAGATGGCGCGTAAGCTGCGGTCAAACGCGTTCTTCTTTCGTTCGCGCGAGAGCAGCGAATCAGCTATGGTCGCGACATGAATCAGGTTCTCATTGTCCTCGAAGGCTATTCGATCACCGCCGGAGCGGCGCTGGGCGCGGGCGCCGCCCTGTTGACGCTATTGCTGCTGGCGCTGGTCGTGGGCCTGTGGCGTTCGCGCAAGGCGCGGCTGCTCGAGGGGGAAATGGCAGCGCAACGTCAGCGCGATCTTGAGGCGCAGATCGCGGCCCTGGCCCAGGCGGGCGCCCAGCTCAACGGGCGCCTCGGCGGCATGGCGGACCTGCTCGGCTCCCGCCAGGCCGATCTTGCGCGCGTCATGGCGGAGCGGCTGGATAATGTCGGCGCCCGCGTCGGAGCGGGAATCGAGAACGCCGCGCAAACCACCAACGTCAATCTCAGCGCCCTCAACGAGCGCCTTGCCGTCATTGACGCCGCGCAGGCGCGGCTCACCGGCCTGACGCAGGAAGTGGTTTCGCTCAAAGATATCCTCGCCAACAAGCAGGCGCGCGGCGCGTTCGGCCAGGGGCGGATGGAAGCGATCGTACGTGACGGCCTGCCGTCCGACGCCTATGATTTTCAATACACGCTGAAGAACAAGACCCGCCCTGACTGCGTCATCCGTCTGCCGGGCGACGATCGCGTGATGGTTGTGGATGCGAAATTTCCGCTGGAAGCCTTCACCTTGTTCAAGGACGCCCGCAGCGACGAAGCGCGCAAGGCCGCATTCACGCGCGTGCGGGCCGATGTCGGCAAGCATGTCAAAGATATCGCCGAGCGCTATCTCGTGGCGGGCGAGACCCAGGACATCGCGGTGATGTTCGTGCCGTCCGAGTCGGTCTACTCGGATCTGGTCGAGCACTTCGACGATGTCGTGCAGAAAGCGCATCGCGGCCGGATCATCATCGTGTCGCCGTCGCTGCTGATGATGGCGATCCAGGTGATGCAGACGATCGTGCGCGACTCGCGCATGCGCGATCAGGCGCATGTCATTCAAAGCGAAGTCGGCAAATTGCTCGAGGACGTGCGCCGCCTCGCCGAGCGCACCGCCAAGCTCGACGTGCACTTTCGTCAGGCGCAGGAAGACGTCGGTCAGATCGCAATGTCGTCGGAAAAGATCGTGCGCCGCGCCGATCGCATCAATACGATGGAATTTTCGGAGGGCGAGGGGCCAGCGAAGATCGAGCAATTGCCGCATCTGCGGTTGGCGAGGGGCGGGGAGTAACTCTTCTCCTCGCCAGCGGCGCAAGGGTCAGGTCGCCTTCTTGCGCAGCCACGGCCGCTTGCCTGGGCCGGCAGGTTTCTCGTGGGGCTCGACGCTGGGCTGATAGAACAGCTTGGTATCGGGTAGGTGGCCGCGCCGCAGCGCGCGCAGCGTCGGCTCGTCGACGATCTCGAACGAGTCGAAGCCGCAGCGGAGCATCAGCGGCAGGCCGTCCAACAGCACATCGCCTACGGCGCGCAGTTCGCCGGTAAAGCCGTGGCGCTCGCGCAGCAGTTGCGCGTAGGAAAACGCGCGTCCATCCGCGAATTTGGCAAAACTCAGCGCGACGAGCGGACGTTTGGCCGCCTCCGCCAGCGTCGCGCCGGCGTCCTTGCTGGCGGCGATCGATATCCCGACCGGATCGGCGCGCCCGGCGAGGTCCTCGCGCTCCTTTGCCCACCGCTCGGCCGAGACAATGACCGCGCCGCTCGCCGGCAACGGATCGGCGTCAGCGAGCATCGCCCACAGGTTTTCGGCAAATCCGTCCTTGCGCCACAGCGCCATCAGATGCCCGCCCCTTCACTCAGCGCGCCCATATGGATGCCGCACTCGGTTTTCCCGCGCCCGCGCCATCGGCCGGCCCGCGCATCCTCGCCCGGACGCACCGCGCTCGTGCAGGGCAGGCAGCCAATCGAGGGAAAGCCCTTGGCGACCAGCGGATGCGGCGGCAACCCCGCCTTGTCGATATAGGCAAGCAAATCCCCAGCGCTCCAGCCGACCAGCGGATTGACTTTAACGCGCTCGCCCTCGGCCTCGAACAGCGGCATGGTCGCGCGCGTCGCGCTCTGGAAGCTCTTGCGCCCGGTGATCCACGCTTCGTAACCCTCCAGCGCCGTGGCGAGCGGAATCACCTTGCGGATCTCGCAGCAACGATCGGGATCGCCAGCGAACAGGAACTTCTCCGGGTCCTCCGCCGCCAGCGTCGCTTCGTCGGGCGCGGCGACGATGACATTGGTCAGGCCCAGCAGCGCGCATAGTTTATCGCGGTACTCCAGCGTCTCGGGAAACAACTGGCCGGTGTCGACGAATACGACCGGCGTCGCCTTGTCGATCTCGGCGACCATGTGCAGCAGCACCGCCGATTCCGCGCCGAAACTCGAAACCAGCGCGATGCGGCCGGGAAACAAATCCTTGATGGCGAGGCGCAGCAGCGTCTCCGCCTTCAGCAGGGCGAACTTGCCCTCCATGCGCGAAGCGGCGATCTGGTCGCCGAACAGTTTTATATCGTGAGCGCTCATCTCAAATATCCGATCCGGCGCTGCGCTCGTACAGAGCTTCCTTGAACGGGGCCATACCGACGCGCCGGAAGGTCGAGAGGAAATCTTCGCCGGCGCCGGCGCGCTGGGTCATGTAGGTCGCCACGATGGTCTCGACCGCATCGACGACATTTTCGGAGCTGAACCCAGGACCGGTGATCTGGCCGATCGAAGCGCGCTCGTCGCCCGAGCCGCCAAGCGTGATCTGGTAGGTTTCTTCGCCCGCGCGCTCCAGCCCGAGAATCCCGATGTGGCCGACGTGATGATGGCCGCAGGCATTGATGCAGCCGGAGATCTTTATTTTCAGCGGACCGATGTCGCGCGCCCGCGCGGTCTCGCCGAAATGCTCGGAGATGCGCTGGGCGATGGGAATCGAACGCGCCGTCGCGAGCGCGCAATAGTCGAGGCCGGGGCAAGCGATGATGTCGCTGATCTGCCCGGCGTTTGCGGTGGCAAGGCCGACCGAGGCGAGCCGATCGTAGACCGCAGGCAGATCGTCGAGCGCGACATGCGGCAGAACCAGATTCTGCTCGTGCGAAACGCGCAACTCGTCGCTCGAATAGTCCTCGGCGAGATCGGCGACCGCGTCCATCTGATCGGCGGTGGCATCGCCAGGCACGCCGCCGATCGGCTTGAGCGATATCGTCACGATCGCATAGCCGGGAATTTTATGGGTGAACACGTTGGAGCGCAGAAAATTGGCGAATTTGGCGTCCTTGCCGCGGCGTCGCTCGACGCGCTCGCTCACCGACTTCTTCGTCTCCAGCGGCGGCAGCGCGAAATAGGCATTGATGCGTGCGATCTCCTCGGGCGGCAGCGTCAGACCCTTGCGGTCATGGGCGGCATGTTCAGCCTCGACAGCCGCCTTGGCGGCTTCCGCGCCTTTCTCGTGAACGAGAATCTTGATGCGCGCCTTGAACTTGTTGTCGCGCCGGCCTTCAAGATTATAGACGCGCAGAATCGCATCGATGTAAGCGAGCAGCTCGCCCTCGGGCAGGAAGTCGCGGATCTTGTGGCCGATCATCGGCGTGCGCCCGAGGCCGCCGCCGACATAGACGGCAAAGCCGATCTCGCCCCGCTCGTTGCGCACGACCTGCAGGCCGATGTCATGCGCCTGGATGGCGGCTCGATCATGCGGGCCGCCGTTGACGGCGATCTTGAACTTGCGCGGCAGAAACGAGAATTCAGGATGCAGCGACGACCACTGCCGCATGATTTCGGCATAGGGACGCGGATCGGCGATCTCATCCGCCGCGGCGCCGGCGAAATGATCGGCGGTGACATTGCGGATGCAATTGCCTGATGTCTGGATCGCGTGCATCTCGACGCTGGCGAGCTCGGCCAGAATGTCGGGCACGTCTTTCAGCGCCGGCCAGTTGAACTGCAGATTCTGCCGCGTGGTGAAATGTCCGTAGCCGCGATCGTACTTTCGCGCGATTTCGGCGAGCTTGCGCAACTGCCGGGAGGACAGCGTGCCGTAGGGCACCGCGATGCGCAGCATGTAGGCGTGCAGCTGCAGGTACAGTCCATTCATCAGCCGCAGCGGTCGAAACTGCTCTTCGGTCAGCTCGCCCGAAATGCGGCGCTCGACCTGATCGCGGAATTGGCCAACGCGCGCTCGGACGAACGCGGCGTCGAATTCGTCATAGCGATACATGAGGCTTCTCCACAGGCGGCTTGATCGCGGCGACCGGTGCGAGGCCCTCCGCCTGCTTGCCCAGATCGAGCCGCACCGTCGGCCCTGTCGCGCGGATCGCCTCGCGCAAAGCCTTGGGCGCATAGTGGCCGTTGCGAAGTTCGACGACGATGGCGTAGGGTTCGACAACGATGTCGGCCAGTTCGGCCTGTTTGGCGAGCGCGAGGCCCGCCTTGGTCGCCTCGGCGTCTTCATAGATCGCGGCGCGTGCGAAATCCTCCGCCCATCCGCCGGCGGTTTCCTGGAAGACAACGACGCCATCGATCAATCGATTGGCGGTTATGATTTCACTCATCGAAGTCCGGTCCGGCTGGCCGCGCAGGTCGTAAGGGTCAATTGTCCCGCGCAAATCAAGACGATGTCGCCGCGAGGAGCACAATTTCACCGACAAAGTCTGCGGGATTATTGTTGTGCAATAAGCACATAGACTATTATACGAAGTTTTTCTAGAGGAAATTTATTCAAACATATTTGGTATGTAATAATGGCCATTACATAAAGCTTTGCGGATCGACGTCGATGGCGACGCGGACGCCGCCGCGCGGCGGCGGCGCGGCTGCCAGCACCGCGCGGAGGAAGCCTTGCAGATCCGCCTTGCGCGGCGCCTTGACGGCAAGCCGGAAGCGATGGCGGCCCCGCAGCATCGCAATTGGCGCCTCGGCTGGCCCAAGCAGAAGGATCTCGTCTTCGTGCAGGTCGCCGCCGACAGGCGCGAGACGCCAGCCAGCGTTGGCTTTCAGCGAGTGCGCGGCTCGTGCGATGGCGCGCGCATGCGCTTCCGCGCCGCCGCGATCGTGGCCCGAGACGATAATCGCCGCGAGGCGGCCGTATGGCGGCAGGCCGCCGCGGCGCCGCTCAAGCGTCTCCTGCTGATAGAAGCGCTCGGCGTCGCCCGAAAGCAGGGCGGCGATGACGGGGTGTTCGGGCTGCCAGGTTTGCAGCATGCCGCGTCCCGGCTTGTCGCCCCGGCCGGCGCGCCCTGTCGCTTGCTGCAGCATCTGGAAAGTGTGCTCGGCGGCGCGCGGATCGCCGTTCGCCAGACCAACGTCGGCATCGACGATGCCAACCAGCGTCAACAGCGGAAAATTATGGCCTTTGGCGACAAGCTGGGTGCCGATAAGAATCTCATAGGCGCCCCTCGCGGCCTCGTCGAGCTGATGGCGCAGCCGCTCCATCCCGCCGGGAAAGTCCGACGACAGAACGAGCTGGCGCGCGCTCGGAAACAACAGTTGCGCCTCCTCCGCCAATCGTTCGACGCCAGGGCCGCAGGCGGTCAGCGTGTCAGCTTCCTCGCAGACAGGGCAGATGTCGGGACGTTTCTGTACGTGGCCGCAATGGTGACACACGAGCGCTTTGCGAAAACGATGCTCGACCAGCCAGGTCGAGCAATTCGGGCATTGAAACCGGTGCCCGCACGTGCGGCAAAGCGTCAGCGGCGCGTAGCCCCGCCGGTTGAGGAACAGCAAGGACTGCTCGCCCTTCGCCAGTCCTTCCCTGATGCCGGCGATCAGCGGCGGCGAAAGCCAGCGACCGCGCGGCGGCGTATCGCGGCGCAAGTCAATTGCGGTAAGTTGCGGCATGATTTTAGCGCCATACCGCGCGGCAAGTTTGAGCCAGCGGTAGCGCCCCTGCTCAGCGTTGACGCGCGTTTCGATTGAGGGCGTCGCCGACGCCAGCACAACCGGAACGCCCTCCAGCCGCGCGCGCACGACCGCCATGTCGCGCGCGTGATAGGCGACGCCGTCTTCCTGCTTGTAGGCGCTCTCGTGCTCCTCATCGACGATAATGAGGCCAAGCTCGGCGAAAGGCATGAACAAGGCGGATCGAGCGCCCGCGACGACGCGCGCCTCGCCGCTGGCAATGGCGCTCCACAGGCGCTCGCGCAGCCGCGCCGGAGCGCCCGAATGCCACTCGGCCGGCCGTACGCCAAAGCGTCTGGCGAAGCGATCAAGAAACTGGGCTGTCAGAGCGATTTCGGGAAGCAGGATTAGGACCTGTCTGCCTTCCCGCAGCGCGGCGGCGACCGCCTCGAAGTAAACCTCGGTTTTGCCTGATCCGGTAACGCCCTCAAGCAGGGTCGCGCTGAATGCCTTCGCCTCGACAGCCGCGACAAGAGCCACCGCCGCCTCCTGCTGGTCGAGTTCGAGAGATGTCGGCGCGAATGACGGATCGGGCGTCAGGGCGACAGGCTCGGGCGCGAGCGTGACGACTTCGAGCGCGCCGTCGTCGATAAGCCCGTCGATGACGCCGGCGCTGCACTCCGCGGCTTGCGCCAGCGCCGATTTGACGAGGCAATCGCCTTCGCTCAGTGCGGCCAGCACGCGGGAGCGCGCTGGCGTCAGCCGCGCCGGCGGCTTGCCGCTGCGGCGAACGCCGAGCCGGGGCGCCGCGGGCGTCGGCGCGGCGTCCGGAGCGCGGATCGCCATGCGCAAGACCATGCCGCGCGGCGCCAGGGTCCAGCGCGCCACCCAATCGATGAAGTCGCGCAACGGCTGGCGCAAAGGCCCAAGATCGCGCAGCTGCGCCAGGGGCTTGAGATTGTCTCCGCCGCCCTCGCGCAGCGACCAGACAACGCCGGTGATGAACCGCGTGCCCAGCGGCGCCGAGACGAAATCGCCGGGCTGGACATTCATGTAGGCGGGGACGCGATAGGAATAGGCGATGTCCACCGCGACCGGCGCGAGAACGTCGGCAACGCGGCTCGCAGCGATCTTTGACGGCTTCGGTGGCGCGCTCATTTCGAACGCTTATCCTGTCGCCCCGCCGGTTAAGCAAATTCTTTCGCGGCCGTCGATCCCGGAAATCAAATCGGGCCACGCAGACAACCGCGCGGCCCGGGATTGTTTCAACGGCTCGTTCGAAGCGTCAGAGACCCTTGTGCGTGCCGTCGCAGAAAGGCGCGTTTTTCGAGTGTTTGCAGCCGCAGAGCCAGGCGTCCCCGCTCTTTTCGACAACGAAGGCCTTCGGAGTGAAGCTCGTGACCTTATGGGAACCGTCGCAGAACGGCTGGTTCTTCGACTGCCCGCAGGCGCACCAATAATAGGTCTGGCCTGCCACGAGAGGGACGGCGTAGAACGACTTTTGAGCAATTGTCGGCGTTGCCATCATTTTTCCCTCATTGCGCAGATGGGTTGGCTTTACGAAGCGGACTTGTCGCTCTGATTGTCGACGCGTTCGGCGATACGCGCCGATTTACCGCGGCGGTCACGTAGATAATACAATTTGGCGCGACGAACCTTGCCGCGGCGAACCACCTTGATCGAGTCGATCATCGGCGAATACAGCGGGAACACGCGCTCGACGCCCTCGCCGTAGGAAATCTTGCGGACCGTGAAACTTTCCTGCAGGCCACCGCCGTTGCGGGAGATGCAGACGCCCTCGTAGGCCTGAACGCGGCTGCGCTCGCCTTCTTTGACCTTGACGTTGACGATGACCGTGTCGCCGGGCTGGAAAGCCGGAATCTTCTTGCCTTCGGCGAGTTTGGCCGCATGCTCGGCGTCGAGCGTCTGGATAATGTTCATAATAGACTCCTGCCGTGTCGCCAGCGAACTGGCTTGAGCGCTTCGGCGCGCTGTTTTCAGTTAAGGCGCGGGCTTTACACCATGCGCCGTGGTCTGTCGAGCGCACCGGGCGGCGCATTTATAGGCTGGAAAGCGCGTCGCGCGCGTGTTGCCACTTCGCCCAATCACGCTATTTTCGCGTCATGACGTTGATTCGTTTGCCATTGCCCGGTCCGCCCCAATTGTCCGTGAAGCCAGTTGCCTCGCTCGTGCCCGCTTTAGTGATGCTTGCGGCGCTTCTCGCGTTGACGCCGGCTCTGGCGCAGACAGCGGCGACTCCGACTCCAACCCCGACCGCCACGGCGACGCCCGCCGCCAGCGCTCCGGTCCCCACGGCGTCGACGCCGACCATGGCGCCGATCGACCAATTGATGGCGCCGGGGCCGCTGCCGGACCTCGTGCAGGGGGCGATTGACGCGCCGGTGACTATCGTCGAGTACGGCTCGACCACCTGCACCCATTGCGCGGCGTTCCACGACAATGTGTTCCCGTCGCTGAAGACGAAATATATCGATCCGGGCAAAGTGAAATTTATCTTCCGCGAATTTCCACTCGATCCGCTGGCGACCGGCTCGTTCATGCTGGCGCGCTGCGCGGGGCCGGACAAGCGCAACGCGATCATCGACCAATTGTTTACCCAGCAGAAGACCTGGGCTTTCGTCGACAAGCCGATCGAGGCGCTGCTGGATCTGGTCAAGCAATCGGGCATGTCGCAGGTGGACTTCGAAAACTGCCTGAAAAATCAGGAGCTGATGGATCAGGTCAGCCAGACGCGCGATCGCGCCGCGGAAAAGTTCAATGTTGACTCCACGCCGACATTTTTCGTCAACGGGAGAAAAATGACCGGCGACCTGCCGATCGCCGAATTCGACAAAGTGCTGGAGCCGCTGCTGAAACAATAGCGCTTTCGCACAGGATTTTCAGCTTGGGGCCTTGATCGCGGCCTCTGTTTCAAGCGTGTTGTCGAGGCTGCAAGGCTTTGACATGCGGCGAATCGATAAGGATTGACACGATGCCCGGAGAGGCGAGCCCGCGTGTGAGGGCCAACAGGGCCGGCGGATCGGTCGCGGGCGAGCAGGGCGCATTGTCTTATGAAATTTGACCGACTGAAACTCGCCGGCTTCAAGAGTTTTTGCGACCAGACCGATTTCAAGATCGAAGCCGGTCTCACCGGCATTGTCGGTCCCAACGGCTGCGGCAAATCCAATCTTGTCGAAGCGCTTCGTTGGGTGATGGGCGAGAACTCCTACAAGAATATGCGCGCGTCCGGCATGGACGACGTGATCTTCTCGGGATCGGGCAAGCGTCCCTCGCGCAATATCGCGGAAGTCGGCCTCGTCCTCAACAATGCCGATCGGCGCGCGCCGGCCGCTTTCAACGACGCCGAAATCATCGAGGTCACCCGCCGGATCGAGCGCGAATCGGGTTCGACCTATCGCATCAACGGCAAGGAAGTGCGGGCGCGCGACGTGCAACTGCTGTTTGCCGACGCTTCGACTGGCGCTCGCTCGCCGGCGCTGGTGCGGCAGGGCCAGATTGGCGAGATCATTTCCGCCAAGCCGCAAGCGCGCCGCTTGATTCTGGAAGAAGCGGCGGGCGTGTCGGGCCTGCATTCGCGCCGCCATGAGGCCGAGCTGCGGCTGAAAGGCGCAGAAGACAACCTGTTGCGCCTCGCGGATGTGCTGCAGCAGATCGACGCGCAAATCGAATCGCTCAAGCGACAGGCCCGGCAGTCCTCGCGCTACAAGAATCTCGCCGCCGACATTCGTCGCCACGAGGCGCTTTCGCTGCATATCTCGTGGCGTGAGCATGAGTCGAAATTTGTCGAAGCGCAGCGCCGGCTCGAATCGGATGTCCGCGAGGTCGCCGAACGCACTCGAGCGCAGGCGGAAGCCGCCCGCGCTCAGGCGATCGCGGCTGCGGCCTTGCAGCCGCTGCGCGAGGAGGAAGCGCGCGTCGGCGCGGCGTTGCACCGCCTCGTGTTGTCGCGCGATGCGCTTGAAGGCGAGGAGAAGCGCGCGAAGGAGCGCACCGCCGAACTGCAGCGGCAGATTGCCCAGCTGGCCGGCGACCTCGCCCGCGATGCGGCGTTGATCGAAGACGCCGCTGGCGTCGCCTCGAGGCTCGCTGCCGAAGACGAGGAACTGGCCGCGCAATCCCAGGCGAGCGGCGAGACCCGCGCCGCCGCCGATGCCCGTCATGCTGAAGCCGAGCGCAAGCTTGCGCTGAGCGAGGCGACTCTGGCCGAGGCGCAGGCGTCGCTTTCGGACCTCAAGGCAAGGCGCGACTCCTTGTCGGCGTCGCTCGCCGAGGAAGCGCGGCGCCTGGCCCGGTTCGAGGCCGAACGCGATGGGATCTCGCGCGAGCGCGCCGCATTGCTGGGCGCTGGCCACGACGAGACAGAGCATCACGCTCAGGTCGCGGCGCTGGAAACACTGGCGCAATCGCTGGCGCAGGCCGAGGCGGATGCGATGGCGGCGGAGGCCGCGCATGGTCAGGCTCGCGATAAGGAAGGCCGTTTGCGCGGCCCGGTCAACGAAACGGAGCGCAAGGCGCAGCGGCTTGAGACAGAAGCCCGCACGCTGACCAATATTCTGGGGTCGGCGTCGGGCGGTCTGTGGCCGCCGGTCGTCGATGCGATCAGCGTGGCGCGCGGCTATGAGGCTGCGCTGGGCGCCGCGCTCGGCGACGATCTCGATGCTTCGACGAACACCTCGGCGCCAGCGCATTGGGCCGCGCCGGAAGGCGATCATCAGGACGCGCCGCTGCCCGATGGCGTGACGTCGCTGGCGAGCCTCGTGCAGGCGCCGCCGGCGCTGCAGCGCCGTCTTGCGCAGATCGGCGTGGTGCTGCGCGGCGAGGGCAAGGCGTTGCGCCCGATGCTGAAGGTGGGCCAGCGGCTCGTTTCGAAAGAGGGCGACCTTTGGCGCT
>Ga0075030_100001123_pt1 | contig 23988 bp, 18 predicted proteins | sample LitLauG_LLR_2012_FD_71393 | JGI IMG/M metagenome (GOLD analysis project Ga0075030, IMG submission 71393) | Freshwater sediment microbial communities from Pennsylvania, USA - Little Laurel Run_MetaG_LLR_2012 | ecosystem: Environmental > Aquatic > Freshwater > Creek > Sediment | place: USA...
CCGCCCCTCCCGGTTGATCCCGATCGCCACCTGCACTGCCTGGCTGCGGATCACTCCCTCCTCCCGCACCTTCTCGTAGCGCGCGTCCAGCACCAGGTACGGGTATTCCTTGCCCTGCCGTCGCTCGGCGAACTTCGCCAACTCCCCGTCCAGGCTCGCGTTACTCGGCTGACCGTAGCCGAGGAGAATTCGTGCCCGCACAGCTCTTCGGTGATGTGCCTGACCTTGCCCCCTCCAAGGCTTTCTCGCTGCCGATGGTAGCGCTCGAATACCTGGGTACGGAAATGCCTCTGCCGGTCCCGCGGCACGCGCAATTCCAGCTTCCCCACGCGCGTGATCAACGTCCGCGAGTAATGACCGCTGCGGTATAGTCTTGTCCACCTCGAGGGTTCGCTGCACTGCTTTCAGGCCATGTTCCCTTTCCTTTCTGTCACCTGGCTGATGACCTCTATGAAGTCGATTCCGCACCGGCCTTTCTGCGTCGCCCTGGAAGCCTCCAGAAATCCGGCGACCGCACTACCACCGAACCCGGACTCCAGTATTTCACTCGTTCTTAACAGGCAGACTCAGACCCCGCTCGCCCGCTTGGACTCTGCGGCCGAGAATCGCGGGAAAATCATAGGGCTTGACAAAATATCATATTAGACTTAATCTAATCTCTTCATGGACGCCGAGGCCATTAAGCGGTCCTTGGAGGGCAGTCGCTTGCGCTGCACTCCGCAGCGTTACGCCGTGATGGCCTTCTTAATGGAACATACCGGGCATCCCACGGCGGCCGAAATCTTCGAAGCCGTGAATCGTTTGGACCCACGCTCGTCGAAGGCGACGATCTATAACAATCTGAGAGATCTGGTTCAGGCAGGCTTGGTGCGTGAAGTGGCCGTCGAAGGCCGCGCCGCTCGATTCGATGCGAAAGGCATGCGGCATCACCATTTCATCTGTGACCGCTGCGGCAATGTGGAGGATATCGAGTGGTGCGCCGTGCCCAGGCCTGCCCCGGGTTCCCTTGATAAGCGTATTCTGCGCGAATGCGAACTCATTTTCCGGGGGCTCTGCTCGAAGTGCGCTCCGCTGAAGGATTCCCGTTGAGTGCCGTAGGCGCGTGGATACGGATGAATGGCGCGCGTCAGCAAGCCAGGCCGGCGATAGCGCGAAGGGGATACCAAGCTAGCTTCGTAGGTGTTTGTAATTTTTGGACGAATTCGAAGGCGGATAACACTTGGAAACGAAACTCACCACAGCAGCGGGGGCGCCTGTCCCCGGTAATAAGGAGCAAAGCTTGTCAACCGAAACGAAATGCCCGGTAACGGGTGACGCTCTCAGACACACTACGGCTGCGGCCCCGACCAATGCGAGTTGGTGGCCGAATCAGCTGAACCTGAAGATCCTGCACCAGCACTCCCCTCTGTCCGATCCTATGGACAAGGAGTTCAATTATGCCGAGGAATTCAAGAGCCTCGATCTGGATGCCGTAATCAAGGACCTCCATGCCCTGATGACGGCGTCACAGGAGTGGTGGCCGGCCGATTACGGCCACTATGGGCCGCTTTTCATTCGTATGGCGTGGCACAGCGCGGGCACGTACCGCATCGGCGACGGCCGCGGCGGGGCAGGCTCTGGCACACAGCGTTTTGCGCCCCTCAATAGCTGGCCCGACAATGTAAACCTCGATAAGGCGCGCCGGTTGCTCTGGCCGATCAAGCAGAAATATGGCCGGAAGATCTCCTGGGCCGACCTTATGATTCTCGCCGGTAACGTCGCCTTGGAGTCGATGGGGTTCAAGACCTTCGGTTTCGGCGGCGGGCGCGCGGATGTCTGGGAGCCCGAAGAGGACATTTTCTGGGGGCCCGAGGGCAAGTGGCTGGCTGACGAGCGCTACAGCGGCGATCGCGACCTCGCGAATCCTCTCGGCGCTGTTCAGATGGGCCTGATTTACGTGAATCCGGAAGGGCCCAATGGAAAGCCGGATCCAGTCGCTGCGGCGCGGGATATCCGGGAGACGTTCGCGCGCATGGCGATGAATGATGAGGAGACCGTTGCGTTGATTGCCGGCGGGCACACGTTCGGCAAAACCCACGGCGCTGCCGATCCCAATCGCTACGTTGGCCCCGAACCCGAGGGCGCTCCCCTTGAGGAGCAAGGCTTGGGCTGGAAGAACACCTATGGCAACGGCAACGGCGCCTACACGATCGGCAGCGGCTTAGAAGTCGCATGGACCACCACCCCAGCGAAGTGGAGTAACAACTACCTGGAAAACCTGTTCGGCTATGAATGGGAGCTCGTGAAGAGCCCAGCCGGGGCGAACCAGTGGGCTCCCAAGGACGCGTCCGCCGCGGGCACCGTTCCCGATGCCCACGATCCGTCGAAGCGCCACGCCCCGGGAATGCTCACGACAGACCTCAGCCTGAGGATGGACCCGATCTATGCGCCGATCGCGAAGCGCTTCCTCGACCATCCGCAGGAGCTCGCCGATGCATTCGCCAAGGCGTGGTATAAGCTGACGCACCGCGACATGGGGCCTCTCTCGCGGTACCTCGGTCCGCTCGTTCCCAAGGAGCCCCAACTGTGGCAAGACCCTGTTCCCGCGGTGGATCATGAATTGATCGGGGAGCGGGACATTGCCGCGCTGAAGGCCAAGATCCTCGCATCCGGACTGTCGATCTCCCAACTGGTCAAAACTGCCTGGGCGTCGGCGGCGACGTTCCGCGGCTCCGACAAGCGCGGTGGCGCCAACGGGGCGCGCGTTCGCCTCGCACCGCAAAAGGATTGGGAAGTGAACCAGCCGGCCGAATTGGCGAAGGCCCTGCGGACGCTGGAGGCGATCCAACAGAATTTCAACAGCTCGCAGTCAGGCGGGAAGAAGGTCTCGCTTGCCGATGTGATCGTTCTGGGTGGCTGCGCCGCCGTCGAGGAAGCTGCAAAACGGGCCGGGCACACCGTGCAGGTTCCCTTCTCGCCGGGGCGCACGGATGCTTCGCAGACGCAGACTGATGCGCACTCATTCGCCGTACTGGAGCCGCGAGCTGACGGGTTCTGCAACTACCTCCGCACCGGACAGCAGGTACCCGCGGAGGAGCTGCTGGTGGATCGGGCGCAGTTGCTGACGTTGACTGCCCCTGAGATGACCGTTCTCGTCGGCGGCATGCGAGCCCTGAATGCCAACTTCGGGCAGTCCAAACACGGCGTCTTCACCAACCAGCCCGAGACGCTGACCAATGATTTCTTCGTCAACCTGCTCGACATGAATACCAAGTGGCAGGCCGCTCCTACATCCGAAGGCGTGTTTGAGGGGCGCGATCGCGCGACCGGCGAAATCAAGTGGACCGGCGCCCGTGTCGACCTGGTCTTCGGTTCCAACTCCCAGCTCCGGGCAATCGCGGAAGTCTACGCATGTGACGACTCGAAGGAGGCGTTCGTGAAAGACTTCGTGGCTGCATGGAACAAAGTGATGAACCTCGATCGCTACGACCTTGCCTGAGTTCGGCGAAAAAGAGAGCGGTCAACCTGGTACTTAACCTCCGTTCCTGTTGTTTGGATCGGGTAAGGCCGAAGTTGGCCGCTCTTCTGGCGTTCCTCTGGCGGGATGGCCGGAGTCCTACTGGATGGCCGCCAGGGTCCGCCGCGGCTCGAATGTGTAGCCGAACCCGCGCACCGAGTGGATCAGGATTGGGTTTCCCGGGTCAGTCTCCACCTTCTGCCGCAGCCGGAGCACGTAGACATCCACCGCCCGGTCGGTGATGGCCCGGTCCTGTCCCCACACCGCATTCAGCAACTGCTCGCGGCTGAAGACCACTCCTGGCCGGCTCATCAGGAACTCCAGTAGCCGGAACTCGGTCGCCGTCAGCGAAAGCGGTGTGCCGTTGAGGCGCACTTGGCAACTCGTCCGGTCCAGTTCCACTCCCCCGGCTTCCAGCACTCGCGACGGTGTCGCCTGGTTGCGGAACTGCAGTTTGATCCGCGCGATCAGTTCCCGCACGAAGAACGGCTTCACCACGTAGTCGTTGGCCCCCAGTTCCAGCCCCACGATGCGGTCGGTTTCCGATGCCCGCGCCGTCAGAAAAATCACCGGCGTCGAGGCCAGGTCCGGGTCCTTGCGGATCCCCTTGCAGATGTCAAGCCCGTCGGAATCCGGCAGCATGATGTCCAGCAGGATCAGGTCGGGCCGCACCTGCCGGCACAACTCGATGGCGCCTCTCCCCGTTTGCAGACCGCTTAGGGAAAAGCCTTCCTTCTCCAGGTTGTATTTCAAAAGCGAGAACAGGTCGGAATCGTCTTCGATCAGCAGAATCTTCTTCATGGTGTCGGCTTCCGTATAGCCCCAACAGTACCAGCCCTTCTGTTACGGGACCGTTAAGAGGCCGTGAATTCGGGATTAAGCTGTTTGGCGGCAGGTGTCACTTCATCCAGTGGCAGCGTGAAGTAAAAGGTCGAGCCCGCATTGACCTTGCTCTCCACCCGCGTCACTCCCCCGTGGGCCGCCACCAGGTGTTTGACGATCGAAAGACCCAGGCCGGTTCCCCCCAGTTCCCGCGACCGCGCTTTGTCCACGCGGTAGAAGCGCTCGAACAGGCGCGGCAGATCTTCCTCGGGAATTCCCATGCCGGTGTCGCGGACGTAAATCTCGATCATCCGCCCGTCCTGCCTGGCCCCCACGGTAATCCGCCCGCCGGCCGGCGTGTACTTGACTGCGTTGTCCATCAGGTTGCTGAGAATCTGGGAAACCGCCTCGGAGTCGCACCAGGCCGCTGCCCCGTCCGCGGCAGGCTCTTCCACCAGCCGGATATCGTTCTTCGCCGCGATCGGGTCCACCAACTGGATGGCGTCCTCGATCATGCCGTTCACAAGGTGGCTGTCGAATTCGAACTTGTGACGATTTTGCTCGATGCGCGAAAGCGTCAGCAGGTCTTCGGTGAGCCGCGCCAGCCGCTCGGCGTTGTGCCGAATGATCGCCAGGAAGCGCATGTTGTGCTTTGGATCGTCCAACGCGCCATCCATCAGGGTCTCAGTGTAACCTTGTATCGAGGCTAGCGGCGTCCGCAGTTCGTGCGACACGTTGATCACGAAATCCTTGCGGACGCGCTCCAACTTTTCCAGCTCGCTGTGCTCGTGCTGCAACTGCGCCACGGTCTGCTGCAGGTTCTGCGCCGTGTCGTTCAAAGTCTGCGACAGCAAGCCGAACTCGCTGTTGCCGGTTCCCGTCAGGCGCGAGCGGAAATTGCCGCGCGCCAGCTCACCGGCGTGCGCCATGATGGTGGCGAAGCGCCGGGAAATGTAACGCGCCAGCACGGCCGCGATCAGAATCGCCGGAATGAATGCCAGCGCCGTGCTCACCAGCATCCTGGCGCGAATTTGGTTCACCTGGCGGTCGATCTCCGAAAGCGGTACGGCCAGCCGGACCGCCCATTCGCCGCCCGCAGCCGGAACCGCGACATACAGGAACGGCACCCCCATGGTGGCGCTCCTTCGCTCGGCCGACCCCACGCCGCCGCGAAATGCCTCGATGAGTTCCGGTCGCGTGCGGTGGTTTTCCATGCCGGCCGCATCGGCCTCGGAATCCACCAGCACCTTTCCGTCCCGCCGTACTACCGTCAGCCGGCCGGCTGCGGCGGCCGCCAGGCGCCGCGCCCGTTCGGTGTCCAGATTCCCGGATGATGTGATGGCCGTAACTGCCAGCATCCGGCACTTGTCCGCAAGCTGACGGGTCAGGTTCTGAATATAGATATCCTTGGCCACGTTGCTGGCAAAGTAGTCCACGGTGAGCAACGCCGTCACCAGCAAGGCCAACGCGCCGGCAATCAATTTCAGAAAAATTCTTCCGGTCAAAACGATTCCTCGAAGCGGTAGCCGAAACCCCGCACCGTGGTCAGGTAACGCGGGTTGTCGGGCTGCGCTTCAATCTGTTCGCGCAGACGGCGCACATGGACGTCCACGGTACGCGGGGTTACGTAACGCTGCTCGCCCCACACCGATTCCAAAAGCTGCTCGCGGCTGTAAGCCCGGCCGGGGTGACTCAGGAAAAACTCCAGCAGGTTGAACTCGGTGGAGGTCAGAGAGACTTCGCGGTCCTGGTGGAACACACGCCGCGCCATGCGGTCCAGGCGGAACGGGCCCATCTCCATTACGGGTGGCTCGGTGTCCATCTCTTCCCGCCGCAGGTGCGCCTTCACCCGCGCAATCAATTCGCGCGGGCTGAACGGCTTGGTCATGTAGTCGTCGCCGCCGATCTCCAGCCCGAGCACGCGGTCCACCTCGTCCGACCGCGCCGTCAAAAACACCACCGGCGTCCGCCCCACCACCGCCGACTGCCGTATCTGGCGGCACAATTCGAAGCCATCGAGATCCGGCAGCATCACGTCCAGCAGAATCAGGTCCGGCTTGTATTGCTCGATCGCCTTCAGCGTGCCCCTGGAGCCGCCCATGACTTCGGTTTCGTATCCGTGCCGTGTCAGGTTGTACTCGATCAGCCCGGCCAACTCAAGTTCGTCTTCGACGATGGCGATTCGCTTCGACATGGGTGGCAAGGCGCCGTCAGGGCGTCGCAGCAGCCACCATTGTAGCGTGGGGTAGGCCTCTGGCCTGCCCGTTCTGGTGTCACCCTTACTGTATTGCTTCTGTCGAGACGCTGACTTGGGGGCCCAGCACGGCAATGGCCTGACCGGGTGCAGCGTTAACAATCGCAGGGTTCGCGAATGTGGTCGTGCTCCAGCGTGAACTTCCGGCCGGTCGGGTCGAAACGGTCGTTCCTCCAGCCACGAAGGTCCCCGCCGGAGTCGCTACGATTTGCACGTCGGAGCTTAAAGGCACCTTAGTCTGCCATGACCCGCCGGCTGGCCGATAAGTGGCGTAGTTTCCCGGCGCTATGGCAACCTGCTCGAACATGGCTACCGCGTTCCCATTTCCGTCCACGGCGACGCCCGCCGCCCCACCTGCAGTGCCCGCCACCCCGGGCAAAGCAGCAGCGGCGCTCCAAACACCGTTCGACTTCACGGCGTATCTCACGTTACCGTTGACGAGCCACACGGCGACTGCAGTCCCGTCGTTGCCCAGCCCCACCTGCGGTTGACGCTGACGATACACTCCGGATGCCCCCACCGTTACGGGAGCGTCCCAGATCCCGCTCGTCTCCCGGCCGATGGCGACAACGGCAGCGGATAGGATTCCGGCCGCACCTTCCATAACCTCAGCCCGCCCGAACTGGTTCACCGCGATCCGGCTCCAGCCAAAGCAGGCGCCGGAATTCGAAATCGTCTGCGCTGGCCCGAACCCGCTCGCCGCCGTGCCTGTTATTGCCTTCAAAGCGCAGGTCATCGGGCTCGGGTTGGTGATTTCTTCCCATACCAGAGTGGCTCGGCTCGCTCCATCGAATCCGATGCTGGGAACGCCAAAGCTATAAACGTTCGCATAGACGTTGTTCGAAATCGTGATCGGGTTCCCCCAGTGACCACCTGTGAAGAACGCTGCCTGCGCCGCGTCAGGAGGGTAAGTGTTGCTCGTGCGGTAGGCCCACACCGCCAGCACATCGCCATTCGGCGCGACCGCGAGGTTTCCAGAACCACTCCCATAAGGGCCGAGGGTCGACAGCACGACCGGCGCCCCCCAGGTGCCGCCGGTCTCGACCACCGCCGACAACGCGCCGAACATGACGGCAGCGGTACCGGTTCCGTTGGTCGAGACGGCTATGCCGTTGCCATTTGCCACGACTGTCGGCGAAGTCCAGTTCTGCGCCGAAGCTAGACCGGAACACACCAGTGCGAGAACCGTCACCGAGGCCCTCGAAAACGCAGGCAAAAACCTACTCATATTTGTGAACTCTCCGTAGTGCGCGGGAACGCGCCATCGCCCAATCATACACTCTCGCGGCACTTTCGGCCAGAAATGCACCCCGCCCGATGACGACTCCCACTTGAGCCGCGAACTTTCCCTAAAGCGATATCGCGACCCGGCACTTCTGTCTTTGCCCCTGCGCAAGTCTGGCACCGACCTCCGCGTCAGCAGAGAAATTGGACGCGACCGTTCCGCCCGCGTGACGCGAACCCGACATGATTGAATGCTTCCGGCTCAACTCGCCAAGCCCCAATCGACCCGCAATGCCGGGGACCTCACATCCGAGGTCGAACGCAGGTGTAGGTGCCGGCCTGGGGAGCGGTCCGCCTGGAAGGACAGCTCTCGCCGCGCGCATGGAAGTTGGTGCAGGAATGGGCAATGATGCATAAAGAGGAACTCGAGCCGTTGCCGTGAACGGAGGCGCCAATGTACTGGGACGTCGTTGAAGTGATACCGGAACCGGGCTACTACCTGTTTGTCCGGTTTCAGGATGGCTTGAACGGTCGCGTGCTCCGCGACGTACAGTTCTTCAGGCGCGCATACATCGATTACGGCGCGGTGGCCTGGCCGGGCGAACGGACGAGCCAGGAACTGGTGTCCTGACGGCCGCACAGAAGCCGACTCGTCGGTACTAATCAATCCCTCTCTACGATGAGGAGAGCGATCGCGGTTGGTGCATACTGGCGAAGTCTTGCGAGTTCCCCCCGGCCTGGTACCGCTGTCGAACCCTCGTAGCGTCCGCTGCGTAGTCCATTTGTTAGACTTGTAGCTTAGGGGTTGCACCATTTCACGCAATCATCTGCTGTTTTTAGGCCTCTTCCTGATGGTGCACAGCATGGCCCGGAGTGCCTGCCGTGATTGTGCCCAGCCCGGATTCGGAGGCCCTGGCGAAAACCACTTCACCGCCTATGACTCGATTTGCCGGGGTGACGTCTGCCGCGACGCCGGATTTCCGCAAGTCTCCGTCAACACTTCCAACCTGACACTCTTCGTGCGCGTCACCGACCTGGCCTTTGGCGGACCGCCACCCGCGCTCTCGCTGGACCGGTCGTACAACCTCGACGATACCCACGCCGGACCATTCGGCCCGGGCTGGTCGTTTAACCTGGGTGACAGCCTCACCCTGGACACCGATGGCAGCCTGGTACTGCGCCGCGGTTCCGGCCGCGTGGACCGTTTCGCCACCGCCGTCCCGGGTTCCACGAAATACTTTGCCGTCACCGCCACCACCGATACCCTGCGGCAGAACGCCGATGCCACTTACACGCTCGGCAACGCGGGCGCCAACACGGTCAGGACGTTCAGCGCCGATGGGCGGCTGCTGGCGATTCTGGACGCCGGCGCCGTTCGCGTGGCGCTGGACTACGACACCTCCGGTAACCTCACCACGGCGCACTACCGCGGCAGGTCGATCAAGTTCGCGCACGATTCCGCCGGCCACATCACTTCCATCGCCGATGCCGCGGGCCGGACCGTTAACCTGGCCTACAACTCCGACGGCCGCCTGACCCAGCAGACTAACGCCGATGGCCAGACGGTGGCCTACCAGTACGATGGCGCGGGCAACCTGACTTCGATCGCCTATGCCGGCGGCGCCGTCGCCATCGCCTATCACAGCGATCCGCCGTTCACGTCGGTGGCCACCGTCACCACAGCCGATGGAGCGGTGCGGCATTACGACGTGCCGGTCACTCCCACCCAGATCCGCGTCACCGATGGCAATGGCGATGCCAGTCTCTACGTTTCGAATACGGCCGGGCTGCTGCAATCCGTAACCGACCCCACGGGAAACACCGTGACCTACGCCTACGATGTTTCCGGTAACCGCATCAGCACCACCAACGGCGCCGGCGAAGTTACCAGCTTCACTTACGATTCCAGAGGCAACCTGACCGGTATCAAGGACGCCTTGGGCAACAAATGGTCGGCCGATTACTCCGGCCTCGCACTCGCCCACATCACCGATCCGAACGGCAATATCTGGGCCCTGCAATACGACGCCGTTGGAAACCTGGTGGGCGTAACCAATCCGGCCTCCGGCGCAGTCACCGCCGCGCGGTCGGCCTCCGGGCAAATCACCGGTCTGACCGATGCGCTTGGTAACAAGACCGGCTACGTCTATGACTCGGATGGCTTGCTGGTCACCTTCACCGATGCCCTCAACGGTAAGTGGTCCTATCAATATGATGGAGCCCTCCGAGCCGGCGCGCGCACCGATCCCGGCGGCGCCACGCTGGCCGCCAACTACAACGCCCGCAACCGCATCACCGGCCTGCAGTCCGGGGCCTCGCAAATCGCCTTCGATTACTCTGGTCTGGGGCGGGACGCGCTGAACCGGCTGGTAAGTTATACCGATGGGTTCGGCAACCAGATCACTTACACATATGACGCGGCTGGCCAGCTTATTAGTATCACCATGCCAGGGGATAAGACGGTCAATTACCAATACGACCACGCCCACCGCTTGAGCAAGGTTTCCGACTGGGGCGGCAACTTCGCCCTGTACCGCTACGATGCCGCCGGGTGGCCGCTGAGTGTAAGTGTGTCCGGCGGACCGGTCACCATCTACCAATACGATTCTGCGAGGAACTTGCGGGCCATCGTGAGTACCGGCCCCGATGGCGTTCCGGTGGCCGGCTACCGTTACACGCTGGATGCCGCCGGAAATCGCACTGCAGTCAGCGCGCTGGAGCCGGTCGCCACCCTGCCCGCGCTGGCAGCCAATTCCGTCAGCTACGATGCGGCCGGTCATCCGCTGACCCGCACCGATGGCCAAAACTACCAATACGACGCGCGCGGCAACCTGGCCGCTATCCAGGGTTCGCTCACGGCTAGCTTGACTTACGACCCCTTCGGACGGCTCAACGGCTTCAACACGGGTGACTCGGCCTGGGCCGGCAGCTCCACTAACTACACTTATGATTCCACCGGTCTGCGCGTCGTCCGCACGGTAAATGGCACGGACAGGCGTTTCGTTTACGATCTGTCCGGTGGGCGCCCCCGTATTGTCATGGAAGCCGACAGTCAGAACACACCCATCGCCTGGTACGTTTACGGTCTGGGCCTTCTCTGGAAGGTGACCGCCGACGGCACGCCGTACTTCTACCACTTTGATGGCGATGGCAACGTGGTAGCGATTTCGAACCCCACCGCGGGCGTCGTGAACCAATACCGGTACGACCCGTCCGGCCGGCTGGCGGCCGCCAACGAAGGCATCGAGAACATGTTCCGCGCCCACGGTGAATCGGGTTGGGTGGATGACGGCAACGGCTTGATCTTCAACCACCGCGTGTTTCGGTTTCCCGATTTGCGGCTGACCCTTCCGGCAACGGCCGATCCAGCGCCCCCGGTTCCCAGCCTGCTGCCGCAACTCTCCGGCACCGGCGCCTGTTTCCTGGAAGGCGTAGGCGCCTGCCTGGCCGCCACCGGGCGGAGGGAACCCTGATGCGGCGCATGCTGGCACAGGCAATTCTGCTTGTGTTGCTTCCGATCTTCTTCATTGCCGGGTGCGCCTGGGGACAGTTTCCTACGCCGCTGCAATGTGGCACACCTGCGGATGGCGTCTTCGATCAATCCACGCCCGTCGTGAACGGTTATCCGACCAACTCCTTCACCTTCGGCGGCCAGCCAGGCGACACGGTTCTCGTCCATCTGATCGCGTATAGCAGCACCGACAACCTGTTTGGCGTGACCTCCCTGGGCATGACGGACCCCAACGGCAACCGCCTGACTCCCCGGCCCGCGGCGCCCAGGCCCATCGCGGGAACGACGCCGGCACCGGTGCCAGGGAGCACCCCCTACGTTCTGGCGCAATCCAGCAGCTTCGAATACGATCTTCGGGCAGAGGGGACATTCACGATCCGGGTACAGAGCAACGGACATCCCGGAACTGTTTCGGTGGCAGTCACTACCGTTAACCGGCCCTGTTCTTCCGCACCGGTTCTGCGGTGCGGACAAGGCGTCACCGGTCTCATCTCTCTGACCGCCCAGGTGGACTCGTATCAGTATTCGGCACATCCCGGCGACGTCCTGACGATTCGCAGCCTGAAGGTGGCCACCCGGCAGACACCTATCGATCCGAATGCTCTCCTGTTTCTAGTGGTATACGGGCCCGATGGCCAGGTGATGCCGTCGCTTGCCGGCACTCCGGCGGCGGGGGTGTCGTCTTCGCAACCGCTGTCGGTAGTCAACGTCCGGGTGGCGTTGGAAGGCGTGATCACCATTCTGGTTTTTGACGCCAGCGGGTTGCACGGTGGCGCCTACGCCATTTCGGCGACCAGGCTTAACGGCGGCGGTTGCGGCGGACCGTCGCTAGGCTGCGGTTCCACGGTGGATGGCCGAATCGCGGCGGCGCTGAATCTGACTTCTTTCACCTTACCGTCGAGCGATACGAAAGCTGGCGACGTGTATCTGTTACGGCTGGCGCGCGCGGACACTTCCGGCGCCTTCTACGCGTCAGCGGAGGTCTACGATGACCAGGGGAACCGGCTCGGGGTCATCACTCCTGACAGCGCCACGCTGCACGCTCCGGCCAATTTCACTGTGACCCTTCCCAACATGGGCAACTACCTGGTGCTGGTGAGCGGCCCCTTCGATGGCAGCACGGGAGGCTTTTCGCTATCCGCCGTCCGGCTGAACCGGCCGTGCGCCACTCAGTCCCTGGGTTGCTCTACCATCGTGGATGGCGCGATCAACGGACTGCTGCGGACCACGGTCTACTCGCTGGCCGCCAGCGCCAACGATGCCTTCCTGCTACGGCTGCTGCACACCGACCCGAACGCGTCGTTCCGTCCGCGCGTGGACATTTACGATGGCCAGGGCAACTCCATCACGTTCCTAAACACCAGCGGCCTGGGGCGCCTGAATTTCATCGCACCTTCGGACGGCGCCTACACACTGCTGGTCACCGATAGCTTCGACTATTCACAATCCGGCGCTTTCTCCATGTCGGTGCAGCGGCTCAACCGTCCCTGCAACGCCGGAACCCTGAGCTGTGGCGCGCCGGTCACGGGCAGCTTTTCGCGGTCCCTCGCAGCCTCGGCTTACACCTACACCGCGTTGCCGGGCGACTCGTTCAGCGTGCGGATGCAGGATACCGGCGCGACCCTGCAGCCCGGGCTCGAAGTCTACGACGCGCAGGGGAATCTCACCAGCCGGGCGATCTTCGGGAGTTCGGCTGGTGTGGATGTGACCAAACCCGCCGGCGGAACCTATACTGTGGTGGCGCTTGACAACAACCAGAACCCGGTGCCGGGCTCGTTCTTCCTAGACCTGGTGCGCACCAGGAATGGCTGCTCGTTACCGGCGCCGATCGGCCAGACGGTCAACGGCGTGATCGGCGGGACCGAGCCGTTCCTCTCCTACACCCTGCCCCTGAACAGCGGCGACGCGCTGGCGTTGCGAAGCGCATCGTTGACCGCCGGGTTCGCCTTGCAGATGGAGCTTTACGATCCCGACGGCTTGCGGCTTGATTCCGGCACCTTTGGTCTCTCCCGCCGCGTGACGGCGGCTGGCAACTACACCGTGCTGGTGAGCGCCGCCACGCCGCAAACCGGCGGCGGCTTCGCGCTGGCCTGGCAGTTGTTGAACAATCCGGCCGTGGCCGTGCCCTTGCAGTGCGGCGGCTCTACTGATGGCTCGCTTTCGAGCGCCAACCAGTTCCGCTACTACGTTGCCGCCGCCACTGCGGGAGACATCCTGCGGGCGATCTTCACCCGGATCTCCGGCAACTTCGCGCCGCAGATCGAAATCTTTGACCCCACAGGCTTGCGGCTCGCCGCCAACTCCGACGTCACCCAGGCGGTGAGCGGGACCGGCAACTATCTCTTCGTGGTTAGCCCCTCCACCTCCAACGGCGAGTCCGGCTCCTACACCATCGCCTATCAACGGCCCAACAATCCCTGCTCGCCGGTGGCGTTGACCTGCGGGCAGACCACACTCCGGCCGGTGAGTATTCCCGGTCAACTCGACGCATTCACGTTCCACGGTTCGGGCGGCGACCAGACCACCATCCGGCTGGCTTCGCGTTCCGGCTCGTACTCGCCGTTCGTCGAGATGTACAATTCCGCTGGCGCGCGCCTTTCGACCAGCGCCAACGGCCTCCTGCGCAGTGTACTGACCGCCGACGGCACGTACCTGCTGCTGGTGCGCGACCGCGGCGCCGTGAACCTGGGCAGCTACCGCGTGAGCGTGCAGGACGATTACAACCCGTGCGCGGTCACCGACACCGAGGCGCCCTCCATCACTCTGCTTCGGCCCACCGGCGGCGAAGTTCTGCCGGGCGGCACGACATTTCGCATTGAGTGGCAGTCGGACGACAACGTGGGGGTTGCAACCCACGACATCGCCCTTTCGGTCGACGCCGGCCAGACCTTCGGCAGCGCCATCGCCGGAGGCTTGAACGGCAACACGCAGATCTACGACTGGAGCGTGCCGCCGGACGTGGCGCCCAGCCGCACGGCGGTGATTCGGGTGACGGCAACCGATGGCGCCGGCAACGCGCAATCGGCGGCGAGCGATCTGCTGACGCTGATCGGGTCGGGCTTCACGCCCAACAGCACGGCGAGTTTCACGTACGACGGTCTGAACCGCCTGACTCAGGCCGTGCTGGGTGACGGCCGCACCGTGCAGTACACCTGGGATGCGGCGGGGAATCTGGTGCAGATTACGATTGTGGGGCAGTGAGCCCGCCTGGTCTATCCGGATCGTTTGCGGTCCTGATATAGTGAACCTGATTTCTATGAACCGCCGACAATTCCTCTCCACCACCAGCGCCGTGGGAGCCGCCGCCGGCCTCGCTCCGAACCCCGCCGGCGCTGCCGATACTCCCAAGCGCGCTCTCATGAAACTGGGCTGCCAAAGCTCCCCAACCAACGACACGCACCTCAAGTACCTGGCCCGTTATGGCGTGCGCAACATCTGCGGCTACCCGCAGATCGCCGACGGCCGCCTCTACGCCACGGTGGATGAGCTCAGCAGCATGGTCGATCTCGCCACCAGGAACGGGATCACCATCGATTGCGTGGCGCCGCCCTTCCTCGCGTCCAGCCACATCGACAACGAGAAGCACCCGGCGATCATGCTGGCGCAGAGTCCCGAGCGCGACCGCGATATCGAGCAACTGCAGACGCTCATCCGCAATTGTGCCAAGGCGGGGCTGCCCTCCATCAAGTACAACATGAGCATTCTCGGCGTAGTGCGCACGGGCCGGTCGCCGGGCCGCGGCGACTGCACCTACAGCACCTGGAAGTTGGCCGCCGCCAAACCCAAAACTCCGCTCACCCAAGCCGGCAAGGTCGATGCCGGCATGTTCTGGGAGCGCATCACGTACTTCCTCGACCATGTGATTCCGGTCGCCAACGAATATAAGATACGCATGGCTTGCCACCCGCACGACCCCGGCATGCCGCCCGAAGGGTATCAGGGCGTGGACCGCGTCCTCGGCACGGTGGATGGCTTGAAGAGGTTCGTAAGCATCCGCGAAAGCGAGTACCACGGCCTCAACTTCTGCCAGGGGACGGTTTCGGAAATGCTCGCCGACCCGGGCAAAGAGATCTACGACGTGATCCGCTATTTTGGCTCGCGCAAGAAGATCTTCAACGTACACTTCCGCAACATACGCGGCCACCGCGACGATTTCGTGGAGGTCTACCCCGACGAAGGCGACGTCGATTTCGTCAAGGCAATCCAGGTCTACAAGGAGGTCGGATATCCGTACCTGCTGATGCCCGACCACGTCCCCGTCGCGCCCAACGATCCGGGCGGGCTGCAGTCGTTCGCCTTCTGCTACGGCTACATCCGGGCCTTGATTCAGTCCGTGGACCGGATGACGTAGACGGCGCTATCGCTTTGGGATTCCCCTGTTACCATTTATGAGATGGCGGATGGTGGTCTCTTTTCTCTTAAGGATGAAGTCGCGGTAGTGATTGGGGGCGGCGGCGTGCTCGCCGGCGCCATCGCCGATGGCCTGGCGCAGGCGGGCGCCAAAGTCGCCGTCGTGGGCCGGACCCAGAAGAATGCCGACGTCCGCGCCCAGGCCATCGTCGAACAGGGCGGCGAGGCCATCGGAATTCAGTGCGATGCCACCAGCAAGGCCGATGTCCAGAGGGCGCTCGACGCCACCCTGGAACGCTTCGGCCAGGTGGACACCCTGATCAACGCCGCCGGGGTGAACTCGGCTACGCCATTCTTCGAGATCGGCGAGGAGGAGTGGCACCGCATTCTGGATATCGACCTGAAGAGCGTCTTCCTGGCCTGCCAGATATTCGGCAAAGCCATGGTGGATACCGGACGCGGCGGGTCGATCGTCAACATCACCTCGGTCTCTTCGGGACCGCCGCTCTCGAAGGTGTTTACCTACGGCGTGGCCAAGGCCGGCGTTAACCAGATCACGCAGTTCCTGGCGCGCGAACTGGCGCCGCACCACATCCGCGTCAACGCCATTCTGCCGGGCTTCTTTCCAGCCGAGCAAAACCGCAGGGTGCTGACCGCCGACCGCGTGGCCAGCATCATCGGCCACACCCCCATGCAGCGGTTCGGAGACGCCAACGAACTGATCGGCGCGGCGGTTTACCTGGCGTCGCGGCGCGCATCGTCCTTCGTGACCGGGATCATCCTGCGGGTGGATGGCGGCTTCACCGCGATGACTATTTGATCAGACTGGCCCGATCCGCAGGCCAGGAGGCGTACGCCGCAATGCCGCGCGCACGCAACCGAGCGTCTGGGCCGGATCGGGGTGGTCCACGCGAATCACCATCGAGCGATCGCCGATGGGTCTCCAGCGGTCGAACATGCGCGGCGCCGGGAAACCGGCGAAAACGCTGATCAACGGCACACCCAACGCGGCAGCCACGTGCTGGCCGGCCGAATCGTAGCCGGCATACAGCTTGCTGGCGGCGATCAGCCGCGCGAATCCGGCGAAGGAGCCGTCCCAGAATTGCACCGTCACTCCCGCGCGCGCCGCGGCCCGCTCCACGCGGGCGGCTTCTTCGCCGCCTGCGCCTTTGTCGATGACGAGAGGCTCGCCGGTCTCGGCCAGCAGCGCGATCAGTTGCTCTTCGAACGGGTCGGGGATGCGCTTGGCGGGGTTTTCACCCACCCCCATGCTTACGGTGATGCCGTTGCCAACGCCGCGTGGGATTGCGACATAGGGCTTGCATCCCCGGACGCCGAGAGTTTCGGCAGCCCAATCCGCCGCCAATTCCGGCAGCGCGCGGGCGCTCTCCCCGCCGTACCCGCGGCTCTCGAACAGGTGGTAGTGATCTTCCGAGCCTACCGGCAGCAGGCCCAATTGTGTCAGGCGTGAATCGGGATCGATCACCAGGCAGTCCGGGTCCGAGGCCAGCGCTTTGAGATCCTCCCAGACGGCCAGGCGGTCGCGCAGGCTGCCGCGCTGGTAATCCACCGGCGCGTGGCCGATCCGCGAATCGGCCGCGAACAACTCAAAGTTCTTGGTGGGGCCGACGAAGACGATTTCGGCCTCCGGGAACCGTTCCTTGGCGGCGGCGAGCAGCACGCTGGTGACCGCGACATCGGCGCCCAGTGTGACGCGCGAAAGAACCAGGATGCGTTTTGGTTCACCAATGACGGGGCGGGGAAGCCGCACCCTCTGGTATCGCGCCACCGAACCGCCGATTGCCGGCGCGAACAGGCGCGCGTAGATGTCGCAAAGCGCAGGGTCGAAGCGATCAGCCAGGCCTTCCACCAGGATGCCGAACAGGGCCTTGCCGCATGGCTCTTCGACGAGCGCGCGCGGCAGTTCGTCCGGAGGCCGGCCGGCGAGGCAGCGGTCCAAAATCTCCTGCGCGATCCGCTCACACGAAGTACTTGTCAACGAGGATACCCAGTTTCCGTCTGGTGGCTTCCGGCACGAGCGAGCGGTCGGTCAGGATGGCGTGCGAGAGCGCCGAGCCGCACTTGCAAGCGCGGGCCGCCGGCATCCTGGCCACTGCCTCAGCCACCACCTTGCACGCGTTTTCGGCGTTCTTCGTGAGGTTGGCGATGATGTCGGCCACGGTGACCGCATCGTGATCCTCGTGCCAGCAATCGTAGTCGGTCACCATGGCCACGGTCACGTAACAGATCTCGGCTTCGCGGGCGAGCTTGGCCTCCTGCAGGTTGGTCATGCCGATCACGTCCATGCCCCAACTCCGGTAGACGTTGGACTCGGCCTTGGTGGAAAACGCCGGGCCTTCCATGCAGAGATACGTGCCGCCCTTCTTTGTAGTGACGCCCGCCGCCTCGCAAGCCGCGGCGACCACCGCGGAGGCTTCGGGGCAGATCGGGTCGGCAAAGCTGATATGCGCCACCAGCCCATCACCGAAGAACGTGGAGATGCGGCCGCGGGTCCGGTCGAGGAACTGGTCGGGGATGACGAAGTCCAGAGGCCGATGCTCCTCCTTCAGCGAGCCGACGGCGCTCAGCGAGATGATACGCTCCACGCCGAGCGACTTCATGCCGTAGATGTTCGCACGGTAATTCAACTCCGAGGGAGACAGACGATGGCCGTGGCCGTGGCGCGCCAAAAAGGCGACCTGCCGGCCCGCCAGCCTGCCCACGCTGTAATTGTCCGAGGGCGAGCCAAAGGGCGTTTCGATGATCGCCTCTTCCTGCTCTTCAAACCCGGGCATGTGGTACAGCCCGCTGCCGCCGATGATTCCGATTTCCGGTTTCAACCCTAACTCTCCTGAATCAGTTCTAACAACACGCCTCCGGTGGAGGCCGGGTGCACGAAAACGTAGGTGTGCCCACCCGCTCCCTGGCGCGGTTCATTGAGCAGTCTGGCGCCGGCAGCGCGCAATCGCTCCACGGCAGCGCCCAGGTCGGGGACCTTGAGGGCCACGTGGTGCAGGCCCGGGCCGCGCTTTTCGAGGAACTTGGCGATGGGAGAATCTGCCGCCGAAGGCTCCAGCAACTCGATGCGCGCATCGCCGGTCGGGAGCATGGCGACGTGAACTCTTTCCTGCGCGACGGTTTCGCGATGCGCGACGGCGAGGCCCAGGGATTCGTAGAAGGCGATGGAGTCCTCTAGCCTGTTCACCGCGATACCGAGATGGTCGATAGAAACAGATGCCGGATGCCGGATGCCGGATGCCGGATGGGCGGAGGCGATCGCCTCGAGCAGCTTGGGTATGCCGGTGCCGTCCGTTGCCACCGTGCGAATAATGGGGGCGTGGCGGCCTTCGGCGCGGAGATCCTGCTCGACACGGTCGGCGCCGGGATGGTCGGACTTGTTGATCACGAAGATGTCGGCAATCTCCATGATCCCGGCCTTGATGGCCTGCACGTCGTCGCCCATGCCGGGGACGAGCACGACCACGGTGACCTGGGCCAGATCGGCGATGGCGATTTCATCCTGGCCGACGCCGACGGTTTCAATGAAGACATAATCCTTGCCCGAGGCGCTCATCAGGCGGGCGACATCGGCGGTGGCGCGGGCGATTCCGCCGGATTCGCCGCGGGTGGCCATGGAGCGGATGAAGATGCCGGGATCGGCGTGGTGCCGCTGCATGCGGATCCGGTCGCCGAGCAGCGCTCCGCCGGTGCGCCGGCTGGTGGGATCGACGGCTAGGACGGCGACGGTTTTACCCTGACGGCGTACTTCGGTGGCGAGCGCGTCTACCAGCGTGCTCTTGCCAGCGCCGGGCGGGCCGGTGATGCCGACGATGCGCGCGTGGCCGGGTTCAAGCGCATCGAGCATGGAGAGCGCGGCCGGCTCTCGATTTTCGATGGCAGTGGCCATACGGGCCAGGATTCGGGTTTCGAAAACCTTGCGCGGCTCAATATTCATCAGCTTTTGAGAAGTTGCCGGGCGATCACCATCCGCTGGATTTCGCTGGTGCCTTCGCCAATCGTGCAGAGCTTGACGTCGCGATAGAACTTCTCCACCGGATAGTCTTTGATGAAGCCGTAGCCGCCGTGGATCTGGACGGCCTCGTTGGCGATGCGCACCGCGGCCTCGGAGGCGAAGAGCTTGGCCATCGAGGATTCGCGCGTGACGCGCTGGCCGTGGTCCAGCATCCAGGCGGCGCGGTAGTTGAGCAGGCGCGCGGCGTCCAGGTCCACCGCCATGTCCACCAGCTTGTGCTGGACCGCCTGGAACTCCGAGATTGGGCGGCCGAACTGTTTGCGGAGTTTGGAATAGCGCAGCGCCGCATCGTAAGCGCCTTGCGCCATCCCAATGGAAAGCGCGGCAATGGAAATGCGGCCGCCATCCAGCACCTTGAGGCTGTCGACGAAGCCCTCGTTGATGCGGCCGAGCATTTGCGTGGGCGCCAGGCGGCAGCCTTCGAAGATCACTTCGCCGGTGGCGCTGGCGCGCAAGCCAAGCTTGTTTTCCTTCTTGCCGCAGCGAAAGCCGGGCGTGTCTCGCTCGATCAGGAAGGCCGAGATGCCGTGCTGCGCGGCGGCGCGATCGGTGACGGCCATGGCCACGCAGACATCGGCATAGTGGGCGTTGGTGGTGAACGTCTTGGCGCCGTGGAGCACCCAGCAGCCGTCTTCCAGCACGGCCTTGGTGCGCGTGCCGGCGGCATCGGAACCGGCCTCGGGTTCGGTGAGCGACCAGCAGCCAATCCAATCGCCGGTAGCCAGTTTGGGCAGGTAGCGCCGGCGCTGCTCCTCGGTGCCCATCTTATAAATGTGGTTCGAGCAAAGCGACGTGTGGGCCGCGACGATGATCCCGACCGAGCCATCCACCCGCGAGAGTTCCTCGATCACGATCGAGTATTCGATGTAGCCGAAGCCCGCGCCGCCCAGAGCTTCCGGGAAGATGGCGCCCATGTAACCGAGCTTGCCGAGCTTGCGGATGACTTCGAGCGGGAAGGTTTGCTCCTCATCCCACTCCATGACGTGCGGAGCGATTTCGCCTTCTGCAAATTCGCGCACCGCCTTGCGCAGGTGAATCTGTTCCGGCGTGTATTCGAAATCCACGGGCGCCTTTAGACGATCTCTTCCCTCACCGGGTCCCAGCGCATGGTGCGCTGCTGCCGGTAGCTGTCCACAGCCATGCGGCAGGCGATGGACACGCGGAAGCCCAGCTCGAACGGGCAATTGGGCTGCCGGCCCGAGCGCACGCAATCGAGGAAGTTCTGCATATGCGCGCGCGGCTCGCTGCGGGTAGTGCCGGCCATCTCGTTGCCGTCGCGGCGGTTCACTTTCTGCGGCGTGTACTTGATCTGCTGGCCGTGCGAGATGGTGCCGTTGTCGCCAAGCACATCCTCGGTGACGCGCAACTGGTCGTTGCCGAAACCGGAGTCCCAGGTGTAGAGCAGCTCTTCGGGATGCTCCATGGCGACGCTCATGGTATCGGGGACTTCGCGGCCGTCCTTCCACAGGTAGATGCCGCCGGTCATGGTGACCGCCTTGGGAATCTTGAGGTCCATCACCTTGTACCAGAGGGCGAGCTGGTGGCACATGTTTTCGTAGACGTTGCCGCCCGAGTAATCCCAAAAGAAGCGCCAGTTGATGTAGCGGTTGGCGTCGAAATCGTGCGGCTGGCCATCGCCCTGGAAGGATTTCCAGATGATGTGCTCTGGAGTCATGTCGGGATAGATGGGCCGGGCCCACTGCGGCTTGCCGTGCGGGGTGTTGCGGTACATGTGGGCGTGGATGGCGGTGACCTTGCCCATGAGCTCGGGTGTGAGGAAGCTGACGGCATCCGCGGTGGCGCCGGAGGACACGCCCTGGTGGCCGATCTGCACGGTGCGCTTGCCGCTGGGCCCGCCGGCGCGCACGAAGGCGGTGCGCATCTTTTTGGCGTGGTCCACGCTGAAGGCCATAGTCTTTTCCTGGTAGACATGCTTGCCGGCATCGAGCGCGGCCACGAAGCACTCCTGATGCAGGTGCTGCGGCGTGGCGATCAGGACGGCGTCGATGTCCTTGTCGTCGAGCAGGCGATGGTAATCGAGGTAGGTTTTGGTGTTGGGGGCAATCTTCTTGACGTCGTCGAGGCGCTTGGTGTAGATGTCGGCGGCGCCGAGGAGTTCGGTATTTTCGCAGGCGAGGGCTTCGCGGAGAATCTCGGTGCCGCGGTCGCCGGGCCCGATGATGCCCAGGCGGATGCGGTCGTTGGCGCCGAGCACGTTAGAGGCGGCCAGGGTGCCGGCCAGCCCGGTAGCCACTTTGCCGATGAAATTGCGGCGGGATTGCATGGAAGATCAAACTCCTTTCCGTCAGACTTCCGCTTGGGGTGGTCAAGACAATTATATAGCTAGTTCCGCATGTCTTGGCGACAGCACGAAGCATGAACATGGCGTGACCGCTGAGGTATCCTGGTACAGATATTTGTTTCAGCCGCAATTCTGTGTGGCGTTCTGGTTTTATCCAGACTGTCGCAGCGCCGTTCAGAACTTGTCGGCCTGGGGTGGGTTCGCCCGCTCTGAGGTGTATGTGTATTTATTCAGCGTGGCAAGCGCCTCGGTTGGTGCCAGGCGCTTTCGCTGCAATGGCGCCGGTGCTATTTTCGAGGGAGACTGGTGTATCTGGGCCGATTCGTTTTGGCTGTTGCCCAGCGGCATTAGCCAAGAATCTACACCCGAGGAAACATGACCAGCGATCAGGACAATACTCCGCCGACGGGCGTGGATTTGGAGATTCTGGCACGCGATATCCAGTCGATCAACAGCGCTGACGCCGTTGTTGGCTTTTTTCGCGCGCCTGGGCTTCAATACGAACGCTCGCCTGAAAACGAGCCCGGCGAGCCTTGGAATTGCCGCCGAAGGGACAATCCGGCCTAAGAGGGTGGAGTTGTTGGCGGACCACGAAGGCGTATTGCAGGTCTGTCTATTCGAGTTGACCAGCTCCTGGTGCTGACCAGCGATTACGAGACTCTGGAGTTCGTATTGTTGGAGAGGTATCCACCAGCCGATCAGGCGGGCCCTAAGCCGATGACTCGAAAGCAAGCAAGCCGGCGTCCGCGGGTTCTGACGGTGAATCGGCGAAACCCCACGACGGTCCAGATTCGGGTACTTCGGCGGTTCACCTGGACCGGATTGTGGTTGTTGCTGAACGTGCTGGCCCGCGCGAGAATGGTTGATACATGCCCGAGATCAGCCGGTTCTTCGGTATCGTCGTGCAGATGTACTATGCCGATCACGAACCGCCGCACTTTCACGTGCGGTATTCCGGGCAGAAGGCGCTCATCGGGATTCAAACGCTGAGCGTGCTGAGAGGGAGCCTCTCACCTCGGGTACTGGGTTTGGTTACGGAGTGGGCGACGTTGCATCGCTCGGAGTTGATGGAGGATTGACCCTGGCAAGGGTCGACGCTCAGCTCAAGCCGATTGCTCCGCTGGAGTAGTTATGTTGAAGGACATCGTTGCGGCCAACGCACTTGGCGATTACCGCTTGCACCTTCGTTTCGAAGACGGCGTTGAAGGCGTGGTCGATCTGGCACCCCACCTCAGTTTTCGAGGTGTGTTCGAGCCGCTGAAGGACCCGGCCTACTTCGCTCGGGTTCGCGTCGATCCGGAGCTGGGTTCTGTGGCGTGGCCAAACGGAGCCGATCTGGATCCCGACGTTCTCTACGGACGGCTCACTGGGACGCCAATTCTGGAAGAGGCGGACGTCCATCCTCTGAGTTAGCGAGGTCTCCAGGCGGGGAACAGTGTTCTGAGATCTCTCGGGAGCGGTTCAAAAGAAGGTTCGCGGGTTGCGGATCGACGAAATTCAGAGAGGTATTCGGCTCGCCACGAAAGCCAGTGAAAATGTTTAGCCCGGGTTGTATGCCCGCGTCTCCAGCGACGATCAGCAAACGATTCCGCTGCGAGCTCCGCGCCATGCGCCAATATGGCATCCGGCGTGGATGGACCATCGGATTACAGTTGTGAAAAGCCGGTTCAGGCGCCTGCGCAACGCAACAGCAACTGATGGAACCCGCACGCCCGATGCACTGGTCTGTTGATGGATTGCCGACGGCACTGCTCAACATCCTCCCACCAATCGAGCACTGACGATTCTGGGCATCTTTCATGCTCCGGTACATCGGCCGTATATCGCAGGGGATGACCCACTGCTGTCTGGCAACAGCACACACGCTTGGCGGAATTGCCCGGTAGATCGTAGAAAGTAGCGACTCCCCGCTCCCAAGCCTTGATAGGCTGAGAGCGAATTTTCTTTTGCCGAGAAAAGGAGAGTCGCTATGAAGAAACCATACCAAATTGAAGCG
>Ga0075030_100001124_pt1 | contig 23985 bp, 23 predicted proteins | sample LitLauG_LLR_2012_FD_71393 | JGI IMG/M metagenome (GOLD analysis project Ga0075030, IMG submission 71393) | Freshwater sediment microbial communities from Pennsylvania, USA - Little Laurel Run_MetaG_LLR_2012 | ecosystem: Environmental > Aquatic > Freshwater > Creek > Sediment | place: USA...
GGTGGTTAGAGCGACGGTCTCATAATCCGTAGGTCGTAGGTTCGAGTCCTACCGCCGCCACCAATTCCTTCAACAACTTGCAAGAGATTTGACAGAATCTCCATTTCGCGGGATTGCGCGGGGGTTGCGGATTGTCGCGGACTTGTTTTCGCGTCTTCGGCCGGAACCCCGTCGAGCCGATCTACGTAGTGGACGTTGGCACCGGGGATCAGGTGTCCGTAAATATCCACAGTCACCTGGATCGAGCTGTGTCCCATCTGCTCTTTCACGTAGACAAGCGAGGCACCGTTTTGCAGCAGGAGCGATCCGAAGGTATGACGAAGATCGTGCAGGCGGATCCTCCGAATGCCAGCCTTGGCCAGCACAGGAAGGAATACCCGATGGTAGAGGTTATCCGGGTCGAGAATCACCCCCTCGGGCGACCGAAAAACGAGTTCGTGTGAGATATCGTTCTTGCCTTTCAGGTAACCTCCAATAGTCGTTTGTCGCGAAGCTCAATGAGAGTCCTTCGGAGCTCACACACTTCCAGCGGGCAGCAAGACCCTGAGATGCAACTGCGCGAGCTTCGCGAATATGCAGAGCGTCGCGGGTGGGAAATTACCGAAACGTACACGGATACCGGCGTTTCCGGCTCGAAGGACTCGAGGCCGGCACTTAACCGACTGATGGCCGATGCGTGCCAGCGAAAGTTTGACGCCGTGCTGGTTTGGAAGTTGGACAGGTTCGGCCGTTCACTTCGCCACCTGGTGAATTCGCTGGCTGAGCTGGAAGCTCTGGTAGGGGCCGCTTTCATCAGTCTGAGAGACAATTTAGACCTTAGCACGCCGTCCGGACGTCTTATGTTTCAGATCATCGGCGCCATGGCGGAATTCGAACGTGCGCTTATCCAGGAACGGGTCAGGGCGGGTCTGCGCAACGCACGCGCCAAAGGAAAGCGGTTGGGCCGGCCAAGAGCGGACCTGAGCGAAACCCGGGTGGCCGCCTTGCGTGCGTCAGGAGCATCCTTGCGTGCCATCGCGAAGGAACTTGGAGTCGGTGTGGGTACAGTTCACAGGCTGAGTGACAAGCGTCCATAAAGTTGTTGGAAGAGGTCGCCAAGAGGGAGACTCGCCCGGCCAGGAACCAGGAACAACGTTTTGGCTCAACTTCCGGTTAGCTAAAAATCACCGGTCCAAATCTGTTTGCACCTTATTTCAGCGTAAGCACCTTAATAACCAAACAGTGGCCGGTTATTTTCGGCTTAGCTGGTCGAATCTGCGCGCGCGCCCTTAAATCTCTCCATCTGCTTGAGTTACGCCGCGCGGGCATCATGGTTAGCCAGTTTAGCCGACAAACCGACAGCCAGCCGGACTTACACTACGGTCGTAATTACTTTGCGAGAAGCGGCATTCTAATGTTCGACGTGAACGGAAAAGGCGCATGCCGAGCTCACGGCAAGGCAAAGAGGAAAACCGTCGGCGCACCGGATATCTCGCTCACCCAGAAGTCCGAGGGCTTCCCGGATATCACGGCCACGTATTGCTTTCCAGCTTCCTCATAGGTGACCACTCCGCCTCCGATACCCCCACCTGTGTTGAACCGGTACAGCACTTTTCCATTGTGCGCATTCAGGGCCAGGAAATCGCCGTTCAACTCGCCGGTGAAAACAACATTACCCTTGGTGACGGTCACTGCTGACACCATAGGCCGCTTCGATTGGTACTTCCATTGGACCGCTCCCGTCGAGGCGTCCATTGCCGTGAGCCATCCCTGCGGCTGCGACGCGGACTCCACCGTACCACCCATATAATCACGCCCAGGAATGTGCCGCACCTTCTCTGCGGTCGCGAATGTCATGCACCAGTCCACGGCGTTTACGTAGAGCATGTTCAGTTCCCGACCGAGAGCGGGTCCGTTCCACTCCACCCCTCCGAGCACCCCCGGGCAGGTCTCCACCGCTTTGTCAGACGCCGGTACATCGGCGTTCTTGATCGTCGTGACCGGTGTGGAATAGACAACTTCGTGATTCTCGCGGTTGACTGCGCGTAGAATCCCGTCCTTTCCCACCGTTGTCAGCAGTGCGATTTCCCGCCCGTCAATCTTCGCCTCAAACAGCGGACTCACCTGGGTCAAGTCCCAGTCATGCGAATCGTTCGCAACCATTTGACGGTACCACAGCAGTTTGCCGTTGCGGACGTCCAAGACGACCACCGAATTTGAGTAGAGGTTATCGCCCGGCCGTAGATTCGCGGGCAAGTCCGGCGCTGGGTTGGTGACAGGCACGAACAGCTCTCCCCTCTCGGGGTCGAGTGACAAGGGCGTCCACACCGCCCCACCCCCAATCTTGATCCCTTTGGGATTGCCCCATTCCTTCGAACCCGCAAGCGTTGCTCCCGGTACGGTCTGAAACTTCCATACCGGCGAACCATCCCGCAAGCGGAAGGCACCCACCCAACCAGAAATGGCATTCTCGCCACCCGCGGGCCCGATCAACACCAGATCTTCAAACAGCAGCGGCGCCATGGTGAAGGTTTCTCCCTGTTGAGCATCGGCCGCCTTGACCGCCCACACCAATTTCCCGGTGTCAGCGTTGAGAGCCAATAGATATCCGTCCGACGTTCCGCGAACCAAATAGCCGTCCTTGATCGCCACCCCGCGGTTGTTCTGCCAAACTTCGCGGGCGCGAGGCTCCCATTTGTAACGCCACTTCGGCCGGCAGTCGGTCGCGTTCAATGCCACCGTGCTCCGTTTGGTGGTGATGTACATAGTCCCTTGATACACAATCGGACCCGCCTGAAAGTTTCCCTGGTCCCCCACCTGGAACACGCAGACTGGCCTGAGCTGCCCGGCGTTTCGCTCGTTGATCTGATCCAGCGCCACATACCGCGCGCCGGAGTAGTCGTGCGTGTGATAAAGCCAGTTCCGGGTCGAATCCGCGGCTCGATTCAGTTCCTCCTGTGTCGGTCCCCCAACCTTCGGAGCGGCTGCTGGGTCGCCTGACACACGCAGCGGAGGCGGCGCCTCCGCTAATTCTTTCGGGAACCCGAACCGCAGTCGCGTCTGCTTCATCCGCGCCGAACCCGCCCGCAGAGGTGTGGATGCCCCCGCTTCATATCCGTTCTGCTGCAGGATGTAAGTCAGCACCGCGGTGGATTCCTCGGCGCTCATTTTTTCCGGCGATCCTTTTGGCATGGTCGTGCGGATGATGAAGTCTAGGTCTTCCACCGTGAACTGCGCATCGGCCCAGCCTGAGTCCGCCCACGCGATCGCAAACGCCGGACCGGCAAGCGGGCCCGCCGCTCCGCCCTGCAACGTCTCGCCATGACACACTGCGCACTTTTCTGCATAAATCGTCTTGCCTTGCGCCACTTGCTGTCTGGTGAACAGCGGTGACTCCTTCCTCGTTTGGCCCATCGTTGCTGCAACACCTGCTGCTACAGTGACTGCCACTGCAAACCATCTGGTCATGATGCGTAACCCCCCGTGTTTACTTACGATCGCAAGGCGCCATGAGTATACGCGTTGCTGCCACCTTCCCGGTCCCGCGCGTTGATCGGTGGTCTGAGTTGCGGCGGAGTCATCTGCGCGCCGCCAATTCTTCTGTTCCAGAAACCCCAAATGCGACGTGTTCGCAAGCCCTTCATTCTAGGAACCGGTGATTTGACTGTCCCTGCGTTCTGAAAACATGTCAATCTTCGACCCTACTGAAAGCTCTGCTTTCGTGCTGCGCATTTTTTCCAGCAGATTGATCGCGTCCTGGAGATATTCTGCGACTCGTGCCGTATAGAATCGGAGCACGCCTCGCGGCGCATGCCCGAGCAACTGGTCGATAGTCGTATCCGACACAACCAATCCAGCGAGTCTGGTTGCGAAATTGTGGCGACACTGATAAATCGGGAACGGAGGGATCCCCGCCAGTTTCAGAGCATTGTGCCAAGCAGTTTTAACAATCTTGATATGTGTACTCGGGCGTTGAGGGTTGAAACCACTGTTCGCGCACCGATCAACTCGCCCGAGGTAACCGTGATCGCTTGGGTAAACGGCAACGCGCCAGATCTCAATCCTCTACCGACTGGCGAGAATTCTACGCTGAAAGGCAATCTGCAAAACGGTACCGTAGCTCAGCAGACTGCGTGCGCTCTCCAGGGGGGTAGATGGATTCTGGGCGTTGCATCGAATATCTCCACGGGAGCTGACGCAGCTTATGCCAATGCCTGGCTTCTCACGAATTCGGCAAACACGGCTCCGCCGTCTACAATTACGCCTCTGTTGAGTTAAACGGTGACAAGTGCGAATAAATAGGAACGTTAACCTGTTAGTGCTGTTAGCCTCGCTGGCAACCGGGACTTACGGTAAACAAAATCAGGCCAATAGTCCGGCCTATGCCGCGGATAAGGCCAACGTGCCCGATGCAATTGCAAAACTCAAATCGGGGAAGTTCGCTCTCGTGCACGTAGATATGATTGCTAAGGCTGGAGCGGTGGAAGCGGTTCCCATCCTGAAGGAACAATTTGCGAATAGCCAGGACCCGTTGGTCAAGGCCAAAATAGCAAGTGCCCTAGTCAGGCTGGGCGACCGGGATGATACTTATTGGGACCTTCTTGCGAAGGAAGCGACTCGGGCGGTGGAGAGCGATATCCCCGACTTTATGAACTTCGATCCAGAAGCTAAAACTGGCGCTGGCCCCTCGCCGGAGTTTGTCGCGTGGTCCAAGGCGCATAACATGCCTCCCAATGGTCCCGGTTCAGCGGCGCAGGATGCGATGTACGGGTTCCCCGGAAAGTTGATGCTACTGGGTTCCACAGGCGATCCGAGGGCGATCCCATTGCTTCGACGGGGCCTCCTATCCCCCAATCACCAGATTGAGACTACGGCCGCTATGGGATTGGCCGAGGTTCACGACAGAGACTCGATCCCATTAATCATCGAAGCTTGTAAGAGAGCCCCAGCGGCGGCGGCGCTGGGAATTGCAGAGTCTTTGGTCTATTTCGATGACGCCGAAGCACAGAGTGCGGTCGATACGTATGTTTCAAAGGAACGTGCCAAGATACTTCGTGAGTCGGTGGCGCAGGGAAAGAAGACGCCCTGGAGCTAGTGAGCCTGAAGTCAGGTTTCTTGAATTGAGCGAGGAACTGTCCCCGAACATCAGCGTTGTGTTCCAGAAACGTTGTAAGGCTCATGGTCTGTCACACGAATTGCGATCACAGTCCCCGAGGCCCAGAAGACTCTTCGACTGATCCCACCCTCGCCAGGGAAAATATGCCGAGACTGTCATCAAATTGTAATGGTTGCAGATCAGAACGAATCATTTCCAAGCAAAACGGATCAAATCGACCGACTTGTAACCCGTTGAAAAGAGGAATAGAGTAAAAGATTTTCATAACGATTCAGAACCAACTAGGGAACTCATAATCCGTAGGTCGTAGGTTCGAGTCCTACCGCCGCCACCAGATTCTAGGGTTTGTTCTCAAGGAATTAGAAGTGCCCCCCTCATGGCTGGCCCTGCGCGCCGTGACCTTAGGACGCAAAATTATTTGTTTGCTTGGAAGATTGCACCACTGCCGCTACAAGCAGAACCCGCAGCTTAGCCTACCGGCCCCTGCAAAAACTCCATAAGCTGTCAATACGTCACTGACCGAGCGCTTACAATTCACCGATACCGGCTTGTGATAAGAAGTACACCCAGGTGATAAAACATTGCCGGTTATCCAAAAACCACGCTAGAGGTAAGGACCAACACGCTCGAATTCACAAATACGCAGCTGATCAACACCAATCAGGGGCGCAAACAATGATAGGCCTAAACCTAACTGTTGCTCTTCTGGGCGTTACGATTCTTTTCGGCGCAGGGGGAAGTGCAGACAATAGCCCCGACCCTGGGACCGTTGCGTTAGCTACCCGTGTGCGGCACTTCGATATGCAAGATGGAACTGTTCTGGACGGCATCTCCCAGCTCAGCACTGAGTCGGTGGATCTGTCGTTTTCGTTCGAGGAGGCGCTTAGGGCCAAGTTTAGCGATCCTCCTGTGCCACAGTGGCGGTTTGGCCTCAGGCTCGACGACCACACCATAGTGGAGATTCTGGATGCGCTTTGCAGCAAAGACGTCAACTACGTTTGGGCTCGCGAGGGTTTAACGATCAACGTATACCCGAGGGCAACGGCTGACGACAGCTCTTACCTCCCAAACCGCCGACTTTCAGAATTCGACGTCAGGCGGGTGACGGATGCAGAGCAGGCAGTATTCGCCGCCGTTGCACAGTTGCCGTCCCCATTTGAACAGATCGCTTGCGCACAAGCGGGCAGTGACACGTCGTACCCGGTTCCTTGGGATGCGGCGTTCAGGGATCTAACAGTAAGACAGGCGTTCAATCTCATTGCTCGTCATCTGGGTGCGAGAGGAGGCTGGCTCTTGGCTGGTTCTCAAGATTTCCGTACTATCGGATTCCACAGAGGAAGGATCCACTATAGTTCAAGACAGCCCGGCAGCACGGAGTGAAAGGAGGGATGCAATGATTATGCCCGACGGATCGACTCTCGCTGTGCGCGGTCAGACATTTACTTCGACAGGACAGTCCGCCGGTCACGGAACACTCGAGAACAGCGTCGGCGATATCCCTGCTACGAGGTGAAACGTGAGAGTTGCTCTTGTCATAGTTTTGGGCATCGCCTTGTCGGGCGCGGCCTACGGCCAGGCCGGGAATGATCCCGAGCAGGTCGTAAAAGAAGTAATTAACACAGGCATGATTCAAGGATGGGACCAGAAACTACTCGTCCGACTAGGGGACGCCGGTGCAGTCTTAGCGACGAAGGTTCTTGCCGATAGGAATCTAACGTCAAAAACCACTAGCGGAGCGCTCATAGTCATCGAGAATTCATTCGCGGAGACGAAACTCGTCGACGTTGCTGCCGACAGAGAGCCGCGAGCTTCTCTGCTCCTCCTGCGCTACTTGGAACTCTCTATGAACGATGCCGAGTCGAGGAAGAATATCGCCGATACACGCAAGTACATACATGATCGGTACGCCGCCTTCCTGAAAGCTACAGAGCGGTAAATCGTGCTGTTTTTCCCGGGCAGGTCGCCCACCCTTCGCGACTGCGAAGGCCTGGAATCAGTCGTCAAGCATTCCACAGTTGTTTGCAAGGGAAACTCCCACGCCCTAAAACTCTGAACAAGGCTATGCACATGTGGAATCTGCAGCTTGACCTCGGAAAGCACTCCTTCGACAGAGGAGCATTCGGCCGTGCGCAGAGCGGACAGCCGGCTCCAGTACCGAGTCAACTCACACTTTGGGAAGCGCTGGACTCCGTGGCTGAAGATAATCTTCGAGTAAGCATGAAGCGAGTGGGGAAGGTCCTTCGTGTGGACGTCACAATCGAGATACCGGCCTAGCGAGTTTGCAGACCATCGACGATGGGCTTCAGCGTCAAAACCAGATCATTGCTAGCTGCCATGTTGAGAGACGCTAGCGGTCGCCATTATTGTCATGAAATTGTAATGGTTGCACGATCAGAACGAGTCACTTCCGAGCAGAACGGATCAAGTCGACCGACCTGTAACCTGTTGAAAAGAGGAGTAAAGTAGAAGATTTTAAAAACGGTTCAGAATCCGCTAGCTAGGGAACTCATAATCTGTAGGTCGTAAGTTCGAGTCCTACCGACGCCACCAGATTCCTAGCACCCCAAAAGCTGAGCGCTCCACTTCTGGTGTGCAATGCATATGTGCTCAAGCCCGTCGATACCCGTGCAACCGGCAAATCAAATCGAGTCCCTTGCGCTTAGTTAAGGAGCGTCGCGTGGTGAGCCCCAACAGAAAGACAGAACGGGTTAAGCTCAACCTAACCAAGTACAATCAAAGACCCAGAAACGTTCGCATCCGGTTCATTTCCGCATCAAGTTCACGCCTGAAAGCGGGATGGCATGGCGCCGATTTAATGTATCCGAGCTCTGAATGTAGCTCACCCTTTTTTACCGCCAAATTGCCCCAACCGATCACGCGATCTCGCCAAAGCAGCGGTAGAGAATAGTAGCCGCGTATACGTTTCGCGGGCGGCGTGTAAGCTTCCAAGCGGTAGACCCATCCCCATAATAATTCGAAGCGGGTGCGGTCCCAGACCACCGGATCGAAGGGGGTGAGCAAGCGGACTGAATCTTGTGACATGTTGCCCGCCGCATCTACTCCGGCAGGCCAATACCAATCGATGCCCCCGACGTGGCCATGCGAGAGCCGTTGTTTGGCTCGCAAGATAGCAGCAGTCACTTCCTCCCGCCATTGCGGAGTGGCATAGCGCAAGCGCCGAAGGAGAAATGGAAGGCTTCTCGCGGGCAATGGCGCATAAATGCGGATCGCGATGTCAACCAGGGTATCGAGATGTGTGCGGCAGATCTCTGCATCGGCTAGCCGCGGCTCGTGCTGATGCGCGGCGTAAATGCGAACCCCGCCATCGCGGCGCACAATACGCAGCAGACCCTGGTAGTGCATGGCGTCGAGCAGACGCGTCGTGGCGTTCGATGAGCCGCCCCAATAATTCTTCACTTTGCCATGGGAGAAATGCTCATCGACCTGGCGCGGGTGTACGGCGCCGCGTTCGCGAACGAAGTCGAGCAAAAGCTGCGCGCGTTTTCTGCACGCAGCGGGCCAGGGGGGCTGTGCTTGGCCAACGGAGTTGTCCCAGCGCGGATGCATGAGAGCCTGCAAGGATCGGGTTACGAAGCCATAGTTGACGAAAAAGTCTTCCTCGATGCCGAGTTTCGCGTAGTTGCGCTCAAGATCGCCGGCACGGTAATTCTTCACACGATGGCGCAGGATCAGGTCTTGCGCGCGGGCTGGTGCGCGGATCGGATCAGCCTGCACAAAGCCAAATCTGTCTAGCGCGCGCCTCAGCGTGGTGGGTGCGAACAGACTTTGATTGACGGCGAAACCGCGAAGGTAGTCGAGATTCATTGGACAGGGTTCGTTTTCAGCCCCGATCAAAAGATGAAGCCACGTTATACCATGGGGTGTGGACCTTCCAGTAAATCCGCCGATCCTGCCGATGCTCGCGAAGCGAGTAGACGAATTGCCCGCCGAGGGCGATTGGATCTTCGAGCCCAAGTGGGATGGTTTTCGCGCGCTGATGTTTCGCGATGGAGATGAGATTTTCATCCAAAGCCGCGACGAAAAACCACTCAATCGTTACTTTCCTGAGTTGCTGGGACCACTGCGCGCTGCACTGCCCGCACGTTGTGTGCTCGATGGAGAGATGGTCATCGTCAAAAATCATGGGCTTGACTTTGATGCGCTGCAATTACGTCTGCATCCCGCTGCATCGCGCGTAAAGCTTTTATCAACGCAGATCCCCGCATCATTTGTATTCTTCGATCTGCTTTGCGTTGGAGATCGCGATCTCTGCGGCGAGGCGTTTCAAAACCGGCGACGCGAACTGGAGTCGCTGCTTGGTTTAGCTTCACCGCCGATTCATCTCACACCTGCAACCAGCGATCGGAGTATTGCCGCCGATTGGTTTCGCCGCTTTGAAGGCGCAGGCTTGGATGGTGTGATGGCTAAAGATCCTGCAGGAACTTACGAGCCGAATAAGCGAGTGATGCTTAAAGTGAAACACGGACGCGACTGCGATTGTGTAGTTGCTGGATTCCGCTGGCATAAGAAAGGCGAGCACACACTGGTCGGCTCACTGCTGCTCGGTTTGTTCGACGATGTCGGCGCGTTGCAACACGTTGGAGTCTGTGCGAGTTTCAGCACGGCAAAACGAAAAGAGCTGGTGGAGTTTCTCAAGCCGTATCGAAAAGATGCGCTGATGAACCATCCGTGGAAGGCTTGGGCTGAGTACGCGACCGAGAATGGTGAGGGTGTCAAGCGAATGCCGGGCGGACAGAGTCGCTGGAGCCAAGGCAAAGATTTGTCGTGGGAGCCAGTGCGGCCTGAATTAATTGTAGAAGTTGCTTATGATCACATGCAGGGAGATCGCTTCCGGCACACGGCGCAATTCCGCAGATGGCGAACGGACAAAAAGCCCAGCGATTGTACCTACGCGCAGCTTGAAGTTGTTCCTCCCCAAGAACTGGCCGCAATCTTTCCCCAGGGACGATGAGACGTATGTCGCGAAAGCAACGTAGCCCCGGCGGTGAAAACCCAACAACCGCTAGTCCCCTTAGGGACGCCACTATTCCGGCCCCCTGTTCTTCCAACGCTCCCGCCACTCCCGCGTGGGATCATCGTCTGGCTCTGGAGTTTCCTGCGGAGGCCGTTGTTCTTCGGGGACATGACGCAGGTTGATGCGGATGCGTGTCCACGTGGATGAGCGGCCTCGCATTGAATCGACCAGCACATCGTCCACGGCAAGCAGACTTGCGATATCCGCATGTTTGGCCTTCCATCGCTCAAGACCCGACAGCGCGGCCGCTTTATCAGGCGAATTCGCGACCGTAATCAAGGGCATCTTCACGCGCAGCTTCTTTATTGCTATCTTCTTCGCGGCAGATTTCGCGCGGGAAGGCATCACACGCGCAGCCTCGCCTTCCGTCTTGCGGAAGTGCGGGGGCCAGGGTGCGTCGGCGATACCAGCCGCTTCATCTTTATCGGCTAGTTCCAGCAATTTTTCCAGCGAGCCAGGGGATGCATCCATCTCCGCATGTCGATGGCCGATTTTCGCGAAGCGCTCAGGAACCGTGAAGATGGTAAAGTCCGCCGGATTGCAATCGGGCACTTCTTCCCAATAAAGAGGAGTCGAAACGCGAGCATCTGGGAGCGGACGCACTGAATAGGCAGAGCATGTCGTCCGATCCTTCGCGTTCTGGTTGTAGTCAAGGAAGACGCCATGACGCTCTTCCTTCCACCACTTCGAACTGGCCAGTGTTGGGGCGCGGCGCTCGACCGCTCGCGATAAGGCAACAGCCGCACGGCGCACTTGCGTGAACGTCCAACGCGGTTCGATACGTACATTAACGTGTATGCCGCGCGAGCCGCTGGTTTTCGGCCAGCCTCGAAGGCCGACTCCATCGAGAAAACCCTGAACTTCAAGTGCGACGCGGCGAACATCATCCCAACTAACGCCGGGAATCGGATCCAAATCGATGCGTAATTCATCCGGATGATCGAGGTCGCCGGAGCGCACCGGATGCGGGTGTAGTTCGATGCAGCCAAGGTTTACGATCCAGGCAAGTCCGGACGTGTCATCGACCACGATTTCTTCGGCAGTTCGGCCGGAAGGAAACGACAAAGTGACCGTACGCAACCAGGCTGGTCGCTTCTCTGGCGCGCGCTTTTGATAAAACGCCTCCGCCTCGGCGCCGTTGACGAAACGTTTTAGGACGATTGGTCGATCTTGAATCCCCGCCAGCGCGCCCGGAGCGACGGAGAGATAGTACTGAACAAGTTCGAGCTTGGTGACTTTTATTTGCGAAGAAAAGTACAACTTCTCCGGGTTCGTGATCTGGACTTCCTGCCCGTCGATCAAAAGAATTTTGCTGACCGATTCCATTGCCACAAGAGAAGGCTACCACTGATAATCATTATCTTAGGCGACGCAAATCTCTGGCCATGAATAAATCATCGTTCGGCCCCAGTATCGACGAATATCTTCGCAAGCGACTGATGCCGGTCGAAGGCGCAATCCCGCAACTGGCCAGCATCGATATGTATGGTAACTCCATCCCCGCGGGGACGGTTGGCGGCGACCTCTTCGAGTACATTAACTTTCAACAGCGCTACAACATCGACGGCCGCATCGCCCGGGCGCTCAAACTTGCGAAGCTTTATCTTGATCCTTTGCCGGCCGGGCAACCGGCGCGCAATATGGTGGATGACCATGTCGGCTGGCTGGAAAATCGGCCGAGCCACCAGCCATCAACGCCTCTCGAATACAAAAAAGCCAAAAGCTCCGAACAGTTGCGTATTGCGGAAGATCTTCCGGAGTTGAAGACCACAGCAGGCGTGCTGTTGGTGGATGCGCAGGGGCACGGCCTCATCTCGGCCAAAATTGCATCGACCGTTCACGATACATTTCATGCTTTGATGCTGGTGGAGCTTGATCGCTATGGAAAAACTACGCCCGGGTTTTTTGAAAAAATCAATCTGCGGCTGGCGCAGTCCGTCACCGCGCGCAACGCGCTCGGACGCAATCCCAAAGACAGTGCGCGCGAAATCGCCACGATGCTCTATGGCGAAATGCGTCCCGAAGGACTTTTTCGTTTCGTAAATTTTGGCCATCCGCCGCCGCTGGTTTTCTCAAACGAGTTTGGCAAGTTTATGGAGATCGGCCAGGCTCGAATGGTGCAGTTTCCTCCACTAGGCCTGGAAATTCCCGAAGATCATCCAGACCGGAACAAATATTTCTCGATCAGCCTGCGAAAACGGCAGGTGAGCTCCTCCGATGTGGCGGAGATTACGCTGATGAGTCCCGGCGACATACTCTTCCTCTATACCGACGGAGTCTACGACGGCAATGATGACGAGGAACGATCCCAGCTCGAGCGCGTGATGCGCAATCAAAAAGAACAGCCCGCCCGCGAAATTTGTAACGCGCTGCTTGACTATGCGGTCAAGCGCGATGAACGCTTACAGCAAATCGGTGAAGCTGATGTCATTGACGACAAGACGGTATTCGTCATCAAGCGCAGGTAGCGACGCGACGCGATTTTGTCCGCGAGATATCCACGCGCCGCCGATTTCACCCCAAGCTTCTATGCTTCGCTGAACAATAATTTGTGTTATTCCACTAGAGTACGATCGTACTCTTTAGAGACGACGAAAATGAACATAGCCCATCGCCATCGAACCCCAGCAACTTGATCAAATCACCGCGCCGGCCACGAAACATCTCTACGGCCATTTGCGTTCCACTGACCAGCAACTTGAAGTGGGCGCTAGCACCGGGTAATGTGAGCTTGTCCGCGCGGGATGATCCTCCTGATCTAAACTGCGGAGCCGTTATGCTACTCGGCAGCGGACCATCTCCTTAACCCCCGGAAAGTTCCGGTGGAAGCAGGCCTGTTCGCTAAAAGGCTTAAGCCCTCCAGCATTTTGTACCCCGCGATCATCAGTCTTACGCAGAGTAGAATCAGGTCTCTAGCAACTGTCTCAGGAGGCTCGCCTCATGGAAGGGCCCAAGCCGCCGGATATCGCGGGGATGATCCTCATTGGCAAGTCGTTTGTGATCAAAGGGCAAGTCTCGTGCGACGGAGATCTTTACATAGACGGCCAGGTCGAAGGAAGTGTCGACCCGAAAGGCAACAGCCTGACCATCGGGCCTGAGGGGCGGCTCAAAGCCAATGTCATTGCCCGTGCCGTGGTCGTGCGGGGAAAACTGGAAGGCAATATTCAAGCGAGCGCGCGGGTCGACCTAAAGCAGTCGGCCGTTGTCGTCGGCGATATCGTGACCCAGAGCATCTCCATCGAGCCAGGTGCGCAAATAAAGGGAAGCATCGAAGTCCACCCGGACTCTGCCAAGGACAAATCGGCAAGTGCAGTTGCTTCTCCCCAGAAATCATTCGGATCGAATTCCCTGTGACGGCAGAAGATGACTGAAATGGGGGATTTTTACGCCAACAATCGTCAACCGCTGGGGTAGACTTTTCGGCAGAACAGATTTCTGCCGAGAAACGAAAGGAGCGCTGGTGGGACCAATCTCAAACTAAGGCATTGGCGCTACGACAAAGACGAGTAGGAATGAGAACGTCATCCAGTGAGACACGCAGGTATTTTGCCAGTTGACTAGGAAAGAGCGCACGAGTACGAGTAGGGTTGGACGGTTGGTGGCCGCTCAGCGGGGGGGGTTCATCCTCTGTTGCTGGCTTTTTTCGCAGTCTTCGCAGAGCGATGAACAGAAGCCAAACCGCTGCCACGATAGCTCTAGGAGTGAGCAGATTGAGCCCTAGGGCCGGATGCTTGATGACATAAGCGGGAAAGTAAAGTATCGCGTGCAGGGCGGTCCGAAGATTACGAGGAACATCCCAGATGCTCGTTGAAAAAGTCAGGGCGAAAATAAGGCATATGACAAAAGAGATTCCAGTGATTTCCAGACCCTTGCGCCAACCAGCACGCCAAAACGCCACCGCGACAAAAACGAGAAGCGTAGATCATAAAGAAACGAGCTGCTGAGGTCTGACGTAAGCAATTCTAGCTCTACAGTGCTGAGTCCTATTCAGGGTCGGGCAACGTGCGTACAACCAAGCTTGGTGCCAGCCCACATCCCGGAAAATCGCTGAGATAGAGCCGCGCCGAAATTGTGTCCGTTCCGGAGACATAGGTAACAGAACGCTCCTTCCATGGCATCTCCTCTCCGCCCCCTTCGGGCCGAAAAGTGTAACCTATGTCTCCGGAACGTTCTGTTACCCATGTCTCGGAACGGACAAGCCAGCCGCGACCTTTCCATACGCCTCCGGGTTTCCCGTGGTGCCGTCCCAGCGGCAAACCCAATCTGCAGTGATATCTTTATGGTGGCGGCGTCGAGCCGCAATCCATGGAGATCCTCACCAGGCTGTTTGAGCAGCGTTTCCACGTCCCCGTTGCGCGAGTGCAGCCGCTGCAGGGCGAGTTGGGCGGATCGGGCCGCAGCATCATTCGTTTCGCCGGCGAAGGTGTAACCGCCATCGGCATACTGTACAACGTGCGCGAGGAGAATACCGCGTTCCTCGCGTTTTCCCGGCACTTCCGCAGCCACGGCCTGCCCGTGCCCGAGATTTACGGCGAAGACCTGGATCACGGCGCTTACCTGGAACAGGATCTGGGCGACACGTCGCTATTCGAATTTCTCTCGAGCAATCGTACCGGAGAAAACATTGCCCCGCCAGTCATCGACGCTTACCGGCGCGTCATCGCCACCCTGCCGCGATTTCAGATCGAGGCGGGCCACGATCTGAATTACAAAGTCTGCTATCCGCGCGAGCGTTTTGATCGCCAGTCGATCGCCTGGGATCTGAACTACTTCAAGTATTACTTTCTGCGGCTGGCGGGAGTTCCTTTCAACGAACAGGCGATGGAAGATGACTTCAGCCGTCTGACCGAATTCCTGCTCTGCGCCGACCACGACTATTTTCTCTACCGCGATTTCCAATCACGCAACATCATGCTGCCCGGTGGCCAGCCTTTTTTCCTTGATTATCAGGGAGGCCGCAAAGGGGCTCTGCACTACGACGTGGCTTCGCTTCTGTTCGATGCCAAGGCCGATCTCCCTCCCGAACTGCGGCAGCACCTGCTCGATCATTATCTCGATACGCTGGCCGGCTTCGTCGACGTCAAGCGCGACGCGTTCCTGCGCCACTACTACGCCTATGTCTACATCCGCATCATGCAGGCGTTGGGCGCCTACGGCTTTCGCGGGTTCTATGAAAGGAAGGCGCATTTCCTGCAGAGTGTGCCCTACGCCCTCAAGAATCTGCGCTGGCTTCTGCACAACGTAACTGTGCCCATTGCCATGCCGACGCTGCTGGAAGCCTTTCACAGCATGCTCGCTTCTGAAAAATTACAGGGACTGGCTTCCGAGACCAGCAACCTCGTCGTCCAGGTTGTCAGCTTTTCTTTCCATCGCGGCTTACCAAAAGACGAGAGCGGAAATGGCGGAGGCTTTGTTTTCGACGGACGCAGTCTGCCCAATCCCGGCAGGGAAGAGCGCTTCAAACTGCTGACCGGAAAAGATGCCCCGGTGATCGACTACCTCAACCAGCAGGAAAGTGTGCATCAATTCCTTGCCAGCGTGATGTCGTTGGTAGACGCAAGCGTCGCGAACTACCAGAAGCGCGGCTTCAAGCACCTGATGGTCTCCTTCGGCTGTACCGGCGGCCAGCACCGCTCGGTGTATCTGGCGGAGCAGATGGCGAAGCACCTCCGCGGACACAACCAGGTCGAGGTCCTCGTGCAGCATCGCGAACTGGAACGGATGAGTGCGCAAACAGGAGAAGTCAAGGCGGAGCGAGTCAGTCGATGAAGGCCATGATCCTGGCCGCGGGGCTCGGAACCCGCCTGCGTCCTCTCACCAACGATCGTCCCAAAGCCCTGGTGGAAGTGGCGGGACGCACGCTTCTGGAAATTACCTTGCGACGATTGCGCGACGTCGGTGTGCGCGAGGTGATCGTGAACCTCCATCACTTCGCTGACATGGTGGTCGAGTATCTGGGTAAGAGCAACTACTTCGGGATGCGCGTCGAAATTTCTCGCGAGGAAGTCTTGCTTGATACCGGAGGCGGACTCAAGAGAGCGGCGTGGTTTTTCCTGGAAGAAAGCGGCGACAACGAGCCATTCCTGCTCCACAACGTGGATGTGCTCAGCACCATCGACCTTGGGAGCATGCTCCAATTCCATCGCCAGAATGACGCCCTGGCGACGCTGGCCGTGCAGGAGCGCGAAGCATCTCGCTACCTTCTCTTCGACCAGGCCGGCCTGCTCTGTGGAAGAAAGGCTGGGCCAGGCAAGGAGCCCGAAATAGTTCGTTCTGTGTCGCCAGGCCAGGCGCTCGCATTTTCAGGCGTACACGTGATTTCCCCTCGTCTGCTCTCTGCCATGACGGAAGACGGAGTCTTTTCGATCATCACGGCCTATCTGCGTCTGGCTGGAGCGGGGGCGCGAATCTCCGCATTCCGGGCGGACCATTACTACTGGCGCGATCTGGGCAATCCGGAAAACCTGGCGCAGGCCGAACGGGATATTACGGCGCAGGTCATCCGGGTTTAGTTTTGAAGGGGTGCGGCATTATCAGTCGCGGCGTTAGCCGCCGAGGGAGCTGACTTGTCAGCTAACGCCTAGGCGCGTCCACGCGCAAGGCATCCCCGCGGCCCTTCCCGTGTACAATCTCTATCTTCCACAATGAACGACCATTCCACCGAACCTCATCCCCGCAAGCTGATCATCGCCATTGACGGCCCGGCGGGCGCAGGCAAGAGCACCATAGCCGCCCGCCTGGCGCGCAAGCTGGGCTACGTCAACCTGGAAAGCGGAGCGATGTATCGCGCCCTGGCGTTAAAGGCGATCGAACGAGACGCGTCCCTGGACGATGAAGCCGCGCTGGTCAAGCTGGCAGAGGGTCTGCGAATTCAACTCGAACCCACAATCTCAGGGAATCGTACCATTCTCGACGGCCACGACGTATCGTCGCGCATTCGCGAGCGCGACGTAACCGAAGCGGCCTCTCGGGTTTCGGTGCATCCCAAAGTTCGGGAATGGATGGTCGCTCACCAGCGAGCCATGGGCGCCAGCGGCGGCGTGGTGATGGAAGGCCGGGACATCGGAACCCACGTTTTTCCGGATGCGGATCTGAAGGTTTTTCTCGACGCCGACCCGGTGGTGCGGGAGCAGCGGCGCATGCAGCAGCAGAAGATCAGGGGCGACGTAGCGGCCAGCGTAGCCGCGGAACTGCGAGAACGCGACCATCGTGACCGCACCCGCGCCACATCCCCTCTGGTCGCAGCCAAAGATGCCGTGCTGATCGATTCGACCAAGCTAAGCGAAGACGAGGTGCTGGCCCAGGTCGAAGACTTGGTAAAACGGAAGCGCAAGCGTTGAACTGGCAGATGGCGCGCCCCACTCCGAGGGGGCGGCTTGAGGCGGCGGAGTCTCCTGCGGGTCGCGCTCGCCCGCGGAAACGAAGCAGGAGCAGAGGATAACGGGCGCGCTGCTCTATGGCATTGACCGATCACAAACCCGAGTGAGGGTTGGCAGCAACTTCCTGTGGGCCTCGGCTTTGGATACGACGGCATCCACCAGACTGCGAGTTTCCTCGGGAATCTCGCTGCCGGAAAACATGACGACGGGAGTTCCCGGTCGTAAACGCCGCATTTCTTGGGCAAACTGGTGCCCATTCATTTCAGGCATATGGTAATCGAGCAGGACGGCGTCAAAGCTATACAGTGTCGCTAATCTCAGGGCCCGTCGCGCGGACTCGGCGGCCACAACGATGAAGCCCGATTGTTCTAATATCCGTCTTTCGTATTCTAAAATCGCGGGGCTGTCGTCGATGCAGAGAAGCATCTTTTTCGGTCCCTGATGCGCTTGATTCATCGGAACCTCCTGCAACAATAGGCAGACCTGCCCAAGGGTAGGGATACTTGGGGAGGGAATTCCGAGGGCAGACCTGCTCTTCCTTATTAGCGACCCAGAAACCCCAATCCTAACTTCCCACGCTCTTGAGGCTAAGTGTGAGCGCATTGTGCAAGTCTGTCTGTTCAAAAGAGCACACCTCGTGCCCCTGCCCTCAGTTATCTTGTTGCGCCATGGCAACACAATTGCTTCACCCCTGTCGATTTTTTGCTGAAAGGATCAGGGGTCCCGTGGCAGAATAGCGACAAATTCGAGCCCACGTGCTAGCCGGGTATTCTTATGCCGTCTCGTCGTCGCTCGCCAGCACAGCAGCGTGTAAGGGCAAAAGCCGGGAGTTTCGACCCACAGGCTTTCTTGATGAATGCAGGCATCGGCCGGACTATTCATTGGTATCTCCCAAAGCAACCTATTTTCTCGCAGGGAGAGATCGCGGACTCTGTCTTCTACCTTCAACAAGGCAGAGTCAGGCTCAGCGTGATCTCGAAACAGGGCAAGGAGGCCACCATTGCTCTGCTTGGGCCGGGCGATTTCCTGGGCGAGGGATGTCTGGCCGCAAATCACCCCATTCGCTTGTTCACAGCTGCAGCTATTACGGATTGCTCCGTCCTGAGGATTGAAAAGAAAGAGATGGTCCGCGCGCTCCACGCCGAGCACGACTTCTCCGACGTCTTTGTTGCCTATGTGATTGAGCGTCACAACCGCACACAAGCAGACTTAGTTGATCAACTGTTCAATTCTAGCGAAAAGCGCTTGGCCCGCGCGCTCCTGATGTTGGCCCATTTCGGAAAGGAAGACGAGCCCGAGACCGTGGTCCCACATGTGAGTCAGGAGACTCTCGCGGCCATGGTCGGGACCACTCGCTCGCGAGTGAATTTCTTCATGAACAAATTCAGAAAGCTTGGTCTTATTGATTACAACGGTGGCTTGAAAGTTCACGGGTCGCTGCTCGGCGTTGTCCTGCACTTCTAACTTAGAACTTGCTGCCTCAAGATACAATCGCAGACCACGATTCCAACCGCATACAATCCGAGTAACTTCCCGGGGTTAGATTCTGAACAGAAGAGCACTCGTATGGCTCCTAACGTTAGTGAATCGTACGTTCTAGCAGTCACTTGCTTCATCTAATGATTGATGGGCCGCGGTGATGTGGTTCCTTTTGGTTGGTCCCGGACTCCGCAGCCGACTATCCGGACATAAGCGCTCTGCCGTGACACAGCATCCGCCACCCTACCTCGAACACTTTGAGTTGGCGGGAGAGGTTTTGCCGACGCGCAAAACGCGGAGCGGTCAACTCAAGCAGGCAACGTCAGTTTTCCGTCGGCTCGACCTTCTCCTTTGGAGCCGGCAGCGCTTTCGCCGGCTTGCCCACGGAAGGCGGTTCCGGCGGCCGTGGCGGTTGCGAACTGGCCTTGCGAATTTCAATTCCATCGTGCTCGTTGTTGAGCACAATGTGGGCGGCGCCGTTCCCCACGCTTCCGCTGGCCTTACCCTCGTGCTCGTCGTTGTTTACCTTCAACTCGGGAAAGTCCGACTGCACTTCGCCGTCGCGCGTTCGCGCATCGAGCCGGAAGCCGGCCTTGTCGGGCAGGCTCAGCTGGAGGGAGCCGTTGCGATTATCGATCTGCACGTTGCCGACCGTGCGCATGCCCACTTCGATCGCGCCATTGTCATCCTGCAGGCGCACATCGCCTGAAACCTCATCGAGGCGGACATTCTTGGAGCGCGTCACCAGATGCAGCGGGCCGGTAATCTGTTCGGCGTGCAACTCGTCGGAGTCGAGGTCCAGTGATCCATCGATGCGGGAGAACTCCATATCCGTGCGCGAAGACTTGAAGGTCACCGTCTTGCTGATGCGCTCCAGCTTCACGCTTTCCTGAAACTCGCCATCGAGCTGTGCCGATCCCTTCACGTCGGCAACGGAAACGTCGTCCAACCGGCCTTGCACGTGCACATCACCGGCGATCTGTTCGACTTTCACCGAACCTTTTTCCTGGCTGACCTTGACGTTGCCGGTCACGTCTTCTACCGAGGTGTCACCGTGCTGGGCGGAAACGTCGACATTCCCTTCGCGCCCCACGATATTCACATCCCCATGCCGGGAAGTGACGGAAACCCAAGCTTTCCGCGGTAAAGAAACATCCAGATCGGTTTCAATGGGGTGGTCGCCCGCCGCTTCAACATTTGCATTGAGCGTGACCAGGCCGCCAATCGTGGTGATCGTCGGCTTGGTTTCGTTGTTGTACTTGTCAGCGTCACCCTGGTTCTCGGCGCCTACCCGCTTACGCACGATCACGCTGATCTTGTTGTCGTTGGAAGCGTGGACGCTGATGGCTCCGTGGCTGTCGATGATTTTGAAACTGGCGCCGGCCGGGAAATCATGCTCCAGATTATCGTTGAAGTTGTAGTTCTCGCCGAAGATGTTGGGGAAATCACCGTCGTCGAAATTAATCTGATCGCGCAGGCCCGACCAGTTCACCCGTTCCACCTGCGTCGCGATCAATCCCAAAACCACGATCGTCACCACCAGGAAAATTCCGCCCGCTCCGATCCCCGGGGCGCGCGTGCCTTCCCGCTGCGCCTGGTAATGCTCGATCAGTTTCACCACGCCCCACAAAATCAACAGCACTGGCCAGTAATGAGCAAACCAGATCGTGAGGCGGGACCACGATAGCAAGTGCAGGTTGCCGAGCAGGAACACAAGACCGAGAATGATCAGCACCATCGGTCCGGCAAACGAACGACGCCGAGGCGGCAGAGGTGCCGGCATTGCAGGAGGCTGCATTGGGCTAGACATTGTTCACCTCGCCGGCAGAAGTCGGAGCCTGCGGCGTCTGCGCCGCAGGAGGTGGGGGCGTTGGTGGACTCGGTGGAACCCCCGTCGTCCCACCCGGAGGGAGCGTTCCAACGTGCCCGTCCCATGAAGCGTTGCTCTGCATCAGCTTGACTACACCGATCACCAGCAGAATTGCGGGCCAGGTCTTGTCAAACCCGGCGCGAGACGTCGTGTCCAGGAGCATCAGAACGCCAATCGTCACCAGGATTGCGGGGCCCGTCAGCTTCCGCGTTCGGCATCGCTCGCAACGGCACACCGCGCCAGTGCCGCCGAGCAGTCCCCAATGCCTGGCAAAGAGCCAGACGCCCAGGAAAATCAGGATCAACGAGACAAACAGTCCCATCCCGATCTGGAACAACCCTGCCGTGTGCAACAGGAACAGCACGCCCAGCCCGATCAGGATGGCCGCTCCTGCGGGAACTTTCGTGCCTTCGAGTTTTTCTCCGGTGCCGAACGTCTGGGCCAGCCCGAACGGGTCGGGAACCGGCTCTCCCATCTGTATCGCCTTGGCAGTTCGCGCCGCATCGATGATTTGGTAGACGTAGAAGAATCCCATCGAGATTCCCAGGACGGTGATGAAGTACCAGGGAAGTTCGGAACTCACACCCAGAATCAGCAGCACCATGATCACCAGATGCGCCAGTCCTTTGCCGTACTGGCCGGTATAGACCGCGCCCACGCCGATGGGAAACAATCCCGCCAGCATCCCTGCCACCGCGGGATTCGGTCCGGATACCGGCCCAGGCGCAACCTTCAGCCCCAGGCCTTGATCCATGAACTGCTGATATCCGGTTTGCGGGGGCGTTTGCGGTGGAACATATCCCGCCGCCGGCGGCGTCCCTTCCATCCGCGCCGCCAGGCAGGACTCGCAATAGATCACTCCGCGAACGTCGCGGGTACAGCTTTGACAAAGTGGCTTGCCGCAGGTGCGGCAGAAGGCCACTGCAGCAACTTCGTTGTGCGTGCCGCAGTTCATACTATCCTCCTGTACGTGGTCACCGACACTACAGGCAGATCGCGAAAAGATGGACCCAGAGGAGCGCTGGCCAGAATGAGACCGTTGCCGGACTGGCTGTAATTACGCTCGTCTTTCTGCTCGGGCTGTTGTGTTGTGTCGTTCTTGTTGTCTTTCTGTTTTACCGGACCGGGCTCTGCCGGCGCACTGCGCCGGAATTCGCGCAACCGCGACTGCACCTCGTATACGATCCGTGCATTCTCGTAGTAGCGCACGACCCGGGCTTGCGTCGAGTAGTACGTGTGCCGGATCGCCGCCGGACGCAAGCTGATCTGTCGCAGGTCATTGGGTTTGACCCCGGCGACCGTCAGGCCCACCGACAGCGCGAAGAATGCCATGCCGAACGACATGGCAAAGCGCGGCTGGCGGACAATTCCCCAGATCGGCTCAAGATACCCGAACAGCGAAGCTTGCAGGCGCTCCAGCCACGAAACCTGCGGCTGGGGCTGGCGTACGGTCACCCGCAGGCGTTGGGTGTCAACGCCCGTTGTGGATGCCAGGATATTGGCGACCAGTCTGGCTGGAGGCTCCACCTCCGGAAGACCCTTCAGCCACTCGCGGCCCGCCTCAACTTCGGCGAACAGCGGTCCGCACGCCCTGCAACTGCGGGCGTGCGCCTGGAACCGGTCGAGTTCCCCCCCGGTCAGGACGCCATCAATCGCGTCCGTGAGCAGGGCGTCGAACTCGTTGCACTGCATTCCGTTCCTGGTCTGGTCTGGCATCACATCACCTGCCTATAGGTACGTTGCAGGAGGCGGGCAAGTTCCGCCCGCCCTCTATTTATTCTTGATTTCACGGTGCCCTCCGGAACCCTCAAAGCGGTGGCAATTTCGCGATAGTCAAAATCCTGTAAGTCCCTTAGAATCACAGCTTCACGAAGCTCTGGCGAAAGCTTGGCCAGGGCCGCGTGGACGGTCTCGCCGACCTCCCGGCTGCGTACCCGGGCGTCCGGCGGTGCGGATTGGTCCTGAATCTGCTCACTGAGCGGCTGCACATCCTCGTGCTCGGAGGCGGTCGAGTCGATCGAATCGGTCATCCGGTCCTGCTTCGTCTTCCGGAAGTGGTCGACCAGCAGGTTGCGCGTGATGGTCGTCACCCAGGTGACGAACGCCCCCTTGGACGAGTCATAACTGGGAAGCGTGCGGTACATCTTGATGAAAACCTCCTGCGTGAGGTCTTCGGCGTCGTCGCCCGACCCCGCAAAGCGGTAGCAGAGGTTATAGATCCGCCGATTATAAGTCTGCACGATTTCCTCCCAGGCGGCGGCATCCCCGGCAATACAGCGCCGGACCAGCATCGCGACCACCTGGACGTCTTCCACTTGCTCTCCCCGGAAAGATTAATGCTTGAGACGAAAACTCGGGCTTGGCCGACTGAGACCACTTGAAGCCCTGCCCAATAGACAGTACGTGATTGCGGGAATTGAAGTTCGCAGCCGAATTCCCGCCGACTGGGAAACAGGGCATTGTAGCAGCGCAAAATCGAAGGGCGGGGTATTTACGCCGCTTTAACACCAGTCTGCTAGCATGAACACGGATCGAGATGCCTTTTCGGAGGTGTTTATGATTCCTCTCTCAACCGCTACTTCGAGCGGGATCACCTGGTCGAAAATCCCACGCAGCCGCAAATTCCAACTCAGCCGGAATGGCGAAATTCTGGGAACGCTGGCGCGTCCCAGCGTCTGGTCATCCAGCTACCTGGCAGAAACAAGAGACGGCCGCTGGACCTTCCGCCGCTCCGGTCTGTTCGGCAATGGGGCGGAGATTCTGGATTCAGCCTCGGGACAACAAATCGGCGCGTTCAAGTCCGATTGGGGTCTTCGCGGCAACCTGATCTTCACCGACGGTCAGGCTTTCCATCTGGAGTGCAAGGGATGGTGGCGTCCGATTTGGGGCGTCACCACGCAGACTGGTCACTCCGTGTTGTGGCTGCGCACTCGGGAAAAGACACTGGAGACGGCACCCGCCGCAACCATCGCCGAGAGCCGGCTACAGCTCTTGGCGATGTTTACCTTGTATCGCTTCCTGCAAGCCGAGGAGGACGCCGCGTCCGCCGCCATGGTAGCGGTGGTCGCCGCGTCTTAGCTGAATCATCATGTGGGGACAGCCGTCCTCGGCTGTCCGGTCGAGCGAA
>Ga0075030_100001131_pt1 | contig 23912 bp, 18 predicted proteins | sample LitLauG_LLR_2012_FD_71393 | JGI IMG/M metagenome (GOLD analysis project Ga0075030, IMG submission 71393) | Freshwater sediment microbial communities from Pennsylvania, USA - Little Laurel Run_MetaG_LLR_2012 | ecosystem: Environmental > Aquatic > Freshwater > Creek > Sediment | place: USA...
AATGGAACTTGGACGCAGCTCGCCAAGCTTCCCACCGGATATGCGCCGTACGCCATGTCTTCCGCGGTTCTGGCCGATGGGCGACTGGTGATCGTTGGCGGGGAATACAACAACGGTCAGTTTGTTCTCACTAGCCGGGGCGCAGTCTACAACCCGTTGACCAACAAGTGGACCAGCCTGGCGCCACCGAAGGGCTGGCAGTATATCGGCGATTCGCCCTCGGTCGTACTCCCCAACGGCAAGTTCGTGGTGGGGCAGAAACTTACGGAAAACATGGCGGAACTCGACCCGGCGACTTTGAAGTGGACTGCGCTTGGTTCGGGCGGCAAGAGTGACTTCAATTCCGAAGAGGGATGGACGCTGCTGCCGAACGGCACGATTCTGACCGCCGATGTAAAGAATGCTCCCAACTCCGAGATCTATTCGCCCACGGCGCAGGACTGGGTGACTGCCGGCAGCACCATCGTCGATCTGCATTCCCCGTCGCCGGACGGCTGCATTCGCTATGGCTTCGGCGGGTCGCTTTGTTACTATCCGCCTGGAGAAATTGGGCCGCAGATTCTTCGTCCCGACGGGACGGTGTTCGTCACCGGATCGTATACCAAGAATAACGGCCCGGGAAATACGGCAATATATGACACCGTCGCGGGCAAGTGGACGGTGGGTCCCGTCTTCCCGAATGGCGACAATGCCGGCGATTCGTTCGCTGCCCTGTTGCCAAACGGCAACGTGCTAGTGGAAGCCGACTCGGGGACTTCGTACGAGTTCGATGGAACTCATCTTACTGCCGGGCCCCAAACGATAGGAAGTCTGATGGTTTTGCCCACCGGCGAAGTGCTGGTCGGAGGAGGCACGACGGCTACTTACACATCTTCCGGAACTTACCAGAGTTCCTGGGCGCCGACGATTTCGACTTATCCGGCGGCGATAACTCGAGGATCGACTTACTCGATCTCCGGCACGCAATTCAACGGATTGTCACAAGCGGCGGCTTTTGGAGACGAATTGCAAACGGCGACGAATTATCCGCTGGTGCGAATCACCAATAACGGCACGCAACATGTGTTTTACGCCCGAACCCATGACCATAGCACCATGGGCGTGGCCACGGGCACGGCAACGGTGTCGACGAACTTCGACGTGCCGGCCACGATGGAAACGGGCGCGAGCACGCTGGTGGTGGTTGCGAACGGCATTCCGTCCGCGGCGGTTACCGTCACGGTTCAATAAGCGCGTGCATTGATCTAAATGCCCTTGTGTCTTCTGCGATTGGGAGATACAAGGGCATTTCTATTGGTGTAACTATGACGCACATTTGGCGGCGACACATGCCAAGACCGATTAGAAGTGCCTTGCAAGATCTTCGAAACGATCGACGACCAGCAGTCGCTGCGGGGGCGGAGCGGTGGCTACTTCCTCGTGCTCGAGAATCCAGGTGCTGCCGTGGGGGACGAAGACGGCGTGCAGCCCGGCGGCGAGGGCGGGGTTGATGTCGGACTTGGGACTGTTGCCGACCATCCAGGTCGTGTCCGCCGGAAGAGCGTACTTCGCGAGGGCGGAGCGGTAGGTCGTTTCGTCTTTTTCGGCTACGATCTCGACCGCTGAGAAGTATTCTTTCAAACCTGAGCGCTCGACTTTGCCGGATTGCTCGGCCGGATTTCCTTTGGTCATCATGATGAGGTGGTGGCGCTGGCCGAGATACTGCAGAGTCTCGGGCACGCCGGGGAGAATCTCGATCGGGTGGTCGGCAATCTGGTGGGCGAAGCTGCGAATGCGCTCGTGCAACTCGGGAGTGACCGGATCGACGGAAAGCTTCTCAAAGGTTTCCACCAGCGAATGAGTGAAGCTGTGCAGGCCGTAGCCATGCTTGACGATGGACTCCCGCTCCACGTCGTTCAGCACTAGACGAACGGCTTCGGGCGAGTGTTCGCGATGGTCGAGGAAGGAAATGAATTTCGCGATGGCGCGTTCAAAATAGATGTTGTTTTCCCAAAGCGTGTCATCGGCATCGATGAGCAGGGTCTGGGCGCCGTTTTCTCCCCACATGTATCCCATGATAATGGCTCCGTGGCGGATTCGCGGCTTTGATAGACTTGACTCCCTATGACGAAAGACCGGGCCGGGAACTGGGGTGGGAAGAACCGTTGGTTGAAGGGCTATCGAACCGCTTTTCATTGCATTCTGATCATGACAACTCTGAGCTCAGCGCAAGCGAAGAAGAAATCGATGACGGGTTCGGCAGCGAAAAGTGGCACGCCCGCCGATTTGAAAGTGGCTCCCGACCTGGCACAACGCCTGGCAAAATTCCGGCGTGTGCAAATGCCGTTCCGGACGGCCGGTCTGAGCGCCCGCGAGCGGCAACTGGTTCACAAACTGGTGGAGGCCTGCGGCTACGTGGAGAGTATTTATTGGCGGCAGAGCGATCCCGAGGGGCTCACGCTCTACCAGTCGCTCGCTTCCAGCCCGAACCGGCGCGATGTGGAACTGCGCCGTTATTTGTGGATCAACGCTTCGCGCTTCGATTTGATTGACCAGAATCATCCGTTCGTCGGGACGGAGCCCGTGCCGCCGGGGCGCGGGTTTTATCCTGCGAACCTGACGCGCGATCAAGTGGAGCAATACGTCAGGGAGCATCCCGAGCAGAAGGCGGCCATCTACGGTCAGTTCACGATCGTGCGCTGGCATCAGGACAAACTGGAGGCGGTCCCTTATCACATTGCGTTTCGCGCTTTTCTGGAGCCGGCGGCGAAGGCTTTGCGGGCGGCGGCCCAGTTGAGTGATGACGCGGCGTTTGCGAAGTTCCTTCGATTGCGGGCCGACGCGCTGCTCAGCGATGACTACTTCGCGAGCGACCTGGCGTGGCTGGAGTTGAAGAATCCGAAATTCGACATCATTTTCGCGCCATACGAAACCTATATGGACGGATTGCTCGGCGTAAAAGGTTCGTACGGCGCGGCGGTGATGGTGCGCAATGAGCGAGAGAGCAAGAAGCTGGAGCTGTTTCAAAAATATGTGCCGGAGATTCAGGATGCGCTGCCGCTGGCGGCGGAAGACCGTCCATCGAAGCATGGGTTGGAGACGCCGATGGAAGTGATGGACACTCCATTTCGAGCCGGAGACCTGACCCACGGGTACCAGGCGGTGGCAGACAATCTACCGAACGATCCTCGGGTGCATGAACAGAAGGGCAGCAAGAAACTTTTCTTCAAGAATTTCATGGACGCACGCGTGAACTACGTCATTTTGCCGGTCGCGCGCAAGCTGATGGAACCGGAGCAGGCGGCGAAGGTTTCCGGCGAGGGTTATCTGCAGAGCACGATCATGCATGAGATCTGCCATGGACTGGGGCCGGCGTTCGCGCGGACGTCATCGGGGAAGGTCGATATACGGGAAGCGATTGGCCACCAGTTCAGCGGACTGGAAGAAGCGAAGGCCGACGTGACCGGGATGTTTGCCTTGAAATGGCTGGTGGATCACGACGCACTGCCCAAAGAAAAACTGGAGGAATATTACGCGTCATATGTCGGCGGAGTGTTTCGCACAGTGCGCTTTGGGACGGCCGAGGCGCACGGTCAAGCAGAGATGATGGAGTTTAACTATCTCTCAGAGCGTGGTGCGATCCGGCGGAATGCCAACGGGCGTTATGCGATTGATTACGGGAAGATGCCGAGCGCGATGGCCGATCTGGCTAAGGAACTGTTGGAGATCGAGGCTACAGGAGACCGATCGCGAGCGGAGAATTGGTTCGCAAAGTACGGCACTATGCCGGAGGAGTTGAAGGCGGCGTTACAGGCGGCTTCGGATGTTCCGGTGGACATTGATCCGGTGTTTTCGTTTGCGGAGAGGGTGCGGTAGGTGGTGGCTACATGAGCAGACGCACGGTTCCACTGATCATCCTGACCCTAGCGTTGTGCAGGTCCGTTTCCTTCAGTAAAGACGAGCAGACATTCGCGTGCAACGCCCAGAGCTTTGATTTAAGTTCCTTTGAAGGTCAACCATCGATTCTGTCGCCTGACGGCAAGAAACGTATCCAACTGCGAAAGGACCACAACTACGCCGTGTTTGTCCATGGCAAGCAGGTGACAGCCCTGGAATACTTGGATACCAATTGCTGCATCGAGATCGGCTGGTCGCCGGATTCAAGTCAATTCTTCATCACCTACAGCGATAGCGCGACATATCACCAGTACAAGACCCATTTGATTTCGATTGCCGGTGAGCGCGTCTCGGAGAATCGCGCCCCTCAAACCGTGTTTGATGATTTTGGATCACAACACTCCTGCCCCTCTCGCGGCGGAAATAACCTCTTCCTGCTGGGTTGGACGGAGGATTCTCAGAGTGTATTCCTCGTTTCGGAAGTAACTCCGACTGGTGATTGTGGAAATGAAGCCGGGGTCTATGGCGGATACCTGGTGAACGGGCGAGACGGAACTATAGTTCACCGCTACGGGCAGAAGCAAACGGACAAAATCAAGAAGGCATGCAGAGCAGCAGGTATCCTGCGACCGGATACGCTTAAGTAGAATTCGGATAGTCGCTCAGCCCCTGAAGGGGCATGGGACTTGCCTCGCATTTGCGGCATCGCTAAAGCGATGCCCTGATACGAAACGAGAAGGTCTGCGCGCGCGTTTAGAAGCCACTGGCTGCCCTACACCCACTCCACGTGCGGTGTCTGCGGAATGATCCCTGCCTTGTGGCCCATGTCGAGCAGGCGGCGCACGGCTTCGCGGCCATCGTCTCCGTAGTCGAGGGTGCGCTCGTTGACGTACATGCCTACGAATTTGTCGGCGAGTTGGGTATCGAGATCGCGGGCAAATTGCATGGCGTAGGCTAGCGCTTCTTCGCGATGATCAATGGCGTACTGGATGCTTTTCCGCAGCGCCTGGGTAACGCTGGCCATGGTTTCCGGGCCGAGCGAGCGCCGGATGGCGTTGCCTCCGAGGGGCAGCGGCAGTCCGGTGACTTTCTGCCACCATCTGCCTAGATCGACTACGCGGTGCAGTCCGGACTTATCGTAGGTGAGCTGACCTTCGTGAATGATGAGGCCGGCTTCATGTTTGCCCTCGAGAATCTGCGGGATGATCTGGTCGAAGGGGACGACTTCTACTTCAATGCCGGGTGCGAATAGCTCCAGCGCCAAGTAGGCAGTGGTGAGCTTGCCGGGTACCGCGATTTTTTTCTGCTTGATTTCGTCCGGCGTGAAGGGCCGGGTGGAAACCAGCATGGGGCCATAACCGTCGCCCACGCTGCCTCCGCACGACATGAGCGTGTATTTTTCCTGAATGTAGGGGAAGGCGTGAAATGAAATCGCGGTTACGTCATAGACGCCGTCCTGCGCCTGGCGGTTCAACGTCTCGATATCGCACAGAGTGTGCTTGAACTTCAGTCCGGGCACGCGAACTTTGTTCGTAGCCAGGCCGTAAAACATGAAGGCGTCGTCGGAGTCCGGGCTGTGGGCCACGGTGATTTCGCGTACTGAGGATGAAGCTCTACTCATAAGATTCCGTAATTCAGTTCTATTTCTATCAATGCTAGGACTTGTTCAATCAGTGATTTTGCGAATATGGCGTGACCCCTAGTGCTATAGCCTGCATCTCTTGCATCTTTGGGCGGCACGGCTGAACAGTTTGCTGAAATGGTCACCTTTGCACGCCCAGCCCCTAAAGGGGCCGGTGATTTCGAAACACTTACGGTATCGCTAAAGCGATACCCCGATACGAATCCGAGTTTTTCAGCAATCTGAAGCCGTGGCCTTCCCGACTAACGGTGCGAACTAAGGTTCTGGTGCCAGCGAGCGGCGACACCGGCGGCCATGAGTACTTTGATGATTTCCGCAAAGACAAACCAGTAAAGACCAAACTTGAGCGCCAGAGAAACGGAATGCGTGAGCACGGCGAGCCAACTGAGTCCGCCGGCAAAGAGCACGAGTTCCGCCGCCACGGCCGAGAGCGCGGCCCAGGCGAAACGGCGGGAGCTGTTTTTCGATCCGCGTTCGTAGATCCAGCCAGCGACAAACGCTACGAGAGGATAGGCCATGAGGAATCCACCGGTGGCGCCGATCAGGTGGGCCATTCCGCTGCCGAGAACCGCGGGGCTGAATACGGGCAGCCCGACAGCACCTTCGACGAGGTAGAGCGCGAGCGCCGCGAACCCGCGGCGCGAGCCGAGAAGCAACCCAACCGCAAGAACTCCAAAATTTTGCAGCGTCAGCGGAACGGGCGTGAAGGGCAGCGGCACGGTTACGCGCGCGCACAAAGCCACGAAGAGGCTGGCGGCGATCACAATGGCCACCTGCTTCGCAATTTCCGTTCCCTGGTCCTTTTCCCGAACTATTTCCTGAGCTATCTCCCGATCTATGGACGGTGACTGGCCAAGAACTTGGGTGTCTCCTCTAGACATGGGTGTTTCCTTTCCTTGTGGCAGATGTCGAGGGCAATCAGGTCTCGGGCGGCGAGTGGTCGAGGCCGTCGCGTTCCGCTTTGTGGGCGGCGGAGTTCTTCATCTGCCGCCGGACCCGCATGTAGAGCGAAAGCGCAACCGACACCACGACCACAGTACAGACTCCCAGGATGAGAAACCACCAGAGCATCCGCACAACACATTTAAGCATAGCAGATGGGCGGCGACGAAAATGTGTTGTGGATCACACCCGAGGCGCGGCCGGCTGCGCTCAGACTTTCTTTGCCGGTTTGGCCAGCGCTTTGAGACGGTTCTGAACATTCCTGGAGACGCGTTCCAAGCGCTTGCGGGCCGTCTTTGATCCGGTGGCTACTTTCTCAATGTTAGCGAAGGCGTCGGGATTGCCGGTCTTTTCGCGAAATTCTTTAAGAAATGGATGGATCTTCGCAAAAATGAAAAACATTTCGCCGCTGCAGCCGGGCTGCAGAAAGAGTTCTTCGTCGAGCGCGCCGTGCAGCACGAACGCCGCTGCCATGTCCCAATAGCCGCCGACCTGGCGCAGCCACGCGTTCTCCTGACTGGGAAAAGAATTCACAACCTTGATGAACTCATCGGCATTCTGCGGCCAGAATTCGGTGGTGAGCCAGTTTCGCGCTTTGCGCATCTCGGCTTCGCGGCGGAGATCGTAGAGTTTCATAATCAGCGCCGCATCGTGCGGGGTCGCTTTTTTGGCCATGTTGGTAACCTCGTTAGTTGATGTTCCCTTGTTCCTGTCATCCTGAGCAAAGCGAAGAATCTGCTTTTGCCAGCACCACGAGAAGCAGGTCCTTCGCTGCGCTCAGGATGACAACAGAAAAATTAGTAGGCTCCTGAAACTTCGCACTGCAAGCGCAATCTGTCAGGCACTCGAAGCAGTCGCGGTTCCACCTTCTGCGGGGCGCTCGTAATCGCACTCTTTATTCGGGCATGCGATCACCGTTCCGTCTTTGCGGATGCGCTCTACCAGGTATTCATGTCCGCAATCCGGACACTTCTCGGGGACTGGCTTGGCCGCGGAGGTGAACTTGCACTTGGGATAATTTCCGCAGCCATAAAAAGTGTTGCCCTTGCGTGCACGTTTTTCGACGAGCTCGCCTTCTTTGCATTCGGGGCATTTTACTCCGATGAAGTTCTGCTTTACATACTTGCACTCGGGATATCCGCTGCAGGAAGTGAACTCGCCGAAACGGCCGTGCCGCAAGATCAAGTTGCGTTTGCATAGGGGACAGGTTTCATCCAGCGGAATATCAGGCACTTTCTTGCCCTGATCGAGCCGACGCGTCGTCTTGCAATCGGGATAACCGGTGCAGGCCATGAATTGGCCGAAGCGTCCGCGCTTGAGCACCATGACACGGCCACAGTTTTCGCAGTATTCCTCTTGCGCCGTTTCCTGGATGTCGGCGGAGTCTAGATCAGGCAGATTGATGGGATTTTCTTTGGTGAACTTGCAGGAGTCGGGATTTTCCTTGTCGTACGTGCTGCAAGCATAGAAGGAGCCGTGCTTTCCCCACTTGATGACCAGCGGCGACCCGCAGAGCTCACACTTTTCGTCGGTGGGCTTCTCCATACGCTTGATGTTTTCCATGTGCTTCTCGGCGTATCGGAGATCTTTCGAGAATTTCTGGTAAAACTCGGTCAGCGCGTCATTTCCTGTCTGCTTACCTTCTTCGATTTCGTCGAGCTCTTCTTCCAGCCGGGCGGTGTACTGGAAGTCGAAAATATCCTTGAAGTTCTCGACCAGCAAATCGGTGACCACCAGGCCAATTTCGGTGGGCACGAATTTGCCGCCGATTTTCTGCGCGTACATGCGCTCCTGGATGGTGCTGAGAATCGTTGCGTACGTGGACGGACGGCCGATGCCGCGCTCTTCCAGCTCTTTCACCAGCGACGCTTCGTTGAAGCGCGGTGGGGGCTCGGTGAAATGCTGCTCCGGAAGCAGCGACTTCAGCGTCAGCTTCTGTCCGGCTTCGAGCGGAGGAAGCTTGTGCTTCAGTTCTTCGTCTTCTTCATCTTTACTGTCTTTGGATTCTTCATAAACCTTGAGGAAGCCGTCGAACTTCATGACCGATCCGGTGACGCGGAACCAGAAGATATCGCTGCCGGATTTGGCGTCGATGTCCACCGAAGTCTGGTCGAACACGGCGGGATTCATCTGCGAAGCGACAAAGCGTTGCCAAATCAGTTTGTAAACCTTGAATTCGTCTTCTTGCAGATATTGTTTGACCCGGTCGGGATGGCGCGCTGCCGAGGTCGGACGAATCGCCTCGTGCGCAGCCTGTGCTTCTTTCTTCTCCTTATATGTATTGGGAGACTCGGGCAAATAATTGGCGCCGTACTCCTTGCCTATATACTCGCGAACCTCGGTGATCGCCTCGGGGGCGACACGGGTGGAATCGGTTCGCATGTAGGTGATCAGGCCGACCAGCCCCTCGTCGCCGAGTTCGATGCCTTCATAGAGGCGCTGTGCGATCATCATCGTCCGCTTGACGCTGAAGCGCAGCTTGCGCGAGGAATCCTGCTGCAGTTTGCTGGTCGTGAACGGTGGAGTGGCGTTGCGCCTGCGCTCTTTTTTTTCGGCCGAACGAACAACCCAATCGGCCTTTTCGAGGGCCTGACGGATTTGTTCGGCTTGCTCGCCGTTCGTGACTTCGATTTTCTCTTCGCCCTTGCCCAGGAAGCGTGCGTCGAATGCCGGCGGCTTGGCGGCGGCGAGATTGGCGTCAATCGTCCAGTACTCTTCTTTCTCGAAGGCTTTGATTTCGCGTTCGCGATCGACGATCAAACGGAGCGCAACGGTCTGCACTCGGCCGGCAGAGAGGCCGCGGCGAACTTTGTCCCACAAAAGAGGAGAAACCTGGTATCCCACCAAGCGATCAAGCACGCGGCGAGTCTGCTGCGCGTCGACTAGATTGCGATCAATGTCGCGGGGATGTTCGAAAGCGGCTTTGACGGCACGCTGTGTGATTTCATTGAAAGTGACGCGGCGGATGCGCGCTTCATCGCCGATGTCGTCCGTCTTTTTGGTCTTCTTTCCTTTCTTCTTCTTGCTCGAGTCTTCGCCAAGTTCGTCGGCGAGATGCGCGGCGATGGCTTCGCCTTCGCGATCGGGATCAGGCGCGAGGTAGATGTGGTCGGCCGACAGCGCCAGCTTTTTCAGCTTGGCCAGGACCTTTTCTTTGCCGGGAATGACGACATACTCGGTTTCGAAATCGTTTTCGACATCGACCCCGAGGCTGCTCTTGGGCAGGTCTTTCACGTGGCCGAAAGAGGCATCGACCGTGAATCCCTTGCCCAGATATTTCTGGATAGTTTTCGCCTTAGCCGGCGATTCAACGATGACTAGACCTTTGGACAATGTTGATTCCTTTTACGAACCTGCTTCCCTGCGACAGTCTCTAAACCTTTCTTAATGTTTAGTTTACCGTGTTTGGTGGCGTGATGACGCTCACGTCCAAGACCCGAAAGGCCCCAAGGCCTGCGGCTGGCGATCGGACAACGTTTTTGCAGATTGCCATGGTGCCTACCCGGTCCGCGTGCGCCGTCATGATGGAGTGGTTTGCCGCAGCATCCGTGACGAGTGCAGGCCGGTTGCCCCAAGCTTACCAGATTGCTCGAAAGTCCTCTCTTCGCGGCCTGCAGCCCCGCCGCTTTCTACCTTCGGTTTTTCAACGGCCGACCCAGTTCAAACCGACTATACAGATGCTACCTTTCTGTTTTCGATTCATCGCTGCTTTCTGTCCTTTCGAATTCGCCTTGCGGATTGGTGGGGTCGCCCCGGAGCCCGGCTCGACTCCGGCGACAGATGATTTCCGATTTGAATGGCGTGCGGTTTCGATTTGCAACCGCAGAATTTTGGAAAGGGCATCCGAGTTAGCCAGCCGGGCAGATCCGTGTCGGCCCCTACCAGTTTTCTGACCAATCTTTTTCTGACCAATCTATTCAGGGGTAATCCCCATCGCCTCCCTCATTTCGTCCTGTGCCTGGATGTAATCCAATTGGGACTGCAGAAGGAGAGTTCTGGCGTCGAGGTCGTGCGCCGCAGCCAAGTCCACTTGCGATTGGAGCGCACTCCCCTGCTGCATTTGCTGCAGGGTAACGCGATGGGATTCCTTGCGCAGGGCCAGAAGTTCTTCAGACACTTTCATCATCTGACGGGTCCGTTCGAGCTTGTTGTACGCGGTTTGAACGCGAAGCTCAACCTCTTCCTTGATGCGGGCGAGATTTTCTTCCGCCTGGGCCAACTGCGCCTGGTGCTCTGCAATCGCTGCGTTTCTTCTTCCCCCGTCAAACAGGTCGTAGCCAAAGTGAATGCCAAACGTTCCGAAGTTCCGTGCCAGAAAGGGTACGTTTTCCTGGTGACTGTAGCGGGCGAACGCTTCAACGTCCGGCAGATACTGGCGTTTGGCGAGACGCACGGCGGCCGAGGCTTTTTCAATTTCGGCTCGTGATTCCGCGATTTCGGGATGGGATTCGAGCGCGGCGCGCAGGCAGTCTTTGCGTTCGCAGGTATCTCCCGGCTGCCGGACACCGGCATCGAGCACGAGCGAGGTAGTCAGAGGCAGCCCGATCGCGTCGTCAAGCTGCATCGTGAGGTCGGAGAGTTGCAATTCTGTGCTCAGAAGATCTTGCTTGGCTTCGAGAGACTGTGCTCGGCTTTCGATCGCTTCTTCTTCAAGCATGGCACCGTATTTCACCTGCTGGATCCGCTCTTTTTCGAGGTCGTCGCTCGCTTGGATCTTCGCTTGCACCGCCTCTCGATGAGCCTGGGCGATCAGGATCCGGTAGTAAATCTGGTGAACTCTGAGGGCGATCTCATTTTCCGCCTGGTGCTGTTTGTTTCGCGTTGCACTCAGTTCGGCTGCGGCAACGTCGTTGGTTGACTTGATCTTCCAGAGCTCGGTCAGGGGCTGAGTGAGTTGCGTGCCGCTGGTGACAAAAGTGCGCCCGCCTTGATTCAAGGTAGCCGTGGCGCCGGGAATTGGGGTCCCGCCGACGCTGCCCAAGGCTCCGGTGGGAATCGCGATGAATTGCGTGTCCGTTACCCTTGAGAGACTGCTGTCATTGCGCAGAAGCGGGAAATAGGCGCTTCGGGCGATCTCCTTGGTGTGCTCTTTCTCTTCGACTTTGTATTCGGCAATGCGAACCACGTGATTGTGCTTCAGCGCCAGTTGAACCGCCTCCTCCAGGGTGATGCGGCGGGGTGCGGACGATTGTATTTCCTGTGCTCCGAGGGTCACGGAGTGAGCCAGTAATAGGAGGGCAAGAAGAAATGCCGCGAGCTTATTCATGATTCTGTCCTCTGTGGCCGGGGACTCTCTCCGTCCGGGAAGCTGAGTTCAGCGTAGTTGAGCGGCGCTCTTCGGAGGAGCGCGATCAACACAAGGGCCGCAACGCAAGCCCACGCTATCAGGCGAAACCCGTCGATGAAAGTCAGCGTAAACGCCTGCAGGCGGATCCGCGCGCCGATGAGCCCGACCGCTCTGCCCGTCGCTGCCGACAAGCTGGAGGACTTCGCATAGAGGCCTGCCGTAAGCTGTCGAATTGAAGTGTCGTCAATCCAGTTGCCCTGTTGGACGTGGAGCCCCAGAAGATTGGAATGCAGTTGCTCTCGCGCGGCGATGAAGTGAGTCATGACGGCCACTCCGAGCTGGCCGCCCAGCAAGCGGACGATATGAAAGAACGCGGAGAAGGTCAGCGCGGCCTGTGGTTTCGAAAGACCTCCGGAAAAAATGGCCTGCAGGACGATGGTCGAGACGAGGCCGATGAACGCAAAGGACTGCCCCACCCCCATCAACAGTTCCGAGCGATAGAAGTTCGCCGCGGACCACGCGCTGGTGTACTCGGCATTCAGAAGTGCCGCGGCGGCCATGCAGGTGAAACCAGCCGCCATCAGGAGGCGAGAATCGAATCCATAGACAAGCAGCAGTCCCGCGATAAACGCGAGGAGCAGCAGGGGCGCTGCACTCCAGATCACGGCTGGACCAATCTGGCTGGCTTCCAAACCGTGGATCGCCAGTGATTGCGGAACGAGGATGATAGTGGCCAAGAGGCAGAACCGGAAAAGTACGAGGGCAACCCCCAGAACCTGTGTGTTCCACTGCCTGAGGTAAGGCAGGTCGACGAGCGGGTTGGGGCTTCTTAGACGCCGTAGGAGTGCAGCGAGCAAGAAAATGACTGCGCCTAAAAAAAGAGCGTTGAAGAGACCGGAGCGCCACCAGTCGAGCCTCTGGCCCTGGTCGAGCGCGGCAAACAGCAGCGCAAATCCGGCGCTCGCATAAAGAAAACCTGCGAAGCTGGGAGCGGCCGCGGGCTTTTTCCCTGGAGCTGCCGCCGGGATTCCGTAGTAAATACAGGCAGTCATGATCGGCGTGAGCAGGGCGGAATTCCAGAACATCCAACGGAACGAGAGATGATCTCGATACCAGCCATAGAGGGAAGGGGCCACATTCACCGCCCCGTCCACGAAGGCGGCATACAGAGCCAAGGTAAAGGGGAGAAACCTCACGGGAATATTTTTCAGCGCGAAGGTCAGTGTCAGCGGATAGAAAGTTCCCGATGCAAGCCCGGCGAGCACGAGTGCGGTAAGAAGCAAGCTGTAATTGTGGATGAGCGGCAGCAGCAGGCAGAGAAGCGTGAAAGAACTCGCTGCCATCATGAGCACACGCCGCGCGCCCAGCAAACCGCCGAGATAGACGGTGAACGGGCCAATGAACATCAGGGCGACGTTGTAGGCGCTGCCGATCCAGGCGCCGGCATCATATCCGATGCCCAGACTTCCCTTGAGGTCAGCGGTTCCGAGTGTGAGCATGCGGCCGGTCAGCGTGACAATTCCCGCACCCATGACGACGCCCAATATTCCAAGCAGAGGACTCTGCGAGAGTTCTGCCGGCAACGCACCGGAAATGGCGCGGGCGATCTGTCCTTTTGCCGGCGGGTGCAGAGTTGCGGTGAGCGAGGCCATCTTACGGCTCCGATTAGTGCGCGGTTCTTACGGTGACGATCACGGAAAGACCGGGCCGCAGCTTCGCGGCCACCGTGGCATCGTCGAATGCAATTTTCACTGGAATTCTCTGCACTACTTTGGTGAAGTTTCCGGTGGCGTTGTCGGGCGGGAGCAGGGCGAATTGCGACCCGCTGGCAGGCGCGATTTCCAGCACCTTCCCCCGCACCACCTGTCCCGGATATTCGTCAATCCGTATTTCGGCCGCGTCGCCCGGCTTCATGTGGGTAAGCTGTGTTTCACGAAAGTTCGCTTGCACCCACCTCGTGTCGGCGACAAAGGTCAGAACCTGGGTTCCCGGAGATACCAGTTGTCCCGGCCGCACCTGTCTCTCACCCACGGTTCCGTCGGACGGGGCCCGGATCTGCGTATATCCCAGATTGATCTGACTTACGGCGAGCGCGGACTCCTTGGCATGAAGGTCCGCCATGAGTTGCTGGTCTTGTGATTCGAGGACCGCCTTCGTCCGTCGCTCCGTCTCTACCGCAATTTCGTTGCTGCGCAAGGACGTTTTCGCCTGTTCAAGATCGGCTTCGCGGCTGGCCGCTTGCGCCGCCAACCGCTGTTCATCCGCAACTGCGGCTTCAACATGCTGTTTGGTTGCGGCCTGTTGGGCGAGAAGCGCTTCTTGCCGTGTTCGCTCGGAACGGGTGCGGACAACATCCGCCTGTACGGCGTTTACGCCGGCTTGGGCGGCGTTAATTTGGGCCTTCCCCAGATCGATTCCAGCGAGTGCCCTCTGGATTTTCGAATCCTGTAACTCCCGCTGTCTGCGATTGTTCTCAATGGCGGCCTTCGCAGCTTCCACCGCGGCACGCGCTTGTGCCACTTGCGCCTGGTAATCTTCGTCCTGGAGTTCGACGAGAAGATCCCCGTTGTGCACCCGCTGAAAGTCGGAAACCTGAACGCTACGCACGATGCCCGATACCTTGGTGCTCAATGGCGTGAGATCGCCACGCACAAATGCATCGTCCGTGACCTGTTCGATCCTTCCACCCTCCCACGCATTCCAATTCTTGGTCAGCGCGATCACCACGGCCAGCGCCAGCAGCACGACCAGAGTGGGGGTGGCATAGTTCAGCCACGACCAACGGGAAGGTGGCTGAACGGGGGCGTGTTCTGGCGGAGCGGCTGGGCGTGGAGTAGGCGTAGTGGCGGCTGCCGTCATCGCTGTGTTCCTCCCTGGCGGTCATGGTCTCTACGTTGCGAAACGAGTTCTGGCGCTCTTGGCGGAGACTGTCGAGGCGCCGTTATCTGAGCCTCGGCTTGCCGGCTCCCCCCGCAGGCTCGTGGCGCGCAACAGTATACCCCACATCACTCCTTCACTCTTTGACTGAAAGCATTTTCCGAACCGAAGTCGACCCTTGCTTATCCTCCGGACAACACATAGGTTAGGGTAGCCAAGTAGATCACCGCTGGAGGAGCAGCCGGTGAGCATGCACTCATCGGCAAAGGTGAAAGCTGAGAGCTGACGGCTGCTTTTAGAAGCTCTTCACAAAATTCTTCCCCGGCAACTGCCGCACCTTGCCATTCAGTTCTAATTCGAACAGTGCGGCGAAGATTTCCGAGGGCGACATTTCGTTTTCCAACAACTCGACCAGTTGATCGATCTGCGTGGATTCATCGGCTTTGAGCAACTTAAGGATCCTTTTTTCATGGGGCGAGGCCACCTCGTCCGGAAATAGAGATGCGGTTTCCGGCTCGGGGGATTCATTCTGCATGGAACTGAGCGCGGCCTGCACGTCCGCCGGGAGCTCTTCCCACACGTCTTCCCAGGTAGCGACGAGCTTCGCTCCCTGCTTGATCAGAGTGTTTGGACCCCAGGAGTTTTTGTTGGTCACGTTACCCGGCACGGCATAAACGTCGCGGTTCTGTTCGAGAGCAAGGCGCGACGTGATGCGCGTGCCGCTGTATTCCGCCGCTTCGACGACCAGCACGCCAACGGACATGCCGCTGATGATGCGGTTGCGGATCGGAAAATTCTGCGGGGCGGGAAAACTTCCGACCGGGAACTCGGTGATCAGCGCGCCCCCGAGAGCCACAATCTGTTCCGTGAGCCGCGTGTTTTCTTTCGGATACATGACGTCGATTCCGGTGCCGAGGACGGCAACGGTCTTGCCTTTGGCGGCAACGGCGCCGCGATGCGACGCGGTATCGATGCCGCGCGCGAGGCCGCTAATGATCACCAGGCCGCGAGCGGCAAGGTCGGTGGAAAGGCGTTCGGCCATGCCGCTGCCGTAGGGCGTGGGATGGCGCGTTCCCACCATCGCAATGCCGGGCTGGGACGGGACTTCGACGCTTCCTTTGACGAATAAGATGACCGGCGGGTCGTAGATTTCCTTTAGCCGCGCAGGGTATTCGGGATCGCTGAGAGAAATAAGTCTGGCGCCCGCTTCGACCACCTTCCCGCATTCCTGCTGCGCGAGTTCGAGCGATTTTCCAGTGGCGATCGATTGCGCGGATACGGCCTGCATCCCCGTAGCTTCAAGTTCCGTCAGGGTCGCATGAAAAACCCGCTCGGCGGTGCCATAGTGCTCGATCAGTTTCTTGATGCGCGTTGGGCCAAGTCCCTGAGTCAGTGCCAGCGCGAGCCAGTAGATACCCTGATCGGAGGCGGGGCAAACTGTGGCGACGGCCACTGGCGAAACATCGTTGGGCATATCGCGTGACCGTAGCCTGTGGTGCGAAACACTGTCAAGGACGGCGCGCACAACCGTTTTGGTATATTCGTAAACTGATGAGCCGGCTAAAGATCTCGGCTATTTCCTATCTGAATACGGCGCCGCTCATGTGGGATTTTGAGCACAACGAGGCAGGCGCTGGCCTTGATTTTGATATTTCCTACACCATCCCCTCAGCCTGCGCGGAGGCCTTGCGCGCGGGGACGGCCGATGTCGGCATCATTCCAGCGGCGGCTTATGCAACCATTCCGGATCTCGTCATCCTTTCCGACGTAGCAATTGCGGCACGGCGAGCGGTGCAGTCGATCCTGTTTGTGAGCAAGTTGCCCGGCGTTCACATGTCGAAAGATCAATGGTCAACCCAGGTGCGCAAGGTGGCGCTCGATACATCGTCGCTGACTTCGGTGGCGCTCGCCAAGATTCTGTTCGCCAAGTGGATGGGCGGAGCACGCGATTATAAGCCGATGGCTCCCAATTTGGATGCGATGCTTGACGCCTGTGATGCGGCATTGCTTATCGGAGACCCCGCGCTGCAAGTCGACCGCACACGTTATTTCACGCTCGACTTGGCCGAGGAATGGAAGTTGCGCACGGGAAAGTCATTCGTCTTCGCGTTCTGGGCAATTCGCAAGCAGGCGCTGGCCGGACGAGATGGAACGGCGATTGCCCATATCTTCAAGCAGTCGCGCGATCACGGACTGTCACCGAAAAATCTTGAGATGATCGTGCAGGAGTGGGCGCCGCGCCTCGGCCTGACCGTCGAAGCCATTCGCGTCTACCTGACACAGAACGTCCATTATTATCTCGACCCTCCGTGTCTGGAGGGCCTTGAGCTTTACTACCGCCTGGCCGCAGAGGTGGGAGCGTTGCCGCCGGCGCCGAAATTGCAATTCGTTTAGGATTCAATAAACTATCGCTGGATAACTTGGCCGTTCCCGCGTGGAAATCTATTCGCTTCGCGTTAACCGCACTGTAACAAGGCATGGCTAGAGTGATTTGCGACCCGAGAAGAACCCAGCCGCCAGTTCTTGATCACAGTCTTCGATCACAGTCTTCGACCGGGGCTGGGCGATCCCTGTTTTTGCTCAGGCGAGGAGCAGCCAGGTGGAAGAGACGGTGCAGACCAATCAGACCAAACCCACGAGCTTCCCGCCTGCATCCGTCGTATTTGGGATTCTTGTGGTGCTCTCGGTTCTTGGCAGCGGCGTTTATGTTCTCTTTACTTCCTTGCGGTAGTTTCCGGCTGCGAGACGAACGTCCCCCTTCCCAAAACTGCACCGTGGCAGCCGCAATCCTGCTCTAATACAGACAATGCCTTTTCCGGCGATCGTCCTCCTTGCCTCCGAGAAGAGCGCCCTGCGATGGCTCATTCATCTCGGCGGTCCCGGCCTTATTCTGCTCGGTCTTGCCGACAATTCGCTCATCCCTTTGCCGGGGAGCACGGACGTCGCCACCATACTGCTCGCTGCGCACCATCGCGAACCTTGGATCTACTACGGAATCATGGCGACGGCGGGAGCCGTGCTGGGCGGCTATCTTACCTACCGCATGGCTCGCAAAGGCGGGAAAGAAACGCTGGAAAAAAGATTCTCGCCGAAGAAGGCGAAAAAGATATACGCGATTTTTGACCGCTGGGGCTTTGCTTCAGTCGCCATCCCGGCCATGCTTCCGCCACCATTTCCCATCGTGCCCATGCTTTTGGCCGCGGGCGCGATGCAGTATCCGACCCGAAAGTTTCTGACCGCGCTGGCTGTGGGACGCGGGATTCGCTATACCATCCTGGCTTACCTTGGATTCCACTACGGACAGCACATCGTGAAGTTATTCTCGCAATACTATTGGCCAGTGCTTGGCGGGCTGATCGCTTTCTCGGTCGTCGGCGGACTTTACGGACTATTCGAGTACAAGCGGCGACGGTCTGCAGGCGTTTTCGGAAAGCTTGCGCCCATTGCCACCAACCAATCGTCAACCCCATGAGCCCACGGCACTCCTATGTCAGCCCGCAACTTACGACTGCAACTATTTGCAGATTGACGGGGGCAACAACCTACGAGTATTGTCTGCAGTGTTTTAAGTGCGCTCAGAGGGCAACGACGCCAGATGCGTAAAGTAGCTTTGCTCGCGGCGCTGGTCTTGCTTCCAGCCTTCGGGTGGTCACAAGCGCATTGCGAGATCTCGAACACGGGCGCGGACACCGGTGTCGCCACTGTCAGTGCCACGCAAAGCGCGGGTTACTCTGCTCCAGGCGGCATCGGTGCCGTGGGCTTCCGCATCCCCGTTGCTTGCTTGACCGGGAGCGTCGGTTATCACGTGTGGAGAGTTGACACCAGCCCTTCGAGCGCACCGACCAACTACGACATAGGGCTCTACTGCGTGAGCGGGAATTGCGCGACCAGCGGCCACGGTGGCGCCCTCTACGTTCACACCGGCCCCATGCCCGGCAGCTGGTTTACCAACAATCGAACTCCCGCAACCGTTAGGGCCGTGACCGTCACTGGATCGGCGACGACTCTAACGCTCACTGGGTCCTTTCTTCTTCCCGACTTTCCGATGGGCGAGAGCATTACACTCGGTAATTGCGGGGTGTACAACGTCGCGGTCGTCGTAAGCGCTGCCGGCACGAAGTCAATTACGACCAATAACCCTACTACTCAACTTACCACCGTTTCGAACTGCACTGTTCTTACTTCCGCCGCCTACCCGACCGGTTTCGAGAAGCCTCACGTATGCACCAACGGCTCGATGGACGACACGTGCCAAGAGGCCCTGCCGTGGGTTGCGGACAGTCGGACAGTCTGCGCATCGATACCCTGCATGGTGCCGACGGGCTTGTATGCGGCCGCGATTGGCACCACCTGCAGTGATGCTCTGAAGCCAGTCACTTGTGCGCAACTTCTGGGCGATGCCGACCTCGGTTTGATCTATCCGTTTACCACCTCATCGACGCAATTCGACTCTGGAGGATTGCCTGCGAACATGAGTTTCACAATGAACAGCACAACCGCCGTTTGGAATACAACGCCCGGCCCTTCGGCTCCCATCAAGCCGGTGAAGCTTCTCATCTATTAGGAGGCTGTCTTGAACCGACTGTTAGTTATCTTCGCCCTGCTGGGGCGTATGTTTGCGACGCAGTGCGCTGAGCACAATATCTATCTTTCGGAATCGGCCGTCAAAGTCGATACGACGAGATCGGCTCGGTGTACCCCTGGAACACCGGCTGGCGGGATTCAATACGACTGTCCGAAAGGCAGTGGCGGCATGACGGTCTGGGGTTTCGACATCCAATCAGCTTGCGTTACCAATTGGGTTTCTTACGCAGTCCAAACGCCAGACACTAGCACCGGAAACCACTACGATCTTGGCCTCTACTACATAAAGGGACCGAGCGCGAAATCTCTCGCCGGACGGTTGCTCGTGCATACCGGTGAGCTGACAGGGACTACCTTTGCTCCCAATCCAGGCCTGACGACGCTTACATGGGTGGGCGCAAAATGTTCGATTCCATGCATGCTTCCGCCTGGTCAATACGCTCTCGCTCTGGCGACCGACTGCGCCGCCGGATGTGCGGCGCTATGGGGCGACGACAATGATGGCTACATGTACCTTTTCAATGTATGGCTCGGCGGAAACGGAGGCACGGGCGCAAATCCTGGTTTGATTCCCGCCGGTTGCCCGTCAGGAACTCCTCCTTCTTGCACCTTCTACATGGCGACCGCGCCCGGTCTCCCGCCCTCCATCACGCCACCAGCGACGGACCCTGCTCTTGGACTGACCAAGTTTCCACAACCTCCGATGGTGCTCATTTTTTAGGTGAAACATTATTAGGAGAAACATGAAGAGACAACTCTCCCTGATTCTGCTTCTACTAGGCGTCGGCCTCGGGTTTGGAACGACCATAGCCCATGGGCAGACCTATAGCAGCTACGTCACCCCCACGCAGATCCACGCCACGGCGAACCATTGGGGCAACTCCCCCAGCCATCACCTGATTGACACGATTACGATCACCGTGCCGATCGCGGTGTCGCATGCCTCGTGGAACCCCGCAGGCGCCTATACCAGGAGTCCGTCGCGGATCAACATCTACGATGCCGGACTCCACTGTCTCATGAGCCCCGGCCCTAAATCGGGCGGCTGCAAGCCGGGGCTGCTCTACACCCATACTGGACCCCTGCTATCGTCGCAGACCAATCCGAAATCCGACTGGCAGGTCTCGGTTGCTCTTGTGGCCGACCATAATACCGTATGCCAGTCTTACCCTTGCACCCTGCCGATAGGAACCTACAGCCTGACCACGGCTTCGTCGGAGGAGCCCATCAACACGATGAGTCTGTGGGCAGACGGTTCTCCTCTGGTCAGAGGTGGCGCCGAATTCCACATCGGCAATTCCTTCGGCGACCCAGCCAATGCGATGATCGCCGGTTACGTGCAGGAAGCGCCGGGAATTGTAATCTCCGGCGGAAACACGCAGGTTACGCTCACCGTCACCATGCTGGACGGGCAGGCCGTTTCCGATAGCTACACCGGGTTTGGGTCGGGCATGCGAATCCTAGTTGCCGGCCTGACGGGTGGTACGGGCGGACCGAGCGATCCCTGCAACGGATACCACGCTGTCGATGGCAACGTCACCACAACCACCATCACCTATACGGTTCCAGGGTCTTACACCTGCACGATCGAGGGCAAAACCGACGGCTCCGAGACCTGTAACGGGCTTCCCTCTGCCAACGGCGCCCCAGGGTACGGATGCATTAGCGCTGGGCTGCCCGCGACACTTGGTATGCTGATCACCGAACAACAAAATCCCTCCGGCCACGTCAACGGCTACTACTGTTACGTGAATGGGCCTTCCCAGGCCTGCGAACGCGACAACTTCGTAGGTCCGGCCGGTCCGCAACCCGGCGCTCACTCGGTTGGGATCGTGATCTATTAGGTGGACAACAGTCGCCAGTCACCTTTTCCCGACTCGCCTCCTCACCTTCGACCGGCTAAAATAGGCTTTACCGTGGGGTGACAAGGATGTCCCTGACTAAACAGCAAGCATTGGAGATGTTTCGCTCGGATGATCTGATCGGGATTGGCATGGAGGCGGACGCAGTCCGCCGCAAGCTGCATCCCGAAGGCACGGTGACTTACATCATCGACCGCAACATCAACTACACCAACTTTTGCACCGAATACTGCACGTTCTGCGCGTTTTATCGTCCGCTGAAAGGGCCGGCCGCTAGGGAAGGCTACATCCTCGACTTCGAGACCATCTACGAGAAGATTCGCGAGACGGTGGAGTTGGGAGGTACGGGTGTGCTGATGCAGGGCGGACTCCATCCCGATCTTAAGATCGACTGGCACGAAAAGATGCTCAGCGGCATCAAGCAGCGCTTCCCGAAAGTTCATCTGCACTGCTACTCCGCTTCGGAGATTCTGGCGATTGCCGAGTACAGCAACCTTAGCGTCCGCGATACGATTGCGCGGCTGCGCGACGCTGGTCTCGATTCGATTCCAGGTGGCGGCGCTGAAATTCTTGACGATGAAGTCCGCTACAAGATCGCGCGCTTGAAGTGCCTGACCGCGGATTGGCTGCTGGTGCATCGCACCGCACATCAGCTCGGCATGCGCACCACCGCGACCATGATGTTTGGCGTCGGCGAGTCCATCGAACATCGCATCAACCACTTTCAGTGTCTCTACGATTTGCAGCAGGAGACGGGCGGGTTTACGGCGTTCATCCCGTGGAGTTTCCAACCCGCCAACACGGCGCTCGGCGGGCGTCATTGGGACGAGGCCACGGCGGTTGAGTACCTTAAAGTGCTGGCAATTTCGCGGCTCTATCTTTCGAATTTTTTGAACGTGCAGTCCAGTTGGGTGACGCAGGGATTGAAAGTCTGCCAGATGGGGTTGCGCTTCGGCGGCAACGACGTGGGTTCGGTAATGCTGGAGGAGAACGTCGTCCGCGCGGCGGGCGTGACCAACTGCACCACCGAAGAGGAACTGCGGCGCATCATACGCGATGCAGGCTTCCGTCCGGCGCAACGGGATACTTTGTACCGGCAATATTTTCTGAACTGACCGCGCAGGGGCAGCCGCCCTTGGCTGTCAGGCGGGGCGAAGCCCCGCCACCACACGGTTTCGGACGACCGGAGCCGATCAGGTACAATGCTTGGTCTGCTGTCTTTCCTTTTGATTCGTGGTCCTGTTGACTTCATGCATTTGACACCTACGTCCGTGTCGGATCCGTTCGCCCTGGCGCTGATGCTCGCCTCCAAGGGTCTGGGCCCCTACTTTCGCCAGCATTTTCTGGACAAGACTTTCCAGGGGCTTTACCAGGTCAATGCCTTCGATCTGGCCTTGCTGATTCCCTACTTCGTCGTCCTGATCGTTCTGGCTGCCTACGGAGCGCACCGGTACTGGCTGGTCTATCTCTATTACAAGCACAAGAAGAACAAGACCACGGAGCCCGCGGTGCATTTCCAGTTCGATGCCTTGCCGCGCGTCACCGTGCAGCTGCCCATTTTCAACGAACAGTACGTTGTCGACCGGCTGCTTGATGCCGTCTGCCGGCTCGAATATCCGAAAGAGAAGCTCGACATCCAGTTGCTCGACGACTCGACCGATGAAACCGTGGAGGTCGCCCGCATTCTGGTGGATCGCTATGCTGCTTTGGGACATCCGGTCACCTGCCTGCATCGCGACAACCGCGAAGGGTTCAAGGCCGGCGCTTTGGAGGCCGGCTTAAAAACGGCCAAGGGTGAGTTCGTCGCCATCTTTGACGCCGACTTCGTCCCGCCACCCGACTTTCTGATGAAGTGCATCCATCATTTCACCGACCCCAAGATCGGCATGGTGCAGACGCGCTGGACGCACATCAACCGCAATTATTCGCTGCTGACGCAGGTCGAAGCCATTCTGCTCGACGGCCATTTCGTTCTGGAACACTCGGCGCGCGCGCGCAGCGGGGTTTTCTTTAACTTCAACGGCACGGCCGGCATGTGGCGCCGCCGCGCGATTGACGAGGCCGGCGGCTGGGAACATGACACCCTCACCGAAGACACGGATCTTTCCTATCGTGCACAGCTCAAGGGATGGAAGTTCGTCTATCTGCAGGACGTAGAATGCCCGGCCGAATTGCCGGTAGAGATGACGGCATTCAAAACGCAGCAGGCACGCTGGGCCAAGGGGCTGATCCAGGTCTCGAAGAAAATTCTCCCCAAGGTGCTCAGCAGCGACTTATCGCGGCACCAGAAGATCGAAGCCTGGTATCACCTGACGGCCAACCTCAGTTATCCCCTGATGATCGTGCTGTCCGTTCTGTTGATGCCGGCCATGATCATTCGCTTCTACCAGGGATGGTTCCAGATGCTCTATATCGACCTGCCGCTGTTCATGGCTTCGACGTTCTCTATTTCCAGCTTCTATCTGGTATCGCAGAAGGAGTTGTTTCCGAAAAGCTGGCTGCGATCGTTTCTCTATCTGCCTCTGCTGATGTCCCTCGGAATCGGGTTGACGGTCACGAATACGCGCGCCGTGCTGGAAGCGCTGGCCGGCAAGCAGACTTCTTTCGTGCGTACTCCGAAGTACCGCGTCGAATCGAAGAAGGACAGAGTTGGCGCCAACAAATACCGCAAACGTTTGGGATGGGTGCCGTGGATTGAACTGCTGATTGGGACTTATTTCGCGCTGGCCGTGTTTTATGCCATCGACAACGAGAACTACTTCACAGTTCCCTTTCTGCTCTTGTTCGTGATCGGATACTGGGTCACCGGGCTGATGTCGCTACTGCAAGGGCGGTTCGCAGG
>Ga0075030_100001133_pt1 | contig 23891 bp, 22 predicted proteins | sample LitLauG_LLR_2012_FD_71393 | JGI IMG/M metagenome (GOLD analysis project Ga0075030, IMG submission 71393) | Freshwater sediment microbial communities from Pennsylvania, USA - Little Laurel Run_MetaG_LLR_2012 | ecosystem: Environmental > Aquatic > Freshwater > Creek > Sediment | place: USA...
TGTGGAAACCTTGGCCCGTGCGCCAAAGCCAGGCGTTCGTCGGCGGCTGGGGCGTGACGGTGGACGACGTGCTCGCGGCGATTTACGCGAATCTGGTCGTGCTCGCAGCCCTCGCCGGACTCGCGCGGCTCGGGCATTGATTCAAATTGGCTCGCCGAATCGCGTCCGGATTGGCAAGGTGGGCGGCATGAATCGCGTTCAGTCCGAGATACTTTTCGCCGAAGCGCTGCGCTACCTGCCCGGCGGCGTCAACTCACCGGTGCGCGCGTTTCGCGCCGTCGGCGGCCAGCCGTTTTTCGTCAACCGCGCGGCGGGCAGCAAGGTCTGGGACGTGGACGGCAACGAACTGATTGATTACGTCCTCACCTGGGGCCCGGCGATCCTCGGCCACGCGCATCCGAAAATTATTTCCGCCGTGAAAGCCGCCGCCGACCACGGCACCAGCTTCGGCATTCCCAATCCGATCGAGGTCACGATGGCGAAACTGATTTGCGAACTGGTGCCGAGCGTGAAAAAAGTTCGCATGACCAACAGCGGCACCGAGGCGTGCATGAGCGCGATCCGGCTGGCGCGCGGGTTCACGCGGCGCGACAAAATCATCAAATTCGACGGCTGCTACCACGGCCACGCGGATTCGCTGCTCGTCAAGGCCGGCAGCGGCGCGCTGACGTTTGGCCATCCCGACAGCGCGGGCGTGCCGGCGGCGTTCACGCAGCACACGATTGTCCTGCCGTTCAACGACGTTGAAGCGGTGAAAGCCGCGTTTGCGGCGAACAAAAATCAAATCGCCGGCATCATCGTCGAACCCGTGCCCGGCAACGCCGGCTTGTATCTGCCGAAACCAGGCTACCTGGAATTTCTCCGCGCGATCACGCAGACCGACGGCGCGCTGCTGATTTTCGACGAGGTGATGACCGGCTTCCGGCTCGCGAGCGGCGGGGCGCAGGAACGGTTTGGCCTCACGCCGGACCTGAGTTGTTTCGGCAAGGTGATTGGTGGCGGGCTGCCGGTCGGGGCGTTTGGCGGCCGCGAGGAAATCATGGATTGTCTCGCGCCGCTCGGCCCGGTGTATCAAGCCGGCACGCTGAGCGGCAATCCGCTCGCGCTGGCGGCGGGCATCGCGGCGCTGGAAGAATTGAAGACGACGAATGCCTACGCGCGGCTCGAAACGCTTGGCGCACAGCTCGAGGCCGGCTTGCGCGACGCGGCGAAAAGCGCGGACGTGCCGGTGCAATTCAACCGCTGCGGCTCGATGTTCTGCGGTTACTTCACCAGCGAACCCGTCTGGAACGTCGCCGACGCGATGAAGAGTGACCGCGAGCGCTTCAAAAAATATTTTCACGGCATGTTGGACGAGGGCATTTACCTCGCGCCGTCGCAATTCGAGGCGGGCTTCCTGTCCACCGCGCACACCGAGGCGGACATTGAAAAAACCGTGAGCGCGGCGGCGAAGGTATTGAAAGGAATGTAATTTCGTGAGTAAACAAACACCCAACCAAAGTCTCGACCTCTTTGGTAATTACCTGTGCCCGTCCGTGGTTCGCGAAATAACAGCTTGGGAGTCACATCCAGAATTAAGCAAGGTGTTTAGAGCACTCCAGAGTCAAAAAAATCCCCAACAGTTTCTGGACCATTATGCCGAAGCTTTACTAGCAAGGCACTTCATCAAAATTGGTTTGCAGGTGAAAGGAATAGAAGTCGCTAATCCAAAAGGCAAACGTGCTGACTTACAAATTATATCAGATGGTATTCCTATTTACATTCACCTAAAAAGGCTGAACACAGACTCCAGAACCCAAGCAAGTTTGGATGCTTCCGTGAATCCACCTTTCGGCTTTATAAAAGACCGTGTTCGCATGATCCGCCTTCTCAAAGCAGCTTACGAGCAATTTATACCGAACGCGCTGAATGTAATCACGATGACAAGCCCTTGGGATGGGGATGTTGAAGATTTCGAAGAGGCGTTGTTAGGCCAAGGTTCAAGACGACCGGGGTTTTGGAACGAAGGAAATACGGACTCCGCGTATGCAGTTTGGTTTCGCTTCGATTTGATTCGTTACACCGTTCGTTTCCAGCTATTTTTCCGGGACACTGTTGATATGCAACAGAAGCAATTCCTTGAACGGCTTTTCCCGGACAATTCTGATCACAGAGTTTCATAGGTCTTATGCGCGTCCTCGCCCTTGATCCCGGAACCAAACGCATCGGCGTCGCGGTGAGCGACGAGTTGAAGCTGATCGCCACGCCGCTGGAGTTCATTCCGGCGGAGCCGTTCGACGCCTGCCTCGCGCGGCTCAAGGAACTGATCCGCGAAAAGGAGGTGGACCTTATCCTCGTCGGAATGCCGCGCAACATGGACGGCAGCTACGGCCCGGCGGCGCTGAAGACGCAGGAGTTCGTCGCCGTGCTCAAGGACAAGATTGGCGTGCCCATCCGCACCTGGGACGAGCGGCTGACGACGGCGATGGCCCAGAAGTTTTTGATCCAGGGCGGCGTCCGGCGGGAAGATCGCAAACAAAAGGTGGACAAGACCGCCGCGGCGATTTTGTTGCAGAGTTATTTGGATTCGTTGCAGTGAAGTTGGGCCACCAATTTTCACAGATGAAACCAAGTCAGGCGTGCATTGTATGTCCTTCCGACAGCACAACAAGAATCCAGACCTTTCGTGGTGGAAGACTCACCGAGTCCAGTTGCTCGCGGCAGGTATGCCGGCTTTCTTGATTGATGATGAGCGACGATGGGCAAGCGGCACTCATTTGGCGGCTTCCTTCCGCGCCCACGCATCCGCCTCCAGAATTTTTCCCAGTGTCGGGTGCTCGACTACTGGATGCGCATCCATCACGCGGCGGACGGTGGCGGTGATTTGGGGGAAGTTGATCCGCCGGTTCACGAAGGCGTCCACGGCCACTTCGTTGGCGGCGTTGAACACGGCGGGCATGGTGCCGCAGGTGTCGCCGGCCCGGCGCGCGAGGTCAATCGCGGGAAATCTTTCCACGTCCGGTTCTTCAAAGGTGAGCGTGCCGATTTTTGGGAAATTCGTCTGCACGCGGTCGCTGGCGGCGCGGGCGGGATAGGTCAGCGCGTATTGGATCGGCAGGCACATGTCGGGCGTGGAGAGCTGCGCGATGAGCGAGCCGTCCACGAACTCGACCATCGAATGCACGATGCTCTGCGGATGCACCACCACGCCGACGCGCGCCATCTCGATGTCGAACAGCCAGCGCGCCTCGATCATTTCCAGCCCCTTGTTGAACAGCGTGGCGGAATCAATGGTGATCTTGCGGCCCATAACCCACGACGGATGTTTGAGCGCGCGTTCGACGGTGATCTCGGAAAATTTTTCCTTGGGCCAGGTGGTCTTGCTGCGGAACGGTCCGCCGCTGGCGGTGAGCCAGAGCTTGCGGACGGAGGCGGGCGGTTTGCCGTCGAGGCATTGAAAAATCGCCGAATGTTCGCTATCGACGGCGAGCACTTTCACGCCGTGTTTGCGCGCCTCGCTCATGACGATTTCACCGGCCATGACGAGAATTTCCTTCGATGCCACCGCGATGTCCTTGCCGGCGCGGATCGCCGCAAGTGCCGGTTGCAAGCCCGCCGTCCCGACAATGGCGATCAGCACAATGTCGGCACCGGGCAGCGTGGCGAGCTTGAGCAGGCCGGTGTCGCCGCAGTGGACCTGCGCGGAAGTGCCAAGCGTGTTTTGAAGTTCCTTCGCCTTGGCGGGGTCGGCGATGGAAATGGCTTCCGGGCGATGCCGGCGGGTTTGTTCGAGCAGCAGTTCGGCGTTGCCGCCGGCGGCCAGCGCGAGCAAACGGATTTGGTCCGGCAAATCCTCCGCGACCTTGACGGTGCTGGTGCCGATGCTGCCGGTGCTGCCGAGTAAAACGACGTTTTTCATGGATGCGTGAGAACGTGCCGCAGATACAGATACATGATCGGCGCATTGAACAACAGGCTGTCCAGCAAGTCGAGGATGCCGCCGATGCCGGGAAAAAGTTTGCCGGAATCCTTCACGCCCGCCTCGCGCTTGAAGAGCGACTCAATCAGATCGCCGATGACCGCGCAACTGCTCAGGATGACTCCGAGCACGACGGTGTGAAGCGAGTTCATCCCGCACATTTTGTCACCGAAAAAATGCACAAACACCAGGCTGGCCAGGGTGGAAACCACGATTGCGCCACCAAAGCCTTCCCAGGTTTTTCCGGGGCTGATGCGGGGGATCATCTTGTGCCGGCCGATGAGCGAGCCGACCGCGTAAGCGCCCGTGTCGCTGAATTTCGTGACCAGAATGAAATAGAGAACGTAGAATTTGCCAGTGCCGACGAGCGGCTCCGGAAAGCTGAAGAATTGAATCTTCTGAATGAAGTTGAGCAGCCACGGCACGTACATCAGGCCGAAGAGCGTTGTGGAAATGGCGAGGATGCCGGCGGTGTTGCTCCTGGAAACGAACTGCCGCACGCACAGGCCGAGCACGAACAGGATCAGAAAGCTCGTCTCGAAATCGTTCACGCGCGCCGGCGAACCCTGGGTGCCGATGTGGCCGGTCAGTTGAAGAAAGGTGCCGGTCATCAAAAGGGCGCCGCCGAGCAGGCCCCAATTATTGAAACAGACCAAGCCGCGCTGGCGGACGAGGCCGTAAAATTCGATCAGTCCCGTCACCGCCAGAAACACCATCACGGCGAGGAAAAAGAAATCCGATACCAGCCGGTTGCGGGAAAACATCGCGGTAAGCACCACCCCCCACAGCACCACCGTGCTGGAAAGGCGGCGCACCAATACTTTCAATTTCGACGGCGGCACGGGCGCGGGAGCGTCAGGCATGGCCAAAGCATGGGAACGGGCCGCGCGGCTGTCGAGCGGGATTTCTCATTTGCGCAAGGGGCTCGCCGCGTCCGTGGAGGCGCGAACTTCCATCCGGGCGCTCCCGCCCACGGCCCGGATTTGGACGAGTTGCGAGGCAATCGTGAAATGCGCTCCCGCTGGCGGACGAACCGCGCTGGCCAGCACCTGGCCGGACGGGAGGTGTTGCAGTTCAAACCGCCAATCATCCGGCTGGTCTTGGATTGCAGCCGCGAACCGCGCCTGCCAGCGACCGGTATCGTCGCGCTCAAACGCCACGCCTTGGAAGGGCAACACCAGGCCAAGTCCGCGCGCCTTGGCGTAGGCTTCCTTCAAGGTCCACGATTCAAAAAACCGCCGGCATCGTTCCGCCGCAGGGAGACGTTCGAGTTGGGAGAGCTCGGCCGCTCCGCAGATCTCCCGGGCGACCGGCTCCCAGGCAAAATCCTGATCCAGCCATTCGACATCGACCCCGACGGGAAAACCCGGCGCCACCAGCACGGCCACCAAACCGCGCGTGTGCGAAATGTTGAACGTCAGCTCGGGAACGTGCGGCGAAGCCAATTGCGGACGACCGCGCGCATCGGGACGGAAGGACAACGCGTTCGCCGGCATGCCGCAGAGCGGCGCCAGGGTCAGGCGCAGGAGGGCCCGGGTGAGGACAAATTCATGGCAGGCATCCACGCGGTCAATTTGAGAGGCGCGTTCGGCTTCATCATGGGAAAGCAAATGCTCAACCAGCCAGCTTCCTTCGTCGAAGGAAGTCTGTTCAGGGCGTGCTAGGTTGAGTTGCAGGATTTTCACTGAAGTTGCGCGGCCGCTTGTTTGCGCGGGGCCGACACGATCAGCCCCGGTACGTCCCCAATGATTTTACCGCCGCCGCACCTCGACGAGACTCACACAACACGTTTCGAGGCCCCATTTCGAGGAAAATTTCCGGACGCAAATAATTTTGATAGTTGGCCGGTCATCCATCCCTTTATATTTCCGCCCTGAAGAAGTCAATGGGCAACCTGCCTGAAGGCAGAAAATAATCAGGCCTGAGCGTTTCCGTTGAAATCGCTCTCGATTTACTTCATTTTCTGATCGGAAATTTTATGGCGGACAACGCAAAGCACAATTACGACGAAAGCAAAATCAAAACGCTGTCTTCGCTGGAGCACATCCGCCTGAGCACCGTCAAAGACCAATATCCCATCACTGGCTCAAACAATTGTCAGCAAGTCGCCAAAAATTCCGCGGGATCGCAGGATTCGAGTTGGCTTGCTAGTAACCGTCTATTTCTTCAGACGGTAGAATAGCTGTCCGTATGAAATGTTGTTAGTTACAACCCAGTTGTCCCCCGCTTCAACGGCGGGATCGGTAACTGTTTGCCAAGGAACCGGCGCGAGGAGATTGGTGGTCATCTGTAACGTGTATCCAGTGGCCGAGTAAGGCCATCCAAGAATCATTTGAGTCTGGGAGAGGCGCGTGACAGACAAACTAGGCGGTCCGTCATAGGTGACTTGATCCACCCAGCCGGCATCCTGCCCGCGGCTAAGACTGATGTCCTTGGAATAGAGCCACGTTACGGTTTGTTTGCCGGGCAATAAGGCGAACGTTTGCTGCTGCCAGTCCACTTCGCCGGAAATGTAAGCCCGCCGTACTCCGTTGGTATAGAATTGCAGATAATCATAATTGGTCTCCGAGGAAACCTTCCACCAGAAACTCAAATTGCCGGGGCCGATCAGCTCTGCCGTTAACGTGGCCACTTGGCTGTTGGTCAGCCAGCCGCTTTGCGCGGCATCCACGCCGTCGTGAGTAACACCGATTTCTCCGAACCACGCCGCGTTCCCGGAAGTGCTCCAAACCGGACCGGCGTAATCCAGCGCCACCGGTAGCGGAACGGTAGTCATAGTCAATGTAACGATGGAACTGGTTACTGGCGAGCCGTAGCCGTTGGCAACGATCACGCTGTAATTGCTGCCTTGAATGGGCTGGACGTTGGTCAACATCAGGGAGCTGTTTGTCGCGTTGGCAATGGCAGTGCCGTTGAACAGCCATTGGTAAGTGAACGGCGGCGTGCCGGAACCCCCAACCGTGAAGGTGGCGTTAGAACCGGCCACCGTGGTTTGCGGCGTGGGCTGTGTGGTAATGAATGCGGGCGTTGCACCGGAAGCAACACTTACCTGATCCAAGTAGCCCGGACCGCCGCCATGAACCGTTCCGGCACGGACATACTGCCAGCTCAGCGTGTGGCTGCCAGTCCCGACATAGATAGTTTGATGACTCCAGGTAACAAAAGGCGAGGCGATGCCCACTTGATAAGTTTCGTCCATAAAAGCCCCCAAGTAATCTCCGCTTCGCGAGCCGATAGACTTATAGAATTTCCAGTAAAACGAAACCGTGGCCGGCCCCGTCACGGTGGTTTGCATATAGGCGCTGGTAAAAGGGAAAACAGGAGGAGGCGGGCTGCATTCCGCCGAATCCACACTATCATGTGACACGTCAGTCTGTCGGAACCAACCGTAACCATTGTCCCCGCCGCCCGTGATCCACGTCAGGTTGGTGGTGTCCACGGCTAAATCCAAGGCGGGCAACACGTACAACGTCGCCACTGAGCTGGTTACCGACCCGCCGTAAGCATTGCTTACCAGCACCTGGTAATTGCCCGCATTTCCGGGATACAGATTTGTCAGGCTCAACGTGCTATTGGTCGCGTTGGCAAGGCTGTTACTATTAATCAGCCACTGATAGGTCAATGATCCAGGGCCGGTCGCGCTGACACTGAATGTATAGAAATCGCCGGCATTGGCAGTTCCGCCGGAGGGCTGGGAAGTGATCAGCACCGGTACCACATCGGCCACCATGTCCAGATTCCCGCTGTCTCCGTTGTAGCCACCGACCATGATACAATAAGTGGTGCCTGCAGTTCCCGCAAAACTCACATAAGAGGTGCTGTGATCTGGAAAGCAATAACTGCTGTCGTCGTTGCATCCGCCCGCCACCGGGGTGAGCGAGCCGCAACTGCCACTGTAAACCTGCACAACCGTGTCAAAGCTGCTGCCGCAGGTGTATGCCTCCACCACTCCATTGATGGAGGGAGTAAAGGTGAACCAAACCGCCTTGCCAACTCCGGACCCGCAACTGGGCGTAGGATCGCCCGTCGAAGTGGCATCGGATGTGGACATGAAGTAATCCACACCATTGACGAGCGCAATCGCGCCAGCGCACTGATCATTTAAAACCTGCGCGGCAATCTGCAAAGTGCCGTCGGCATTATTGTAACCGCCAACAAGAATATAATATGTGGTACCCGCAGCAGCTGAAAAGCTGACACTGGCCCGGTCTCCGGAACAGGCCGGCCCATTGTCATCATCGCATGTAACTGGAGTCAAACTCCCGCAGGTGCCGGAATAGATTTGCAGCACCGTGTCAAAACTACTGCCACAAGTGCTGATTTGCACCGGTTCGTTGCCAGGCGCGGTGTAAGTAAACCACACTCCTTTCCCGAAATATGGTGCGCATGAAGGGCTCGGGTCTCCAGTGCTGGTGGCGTAAGTTGTATCCATTGTATAATTCACCCCCGGCGTCAGCGCGATGGCGCCGGAACACTGATCGTTGGCCACTGGAGCCAGGTAGGTGTAAATCTGGCTGCCATAGGCCGCCGCCGCTAGCTTCATGCCGTCGGCTGAAGACGCGACTGTGGTCCAATACAGGTTGGTCCCGGTGGGGGTCCAGGTCACGCCGCTGTCGATCGAAATGTAAATCTGGCCTCCACTGCCTCCACCGACTGCGGCGACGAGCTGGGTTCCGTCGGCGGAGGATGCGACGCAATTCCAGTTTCGGCTGCTGTCACGCGCCGTCCAAGTTTGGCCGGAATTTGTCGAGGTATAGATTTGTCCGGGATTGGCTACGGCAACAATTTTGGTGCCATCCGCGGAACAGGCGACTCCCGACCAATAGTTCGAAGGGCCGACCAGGTGCCAGGCGTTGAGGGTATTTGTTTTGATATAAATTTCACTGCCGTGAACAGCCGCGATCATGGTCACGCCGTTGGACGAACAAGCGTCACTGGAAAAATATCCCGATGCCAATCCACTCGACACCAAAGTCCAGTTGGTTCCAGTGTTGGTGGAGAAGAGGAGCTGGTTGCCGCTGCTTCCTCCCTGTTCAATCGCCACAATCTGGCTTCCATCCGCCGAGCAGGCTACTTGAACAAAGGCGGAGTAAAGCGAGTGATTGATCCAGGTCGCGCCCGAATCCGGCGAGGTGTAAAGATCGTCCGCGCCAGCGACGAGCTTGGTGCCATCGCTGGAGGAATCGGCGGTCGTCCAGTACTTCAGACTCTCGCGCGTCGTCCAAGTTGCGCCGGAATCAGCCGAAGTGTAGAGCCCCAGATGCGCGGTCGCGACGAGCTTGGTCCCGTCGGCCGAGCAAGCGACAGATGTCCAGTTAGTGAAAGGCCCATGCGGCACCCAAGTTCCGGTTTGTGCGCCCGCATTCAAGACGATCAAAAAGGCGATGAGTTCCAAGGCTCGGATGGTAAATGGGGTCGGGATTGTGTTCATAGTTTCATTCGTGGTTGAGGTTTCCGCTGTTTCTTGAAGGCTAGACCAAGCTGCTTTGTGATGATCTGGCCAAGGGAAATGGCCGAGCCGGGCCAAGAAGCGAATGGCTGCTTCGAAAAACAGCAGGCTGCGCTCGGAAGGGCTGGGCACAACCCTTCGCCTTCAAAGCTGGAAGAAGGCCGGCTTTCATAGTTTAACCGCTGTTGGTTTCAGTTACTACGCTGTCACTACGATCGCTAAACAGATGTTTATCACGAATTAAAAAATTAGCAATAGACATTTTCCGCTTTAATAGCAGCAATATATGTTATGATATAAGGCGGATTGGTGTTGATACAATCCGGGCTTGAACCATGCTGAATTACGGGGTGCCGCCCTGGGGATCGGCGCGGCGTTTCAGCGGCCGATCGTCCGGCGAAATCATCCTGGCTGCGAGTGTCCATCACGATGATCTTCACCGAACGGGGCCGCAATCTTCCCGGCCATCCTCCCATTTCCTGTTTGCATCACCGCGAGTTTTCCCCATCCTGACAGCCGTTGAACTATGGCTGAAACCGCGAAGCACAATTACGACGAGAGCAAAATCAAAACGCTGTCCTCGCTGGAGCACATCCGGCTGCGCACGGGCATGTACATCGGGCGCATCGGCAACGGCACGCATCCCGACGACGGCTGCTACATTCTCCTGAAGGAAGTCCTCGATAATGCGATTGACGAATTCATCATGGGCCACGGCAAGGAGGTCCAGATCAATATCGAGGGCAACCGTGTCGCCGTGCGCGATTACGGGCGCGGCATCCCGCTGGGCAAAGTCGTGGACTGCGTTTCCAAGATCAACACCGGCGCGAAGTACAACGACGATGTGTTCCAGTTCAGCGTCGGTTTGAACGGCGTCGGGACGAAGGCGGTCAACGCGCTGTCGAAAAACTTTTTCGTCCGCAGCCATCGCGAAGGCGAATTCGCCGAGGCCGCGTTCAAGGTCGGCAAGCTTAAGAAGGAAGACAAAGGCAAGACCAAGGAACCGGACGGCACGCTCATCGAGTTCGAGCAGGATCCGGACATTTTCAAGGACAGCGAGTTTCGCCTCGAACACATCGAGCGCCGGCTGCGGCATTACAGCTATTTGAACACCGGCCTGAAGCTGATCTTGAAAATCCCCGCGCTGCCGGAGCCGAAAGTGTTCCAGTCGCGCCTCGGCCTGATGGATCTCGTGATGGAGGATCTGGACGCGGACGGTGCGGAACCGCTGTATCCGCCGCTGCATTACACCAGCAAGACGCTGGAATTCTGTTTCACGCACAGCAACTCGCGCTACGGCGAGACATTTTACTCCTTCGTCAACGGGCAATACACCAGCGATGGCGGCACGCATCTCAGCGCGTTTCGCGAAGGTTTGTTGAAAGCCGTCAACGAATACGGCAACGCCAAATACGAAGGCGACGACGTGCGCGAAGCCATGGTCGGCGCGGTGGCGATCCGGTTGAAAGATCCGGTGTTCGAGTCGCAAACCAAGAACAAACTCGGCAACACGGAAATCCGCACGGAACTCGTCAACAACGTCCGCGAGGAGTTGCTGCACTTCTTCAACCGCAACAAGGCCATCGCCGAAAAAATCCTCGCGAAAACCGAAGATACCAAGCAGTTGCGCAAGGAATTGCAGGAAGTGAAGAAGCTCGCCCGCGAACGCGCCAAGGCCATCACGATGCGCATTCCGCAGTTGAAGGACTGCAAGAATCACCTCGATAAGAAGCGCGAGAAAGGCTACGGCACGCAGGTTTTTATCTGCGAAGGGCAGTCCGCCGCCGGCTCGATCACGAGCTGCCGCGACGTGAACAACCAAGCCGTGTTCGTCCTCAAAGGCAAACCGCTAAATGTCTGGGACCTCAAGCGCGATGTCGTTTACAAGAACGATGAAATGTACAACCTCATGCAGGCGCTGAACATCGAAGACAACCTCGAAGGCCTGCGCTACGACAAGGTGATTCTCGCCACCGACGCGGACGTGGACGGACTGCACATCCGCAATTTGATGATCACGTATTTCTTCCGGTTTTTCGACCAACTCGTCCACGACGGAAATTTGTTCGTGCTGGAGACGCCGCTCTTCCGTGTCCGCAACAAGGACAAAACGATTTACTGCTATTCGGAAGCCGAGCGCGAAAAGGCCATCTCCGAACTTGGCGGCAAACCGGAAATCACGCGCTTCAAAGGCCTCGGAGAAATTTCGCCCAAAGAATTTGCGCAGTTCATTGGCAAGGAAATGCGGCTGAGCAAAGTCGAGCACGCTACCAAAACTGACGCAGCGGGCATCCTCACGTTTTACATGGGCAAGAACACGCCGGAGCGCAAGGATTACATCATGGAAAACCTCGTCGTGCCGGTGGAGGATTAACGGTCGTTTAGTCCCCCCAGCGAAAACAAATCCAACTGCGGCGGTGGGGCGAGTTGCTTGAGTTTCTCGCGGTCGTGCTGCCGGCGCGGCGGGCGCACGTTGCCTTCCGGGGTGAGTTCGGATTCTTCCAGGTTGCCGAGAATTTGTTTCGCCCGCTCCAGCACTTCCTTCGGCACGCCGGCCAGGCGCGCCACCTGGATGCCGTAGCTTTTGTCCGTGCCGCCCTCGACAATTTTGCGGAGAAAGACGATTTGATCATGCCACTCCCGCACCGCGACGTTGAAATTCTTCAAGCGCGGCAGGCGCGTCGCCAGTTCGGTCAACTCGTGGTAGTGGGTCGCGAAAAGCGTTTTCGCGCCGACCTGGTTGTGCAGGTGTTCAACGATGGACCACGCCAGGCTGAGGCCGTCGAAGGTGCTGGTGCCGCGGCCGATTTCGTCGAGCACGATCAAACTGCGCGGGGTGGCGTTGTTGAGAATGTCCGCCGTCTCGGTCATCTCCACCATAAAGGTGCTTTGCCCGCGCGCCAGGTCATCGCTGGCCCCGATGCGGGTGAAAATTCTGTCAACCAGATCAATCCGCGCCTCCGCCGCCGGAACAAAACTTCCGGTGTGCGCCAGCAGCGTCAGCAAAGCCACCTGCCGGATGTACGTGCTCTTGCCCGCCATGTTCGGTCCGGTGATGAGCGCGATTTGCGGGAAAGTGGCGCTTGGCGGCCCGACTGTCGCGACGCCCAGGGCCGTGTCATTCGGCACGAAGCGTTCCTCGACAAGTTGCTGTTCCAACACCGGATGACGGCCATCGCGGATTTGGAGGACACCGGCGTCGGCCACGCCCGGCCGGCAGTAGCCGTGCAGCCGCGCGGTCGCGGCGAAGGCGGCGAGCACGTCAAGCTGCGCGAGCGCCGCCGCCGTCTGCTGAATCCGCGCCATCTGGGCGAGCACTTCCTCCCGCACGCGCTGGAACAATTCGTATTCCAGTTTCACCCCCCGCTCCTCTGCGCCGAGGATTTTGCCTTCCATTTCCTTCAACTCTGGCGTGATGTAACGCTCGCCGTTGGCGACGGTCTGCTTGCGGATGTAGTGCGCCGGAACTTTGTCGAGGTTCGCCTTGGTAACCTCGATGTAGTAGCCGAAAACGGAATTGAAGCGCACCTTGAGCGAGCCGATGCCGGTGCGCGCGATTTCGTCCGCCTGCAGCTTGGCGATCCAATCCTTGCCGCCGCGCTGCGCGGTCCGCAGCTCGTCGAGTTCCGGGCTGAAACCGTCGCGGATCATGCCGCCTTCCTTCACCGCCAGCGGCGGCTCCTCCACGATGGCGCGCGAAATCAACTCGACCAAGTCGGGCGCCTCGGAAATTTGCGATTCAAGCTCAATCAGGAGGACAGGTGTCGCGTCTGCTTCTTTATTTTCCGCCTCTTCCAACTTCGGAAGCTGATTTTCTACAATTGGAGACAGGCGCGACGCCTGTCCGGCGGCGGCAAGCGCCTGTTTCACCGCCGGAAGCTGTTCCAGCGCGTGGCGCAGCGCGGCGAGGTCGCGCGCGTTGCCGCTGCCGGCGCTCAACCGGCCAATGGTCCGCTCCAAATCCCGCACAGCCGCGAGTTGCGTGCGGAACTGATCGAGGCAACTGGAATTTTCGATGAAGGCCTGGACCGCCTCCTGCCGGCGGCCAATCGGCTCAACCGCCGAGAGCGGTTGCGAAAGCCAGTCGCGCAATCGCCGCGCGCCCATCGGCGTGACGGTTTTGTTCAGCGCGCCGTAAAGCGAGGCCTGGCGCGGGGCATCATGGTGCAACGGTTCGAGAATTTCGAGGTGCCGCAGCGTCGTGTAATCCAGGGCAAGAAAATCGCTCCGGCGGTAAAACGACAGGCGGGTGAGATTTTTCACGTCGCGGCGCAAATGTTGCGCGAGGTAATGCAGCGCCGCGCCCGCCGCGCCGATGGCGGCGCCGCGATCCTTGAGACCGAAACCGTCGAGCGACGCGACCTTGAAATGTTCGCGGACGGTGAACAAGGCGGTTTCGGGCGCGAAAGTCCAGCCGTCATAGCCGCTCACGATTTTGAAAGCGGCGTGGAGCAACTTGGCGAGGGTTTCGGCCTCTGCCGGATGAATGATTTCCGCCGGCCGCAGCCGCTCCAGTTCGGCGAGCAGGACGGCATCGGTTTCCAACTCGGTCGTGCGGAAATCGCCGGTGGTCAGATCCACCAGCGCGAGGCCGAAGGTTTTTCCCGAGGGACAGACGGCGGCGAGAAAATTATTTCGTTCGGCCACCAGCAGGCGTTCATCAAAGTGCGTGCCGGGCGAAAGGATTTGCGTCACCTCGCGTTTGACGAGTTTGCCGGGCGTGGCGTCTTCGATCTGGTCGCAGATGGCCACCTTGCGGCCGGCCCGGAGGACGCGGGCGATGTAGCCGTTGGCCGCGTGAAACGGCAGGCCGCACATCGGCACGCCATTGCGCGCGGTGAGGGAGAGATTGAGCAACTGCGCGCCGGCCTGGGCGTCCTCGAAAAACATCTCGTAAAAATCGCCGAGCCGGAACAGCAGCAGCGCGTCGGGCGGCAGTTCGCCCTTGATGCGGCGGTACTGCGCCATCATGGGCGTGAGTTGGGTTTCGACGGACATCGCGCCCACGGTAGGGGGAAAAAGTTTTGCCGTCGAAAGGAAATTTTTGCCAGCCGACCGGCCGGGAGCATTTTTTACAAAATTCCGTCCAACCATCGAGGCGCACGCAACCGTCGCGCCTCGGAAACCAAAACGCACATTATGAAAACACTTCATGTTCTGATTGGACTGGCGAGCGTAACGGGACTGGCGGCGCTGGTGCTGGCGCAAGACCGACCCGCGACGGACCCACTCCGGTCCGCGGCGGCGGAAGAACGCGAGATTCGCGAGTTGCAGAAACAGGTGGGCGATCAGCAAGCGCAGCTTAAAAAGTTCGAAAAACGCATGGACGCGCTGGAACAGCGCCTGAACTCCCGGAATCAGCCGGTTGAGCCGACACCGCTGTTCCGCGTACCGGGCGGGACGTCGCCATCTCTGAACTTTGGGCCGTTGGGACGACCGCTGCCCAGCGGATCCACGCCGCCGAAGATTTGGGGACAACGCGAGATCAATGGCTGGACATTCTACTTGGTCCCGCTGGCGGAACCATGAAATCCGCGCCGATTTGCGCGCAGCCGCTCGTTTTGAGCCAAGTCAGCTTGCCGGCCTTGCTGGAAACAGTTGCCCCGGCACGAACCCTGCGGCAATGTAGGGTCACGTGATCGGAAACCGCGCCACCGCCGGATCGCTGCGCCTGGACCGCCCCGAGATTTCGAGGCTGGCCTGGGTGTTTGTGTTTTCACTCGCGTTGCATCTGCTCTGCCTCGGCACCTACGAGATCGGCAAAAAGGCCGGCTGGTGGCAGGCCGTCCACTGGCCGGCGTGGCTGCAAAAAATCCAGCAACTCACAAAAAAACCGCTGTCGCCAGCCAAACTCGTCCAGCAGCTCCAGGATCCCCCGCTGGTTTTCGTGAACGTGAACCCGCTGGCGGCCACCGCCGAAGCGCCAAAGAACGCCAAGTATTATTCCAGCCACAACGCCCAGGCCGCCAATCCGGACGCCGATCAGTCCACCGACGTGCCAAAGATCGCCGGCCTGCAGGATTTGATCGCAAAGACCGACGACACCCAGCGCGCGCCGTTCGACAAGCTGCAGCCGGATTTTAAAGCGCTTCAGCAGCAGCGCGAAGCCGAGGCCGTCCGCGTCAAACCTTCGCAGCCACTCGGCGATCTCACGATGGCCAAACCGCAGATCATGGAGCATCCTGACACCGGCGAAGCCGAACAGCCCCGGCCGCGCACGATCAAGGAAGCCCTCCAGCGGCTGCACCGCGACCAGTTGGTCGGCGAGAAAATGAAACAGGCCGGCGGCGTGAACCGGCGCCTGGAGATCGGCGCGTTCGACACCAAGGCCACACCGTTTGGCGCGTACGATGCGGCGCTGATCGAAGCGGTGCAGTCACGTTGGTATGATTTACTGGATCAGATCAGTTTTGACGGGTATCGGCGCGGCAAGGTGGTGGTGGAATTCCGTTTGTATTACGATGGCCGCGTGACGGAAATGAAGGTCCTGGATAACACGGTGGGCCAGATGCTCGGCTTGCTTTGCGAGAAAGCCGTGCTCGACCCCGCGCCTTACGACAAGTGGCCGAAAGACATGCGGCTGGAAGTGGATCGCGATTATCGCGAACTGCATTGGACCTTTTTTTACAACTGACGGATCAAGCTCCGAAAAATTAAGTCAATTTTAACATGGAACTACTGGTTTACATTTTGCTCGGCATCACTTCGGTGGTGGGCCTGACTTTCATCGTGGAACGCGGACTGGCGCTGCGCTGGCGCAAGGTCGTCCCGCCCGAAGTGCTGGAAACGGTGCAGGCATGCAAGTCCGCCAAGGACGTGGCGGTCCTGCAGAGCGTCTGCCACCAAAAGGCCTCGCCGCTCGGCCGCCTGCTGCTCCAGGCTGCCGCCCACCTCGATTGGCCCAAAGAGGAAAACGTGGACTCGCTCCAGACCCAGGCGCGGCAGGAAATCGTCCGGCTCGAACGCGGCCTGGTCGTGCTCGAAATCATCGTCGGCATCGCGCCGCTGCTGGGACTGGTCGGCACCATCGCCGGCATGATGTCGGTCTTTGGCGACCTCGGCCAAACCGGGTTGAACGACGCGGCCAAGCTGGCGCAGGGCATCGCGCTCATCTTGCGCGCCACGTTGATGGGCCTGCTGATCGCCATTCCGTCGCTGATTTTCTGGAGTTATTACACCAAGAAAGTCGAAATGCTCGCCGTGGAAATGGAAACCATCTGCGACGAATTCATCCGCCGCCAGTACCGGGAGGAAAAAAAGTGATCACGATGTCGAAAGGCAATAATCGAGGATCGAAGGCCAAAAGCGCCAGCCCTGTCCCTCGCTTCTTGGCCTTCGACGCTCGACTCAACTAGCCATGCGCTTCTTCGTCCGCAAACGCCGGCAGACGCCCACGATCATCATCGTCGCGCTGATTGACGTGCTGATCGTGCTGCTGATTTTTCTGATGGTGACCACCACCTTCAAGCAGCAGCCCTCGCTCAAGCTGGCGCTGCCGGAATCCTCGCAGGCGCAAAAGGCCGGCGCGAACGAAACCCTGCCGCTGGTCGTGATCATTGACGCCAAAGGCATGTTGCGGCTGGGCGCCGGCCCCGATGCCATCCCCGTGACCGAGGAGCGCTTAAAAAGCGAGTTGCTCGCCCGCGTGGAAAAAAATCCCGAGTTGAAACTCGCCCTGAGCGCCGACAAAAACGCGCCCTTCGGCGAAATCATCAAGGTCATGGACGCCGCCAAGGAGGCGAAGATCAAAATGGTCAACGCCTTCACCAAGGAAGCTGCCAAGCCGTAGCGGATGATGGTTGTGAACCGCGACCGGGCCGCCGGCCGAGTCGTGCGGCTCGCTAGTCGACCGCATCCGAAAATAGCCCAGCCATTCATGGCTGGGTGAAGAGGCGCACGAAATAAAAAGTCCCGCCAGGGACGGCAGAACCATTCTTTCGTCCCGGACGGGACTTGATTGGTTTTGTTGAATGAGCACCCAGCGCTGAAGCGCTGGGCTATTTTCAGGAACCGCCGACAGCGCAACCCGCACCATAGGTGCGACATCATTGTAGATTGCGAACAAATATTTTCCAAAGCTCCAGCGGAGCGACATATTGGCCGTCCGAACCCTCGACTTGTCGTTCGGCAATGGCCTTCACCAACTTTTCTGTATCATCGAGTGATGCTTTAGAATTTAGCCGGACGATCTCGCCCAAAACCCACTTTGTGGTTTGAAGCAGATATGTGCTGTCCATCCGATTTGGGCTCACTTCCCCGATGTGCCCGACACCTCGCTTGTTCCGCAAGCTGTAAATCGCTTTCAAAGCTTGCGGTATTAGCAGTCGATAAGATTCATGCCCGAGAAATTTCCAAACGTTGTGGATGGCGGGGGTGGTGAGGCATCCCAAGGTTAAATTTGTTTACAATAGTGCAATAAAACTGGTGCATCCGGCAGGACTCGAACCTGCAACCTTCTGATCCAAAGTAATCCACGGCTTGTGTCTCCATGTCTCTGCGGGTTTCAGAAAGTGCATCAAACACCTTTGAGCACAGGGGTTTCCGTCGCTTGTGCGACATCCTGAGACATGGTGAAACCAGTGGTAACAGGCGGCGATGTGTTACTACTTTTGTTACTACTCCCCTGAATTTGCTGCGTGGCGGTTAGTCGAATTCGCTGCGCTTGTTTCAGCAAATGATCGCTGCGCACGTCGCCGTAAGTGTGGGCGATGATGGCCGGCCCGGTCTTGTCGCCGATCAGGGTGGCAATCTCCGCGTCACTGAGTCCGCTCTGACGCGCTTGGGTCACGAAATAGGAGCGCAAGCCGTGCGGCGTGACGTGGCCCAGCTCTAGCGTTTCGCAAGCGGCGCGAAGCCGGCGGCGGATGGCTGAGGCATCGGCGGTCTTTGTCGCATCAAACGATGAGGGAAAAAGCAGGTAACTTGTCGCCCGCTTCTTCATCTCGCGCAGCAATGCCTCCATTTCACTCAGAATTGGCACCCAGGGCGTGATTCCCTTTTTTTCACGCTTCACATGTAGGAGTCTCTCCGTCCAATCCACCATTTCCCATTCCATCGCCAGCGCCTCGCCGATGCGCAGCCCGCTATACGCCAGAAAGCAAATGAGGTCTGCGACGCTCTGTTCGTTCCGGGTTCGCAGCCAAGATTCAATTTTTACCAAGCCCTCTGGCACTGGGGCAACTTCCCGGCAATGGCGAACCTCCGAGGCGCTTGTATAACGGCTGCGCCCTGCCAGCGGATTTGAACTGAGAACGCCCCGGCGCACGGCCAGATTTAGCGCATTGCCCAAAACGACAAGTTCCAAATCCACGGCTCTTTTGCCGCCGCGTGTTTGAATGGTTTGGGGCCTGCCTCGAACCGTGAACTTCGCCACGTAACCGCCGCTCGTGCGCCAGTCTAAATACTTGTCACAATCGTGCAGCGTCAACCCCGCTGCGGGCTTGTCGCTGAAATAGGTGCGCACCGGATTCATGGCGTAACGCTCGCCGCGTACCGTGTAAGCCGCTTTCTGTTGCATTTTGCGCGTTGGGAATCCGGCTTTGTCGTAGGCGTCCAGCACTTCTCCCACTGTCACCCGCCCGCGATGAAGCGTGACGCCTTTGGGTTCAAGGCCGTTCTGCTCCATCCATTCTTCGTTCCGCCACTTTTTGAGCCATGCGCGGGCCTCGCGCGGCTCGTTCGTTCCCGTTGAGAGCCAAGTCTGTTTTCCGTTGGCGCGCACGCGGGCGTAAATCGTGCCACCTTTGCGGTAAAGGCACTCCCCGAGGCGTTCAAACTTTGACTTCGATTTTCCGCTTTCAGCGGTGGCAGTTTTCACAGCGGGCCTCCTTCGATTGCTCCAAAAAACGGAGCGTCAGATTTCCGGGCTGTTCGATGCGGATTTCCACGCGATGACCGGGCTTGAAACCGGCCCGTTGCAACCACTGCCCGCCGAGCCGAATCTTCGGCGTAACCTTGCCCCGCCAGAAATCCCCCGTCTTTTCGATCTTGAGTGAACGTGCTTTCATTGCTAGTCTTTCATTGCCCGCCCCGGTGACAGCCGGGTGTCTTTGGTCAGCTAGTCTTGCCAGAGACGTGCGGGCATTATTCTGGCAAGGTGCAATCTCGAATTTTGAGACTACACTATTGTAAACGAAAGTCTGCCACGCTGTCAACTGATTTCGTTTACGAAACTGTGATTTTTTATGAAAAAGAAAATGGGCCGTCCTCGTCTCTCGAAAAAAGGCGTTGCGGCGGTTTTTGCGGTTCGACTGCCGCCAGATGAAGCACGGGAGGTGGAGCGCGCCATCCGTGATTCCGGGCAAACCCGGCCGGATTGGCTGCGGGGCGCATTGGTGGCGTCGGCTCGGAAAAAGTAGAATCTGGCTTTCCACGTTCAGCCTCCCACCGGGCTTTCCGGCAAAAGCGCGCGCTCGCCGTGAGTTTCGGTGGATTCATGCCGCTTCAAAAACGCCTGCAAATCGCTTTCGCGAACTCGCACGCACGCCCCGACGCGCACGACTTTCAGGCCATGCTCCGCCTGCCACCGCCAAACCGTTGAGCGGGAAACCGTGAGCATTTGTTGAATGTCGCCGATGGTCAGGAAACGCTCCATAGCCCTTTCAAGTTTTGCGCGTTGAATGGTTTTCGCCGTCGAGCTGGCCGGCCGGGCGGATTCCTGCGCGCCGGCGCGGTTCGGAATCCGGCGGTACACAGGCGGCGATTTGGAAATTTGTGACCGGGTGGTGCTCAGGGCGCATCGGCAGGTTTTTCCCGGCCCCGGTTGGCTGGCAAGCGCACCATGATTTTGCCGACAAACGCAAAGTGTTCATTCCTGTTCGCTCCTTCCTCTGTGCCTTTTGCAAATCAAAGCCACTCATTCTGCCCCTCCCGGTTCCGATTTCGACTCGGTGCTTACTTCAACGTCTATTGCAATCGGAGTGGCGACGGGATGGCCGCGCGTGTTTGCAGCTTGCGCTCGCCCCTGAGTTTTCGGGATTGCTCAACCAGGTCGGCTGAGACGTTGTCTTTGACCTACTCGGAACGGCGCTTTAACGAGTCCGCCACTGTCGCCACTACCCCGTTTTCGCAGGCTTGCACAACTTTGTCGCAGGCCTCACGCCAATGGAAGCGATTAGCCCACGTTGCGATTGTCGCTTTGTTCAATCCAGTTTGCTTTGCAATGACGGCGGGTAAATAGCCGGATTTGTAGAGCGCCTCAACCTGTTGGCGGAGGCTCACGTCAATCTGGCGCGAGCGCGGGCTGATGCGTTTTTGTTGGCTTTTGGCCGGCACAATCTCGGCGGTTGCGGTCTGCATGGGGACAACTTCCTGCACGCCGGAGGAAAAGCAAGACCGGCTGGCGACGGCAATAACAGAATGTCGGACCAGCCGGAACGGGGAACCGACGCCTGACAGCTTCAGCCCCCTTGACTCGTATCGGTCGAACCCGCCTTGCCTTGAGTCAGGAACCCCCGCCAGACGCCTTGTGTTGCCGGTACCAGGCTTTAAATTTCTCGCGGCAAACATGGCAGAAGACGTCTGGCTTCGCCTTGCCCGGTTTCAAATCGGTTTTCACTCCGCACTTCAAACAGAATCCGCTCCGCGCTTTGGTGGCATAACGGGCTGACGCTTTCGCTCGGCACCGGGAGCACTCAAAGTAGTTTTTTTGTGAGTCAGACTTTTTGTCGCACTTCGCTCCACACTTCGAGCAAAGTCCAAGACCTCGCTGCTTGTGCTGCCAGACGACCTGCCGGGACAATTCTGTGGTTTTACTTTTGCTCATCGGTTTGCCACGCAACCGCGTGTCGGCGGCCTGCTCAACGGACGCGAAGAACGCATCCGCGTCGAGATGAACGATGGTGCGCATGGCAAGGTTCTATCAGTTGGCCTGGGACAAACGCTGTCCAAGCGGTGTTATTCCTTCGCGCGGCGGATGAGCGCCTTGAACACGCCTTGAATCATCAACTCCTCGGCGGGAATCAAATTGGGATATTTTGGGTTCTCGGCTTTTAGGTAGGGTTTGCCGCCTTTCACCACGAACGTCTTGAGCGTGCTTGCCCGGTCAATCAGCGCCGCCACGACTTGCCCGTTGCGCGGTTCTGGTCCGTGTTCCAACACGATGAAATCGCCGTCGAGGATGTGTCGGCCAATCATGGAATCGCCCGTCACGCGCAGCGCAAACGTGTTGCGCGTCGGCTTAAATCCGAGACTCTCCACGTCCACCGAAACGCAGCCCTCGGCATCCTGCTCGCGGTTGTCGGCAAAGCCCGCCGGAATCGAACCGAAAAGCGGAATGTCCACGATGCGGTTGCGCAGTTTCGCCAGCGGCGAAATGACGCGCAGCGAACGGGCCTTGCCCGGTTCGTTGGTGACAACGCCTTTTTTTCGCAACAAACGAAGATGGTTGGTGACGGCGTTGGGGCTGCGGAAACCAAAATGCGCGGCGATTTCCTGACGGCTCGGCATGGAACTTCCGGCCTGCTGATATTTCAGAAGGAAATCCAGGATTTGCTGTTGAATTCGGGTTAAGCTTGTCATAGTGTCTATTTAGACACTATTCCGAATCTTGCCGCTGTCAACCGCCAACGGTGGAAAGTTATTCACCGCACAGGCTGGCAATCGGGCGGCGCTTGGATTAAACATTTCCCGAAATGGGCCAGATGCTACTCATTCCCGACCCGCGACCGCTTGACCGGACGCTGGGAAAGAAGTTTTTTCGCAAAGCCCCGCGTCGCCCCGGCGTGTATTTGATGAAGGACGCGCAAGACCGCATCGTGTATGTCGGAAAGGCGAAAGATTTGAAACAGCGGTTGAATCATTACCGCATTGCCAACCCCGACCGGATGCCGCGCCGTCATCTGCGGATGGTGAACGAGGTCAGCCGGATTGAATTTCAGTTTCGCGCGACGGAAGCGGCGGCGTTGAAACACGAAAAGAAATTGATCCGTTCCCTCAAGCCAAAGTTCAATCGTGCGGGCGTGTGGCCGGGAAAACCAAAATTCATCGTGTGGCGGGTGACGGGGGATGCGTTGGAAATCTCGGTGGCGGAGACACCGGCGGCGGACTGGCAGCGGTTCGGGCCGTTGGGCGGCGGCGCAACGTATTTGCAGCGAACGCTGGCACGGCTGCTCTGGCTGGCTGTCAACGCCGACAACTCACTTGGCGAAATGCCGGCGGGCTGGTCGCGCGGGGAATTCATGCAAACGGCAACGATTAAATGCAATGACGCCATTGGCGAGGCGGTGGCGGCTTTGGCGGGTTTCTTTTACGATGACGCGGAGCGTTTCGTCCTGTGGCTCGGCGGGAAGTATGCACACCGCATCAATCAATTCGAGCGGCGGGTGATCGAAACCGAACTGGAAAACCTCCGGGAATTCAGCGCGAAGAAAAAGGATGATGCTGACGACCGGCAACAAATGGCGCTGCTGTGATTTATTCCGGCCCTTCCAGCATCGCGTCTATCGTTTCGAGCGCGTTGCCCTCAAGCCGGTTGTTAACGTAGATAAACGTCGCGCGCTTGGTCGCGGTTTTTTTTCCCTCTGCGATTAACGCCCTGCCCGCCGCCCGCGCGTCCGGGTTTGGTTCCTTTACCTTGTCATAAGGCTGAAAAGTTTTCACGGCCTCTTCGTATTTACGGCCCGGCTTCAACAGGAAACGTGCGGCGCACAAATTCGGATTCGTGCGGCTGCCGGCGAGCGCCATTTGTTCGCTTACCGGCGGCATGGCGTCCCACGAATTGAAAACGTGCGCCACGCCATGCCGGGAAAGACAGCCAAAGTAGTCCGGCGCAAGCCAATGCTTGTTGCGCATTTCAATTGCGCAGGGCCAGCCCTTTGGGAGCGCGTCGAGAAAGCGGTCGAGATCGGCCACAAAATTCCGCCCGTGTTCGTAGTCGCTCGGCCAGAACCGCGAGAACTCGAACATCAGCACGCCAATCTTGGAACGCACTTCTTCGCACGGATTCAGAAATGCCGATGCAAACAGGTCGGCATTTAGAAAATGTTCGTTGGGTTTGCCCGCGCGAATCCCAAAACGAGGCAGATTGGGAAATTTCTTGATCGTCACCGTGTCCGTCACCTTCAAACCAAACCGAAAATCATCGGGCACGGCGTCCGCCAGTTTTTTCAGATATTCGCGACGCGGAAAATCGTAATACGCCGCATCCACGCTGACGGTCTTGAAAACCTCCGCGTATTCGCTCAGGCAATCCCGCTCAAACCGTGTCGTGGCGACCTTGCCGCGATATTCGTAACGGGCGGGCGTGTAGAGTTGTCCAAACCAGCCCTGGTATTTCCAACTCGACGTGCCGACGTACACGCCCCTGGCGGCAAGCTCCGCCGCCTTTTTTTTCATCTGATCCCGGTCAAAGGCCATGTTCCGAAACTGTGGGTTCCGTCGCGCCATGTCAACGCCCGCCGAAAACCGATTGTCTTTTTGCGACAAAAATTTCTACGGCTGATCCATCGGGGTCGTTTGCCCCACCTGCCGCGAGCCACCCCCGCC
>Ga0075030_100001134_pt1 | contig 23888 bp, 16 predicted proteins | sample LitLauG_LLR_2012_FD_71393 | JGI IMG/M metagenome (GOLD analysis project Ga0075030, IMG submission 71393) | Freshwater sediment microbial communities from Pennsylvania, USA - Little Laurel Run_MetaG_LLR_2012 | ecosystem: Environmental > Aquatic > Freshwater > Creek > Sediment | place: USA...
CCGATCCTAACCAGATCGAGCGTGTCCTGATTAACCTGGCGATTAACGCTCGCGACGCGATGCCTGGAGGCGGTCGTCTGCTGATGGAAACCAGCGGCGCCGCGCCGGAGGACATGGCCCTGCTACCAGAATCAAGCCGCGACTCTTCCCAGCATGTGTGTTTGACGGTGACCGATTCCGGCGCTGGCATGGATGAGGAAACCATACGCCATATCTTCGAACCCTTCTTTACAACCAAGGACCGGGGCCGAGGTACGGGTCTGGGTTTGGCCCAGGTTTACGGCATCGTGCAACAAAGCAAGGGGAGCATCTCAGTCCGAAGCACTCACGGGAAGGGAACAGAATTCCAGGTATTTTTCCCTGTAGTCGAAGGCAAACCGATTGCGCCAGAACCCCGATCGATCCCGGTTTTACGCGGGACCGAGACGATCCTGCTGGTCGAGGACGAAGGTTCGTTGCGAGAGGTCACCGCCGCTTCCCTTGAAGAGTTCGGATATCGGGTCTTGCAGGCAGATACTCCGGCGATGGCACTCAACATATCTCGCTCCTACAGTAGTGTGATTGATCTTCTGGTCACTGATGTGATCATGCCAGGAATGAACGGACGGCAGCTTGCTGAGACTCTCGTAGCGTCTCGGCCTACGCTAAAAGTGGTCTTTATGTCCGGATACACCGATGACAAGATTGCAAGGGCAGGCGTGCTGCAACCAGACGTGCGGCTTCTGCAAAAGCCTTTTACGCAAGGAGAAGTGAGACTTATGGTTCGTCAGAGTCTGGATGAGGGCTAGAGCCCTGGGTCCAGAGAACCGTGCGGGTTTGCTACTTTCTCAATTGATGACAAATCTCCATAAACTCATTGACCTTGATTTTGGCGAACAAGAAGCTACGGCGACGTGACCGGCACGACGAGCACGGGATCGTACACGGCGCATTTGCCAGTCGGTAGGATCCAGGAGGTTACTGTGTCTTCTTGTTAGGGCACAGAGAATCCACCATCTCCTTTGCTTCTCCTAAGCTGTAGCCGTAGAGTTGGCGGGCGGCGTACATGGCGGTGATGGTCTGGCCGCGGGCGGCGAGTTCACGGAGTTGCTTCTGTTGGTCTTCCCGGCCGAGCGATTTCAGATGCGTGAAGTTCTGCGTTAGGGAAACCGGATCGGCAATGAACGTGTAGGGCCGCAAGGCGTCGAGGAACTTTTGTGCGCCGGGCACGACGTCCCAACGTATACGAAGGAACGGGGGCGAGGTCATCGTGACCGGGTAATCTCGGTAAAGAGTCGAACTAGTGCCATACCAGCGTTTTTGCAATGGGGCCTGTTCGGCGCGCTCAGTCTGCAACGCCTCCGCAAGAGGCGCGGTATCGCCGGATAACTCAAGTTCGACATAGCGCAGGTATTGGGTCTGCGTGGTGCCGGGCTTTGCCGGATTGGGTGTTTCGACGCACTCTTTGACTAGACGGGCCGACGCGATCTCGCCGACGGTAAGGAAAATGACCGAAGGGGCATCGGCGGACAACTGGTAGTTCAGATAAGAACGATATTGCAGGTACGCTCCCGTCTCATTCATCCTGACGAGCCAATTTGACGGGTGGAAGCGCGCAGTAACGACCTTGAGAGTCAAAATCACGAAGAGCAGTAGAAACGAGCCGAAGATGTAGCCCGGCGGCCATTTTCCCGTGTATGCGTGGAAGAACAAGACCAAGGTGGCGACGAATCCAGCAAGCCATACGATCAAAGCTCGCAGCCGCGCGTGCCGGAAGACGCGGTCGTTGAGGCCAATCTCAACGTCTTGAAGGCGCAGCAGGCGCATAGGAACTGCGGTGAACGACAGAAGTTTACTTCGTCAGAGCTGCTAGCGATAGTTCCTTGCGATAACACCCCCAAAACTGAACAACAGAGAACACCCTTAGACTTCGTTCAGGGCGGCTTTGAAGGCGCGCCTTCATACGAGCGGCCCCAAGGAGCAGATCAGGACAATGCCTGCTGTCAATTGGTCACAAAGGTCCTCGCTCTTGCGCAGTTCATTATTACGAGCACGGATTGACTAGACCGAAGCTTTCCTTAGAAAGCTTAAGAACTCAATCGGGTTTCGCGTCAGTCCCGGAAACGTCGCTACCACTGAACCATCCACCGCCACAATGGCGTAGAACGGGAGAGCCACAGTCCCAAATTTATCCTGCAGAAATCTTCGATGGCGATCGAAGACCTCTCCTGCGCCGTCGGTGTATAGCCGCGCCCGGATGAACTTACTCATTTCCTGGCTGATCTCCGGGCGTGGGAACATGTTCGCTTCCATCCACCGGCAGTTGGTACATGTATAGCCAGTGAAATCGATGAAAATGAACTTGTTTTCCTGCTTAGCGATTACCAAGGCGCCGTCGTAGTCGTTCATAATCCAACCGGTGTCTGGGCGCACGCCCAGCCCTAAAGAGGACACGTCCCGGTTCAACTCGGGCGGCAGGAAAGATTCCAGCTCACCTAGTTGCCTGCCAAATAGGCCGGGGACCAGCCAGATCGTTGCCGTCAGAAACACCAACGCAACCGTTAGGCGTGCCGCACCGACGGCTTCCGCCGCAGCGCAGTGCCCCAATCGGATGTAGCCAAGCACATAAATCACCATCAGCAAGCCAACGCCCACCCAGACAGCCAGGACGAGCTGACGAGTAAAGACACCCCAATGCCACACCAGATCCGCGTTCGACAGAAATTTCATCGCGGCAGCGATCTCCAGGAAACCCATTACGACTTTCACCGAATTCATCCAGTCACCGGCTTTCGGCAATTGCGCCAATAGCTGCGGCGCCAGCGCGAGAATGAAGAAGGGAATAGCAAAGACGGTCGCAAACACCAGCATCCCAGCCAGTGGCCAACGCCAATTCCCTAGTGTGGTCACCACCAGGAGCGTGCCTACAAACGGCGCAGTACATGTGAACGAAGTCAGCGTAAAGGTGAAGCCCATCAGCAATGCGCCGACGATCTGGCTCCCTTCGTGGCTCCGACTAACGGAATCGATCCGATTCATCAAAGCGGCTGGAGCTTGGATGAAATAAACACCAAACAAGGAAAATGCGAATCCGAGGAAGATCGCCGCGATAAGCAGGTTGACCCAGGGGTTGGCCGCTAGCTGGTTCACTCCGCCCGCTCCGAACAGGATTGCCAGCAGAATTCCGAGCGCTGTAAAAGTCAGGATGATTCCGAGTGCGTAAGTAAATGCCGAAAGAATCGCGTTCCTTCGGTTGCCGCCCGGGTGGTTTGTAAAGTATGAGACGGTGATCGGAATCATGGGAAAAACGCATGGAGTCAGCAGCGACAGCCCACCCATAACCGCCGCCAACCACAGAAAGGAAAGGCCGCCGTTGTGCGAACTCCGAAGAAATCGATCAGAAGGAGAGCGGACATTGTCCGCCATCGTGACGGGGAAACCCTTCGCGTCCGCGACAGGCGATGGAGTCTGAATGTGTGGGACTTGTAGCGATGGGGGCTGCTGAGTTCGATCCGAAACGATCTCAACGCCAACGCTGAACTTCTTGACCGTTGGAATTGTGCAGTTCCGGTCGTTGCAGGCCTGGAAGTACACATTCACGGGCACCTTCGCCTTGCCCCCTTTCGCATTGGCGGCAACTGCCACAGGGACTCGAAACGTGGCACTCACGACATAGAACTCAGTTTCCATGTTGAAGTTTTCGTCAAAGGACTTCTTGTAAGGTGGCCCCACGATGGTGCCGCCAATGTGAAAACCCTGATTCGGCGGAACGGTGATCGTAGTCCGAACCGGGCCACCGGGCGCCTGACTGATTGAGTAAAGATGCCACCCTTCCGCGATGGTGGCGCGCACAGAAACGGTGATGCGGTCTCCCGGTTTGAATTGCTGCGTTGGATTAGCTGAGACCGCCCACTGTACGGGCGTACGAAGGGTTTCAGCCTTTGCACGGGCCGAAACCACCCCAGCCACCAGGATCAAGAAGAAGAATGCATCCTTGGCAGGAAAACAGCGTCTCACGATCGTCTTAAGCCCCTTTCAGGCAGGTTCTGATTTGCCCTAGGCAGTCGCTTCTGTTTGCAGCGCCCCCTGAGAATAGACGTTTAGAGGATCACATTTTGTGAGTCACACGCCAAAAATGGCACCGCCTCGCGCGGCCAGGATCAAGGCTTCCGATCCGCTGACGGTTGCGCTCGATAGAAGCAGGTCCTGCGATGCGGGTGTCAGTCACGTCCAGAGAGTGGCTGACTCGTCAATCCCTCCAGGCGTATGTGGGGAGCCGATATCAACTGGCGGGTTGTGCCTCGCGATCTGCTTGCAATTTGTTCCCAACGAGACTAACAAAAGAGGGCGGATCAATCGTCTTCCATGTGGAGCCCTTTGGATCCTTGGGTCTCAGCGGGATGGGGAGCGCTAAACGGATGCCAGCACGCGGTGCCCAGCTATCGCTATCGCATTTGATGACGTCGGCTGTACCGGCAACGAGGATGAGCCTCGAAGAGCAAGTGTCCCTCTGGTTCAGGCAATGGCGCGAGCCAATCTGCCGGTATCTGATTGCTGCCGGCGGAGAGCCCGCGAGTGCTGAAGAAATTACGCAAGAGTCTTTTTTGCGCCTCTACCGCGCTTTGTACGAGGGTAAATCGATCAACAATCCCCGGTCCTGGCTGTATCGCGTGGCTCACAATCTTCTAGTAGATCAGGCCCGTAGCAAGGACTACCAAAATGCGCCGCTGCTTGAGGTGACAGAAACAGCGCTCGAATCGCTCTTTGATACGAGGCCAAGTGCCGAGCGGATCGCTATGGACCGAGAACGGTTGTTTCGCGTGCACCAGGCCATGCTGTCTCTGACGGAGATGCAGCGCAATTGCCTGTACCTGCGTGCCGAAGGATTTCTAAACCGGGAGATCGCCCAGATTCTGGAAGTTGGAATGTCGTCGGTTGCCGATGCTCTGCGTCGTGCAATCAAGCGCATAGCACAGGATCGACATGACTGAGTGCGGGCATCGTTGGTCAAGTCAGCAAGCCCATCCGAGCGAGGAGCAACTGTTCCGCGCGTTCGATGCCGATCTGACTCAAATTGAAGCTGATAATATTCGCGCGCACGTGGATAAGTGTTGGGAGTGTCGAGCCAAGTGGGATGTGTGGAGTAACGCCCGGTCGGATTACATGCTCTATAAGCACGAGGTCCAACACAACGTTGCCACGCCTCCCGCTAATTGGGCACCTTTCCAACTCCGGCTGATGCGGCTTGCCGAAGAACTCGATGCTAAGAAGGAGCAGAGGCGGGCGCGGGCGCTCGTGAAGTTTTTCCAGACTCTAACAGCCGTGCCATACCTGCGCGCGTCCATCGCTGGAGTTATTGCAATTCTTCTTGTCGTTGTCTCTTGGGACGTCGTTGGTCACCGGAAAGCTCCCACTGCAAATGCCAGCGAAGTCCTGCAGAGGGCGGCGGCGAATGAACACGCCGAGTTACTGCGCAGAGTGCATCCTGTCGCTTATCAGAAACTGCACATCAAGGTTAACGGGCGTGGTTTTGCACGGACTATCTACCGCGACATGAACTCATCCCGGCAAGTCGATCAAATCGACAGCGACGTAAAGGCGCCTTCCAGTAAGGATGCACTTGAAGAGTTGGTTCGAGTCAAGGGAGTTTTCTCCGCTGCCCAGCTCGACTGGATGGCTCCGCTCTCTCCTTCGCGCTTCAACGATTGGCGAACTGCATCCCGTGTGCGGCGCGAACGAATCCTGCGCAGTCACGAGGTCACTGAAGTTCGAACGGAGGTTTCCGATGGCCCCATTACTGAAGCCTCGATGACCCTGCGCAACAGCGATTTCCACCCGGTGGCCGAAGCGCTGACGCTGAACGACGGCCGTACGGTTGAGATCGCGGAGATGGACTACAACATCTTTGAGTTCAGCCAGCTGAGCGCCAGTCTCTTCGGGACTGCCGAGCCGGCACTACTGACGGCAGTGAAGCCGGCCCCGGACCGACTGGCTTCGCTCTCTGTCGATGACCTCGAACTGGAAGCTCTCATCAAACTCGACCGGGTTGATGCACTTGTCAAAGACCAGGTGAAAGTCAATACCGTTGATGACGGGAAAATTTTAATTCATGGTGTGGTGGACACAGATGAACGCAAAGCCGAACTGCAACATGCTCTTGCGGCAATTTCCATGGCTCATTCCGTTCGAATCGAGATTCGCACTGTTGCCGAGGCGGAACGTCAGCAAAGTGTAGACGGCCCGCTAAAGCTCGATTCCATCGATGTATCACGACACTTGACACCGGATCAGGAGTACCTGCGCCAATATCTTTCGGCTCGTGGGTTCAAGGGTGACCAGTTAGAAACGGAACTTCAGCGCGGTACTTACGAGATTTTCGATCATTCCAATGCGGCGCTCGTAAATGCGGTCCTGCTCAGACAGCTCGATGCAACTTTCTCCCAGTCCCAGGTTGGCAGAATGACCGCAGATGCTCATGCAAAGTGGCGAAGCCTAAGGGAACGCCACGCTGAAGCTGTGGTCCGGGAGCTTGCCGAGTTACGGGCAAGTCTGCAACCTTTCCACCCCACGTCCGAGCGCTCCGCGCCACCACAGTTTTCGGTGCGAGATCGGCAAAATGCAGCAGCAGAATTGTCAGAACTAGTCGCCGAGGTCGACAGTAGCCTTGGAAGGTCACTGGCAATTTCACAATCGGGCCGCAACGACTCGGTGCAGTCGCCGAAGTTCTGGGAGTTAATTTCGAGAACGGAAGTGCTCGCCTCGGCCATCGCGGATGAAGCAGCCAACTAGAACCAACCGATCGGCCAGACCTGCGGAACAAGAGGTTTCCATGCACCATGGTAGGCCGGTGTTTTTATATCTGTTATTTACCGTAACGGCGATCGCTATCGTAATGGTCTGGACGGCATCGTTGGCGGAGCAGGCGGAGACCGCGACTCTCGTGGGATCGGTTTGTGACGAATCAGGCGCTGTCGTGGCTAATGTGAGGATCTGGCTCACCGACAACTCGACCAGTGTCCGCCACGAGTCATCGACCAGCAAGGATGGACGCTTTGCTGTGCCCGGACTTGAGCCGGGAATCTACACGCTGCGGGCACAGGCGGACGGATTCGCGGTTGTCGAGATCCCCAATCTTGTCCTGAAGTCAAGATCCAAACACGAAGTGCACCTCAAGCTCAAGCCCGGTACGGAAAAACACAATTCTCGCGAATCTCTACAGGGACTGACCAAAAATGCAAAGTTAATCGTCTGGGTATCAACGACCAGCGCCTGGTGTATGGGCCAGAGGCACAGAGTCGTCGATTGAGCTGAGGAAGACAGCCGCTAACACCCCGAAGGAGCACACCGTGACTTTGCAAAGGTTACCAAGCCTACACCTGCTTTGCTTGGCCATTGGAATTGCGTTTTTTCTCGAAATGCCTCCTGCTCTTATCGGCCAATCCAACTCGGCGACGCTTGGAGGTTCTGTCGCAGATCAGTCAGGCGCGATGGTGTCCGGGGCTACGATCTGGATCACGAATGTCTCGACTAACGTCCGTCGCAAGGCGCTTACCAATCCGGACGGTCAGTTCTTGTTCCCCGATTTGGAGCCTGGAAGCTACGCATTGCGCGCTCAAATACAAGGTTTCGCGGCTGTCGAGGCTCAGGACCTCATCCTGCATACCAACGACGTGCGAGAGGTTCATCTTACGCTCAAGGTGGGCGCCGTATCTGAAACCGTTACAGTGAATGCGGCGGCGGTGATGGTGAACACATCGTCCGCGGTCTCAACAGTTATCGACCGGCAGTTCGTGGACAACTTACCCGTCAACGGCCGCACGTTCCAGACTTTGATTGAACTTTCGCCGGGCGTGGTCGTAGTACCGACAAGTTTTAGCGATCAGGGGCAATTCAGCGTGAACGGCCAACGCAACAACGCCAACTACTTCACAGTGGATGGCGTCAGCGCTAACTTTGGTGTCGGACTGACTCAGGGCCTCGGGCAGGAGATTAGTGGTTCGGTCCCTGCGGGTAATGTTCAAGGTGGATTTAGCAACCTGGTCTCCGTCGATGCGCTGCAGGAGTTCAAGATCCAGACTTCGTCATTCGCCCCGGAGTTTGGCCGTATGCCCGGAGGGCAGATCGCGCTGACCTCCCGTTCCGGCCAGAACAAGTTCCACGGGTCGCTCTATGACTATTTCCGCAACGACGCGACGGATGCCAAGGACTGGTTTGACCTGAAGAAGCCTCCGCTGCGTTTCAACGACTTTGGCGGCACCCTGGGCGGCCCGATCCTGCGAGACAAGACGTTCTTCTTTTTCTCCTACGAGGGCCAGCGCTTTTTACTGCCGCAGCCACGAGTTAATACGGTGGTGCCATCGCAGGCGGCACGCGCGGCCGCCCCGAACCCGACGGCCGCAATGATCCTCAATGCTTTTCCTCAACCAAACGGGGCGGCGGTCGGGACAGACGGAGCGTTGTACTCAATCGCATACTCAAATCCGAACAAGATGAATAGCTACAGCATCCGCATCGATCACAACTTGCACGAAAAGTATTCATTTTTCATGCGCTATGTGAATTCGCCGTCGGAGACGAGTACCCGCCAAACCGACGATCTCTCGGGAACGAGCCGTTTCAATCGGAACACCGAGACAATAACGCTGGGATCCAACCAGGAATTTACCGGCCACTTGGTCAACGAACTCCGCCTCAACGTGAGCCGGCAATTGGGAACAAATGACCTTGGTTTCGACAAACTGGGCGGTGGTGTGCTTCCGGATTCGTCGATCTTCCTACCGGATGGATGGTCCACGGACCTGCCACGCGCTTACAACTTTTCGATCGATAGCTTGGTAGGCTCCGACGGGCTAGGCGCCAACCTTAGCTACGGAAACACGACAACGAACAGGGCCCAGAGCATCAATGTCGTGGATGACCTCACGTTTGCCTGGCGTAGTCACGAGCTGAAGTTCGGCTTTGATTACCGTGGATACAGAGCAAAAGGAGTGGGAGCGGTTTCCAATGCGGTCGACTTCAGTTCGGTGGCGGACGTCGACAACCTGACTGCGTTTCTTGTGCTTGCACAGCGCTTCCCTACGATCACCTATATCACACCTAACTATTCCGCATTCGCACAGGATACATGGAAGATCAACCACCGCCTCACGGTCACGTACGGCCTACGGTGGGAGATTAACCCATCGCCGGGTTTCGGCGATGGAGTATCTCGGACAACCCTGACTCATTCCCCCGATCTCAGCAACCCCGACCAGTCGGGCTTGCAATTGGCGGCGCTAAACACTCCCTACTACCGAACGGGCATTGGCAAGCTTGCTCCCCGCATCGGTGGCGCATATGAATTTGCCAGAACGCCTGGCCATGAAACCGTGCTGCGTGGAGGCTGGGGCCTTGTCTACGACCTGCAATCGCAACCATTCGCGGGCGGAGGCTGGCCTTTGACGAACAGCATTTTCAACTTCTCTCAGACGGTCCCGCTCACGGCAAGCCAGCTGGCTTTTCCGCCCTTGAGTTACACACCCAGTCCCACCAACCCTGCCGTTAACATTTATGTTGCCTCACCCGGGTTTACCGCACCCCGTACGTACCAGTGGAACTTTACGGTCGAACAGAGCCTGGGGAATGACCAGATACTTTCGCTGGCGTATGTTGGAGCGGCGGGACGAGACCTTCTGCATAGTACGCTCCTCTTTATGGGCCCTGGCCCTAACAATCCGGCTCCAGGTGTTTACTTCAGCTCAGATTTTTCGAGCATCTACTACGCAGACAACGCCTCCCGGTCAGACTACAACTCGATGCAAGTGCAGTATCAGCGCCGCCTGGCTCGCGGATTTCAGGCGCTCGCCAACTACACCTGGTCTCATTCGACGGATGACAGCTCGTCCGCCAGTTCGCTCATTTCGCCTGGGTATGTCTCGGTTTACTCTCCGGATCAAAACCACGGCGCGTCGAGTTTCGACGTGCGGCACAATTTCAGCGCCGGCGCGACCTACGAGATTCCAGCCTCCAAACTGCCCTCCTGGGCGAATGCAGTTTGCCGCGACTGGTCCGTCAATACGGTGGTTTTCGCACGATCTGGACTACCATTTGATGTCGAAACCGCCGAATTCAGCCCTTTTCAGGCCCTCATCAACCGGCGCGTGAGTGTGGTTCCGGGTGTGCCCATTAAGATCTTCGGTAATGGCGCTCCCGGAGGCTGGATTGTGAACCCGGCCGCATTTGCAGCGCCAGCTTCTCCAACTGGCCAAGGCGACATGGGCCGGAATTCGATTTCTGGCTTCGGCTCGTGGCAGGCCGATGTGGGACTGCACCGTACGTTCAACCTCAAGGATCAATTCAAGGCGGAATTCCGGATGGAAATGTTCAACATTACCAACCATCCCAATTTCTTTAACCCGAATAGCTTTATGGGCTACGACCCTGTCAACGGTCTTGTGCCGCTTCCGTTCTTTGGGCAATCCACGAGCACGATGGCGCGTGGATACGGCGGTGGAACCGGATTGGGGTTGAGTTCCCTGTTCCAGCAAGGGGGACCGCGATCGACGCAGTTTTCGTTGAGGCTGTCGTTCTAACAGAATAGAGCAAACCGATGCGAACCTTTGTAACTGTGGCGGTTCTTGTGATGCTGGGTACGTCAACTTTAGCAGCCGCCCAGGGGCATGTGCCCAATCCAGCAGCCAAAGCCGCTTTCGACAAAGGTCGCGCAATTGAAGACAGTGCTTTTGAGGGCGAGATCGACAAGCCTGAATCACGAAGGGCGTTTGAAAAGGCGCGGGATCTCTATCGCAAAGCGATCAGCCTCGATCCCGACTACTACCAGGCACATGAAGGCTATACGCAATGCTACTCACTAGCCGCAATGAAGGCTGTGACCACCGACCCTGCACAAAAGGCGGCCGGGGAACGAGCCGAGAAAGACTTACAGGCTCAGTACAAGGAGTGGGCCAAGGAATACCCGGACAAGGCCGTGTACCCGTATATCCTGGGAACACTGAACGAGGAAGAAAATCCAGAACTTTCCGTGCAGTATTACCAGCAGGCGGTGAAGATCGATCCCAAGTACGCTCCCGCCTATGCCATGCTGAGTGTCAACGCAGAAGAGCATGGAGACCAGGAGTTACGACGAGAATACGCGCGCAAGGCCTTTGAATACTGGCCGAACGATGTGAACTTTTGGCACGGGATGGTGGAGGCGTGGGACAGCTTCGAAGAGGAGAAGAAGTTCTTACTGCAAATGACGGAAAAGTTCCCCGATGAGGGGGCGACCTGGCTGGCCTACGTTGCCCGTCGAAGTTACGATGAGAAACAACGTTTGGAACTGTACGAACTGATCCGGCAGAAATACCCCAAGCAAGCAGGATCGACTCTGCCGGACCTGTTCTCCATCTACTTGCGATCAGATGCAGCGAAAGCACGTGATCTCGCCAAAGAAATGATAGGACCCGATCCCGAGGATAAGACCTGGCCGCTGCTTCTGAACTACGCACAGACCGTGATAGACGCGGAGCGCTTAATTGCGGAGGGAAAGGCACAGAGCGCGGTCGCTTTGCTGGACAAAGTGAGGTTGCCTCCCTACGTCTCGGATCCCCGCGTCCTACAACTTACCCATGCGAAAGCTGTCGATGCGACTGGCAACACTACAAGAGCTTATGAGGACCTCATGGCAATTGTGGCAACGACACCCAGCGACGAGGTGAGTAAAGCGCTCCTGGCGTATGGAGCGAAACTTGGCGAAGATCAGAAGCAGGTGGAGTCTGACGTCTGGGCCAAACGCTTGGCCGATGCAAAGCCGCAGCGGCCATTCTCGCTGGTAAGTTTTACGTCGGGAAAGGATGTCTCGACCAAGGAGTACATGGGGAAGGTGTACCTGGTGAACTTCTGGTACCCGAAATGTAGCCCATGTCGTGGGGAGTTCCCGTTTCTGAAAGCGGTGCTCGACAAGTACAAAAGCCGGGGATTCGAGATTCTCGCCATCAACGGCGTACCGCAACAAGATGGGTTGGTACTGCCCTTAATGAACAGCTTAAAACTCGGATTCATTCCCCTTAAAAGCACCGAAGAGGTTCTCAAAGACTTCAACATCCGGGGGAGGTACCCAGAGAACTTTCTTATCGGTGCTGATGGTCGGATGTACTATGAGCCCAGACTCCCGGTTTCAACGCCCGACGCACAACGCGAACTGGAATTGCAGATTGAAGCTTTATTGGCTCATGCACAATCCACAGCGCCACTGCCTTAGCAGTCACATCAAGAGACTTTAACCTAAAATCGACCAGTGCCTGTCTCATAGACCCCTGCAGACCCATATTTGCCTGTTTGCTAATGTCGCTCGACCGGCCGGAACCGCCGCCCATGGCGGCAGTGGCATCCTTGCTTGCCATGGATCGCACCACGTTGACTGCTGCATTGAAACCATTGGAACGGCGTGGATTGGTGACAGTGGCAGCAGACCCCGGAGACCGGCGTAGCCGCTTAATGGCTTTGACGCCGAAAGGAATGACATTATTAGCTAGGGCCGTTCCGATTTGGGAGCGTACTCATGGGGAAATTGAGGGACTCCTTCCAGATGGGGACCCGAACCGCTTGCGGAGCAATCTGCGGGCGTTATCAGTTGCTGGCAAGAATCCAACCTGAGTTTTCGAGTAAGCCGAATAACGATTACGAGGACGGAATGTCCAAGCTTCGCGTTCACAGTTTCGGGATGTCCTTAGATGGATGGCGTGAAAAGTACGGGTTTTGAAGGCCCATTCCTGCAGTGCAGGTCCACGCACCCCAAGTGGATTCTCAAGACTCTGACTTGGGCCAGTGGCGACAAAACAGGGCGCAAACAATGACAACTCAGCCACTATAATGCGTCCTCAATGAAAAAAGGCATGCGAGAACGACCTCCCGCATGCCTCCTTATTGTCTCTTTCCAAACTACTTTGTCGGTTCTCCAGTCCGTGGGTTCAGCAACAGCTTGCGATCGTGGTGCCCATGCCCGAAATCAAACATCTGGTTGATTGGGCTGGCGATCGCATCAAATGAGCCTTGGCCAATCCGCTGACCGTTCAGCCAGTTGTCTTCGATGAAGCGAAGGACTGAACTCTGGTCGGTCACGGTGTGGTCCACGAAATTTTCCTGAGCCCAAGGCGAGATCACGAGCAGAGGCTGGCGCGGACCGTAGCCGCAGCGGCCTAGCGCGTGGGCGTTGCCCGGGTCGACGCCAGGCAGCGCGATTGACGCCGTGCCGCAGGCGTTCGGACCGGTCAGAGTGTCCGCGGGGCCGGTGGACTGGTTCACGATCGGACCCATCTGGTGGTCGTACCAGCCATCCGAGTCGTCGTACATGATGACCACGGCGGTGTGTTCCCAGTCGTCTTGCTTCGCGAGGAAATTGATGGTGCTGACCAGGAAATTCTGCTCGTCCAGGGGATCGGAGTAGCCAGCGTGGCCGTCCTGGTACGCCTGGGCTTTCAGGATGCTTACAGCCGGGAAATTTCCTGCTTGGACGGCCGCAAAGAAATCATTGAGGTCGTAGCCGTGATTCGCAGGACCGCCGTGACCGATTTCCGCAATATTTGCCGGCCGGGTGTGATTCGGATTTGCCGTGGTCGCGTAATACTGAAACCACGCATGGTGCGGAATGTAGTCGTTTGTAGTTCCCGCGAGACCGGTGGAACTTCTCTGACAGCCCGTACTGCCATTCGGGTTGGTCTTGGTCAGGTCGAAACCGCCCATGAATGAGCCCCAGGTGACGCCGGCGGTATTCAAAAGGTCACCGATGTTCTGGCTTTGCATCTGCACCTGATTCCGCGTGAGATTCGAACAGACGTCTCCAATTGGATCGGGATCGCCGATCACACTCAGAGAGCCGCTCCCGCCATCGACTTCATCGCCTTGGCCATTCAATGTCTGCACAACTCCGTTGGTCTGGCCGGAAATGAGGTTCAGAGCTCCAGGTGTGGACGGTCCGAAGGTGGTACTAAAGGAGTTGTCGCTCATGGCAAAAAACTGGGCGTAGTACCACAGAGCGGTCACCGTGTTCCCGTCAAAATAGCCCATGTTAAGGCCGGTGGTGTTCACGATTCCGCCTCCGCTGGGCGGTGGTCCCGGGGTGCCAACGAACTTCGGAAACAAGTCCAACAAACCGAAGTCGAATGCAGATTGCTCGGCGGTGTAGTCATGGTCCTGGTCAGAGGTGACAGCCTGGGAGGGATCGAGACGGAAGGGATTCGTGGCGCCAGTGCCGTTGGCAGGATTCAAGTTCGGGTTGTTATTCAACAGTGCTGGCGTGTAGCCGTTTACGGTCGGAGTTCCGGGCCGCGCGTGAAATTGCGGCTCTCCTTTCGGGTTCAGCGCAACCGGGTATGTTCCGAAGTAGTGGTCGAACGAAATGTTCTCCTGGTAAATCACAACCAGGTGATGGATCGGAGTGGCGGTTCTCGGTCCAGAGTTGGAAGCTGCAAATGCAGGCAGAACACCGGGGCCCGTGGCTGTGGCCAGTGTCAGCACAACGGCGGTTATCCTCCTGAGGGTCGCTTGAATCTTCTCATGCATTTCGTTTCTTCTCCTTCCACCAGCCCACTCTCATCATGGCTTCGTCGCCTTCGAGAGCTGGGGAAAGGCTAGAGTAAAGAAACTGCTCGCCATGAGTGTGAACCCAGCGTTAAAGGTGTGTGAAATGTTTGGTCGCACCCGCGGGGCGTAACTGTCACCCGCGCGGCGTAACTGTCACCCGCGCGGAGCAACGAATGCGTTTGGGGGCCAGGGATCCTGCGAGCCCTTTTCTGATACTCGCGATAAGAAATATCTATTGGACTCAGCCAGACCCTCCATTTATTTTTCCTGCTCAACTGCGTTCGATCAAAGACGACAGACCAGAGTTCTAGTTTTCAGGGACCACCAGCGTCTCGAGCGTGGGCTATGCGTGATAACTGCCGAGCCGCGCGGTGGTACTGCGCTCTTTTTGCTGTTGCGGGCTTTTGGGGAAACGGGGATTGCAAAATTAATCTCGCGAAGAACAGAGCAGTGAGAGGGCATAGAGTCACAAACTCCCCGGCTGGGACCTGTACTGCCTCAGGTACAACCGTCTCTAGGACTGACAGAATAATGCTCATCGCCTCTCGCGTTCTGTCGAGGCAACGCATTTGCTCAGGCGAAAAAGCGGGCGGTGGGTCAGACTTGCGGCCACCTCACTCCCTCCCGTGCATGCTCCTCTTACCTGTCAACCGCTCGAGAAACAGGGGCAACCAAGTATGAATAGAAGGTCCGAAGGGCGCACCGCGCGCCTATCGTTCACAATTTGGAGTGTCACGCTTCTTCTTACCGCCGGACTGCTCGCCGCTCTGGCGACGCCTTGCCTGGCCGACGACGGACCCAAACCGGATCCATCCGGCATTGCGACCGGCGACAAGACATCTGTGGTCGACGCCGCCGGCAATTCCTTTGTGATCCCGGAGCCACTCGACAAGAACTCTCCGGACTACGCCAAGAACAAAAAGGACTTTGACGAGTTCCAGGCCCAGGCGGCCAAGGAACCGCTGGCGGTTAAGCTCGCTGACAGCGTGGGGCACGTACGCGTCGCAACCAATTTTGCCTGGACCCTGAACACGGGTTACCTCGTCCTGTTCATGCAGGCAGGCTTCGCCCTGCTTACCTGTGGGCTGGTTAGAAAGAAGAATGCCGCCCACTTGATGATGCTGAACTTTGCAGCCTACGTGTTTGCATTCCTCGCTTACTACGCCGTCGGATATGCATTCCAATTTGGCGCGGTCGCCATCAATGCCGCACCGACAAACCTGGGCGGCATCCCCACGTTAAACAAGTTTCTGATTGGCAGTGGCCAGTGGGGATTCGTTGGTGGGAAGGGTTTCTTTCTGACTGGCCCGGCCTATGACAGCGCGAGCAATTGTCTGACCCTGTTCGAAGTCGTGTTCATGGAGACGGCCGGCTACATCATCGTCGGCTCCGTGTGCGAGCGAATTACCTTCTGGGCATTTCTGGTGTGTGAGCTCTTCATCGGCGGCATCCTTTACCCGATCTCCGGGTGCTGGACATGGGGTGGCGGGTGGCTTTCGCAAGTCGGATCGACATTGAATCTCGGTCACGGCTATGTCGATTTTGCGGGATCGACTGTGGTGCACGCCGTCGGCGGCTTTTGCGCTATGGCCCTGGCCATTATCCTGGGTCCGCGTCTCGGCAAGTACGGCCCGGGGGGGAAGATTCGCGCCTTTCCTGCGCACAATATCGTCTATGTTGTGTCCGGCACGTTCATTCTTCTTTTCGGATGGATGGGATTCAATCCGGGATCTACTCTCGGGGCGACCGACCTCCGCATCTCGGTGGTCGCGGTGAACACGAACCTGGCTGCTGTCGCCGGCTCGGCCGCTTCGCTTCTGCTCTGGTATCTCTTGTTCGGCAAGCCAGACGTAACTATGGCCTGCAACGGAATGTTGGCGGGCTTGGTTGCCATCACGGCTCCTTGCGCCTTCGTGTCTCCCACGTCGGCGGTGATCATCGGGCTACTGGCAGGCTGCCTGGTCTGCGGCGGCGTGCTTTTCAACGACCGGGTTCTCAGGGTCGACGATCCCTGTGGCGCGGTTTCCGTGCACGGCTACTGTGGCTGGTTGGGAGCGGTGAGCGTGGGTATTTTCGCGGATGGAGCTTACGGCGCGGGATGGAATGGTGTGGGCGCATCCAGCTACCTGGGCCACGCAGGTCAAGGCGTGACTGGTTTGCTCCACGGTGATACCCGCCAGTTCCTATGCCAGTTGATGGGAGCGATCCTATACGCAGCCTGGGCTTTCGGGGCCACCTTCGGTGTGTTTTGGGTGGTGAACAAAGTGAAAAGCATGCGAGTGACACCCGAGTCGGAACAGGAGGGTCTCGACGTCCCAGAGTTTGGCATGCCCGGCTACCCAGAAGACGCGGTGGTTACGGCTCCCTACTGACATCTGGGCTACACTTGTGTGCTCATCGCCCAACCCAGACCTCCGTGGGAGTGGCTGGGGTCGTATTGCATCGTCGCCAATGGAATTCATGTTCGCGGCGGGCGCAGTCGGGCGGGAGAAAGCGAATACCCCATGCGCACTCTAGACCAGATAGTCGCCCTTCCAGGCGGTGTCTTTGTTTTCTTGTCAGTTGCGGCCTTGTTGGAAGTATTGGGAGACTCTTTTCTACAGTCGGCACTTCACCGCTCGTCGGGACTCGCTCGGGTGGTGCCCTTTGTAGTCGGTGCAGGCGTGCTCACTCTTTACGGGACAGTGGTCAATGTGCCGCGCTGGGATTTCGGGAAGTTGCTCGGCGTGTACGTCGTCTTCTTCTTTATATGTGCGCAGCTGGTCGCGAAAGTGCGCTTCAACCAGCCGACGACCCGGCCAGCGCTTCTTGGCGGCCTCCTGATTGTGGCCGGCGGAATGATCATTTCATTCTGGAAAGGATAAGCCGCGCGCCCCGGTGCTAGCCGTCGCTTGAGTGCACCTCCCAGATGCGAAACCGCACTCCCCTCTCAGCCGAAAAAACATCCGCACGAAGCCCCGATTCGGATACCTCTTGCGCAATCCATTTGATCCTGAATACCCCCACTGTTCAAGCCGACGAGCACTCCACGCTAATTGTCGTTTCTGTGAAATTCTCAGCCTGAGAAAGCATCAAAGCGCGCTGCGCGAGAATCCTAAGCGCCAATAGGAAATGCTCATCTTGGCGACTCAAATTATGAGTTTCATCTTTACGGTTTCTTTACGCCGTCCAATGTATCGTCGCACGCAAGTGAGCGAGCAGCACGATCCTGCGACTCCATTCGGAAAGTCGTAACGGCGTGGTATCGCTCATGATCTTGCGGTTCCATTGTCTTTATGTGCTCTTTACGAACTTTTTACGCGATCTTTACGGCGTTCTTGATGTAATCGGTTGATCCGGAAACCAAATTTCGGCGGGCAATGCTTGTGACTCTCGGCCGACTTGAGAGCTACCGTCGGCGAAATGCGACGTGACTTCATAACAGCGAGGGAGCGATGAGGGATAACCATGACAACTAACTTATGCAACAGCTTCGCGGGGGCGGCCATGTCAGTCGCACTGGCTGTGGGCTCGCTTTTTGCCCTGGCACAGCGCTGCGATGCTCAGACTCAGCAGCAGCCACAGACGAAAGTGGCGGCTCTAAACGCGGTGCCGGATGGGCCAGTTCACGCAGCGGGCGCCACCAACAATCCGGCTCCTAGCGCGGCCGCAGCGGTTCCGGATCCTGAAATATCTCCGGCGGTGGCGAAGCAGTTGGCGGCGATGCAGGCGGAAATCGATGCGCTCAAGGCGGAACTGAATAGCCGCGCAGTAGGCGAGCCACCGCTGACGTCCGCTGCAAGTCCGACACCTGTCGCAGCGCCGGGGCCATCGGTCACCGCGGCCGTGTCGTCGAATGCAGTTGTCGATCCGCCACAAGAGGCGCACACAGGCGTGCCGGAAAAGTCAGCGCCGACGGAGCCGTTCGCTTACGCCGACTGGACCTGGCTGAACGGTAACCCACGCAACAAAGATGTAGTGTGGGATTCGAAATTCTTTACCCCGGAAATACGTATGGACACCCACTACGTTATGGATTTCAACCACCCGAGAGACGATTCCATGGGTGGTTCCACGGAGATTTTCCGGTCGAACGAAATCCAGGTCGAGCAAATTAGTTTCGGTGGCAACTTCCACTGGCAGAACGTCAACGCCAGAATCTTGACCATGAACGGAATGTTCGGTGTCACGACGCCTCGCAACGACGCCAGCGCAGGACGTGGTCAGTGGGATCTCCGTGGCGCATATAAGTATGTTTCGGAGGCCAATGCCGGCTATCACTTCAACGTAAACCACGGGCTCAACGTCGACGCGGGAATCTTCGTGTCCTATATCGGCCTTTTTAGCTACTACAACTTTGATAACTGGGCTTACCAACCGTCGTACGTCTCATCGAACACGCCTTGGTTCTTCAACGGCGTCCGCATTCAGTGGTTTCCCAGTGACAAATTAAAAATTGAGCCGTGGATCATCAACGGCTGGCAATCCTACGGTCGAATGGGCAGCAAGCCCGGTCTCGGCGGGCAGATCTTGTATCGTCCGAAGCCCTGGTTGTCGTTCGTCTTCAACAACTATGGCATGGGCGAAGATACGCTTGGCAATGGCGATGGTCGCTTCGGCCGCTCTCGCATCCATACCGACGACAGCGTCGAGGTCAAATACTACGATCGCCCTGAAAACTTCCTGGACAAGATGGCGTTTTCTTTCACCGGGGACTTGGGATGCGAATACGGCGGCAGTGGTTCGTTCGTCAGCGCACAAGGCCGAACCATCAACAACAACGTGAATTGCCACCACAACACGGCTACGAGCAGCAAGCAGACCTTCGCCGGTTGGATGCTCTACAACCGCTGGTGGTTTAAGAAGGATTTGTATGCGATCACCCTGGGTGGCGGTGCCATGGCCAATCCAGGGCGCTATCTGACCTTGCTTCCGCCGATCAACGGAGCCGACGCCGTCACTGGCTCGCCGTATTTCACGCAGAACCCCGGTGATCCTTACAAAGCTTGGGACGGTTCGCTCACCTTCGACTGGATGCCCAAACAGTACATTACTTTCCGTGCAGAGTACGGGTATCGGCACGCCAACGTACCCTACTGGACAGGCCGCGGAGGAATCACACCCGGAGACAATACCACTCCCAGCACGGTTCCCAATCCATCTGCCGGATCGGTGGTGGGCACCGCCACATTTGTGCCGGGCCCGTTCTTGTCAGCGACACCTGGTTTTACCTGCGTGGCAGGGAGTGCGGGTTTCTGTCCCGATTTGCGGAAAGACGAGCCCAGCATGAGGTACGCAATCATGGTGAAGTTCTAGCTGGCCACGACGGAGACGAGACAGCGAAATGCGCGACATGAACCGGAGCAGCGTTCGACAGTTGGATCCAACTGCGGCGTTGCTCCGCTTTCTCCTTGTTCTCTCTTTGCCAGCAGTGCTCGGTCTGGAAGGCTGTAGCTCACACGCAGATCCAGCGGCTGAGGCTCCTCCCCCCGCGAACGTTGTGCTCGCCGCGGAACCCAGCCTGTTTACCGTGGACCATCCCGAACAGTTTCCGCTCGCCGCAGCCACGGAGCGCCCCGCAACCTCAGAGCTTGTGGTCACGGGCGTGGTGGCTCCCGACATCGCGCGCAACGTCCCGGTGGTCTCGCTCGCTTCCGGACGCGTCGTGGCTGTTCACTCCCGGCTCGGTGACACGGTGGAGAAAGGCCAGTTGCTGCTGACGATTCGAAGCGATGACGTCGCCGGCGGATTTTCCGACTACCGCAAAGCCGTCGCCGATGAAATCTTGGCCCGGGCGCAATTCGAGCGCTCCAAGGATTTATTCGAGCACGGCGCGATTGCCCTCAACGATCTCCAGGTGGCGCAAGACACAGAAGACAAGGCCAAGGTTGACCTGGAAACCACCGCGGAGCATCTGCGACTTTTGGGCAACGATCCCGACAAGCCGGCTCACATGGTGGACATCTTCGCGCCAGTCTCAGGAGTGATTACCGATCAGGAAGTCACCAACGCAGCCGCCGTGCAGGCCTTCAACACCCCAAGCCCGTTTACGATCTCGGACCTGTCGTCCGTTTGGGTCGTCTGCGACGTGTACGAGAATGACATGGCCACCGTCAAGCTGGGCGATACCGCGGAGATCACTCTGAATGCTTATCCTGATCGCACCGTCAAGGGAAGGATCAGCAACATTGGCGCCATCCTTGATCCAAGTATTCGGACTGCCAAGGTTCGGATAGAAGTCCAGAATCCCGGGATCATGCGGCTGGGCATGTTCGCCAGAGCCACCTTCCACGGTCAAACTAGGGAGATGCACACCATCGTCCCGGCATCCTCCGTCCTGCACATGCATGATCGCGATTTTGTCTTCGTTCCCGCGCCAGACAAGAAGTTTCGCCGCCAGGAAGTTGTGAGCGGTGACCTCTTGCCGGACAACACAGATTTACAAGAGATCAAGTCGGGGCTGCGGCCGGGACAGCAAGTGGTTACCAACGCATTGGTGCTGGACCACGTGCTCGCTCAGTAGCCGCCGGTGCAGGAGTGCTACGACTCCCTGAGATGCCGCGGCTCATTCACGACACACGGTCACAGTCACGGCCGCCGGGTGGCGGATGAGCCGCCACACCCGTGAACAAGAAACAGGAAACAGGAAATGATTCGCGCTCTCGTCGACTTTGCGTTGAACAACAAGTTTGTCGTGTTGTCCATCGCCGTCTTGCTGGCAGGCTGGGGAGCCATTTCGTTTCACAACCTGCCCGTCGAGGCTTATCCCGATATCGCCGACAACTATGTGACGGTCATTACCCAATGGCCGGGGCGCTCCGCGGAAGAAGTGGAGCAACAGGTCACGATTCCAGTCGAGATTCAAATGGCTGGAATCCCGCACCTCACCTATCTTCGGTCCGAGTCTATTTTTGGGTTGTCGTTCGTGATCATGATCTTCGACGACAGCTCGGTAAACGACTGGAACCGGCAAAAGGTCCTCGAAAGGCTCACCCAAGTCAATCTTCCTCCCGGTCTCCAACCGCAAATCGGCACGGACTGGAGCACCACGGGTCAAATCTATTGGTACACCTTGCGAAGCACCGATCCCCGATATGACCTGATGGAATTGAGATCGATCGAGGACTGGACACTCCTCAAGCAGTTCAAGTCCGTTCCCAACGTGGTGGACGTTTCCGATTTCGGCGGTACGGTGCGCGAGTACCAGGTGCGCGTCGATCCCAACAAACTCGTTTCGTACGGATTGAGCATCGGTCAGGTAGAGCAGCAGCTCGCCAATAACAACATCAATGCCGGCGGTAGCTTCGTGGAAGTGGGCCTCCAGCAGATGAATGTTCGCACGCTGGGGCTGTTCGGCAACGTGCATGACATTGAACAGACAGTCCTAAAGACCCAGACCGGAACCGCTCTCCGGGTCAAAGACATTGCCGAGGTCGTCCAGGGTCCGAAGATCCGGCTGGGCCACATGGCCAGGGCCAACCACATGCAGGACGGGCGCATCATCGACGAGCCTGATGTCATTCAGGGCGCGGTGGTGATGCGCAAGGGCGCGGAAGAGCAACCCACGCTCGATGCAATTCACAAGAAGGTGGACGAGCTCAACAACGGCATCCTGCCTCCCGGCGTGAAGGTCATTCCCATGCTGGATCGCAGCGACCTCCTTCATTTCACCCTGCACACGGTGATGCACAACCTGGCCGAAGGCATGATTCTGGTCAGTGTCGTCCTTTTTCTGTTTCTTCTGAATGTCCGTGCCGCTTTCATCGTCGCGCTGACGATTCCGTTCTCCCTGCTCTTTGCCTCGATCTTTCTCGATTTGTCCCACATTCCAGCGAACCTCCTGTCACTCGGCGCGCTCGATTTTGGGATGGTGGTGGACGGTGCGGTAGTCATGATCGAAAACATCGTTCGACACATGAGCCGCCTGAACAACGGTTCCGGATCGATACCCAAGAAAACACCAGCGGAGGCGATTCGCGAGGCTGCGCATGAGGTACAGCGGCCGGTCTTTTACGCGATCGCCATCATCATCACCGCCTATATGCCGATCTTCACGCTTCAACGCGTGGAGGGCCGGCTGTTCAGGCCGATGGCTTGGACCGTGGCTCTCGCTTTGCTTGGCGCCATGACATTCTCCGTTCTTATCGCTCCCGTGCTTGCGGCAACATTTTTCCGCAAGGGCGTGCACGAACGGCGCAATCCGGTGATGGATTATCTGACGAAGCTTTACCGCCAGCGGTTGCGCTGGGCAGTTCACCATCGTTGGGTTGTCGCTGGTGTCGGCATCGCCGCCCTGGTGGGAACGATTTACTTGGGCTTCGGAGGTGTCATTGGCGCCGAGTTCCTCCCTCACTTGGATGAGGGTGCCATCTGGGCGCGCGGCACCCTGGCGAACAGTACGAGTCTTTCGGAAGGCGAGAAATTCACCACCAACGAGCGCTACGTTTTTGCGTCCTTTCCCGAGGTGAAAACTGTCGTATCGCAGGTGGGCCGCCCCGACGACGGGACCGACACAGGGGGATTCGGCAACACCGAGTATTTCGTTGACCTGAAGCCGAAGGAGCAGTGGAGACCGATTTTCGATCGAAATAAGGAAGAACTGGTCGCCGCCATGAACCGCGCCGCTGAAAAGTATCCGGGCGCGACCTGGAATTTCTCTCAGCCCATCGAAGACAACGTCGGCGAAACCATGACCGGCACCAAGGGGTCGCTTGCGCTCAAGATTTTCGGCGATGACCTGAAGCTTCTCGAGCAGAAAGGTGAAGAAGTCACTGCCGTCATGTCCGGCATCCCGGGCATGCATGACGTCAAGCTCTTGCGCGACTTCGGGCAGCCCAATCTCGACCTGACGATTGACCGCCGCCAGGCGGCTCGGTTCGGAACCAATATGGCTGACATACAAGACGCCATACAAACCGCGGTCGGCGGCAATGCGGTAAGTCAGGTATTGATCGGCGAGCAGCGCTATGACGTAGTGGTGCGGTACGAGGCGCCCTACCGGAATACCCAGCAGGCAATCGAGCGAGTTCGTCTGCTCTCACCCTCGGGTGAGCGCGTGTCCCTGGCGCAACTGACTTCCGTAGAAGTCAAAGACGGTGCGTACGACATCTACCGCGAAGGCAACAGCCGCTACGTGGCCGTGACCTTCAATGTGAGAGGCCGGGATCTGGGGACGACAGTCGAAGAGGCGATCAAACGGATCAGTGAAAAGGTGAAGTTGCCGCCGGGCTATCACATCGGCTGGTCAGGCGAGTACGAAAGCGAAAAGCGGGCCGAAGCCCGGCTGGCCCTCATAGTGCCGCTGACGATTCTCGTCATCTTTATTATTCTCTACAGCATGTTTCGCTCGTTTAAATGGTCGTTGCTTATTC
>Ga0075030_100001136_pt1 | contig 23823 bp, 22 predicted proteins | sample LitLauG_LLR_2012_FD_71393 | JGI IMG/M metagenome (GOLD analysis project Ga0075030, IMG submission 71393) | Freshwater sediment microbial communities from Pennsylvania, USA - Little Laurel Run_MetaG_LLR_2012 | ecosystem: Environmental > Aquatic > Freshwater > Creek > Sediment | place: USA...
AGGACATTCTCGGACCGATCTGATGCGGGTGGTATTTTCCCCGGAAGCACGCCAAGAATTCGAGGAAGCAGAAGAGTATTACGAGCGCAAGGTGCCAGGACTGGGTGAGCGCTTTCGCGCCGAGGTCCGAGCTGCCGTTCCACGAATTCGCGCCTGGCCTCTGTCATGTCCGTGTGAGCGCGGTGACATTCGGCGTCTGACCCTGAGCCGCTTCCCGTACAAGATTTTGTACGCCGTTGAGGCGGACCATATCTACGTCATTGCCGTTGCCCACCACCATCGCCAGCCGAACTACTGGTTCGGTCGCGCAAATCCAAGCTAAATGTTTGCTGCAACAACTCACCGGTCGCTTGGCCTGGCCATCGCGGTATCCCTGCCGGCCGTCGGCTGCAGTACCGCGGAATCCTTCAAGGTTTACGCGCCGGAATGGTTTGGCATGCAGAGTGAAGCCGACAAACTTTACATCGAGGCCAGCGCGACCCCCGAGCAGCGAAGGAAACTAGATCCCATCCTGCGCATTGCGCAACAGAAAGTCGTTACGTATTTCGGCGGCGATGCCCACGCCGCTTCGGCCGTGGTATGCGCGTGCGTTACGGAGGAGTGCTAGACAGCGTTCGGGGGCAGTGGATCCCGGGCGAAATCATTTGGAGACTCCCGCATTTTGCTCAGTCCGAGAGGGTTGACTGCTCCCATACTCGCTCACGAATTGTCCCATGTTGAACTGCATGGACGGATAGGGATATTCCGGATGAGGCGGGTGCCAAGCTGGTTCGACGAAGGCCTCGCCGTGGTCGCCAGTGAAGAGCCGACACACTCGGAATAACAATGGCAGACAATTGTCGCGCGAGGCGTCCCGCATCCAACCTTGGCCGAGCTTTTGACCGGGGACGAATGGATCGACGCGGTCCGCAAATACGGCGGGGAGGGAGACTCGAAGAATCCGGCGACGGGATTGTTCGTCGTGTACTCCACCGCTGGTCACGAAGTGCGCCGCTGGTTTGGCAACGCTGGGCAGATCGGCCTATCCGACCTGATCGCGGCCGTCGAGGACCGACGCGACTTTCAGTCTGCATACGAGGCAGCGGAACGGCTACGTGCTCCATGAGAGAGGCAGTGGGGTCCTAGCGTTTCGAGGCTCGACAATTGCCGCCTGAAGCGAATTGGGCATCGTCCGGTTTCTAAAGCTATTGTAGTCGCTTTCCGGCTATGGTGGACGCCGGTATGGGTCGCAAACGTTGGAAGTCGTCCGGTCCGGGTTGCGGGTTAACGAGGGCGGTCTAGGTTCAACTGCGGAAGTGCGGTCTACAGGTGGTGCGGCACATCCATGGATTGGTGCAGAACCCGGACGATCTCGATATGCATCTCGCCGTATTGATAGAAGATCAGATGTCGATTGACCAGCAGCCTTCTATAACCCGCACGGATGTGCTCGCACGATTCACCTAGGTCCTGGAAGTCGAGCAGGCTTTGGATGCCGGCATCCAGTTGTCGGAGGTAGAGGTCGGCTTGAGGCTCGCCCCATCGTTTGAGGGTATACGTCCAGATCGCCTTCAGGTCTAGCCGGGCGCGTGGCGTGATCCGAATGCGAATTCTAGATTCAGGCATCGGCAAGTTTCAGGCCCGCTTCCTTGCGAGCTTCCGCGAGTACGTCGCGGATCGAATAGGGAAGCGCTGCGCCGCTCACTTCACCGTCGATCAACGCCTGGCGCAGTATCGCGATCTTCTTCTCGTGTTCCTCGAGCAGCCGCATGCCGGCGCGAATAACCTCGCTCTTTGATTCGAAGCGCCCGGCCTTGATTTGCTTGGCGATGAATCGCTCGAAATGCTCTCCCAATGTCACGCTGGTATTTCTTGCCATGGCCACCCCCAAATGGATGTATTAAATAATAATACTAACGCACCTTGTAGGCAAACCAGACCGAGAACGATGGGCGTCGACGACAGGATGCCCGCTTCGATGGAGCCGGCAAGGCCGCAATGGGTCGTGAAGGAAAGGAACCTGTCCGTTTGCAGCGATCCCTTCGACAGCGGCTGGCCAACTCATTGCGCACATGCGTGTCGTACGCAGGCGGCGCAACACGTGGGCGCCAGGTTACATTCGTCGCGGGTCCAGATCGACCTTGGTCCGGATAGCCGGATTCCACCACCCCGATGTTCTCCGACGGACCACCTTTCTCCGGACCAACTTCGTTTTTGCGATCCGGCGCGCCCGTATACGACCGCCCAACCGATGTAACAAAAGGAAAAACCCGGCGTGGCGCGACCGCCATCGTCAACCGGCTCGCGCACTGCCGCGTTCGCCACCTGCCGCCCAAGCGGCGCACGGATGCTGAAAACCGAATCAACAGGAGATCACATGAAGAAGCTACTGCAAGTTGCGATGCTGGGCATGGTCCTGGCGAGCGGCGTCGCCCTCGCCGAGAAGGTGCGCGACTGGAAGGACCTCGAGAGGGTGCACAAGCACGTCGAGGAATCGATCCACGAAATGGAGCGCGCCCGCGCTGCGAATCATTACGACATGGCGGGCCACGGTGCCAAGGCCGAAGAACTGCTGAAGCAGGCCGAGCACGAACTGCACGAAGCCATCGAGGCGTCCAAGGCGGCGAAGTAGTCCGGCGCATGGCGCCGCGGCGGGCCCGATCCGCCGTGAACGACCCGGGAAAGGGGCGCATTCCGAGGGATTGCGCCCCTTCAGCCTGCGGGGACTTGGATTATCCTCGCCCGACGGCGAGGAGACTGCGCGTGCCCCTATCCCCCCAATCCATCCACATGCGGCGCGGCCGTTCGTTGCCCGGTCCGGCCGCTGAGGCCGGGCCGGCGGCGCTGGCCGCGCTGCCCGACGACGACCTTCTCGAACAGGTCGCGCGCCGGACCTTCCGCTACTTCTGGGAGGGCGCGCATCCGCAAAGCGGACTTGCCTTCGACCGTTGCGGCGCACGCGACGCCTCGCCGGACGATCCGATCAGCATCGGCGGCACAGGCTTCGGCATCCTGGCCATCCTGGTCGCGGCCGAGCGCGGCTGGATCGCGCGCGCAGCGGCGCTCGAGCGCCTCGACCGCATGGTCGAATTGCTGCTGCGCGCGCCGGTCTATCACGGCGCGTTTCCGCACTTCCTGCACGGCGGCAGCGGCGCCACGATCCCGTTCTGGCGCAAGGACGACGGTGGCGACCTGGTCGAAACGTCCTACCTTTGCATGGGGCTGCTGTGCGCCCGCCAGTACTTCCAGGCCGACACGCCGGCCGAGCGGCAGCTGCGCGAGCGCATCGGCGTCATCTGGGAAGGCGTCGAGTGGGACTGGTACACGCAAGGCGGCCGCAAGCTGCTGTACTGGCACTGGAGCCCGAACAACGGCTGGGCGATGGACCACGAGATCCGCGGCTGGAACGAGTGCCTGATCACCTACGTGCTGGCCGCGGCGGCGCCGCGCTACGCCGTCGAGCCGCTCGTCTACCACCGCGGCTTTTGCGCCGGGCGCGATTACCTCAACGGCAAGTCCTATTACGGCATCGAGCTGCCGCTGGGCATGCCGTACGGCGGCCCGCTGTTCTTCACGCACTATTCGTTCTGCGGGCTCGACCCGCGCGGTCTGCAGGACCGCTATGCCGACTACGGCGAGCTGAACCGTCGCCATGTGCAGATCAACCGGGCGCACTGCCTGGCCAATCCGCACGGACATCCGGGCTACGGGCCGCATTGCTGGGGCCTCACCGCCAGCGATGATCCGGACGGCTATGCGGCGCACGCGCCCGACAACGACAACGGGACGATCTCGCCGACCGCCGCACTGGCCAGCCTGCCCTACGCTCAGGCCGAGGTGATGCCGGTGCTGCGCCATTTCCTCACCGGGCTGGGCGACCGGCTCTGGGGTCGCTACGGCTTCGTCGACGCCTTCTGCGAACGGCGCGACTGGTATGCCGAGACCTACCTGGCGATCGACCAGGGGCCGATCGTGGTGATGATGGAGAACCAGCGCAGCGGCCTGCTCTGGCGGCTCTTCATGAGCGTCCCCGAAGTCCAGGTCGGCCTGCGCCGGCTGGGCTTTCGCAGCCCCTGGCTCGATTCCGCCGCCTGATGGAAGCGCTGGCGACCTGGATCGGGCGCCAGCGCGGCCACGCGGCGCGCGCCATGCTGCGCAGCGTCTCGGCGATCGACATCGTCAAGGCGCGCCCGGGCTTCGGCCAGACCGTGCGGCCGCTCAAGGGCTCGATCGTTGCATCCCCGGTGCCGGCGTCGTACGACCCGGAGCCGGACTATTTCTTCCACTGGTTCCGCGACTCGGCCGTGGTGATCGACGCGCTGCGCTTGCTGTACGAGGACCGTCTGGCCGGTGCGGAGGCGCTCGCGCATCTGTCGGATTTCATCGATTTCAGCCTGGCCGCGCAGCAGCTCGATGGTCGCCGGCTGGTCGCCGCGCCGGCCTGGCGCGCCGCCGTCGCGGCCGAATTCCGCCGCTTCGTACGCGACGATGACGAAATCGCACAGGTCCATGGCCAGGCCGTCGCCGCCGAATCGCGGCTCAATCCCGATGGCAGCCTGGACATCTCGAAATGGTCGCGGCCGCAGCATGATGGTCCGGCGCTGCGCGCCCTGGTCCTGCTGCGCTGGGCCCGCACCACCGAGCTCGAAGCGGGCCTGCTCGAGCGTCTGGATCGCCTGGTGCGGGCCGATCTTGAATTCGTGCGCGCACGCTGGCGCCTGCCTTGCTTCGATATCTGGGAAGAGGAACTGGGCCTGCACTACTACACGCTGCGGCTCGGTGCGGCGGCCCTCGAGGCGGGCGCCAGCTGGCTGGGCGCCAGCGGCGATGCGGCGGCGGCACAGGCCTGCACCGCCGAGGCGCGGGCGATCGATGAGCTCCTCGGCGCCTACTGGCTCGACGACGCCGGCCACTACCGCTCGCGCATCCTCGAAGGCGGCGCACGGTCGGCCAAGGAACTCGATATCGCCTTGATTCTCGCCGCGATCCACGCGCCGGGCAGCGCGGCCCACGGGCCGCAGGACCCTCGCATGTGGGCGACACTGGCGCGCCTGGAGGAGCTCTTCGGCGGTTCCTACCCGATCAACCGCCTGCGGCCCGCCGGACGCGACGGCGCGGGCGGCACCGTGCGCCGCGGCCCCGCCATGGGCCGCTATGCGGGCGACACGTACTACACCGGCGGCGCCTATTTCTTCGCCACGCTGGGCGCCGCCGAATTCTGCTTCCGGGCGGCGCTGGGCGCGGCGCCGGCCGGCGCGCCGGGGCGAGGCGGAGCGAATGGCGGCGCGCACGGCGGCGCGCGAGACGGGATCGACCTTGGCTGGATCGACCGCGGCGACGCCTATCTCGATACCGTGCGCGCGTTCACGCCGCCGTCCGGCGACATGGCCGAGCAGTTCAGCGCCCGCGACGGCACGCCGGCTTCGGCGCGCCACCTGGCCTGGAGCTATGCCGCCTTCCTGAGCTGCGAGCACGCGCGCCGCGCGGCGCTGGCCGAGGCCTGAGCGCGGGTCGGCGATTCGTGGCCAGCCTCGACATGCCGGCACCGGCACCCCTGCCGCCGCAGGGCGCGCCGCCCCCGGCGCATGGTCTGGACGCAAGTGGCGCAGCGGCGCCGTCGCCGGGCGCCAGGCCGCCCGAGGAGATCGACCCGGCCGGGCCCGATCCGGACGGCGCATCGCGCGCGCGCCTGCTGCCGCAGATGGCCTCGATGCTGCGCGCGCTGGTCGGATCGCCGGCCGGCAAGCCGGCGCTCGCCCTGGTGGCCTGCGTCTTCGTCGTCATCGCCGGCACGGCCTACTGGCAGATCCGCCTCAACGGCTGGAACAAGCCGTTCTTCGACGCCCTGTCGCGCCGCGACACGGCGGGCTTCCTGGTGCAGCTGGGCATGTTCGGCGTCATCGCCGGCACCTTGCTCGTGCTCAATGTGGCGCAGCGCTGGCTGGTCGAGACGCTGAAGATCCGGCTGCGCGAGGGCCTGGTACGCGACCTGCTGCAAGGCTGGATGGCGCCGCGGCGGGCGTTCTGGCTGGCCAACTCGGGCGCCATCGGCGTCAATCCGGACCAGCGCATGCACGAGGATGCGCGCAAGCTGTGCGAGCTGACCGCCGACCTCGGTGCCGGGCTGCTGCAGGCCTCGATCCTGCTGGTGGCGTTCGCCGGCGTACTCTGGTCGCTGTCCAGCGACTTCAGCATCCGCATCGGCGAGCAGGACGTCGCCATCCCGGGCTTCATGCTGTGGGCGGCGGTGGCCTACGCCGCTGTGGGCTCGCTGCTCAGCTACCGGGTCGGCCGCAGCCTGATCGAGCGCAACGCCGAGCGCTATGCCCGCGAGGCCGAGCTGCGTTTCTCGCTGGTGCGCATCAACGAGCACCTGGACGGGATCTCGCTGGCCGCCGGCGAGGCCGACGAGCGGCGGCGCGTCGAGATCGACCTGGGCGATGTGCTGGCCGCCACCGGCCGGCTGGTCGCCGGACTGACCAACCTCACCTGGGTGACCGCGGGCTTCGGCTGGGTGACCAACGTGGCGCCGATCCTGGTCGCGGCACCGCTCTACTTCACCGGCAAGATCTCCTTCGGCGGCCTGATGATGGCGGCGTCGGCCTTCACCCAGGCGCAGTCCTCGCTGCGCTGGTTCGTCGACAACTTCAGCGTGATCGCCGACTGGCGCGCGACGCTGCTGCGCGTCGCCGATTTCCGCCAGGCCCTGGGCAGCGCCGGCGTGCGGCCGCAATTCGAATCGCGCATCGAATACGCCGAGGGCGAGCCGGGCGTCTGGCGCATCGAAGGGCTGCAGATCGCCACGCGCGCCGGCATCGACGTGCTCGCCGAATCCGCGCAGGAATCGGCGGTACGCATCGCCGCCGGCGAGCGCATCCTCATCGTCGGCGCCCCGGGAACGGCCAAATGGCAGCTCTTCCGGGCCCTGGCCGGGCTGTGGCCGTGGGGCCGCGGCCGCGTCGTCCAGGCGCGCGGCGAAGAGCTGCTGTGCCTGCCGCGCGGCACGCCCTACCTGCCGCGCGGCACGCTGCGCGAGATCCTGGCCTATCCGCGGCCGATCGGGCGCTTTGCCGATGCCGAGTATGCGCACGCGCTGGCCCGCCTGGGCCTGGAGCGGCTGACGCCGATGCTGGACCTGGCGCGCCGCTGGGATCGCGAACTGGGCCAGGACGAGCAGCTCAGCCTGGCGTTCGCGCGCATCCTGCTGCAGGCGCCACCCTGGGTGCTGATCGACGACCTCTTCGGCGGCCTGGACGACGAGACCCTGGCGCGGGTGTTCGACGTCTTCACCCACGAGCTGGCACGCACCGGGCTGATCCAGATCGGTCGCAGCGCCCAGGCGCACGAAACTTTCCATACGCGCGTGCTGCACCTGGTCAAGCTCGACCCGGCAGCGCCCGGCTCAACGGGCGTACCCTGATGCGACGCACGCCCAACCTGGAACAGGCAGGCCGATGAGCCGGATCGACGATCTGATGGGCCGCATGACCCTGGCCGAGAAGCTCGGCCAGCTGACCATGACCGCGGCCGGCTACACGGTCACCGGGCCGGTGATCGCCGGCGACTCGACCGACTCGATCCGCGACGGCACCCTGGGCAATCTGCTCAACCTCGTCGGGCCCGGGCCGGTCGGCGAGATGCAGCGCATCGCCGTGGAACAGTCGCGGCTGGGCATCCCGCTGCTCATCGGGCTGGACATCATCCACGGCCACCGCACGCTGTTCCCGATCCCGCTGGCCGAGGCCGGCCTGTTCGATCCGCAGACCTGGGAGCGCACCGCGCGCGAGGCGGCGCGCGAGGCCGCGGCCGACGGGCTGGCCATGACCTTCGCGCCCATGCTGGACTTGTCGCGCGACCCGCGCTGGGGCCGCACCGCCGAAGGCCCGGGCGAGGACCCCTGGCTGTGCGTGCAGATGGCCGGCGCCAAGGTGCGCGGTTTCCAGGGGGCCGACCTGTCGCGCGCCGACGCGTTGGCCGGCGTCGCCAAGCATTTCTGCGCCTACGGCGAGGTGACCGCCGGGCGCGAATACGCCGCAGTCGACATCTCCGAGCGGCGCCTGCGCGAATGTCACCTGCCGGGCTTCGCCGCCGCCGTGCAAGCCGGCGTCGCGGCGGTCATGCCGGCCTTCACCGATCTTGCCGGGATCCCGATGACCGCGCATCGCGCCCTGCTGCGCGACACCCTGCGCGACGAACTGGGCTTCGGCGGCGTGATCGTGAGCGACTACAACGCCATCGCCGAGCTGCTCCGCCACGGCGTGGCCGCCGACCTGCCCGATGCGGCCGCCCTGGCGCTGGCCGCCGGGGTCGACATCGACATGATGTCCGAGGCCTACCGGCGCGGGCTGCCGGTGGCGCTCGAGCGCGGCACGGCGACCATGGCGCGGATCGACGAAGCGGTGCGCCGGGTGCTGCGCCTGAAGGAGGCCCTGGGCCTGTTCGACGATCCCTACCGGCGCGGATCGCAGGCCGAATCGAGCGGCGTGCTCGCCGAGCGCCGGGCCCTCGCCCGTTCGGTCGCGGCGCGCGCGGTCGTGCTGCTGCGCAACGAACGCGAGACCTTGCCGCTGGCGCCGGGCATACGGCGCCTGGCGCTGATCGGGCCGCTGGCCGATGCGCCCGGCGAAATGCGCGGACCCTGGTGGGCAGCGGGCGTCGCCGAAGGCCATGTCAGCGTGCTTGCCGGGCTGCGCGACGGCCTGCCCGGCGTGACGATCCTGCATGCCGAGGGCACCCCGATCGACGGGCCGCAGCTCGACGGCATCGCGCCGGCCGCGGCGCTGTGCGCGCAGGCCGATGCGGTGATCCTCTGCCTGGGCGAAGCCGCGGTGATGAGCGGCGAGGCGGCCAGCCGCACCGACCCCGACCTGCCCGGACAGCAGCGCGCCCTGGCGCTGGCCGTGATCGCGGCGGCGCGGGCGCAGCGCCTGCCGGTGATCGCCATCGTGTTCAGCGGGCGGCCCTTGCTGGTTTCATGGCTCGCCGAGCGGGTCGATGCGCTGCTGGCCGCCTGGTTCCTGGGCGCCGAAGCCGGCAACGCCCTGGCCGACCTGCTCAGCGGCCGGATCTCGCCCAGCGGCCGCACCCCGATCAGCTGGCCGCGCTCGATGGGCCAAGTACCGCTGCACTACGCCCAGCGGCCGACCGGCCGGCCGGCCGACAGCGGCGACAAGTTCACCAGCAAGTACCTGGACTCGCCCAATGATCCGCTTTACCCCTTCGGCTTCGGGCTGGGTTATGGCCGCTTCCGCTATAGCGGGCTGCGCGTCACGCCGGATACCGCCGGCGCCGGCACGCCGCTGCACGTCTCGGTCGAGGTGCACAACGAGGGCTCGCGCGGCGCCGAGGAGACGGTATTCCTGTTCCTGCACGACCCGGTGGCCAGCGTGTCGCGGCCGCTGCTGGAGTTGAAGGGCACGGGCAAGATCCACCTGGAGCCGGGCGCCACGGGCACGGTGCACATGACGCTGCCCGCCGCCGAGCTGTGCTTTCTCGGGCCCGACCTGCAGCCGGTCTTCGAGCCCGGCGAAATCGAGATCCTGGTCGGACCCTGCGCCGATCGGGGCCACCTGCTGGCCAGGCGCGTCCGCCTCGAAGGTCCGGGCGCGCCGCACGCCCCGTCCTGAGCGAGCGCCGGCCGGGGCGCGCGGTCGGCGCACGGCGGCCGGCCGATTGGACAAGCGCCACAGGCACCGGCAGACTGTGCCGTCGCGGCCGCTTCGAGCGCGCCGCAGCACGGAGGAATGGCATGGGCGAACATCCGGTGGACGTCTGGCACCGCCTCGTGCGCACGCGCGATCCGTCCGGCCTGCAGACCCTGCTCGCCGAGGATGCGGTCTTCCTCTCGCCTGTCGTGCATACGCCGCAGCGCGGCCGGGCGCTGGCCGCGGGCTACCTGGCGGCGGCGTTCCAGGTGTTCTTCGATCCGACCTTCCGCTACGTGCGCGAGATCATCGGGCCGTCCGATGCCGTGCTCGAGTTCGAAACCACGCTCGACGGCATCCTCGTCAATGGCGTCGACCTCATCAAATGGAACGCGGCCGGGCAGATCGTCGAATTCAAGGTGATGATCCGGCCGCTCAAGGCGATCCAGGCCATCCAGCAGCGCATGGCGGCCATGCTCCAGGCCAACCAGTAGGGCGCCGCGCCGCGCGCCACATCGAAGGACCTGCCATGCCCGTCAAGCCGATCGCCTTCGAAGACTATGTGCGGCACGACGCCACCGCCCTGGCCGCGGGCCTGCGGCGCGGCGAATTCTCCGCGGCCGAACTCGTCGAGACCGCCATTGCGCGCGCCGAAGCGGTCAATCCGCGGCTCAACGCGATCGCCGTGCCGCTGTTCGAGGCGGCGCGCGCCGCCGCCGCGTCGGCCGCTCGCGACGGCGCCTTCGCCGGCGTGCCCTTCCTGATGAAGGACCTGAACCAGGGCCTGGCCGGCGTGCGGCTGACCCATGGCAGCCGGGCCTTCCGCGACCACATCTGCCCGGTCGATTCCGAGACCGCGCGCCGGTTCAAGGCCGCGGGGTTGCTGATCCTCGGCAGCACGACCACGCCCGAGTTCGGCCTGACGGTGACCACCGAAAGCCGGCTCTTTGGCAAGACGCGAAATCCGTGGAACCTCGAGCGGGTGGCCGGAGGCTCGTCAGGCGGGTCGGCCGCGCTGACCGCCGCCGGCGTGGTGCCCTGCGCCCACGCGACCGACGGCGGCGGATCGATCCGCGTGCCGGCCTCGTGCTGCGGCCTGTTCGGCCTGAAGGTAACGCGCGGCCGCAATCCGGTGGCGCTGGGCCGCACCGAGGGCTGGAGCGGCCTGGGCGTGAGTCACGCGGTGACCCGGTCGGTGCGCGACAGCGCCGCCTTGCTCGACGCGACGCACGGTCCCGAGGCCGGTTCGCGCTACGTGGCGCCGCCGCCCGATGGCACGTTTCTCGGCGCACTGGCGCGGCCGCCGCGCCGCCTGCGGATCGCTTTGCAACGGCTTGCGCCATCGGGCGTGCCGCTCCATCCGGATTGCCTGGCCGCGGTCGAGGACGCGGCGCGCCTGTGCGCCAGCCTGGGCCACGAGGTCGAAGAGGCGCAGCCGGCGCTGGACGCGGCCGCCCTGCACAAGGCGCTGCTCACGGTCATCTCGGTGCACACGGCGCTGACGCTGGCGACGCGCGAAACGGAGCTCGGCCGGCCGCTCGACGCCGACGAGATCGAACCCATCACCGCCCTGCTGCGCGCCAGCGGCCGCAAGACGTCGGCCGAGGATCTGGTGCGCGCCGACTTCGCCTGCATGGCGGCGGCGCAAACGATCGGCGAATTCCTGATGAAATTTGACATGATCCTGTCGCCGACCCTGGCCGAGCCGCCGGTGGCGCTCGGCACCCTGTCGCTCGACGTGTTGCCGCAGCAGAACGCTGCGGCGATCGGCCGCTTTTCACCCTATACGGCGATCCAGAACCAGACCGGACAGCCCGCGATGAGCGTACCGCTGCACTGGAATGCGGCGGGCCTGCCGATCGGCGTGATGTTCGCCGGGCGACTGGGCGCCGAGCAGGACCTGCTGGCGCTTGCGGCGCAACTCGAGCAGGCGCGGCCGTGGTTCGACCGGCGCCCACCGATCTGACGATCTCGCGCTCTCGCGCCCTAGCGCCCTAGCGCCCTAGCGCCCTCGCGCACCGTGCGTCGCGCGCCGCGCGCCGCGCGGCAAGTACCCGCTGGACGCCGCGGCGGCTCAGCGGCACCACACCCAGCCGACCAGCGCCTGGGGCATGGGCGAGATCACCGAGGGCGGAAAATACAGCTGCAGCGGCGCATTCAGCGGCGCAACTTGCACCCGCTGCCCGGTCGCCGTAGCGGCCGCTAGCGGCGCGCTCTTGCGGTCTGCCTTGCGTTCTTGATCCATGGTTTGCCTCGTCCAGGTTCGGCGTGGTCCGCGGAAGCCATGTGCCGCGGGGCCCGGTTGCCATGGTTCGTACTTTGCCGCGCGACGAGTCGGCGCGATAGTTTCTTTGGTCATGCGCCGGGCGTCGGTTCGAGCGCAGGGCCCGGCTTGACGCACCCACGCCGCCGCCCCAGACTCGCGCCAACTTCGCGCCAACTTCGCGCGAACTTCGCGCCATCTTCGGGGGTCCGCCATGAGCCTGCGCCGCATTGCCCTTCCGCTCGCCTGCTGGTTCGCCGTTGTCGTGCCGGCGCAGGCGCACGACATGGAAGCGCACGGCGGGGCGCTGGGCAAGGTCTCGTTCGCGACCAGTTGCGATCCGAAGGTGCAGCCGGCTTTCGAGCGCGCCGTGGCGATGCTGCATTCGTTCTGGTATTCGGCCGGGGAAAAAGCTTTCCGGGAGGTGCTCAAGGACGATCCCCAGTGCGCCATCGCGACGTGGGGCATCGCCTCGCTTCTCATGGCCAATCCGCTTGCCGGGCAGGGCGCGTCGGCCACCGCGGCCGCGCAAGCCCAGGCGGCGATCGACGAGGGGCGGCGCATCGGCGCGCGGACGGCGCGCGAGCGCGACTACATCGAGTCGGTCGCGGCCTACTACAAGGACTACGCCCAGCACCCGGAGCGGGAGCGGCAGCTGGCACGCGCGCAAGCCTACCGGGCGCTGGCCGAGCGCTACCGCGACGACGACGAGGCGCAGATCTTCTTCGCGCTGTATCTGGCCGCGACCCAGACGCCGGCCGACCAGACCTACGCCACCTACCTCGAGGCGGCGGCCGTGCTCGAAGACCAGTTCAAGAAGCACCCCGACCATCCCGGCGTTGCCCACTACCTGATCCACTGCTACGACGCGCCACCGATCGCCGAGCGCGGGCTCGCCGCAGCACGGCGCTACGCCAGCATCGCACCGGCGGCGCCCCACGCGCTGCACATGCCTTCGCATATCTTCACCCGGGTGGGCGCCTGGGAGGAGTCGGTCGCCACGAACGCGCGCTCGGTGGTCGCGGCCGAAGCGGGGAACGAACCGGACGAGGCCTATCACGCCGCCGACTACATGGTGTATGCCGACCTGCAGCTCGTGCGCGATGGCGCCGCGCGGCGGGCGATCGACGAGATCATGAAGGTCGGCGGGCTAGGCCCGCGCTGGACCGCGCCCTACGCCATCGCGGCGATGCCGGCGCGCTTCGCCTTCGAGCGCGGCGCCTGGCAGGAGGCCGCGGCCTTGCGACCCGCGGGCGGCCCCTTTCCCTTCGTCGAGGCGATCACCCATTTCGCGCGCAGCGTCGGCGCGGCGCGCAGCGGCAACCTGCCGGCGGCGCGCGACGACGCGGCGCAGCTGGAGACGCTGCACCAGGCGCTGCTGGCTGCCCGGAACACGTATTGGGCCACCGAAGTGGAAGTGCAGCGGCTGGCGGCGAACGCCTGGATCGCGCTGGGCGAGGGCAAGACCGGGGATGCGCTCGGCCTCATGCGCGCGGCGGCGGATCTCGAGGACGGCAACGAGAAGCATATCGTCACGCCGGGGCGCATTGTTCCGGCGCGCGAGCTGCTGGGCGACATGCTGCTCGACGCCGGGCAGGCCGATGCCGCCCTCAAGGAATACGCATCGTCGCAGCGACGCGAGCCCGGCCGCTTTCGCAACTACCTGGGTGCCGCGCGCGCGGCGGAGCGCGCCGGAGATCGCGCCAGGGCCGCAGAGTACTACCGGAAGATGATCGCGCTGGCCAAGGATGCCGACACCGAGCGGCCGGAACTCGCGGCCGCGCGCCGCTTCGTCGCTGCCCTCTAGTCCGGGCGTCGCTCCGTCATTCGTATCGCACGCCGTCGGCGGCAGGTGCGCCGCCGGATATTCGTGTTTGGTGACGCACCTGCACGCGACGCGCTGCCGCTCCGGGTACGGTCACCAGGATGTGCGACGTCCGATCGACCTCCCATCATTGCGCCTGAATCCAAGCTGAATTGTTGCGCTGCATTCAGCGCCTGTTCAAGTTCGGCGTTCAAAGTCCGCTCCGTGCTTCAACGGTTTTCACACGGAGGATTCCATGAAACAAGATTCGCGATCGACCCGTTACACCGCGCAACGGGCGAGTGCGTTCGATATCCGCGCGCTGCTGCCGCTGGGTGCGATGCTCGCCAGTCTCGCCGTCGTGGCCTACGCCTGCCTCGTCACGGACGACAGTCTCATCCAGGCGCGCATCATCCGCGAGGGCATGTCGCTCATCGTCCTGGTATGGGTCGCGGGCCTGCTGGCCAGCCTGGTCCGCCTGGGCGCAGTGCGCAGCGGATCGCGCACCTTCGACGTCGAACTCGCGCCCTGATGCCGCGTGGCGGCCGCGACGTTGCCGGTACGTGGCCGGCGCGCCCGAAGCGCGCCGGCCACCTGATCCGGACCGCCCGGCCGCCGGCAGCGCGACGCGACATCGCGTGCCGGCAAGGCTTACATGCACCTCGCGACGCGTGGGTTCCTCAATGCGCCGTGGCGGCCGATGGGCGCGTCCAGGTGGTGCGGGCAAATGGCGAGAACTTGCCCTGCATCTCGGCGTCCATGGTCATGGTCCACTGGTCCTTCTGCGGCAAGTAGGTGAAGGTGGTGTGGAAACGGCTGCCGTCGGGTGAGACAAAGACGAAGGGCAGGCTGTCGCCGTCGCGCACCGCATGGCCGATGGTCTGCGTCGAGGCGCCGCCGAAATCGTCGAGCCAGACGCAGACATACTGCTTGCCGGGCCCGTCCCAGCCGATGTGCACGGTCGCCTCGTAGATCGGCCGGCCGTCCTTGCCGAGTTCGCGCGCGATCTCGTGGAACGACAGGTACTGGTGCTTGAGCACCCAGTGCGCGCTGATGTCGTGCGTCGTCTGGTCGCCGGCGATGGCGCCGCTCAGGACCCAGTCGCCGGCCATCTTGTCGAGCAGGGCGTCCTGGAAGGTCGCCTGCTGCGCCGCCACCGGGGCAACCGTGGCGACGAGGAATGCAAGAACCACCGGCCATGCTCGCATCGCGCTGCTCCCTTGATTGCCGCCCTGGGCCCGTCCGGGCACGCGGAAATCTTACGCCCCGCCACGGCGCGAGACACGATGCGGGCGCGCTTGCAACGCGCGGTATTGCAGCGCAGCGGCATGCCGGGTGGTCTGCCCCGGCCGATCGCCGGGCGTCGGTCACCATTGCGTCATGTGCGGGTCTGCGTTACCGTGCACGCTGTCGTGACTTTGCGCTGGACCGGACGATGGGTTCCAACCTGATCTTCGCCCAGGGTTCCTCGTATGCCCCGGACCCGCGAACGGCTCGTGCCGCCCAGGACGCGGAGGCATTGGCGCCGCAGACCGAGCGCTGGATCGCGCTCCTGCCGGCCGATGTGCAACCGCACAATCTGTCGCAGAAATACGCACGCATCGCCAATCGACTCTGCCACTTGTGGCAGAGCCCCGCGGAATGCCTGCAATACCTCGAAGACCTGCTCATGGATCGGCGCGGCAGCCGGCGCGGCTTCGAGCTCGACATCGCCATGGAGCTGGCCGGCATCAAGGATCACTTCGAGACCCAGGTGAGTCACGTGCCGCAGACCACCTGGGACCAGATCATCGAACGCCAGCTCGCCTGAGCCGGCGCGCGCCGGCGCGGCTCAGACCCGGTCGAGGACCGCACCCAGGCTGGCGCTCGACGCGTTGCGCGCGAACTTGGCCAGCACGCCACGCGTGTAGCGCGGCGGCGGTGCCGACCACTGCGCCCGCCGCCGGGCGAGTTCATCGTCCTCGACATGCAGGTGCAGCTGCAAGGTGCGCGCGTCGATCGTGATGCGGTCGCCTTCGTGCACCAGGGCGATGTTGCCGCCGGCCTGGGCCTCGGGCGCGACGTGGCCGACCACCATGCCCCAGGTGCCGCCGGAAAATCGCCCATCGGTGATCAGCCCGACCGATTCGCCCAGCCCCTGGCCGATGAGCGCTCCGGTGGGCGCCAGCATTTCGGGCATGCCCGGGCCGCCGGTCGGCCCCAGGTAGCGCAGGACCATCACGTCGCCGGCCCGGATCCGGCCGGCCATGATGGCGGCCAGCGCCGACTGCTCGTCCTCGAATACGCGGGCCGGTCCGGTGATCGACGGTTTCTTCAGGCCGGTGATCTTGGCCACGCAGCCCTCGGGAGCCAGGTTGCCGCGCAGGATGGCAAGGTGGCCCTGCGGATACAGCGGATCGGCGATCGGCCGGATCACCTCTTGCCCGGCGGCCGGCAGTTCGACCGCGGCGAGGTTTTCCGCGACCGTCTTGCCGGTGATGGTCATGCAGTCGCCGTGCAGCAGGCCGGCGCGGAGCAGCGCCTTCATCACCGCGGGGATGCCGCCGGCCCGATGCAGGTCGACCGCCAGAAACTCGCCGCTGGGCTTGAGGTTGCACAGCACCGGCGTGCGCTGGCGGATCCGCTCGAAATCGTCGATCTCCCAGGGCACGCCGGCGGCGTGCGCGATGGCCAGGAAGTGCAGCACCGCGTTGGTCGAACCGCCAGTGGCCATGATCACCGCGACCGCGTTCTCGATGCTGCTCCGCGTGACGATGTCGCGCGGCTTGCGATCGGCCTGCACCGCCTCGACCAGGACGCGCGCCGCGGTCGCCGCGGCGGCGACGATCTCGTCGTGCACATTGGCCATCGTCGAGCTGTACGGCAGGCTCATGCCCAGCGCCTCGAAGGCCGAGGACATGGTGTTGGCGGTGTACATGCCGCCGCAGGAGCCGCTGCCCGGAATGGCGCGACGCTCGATCTGGCAGAAATCCTCTTCGCTCATGCGGCCCGCGCTGAACTGTCCCACCGCCTCGAAGACGCTGACGATGTTCAGGTCCTTGCCCTGGTAGCGTCCCGGCAGGATAGTGCCGCCGTAGACGTAGATCGCCGGCACGTTGGCGCGCAGCATGCCCATCATGCCGCCGGGCATGTTCTTGTCGCAGCCGCCGATCACCAGCACGCCATCCATCCACTGGCCGCCGACGCAGGTCTCGACGCAATCGGCGATGACTTCGCGCGATACGAGGCTGTACTTCATCCCTTCGGTGCCCATGGCCATGCCGTCCGAGATCGTCGGCGTGCCGAAGACCTGTGGATTGGCCCCGGCGTCCTTCAGCGCGACCACCGCGGCGTCGGCAAGGCGTTGCAGCCCCGAGTTGCATGGCGTGATCGTCGAGTGCGCGTTGGCCACGCCGATCATCGGCTTGCCGAAGTCCGACTCGGTGTAGCCCATGGCGTAATACATCGAGCGGTTGGGCGCGCGGGCCACGCCCTCGGTGATGTTTCTGGAACGGCGGTTGGCGGTCACGCGAGCTATCCCTATTAGGCAGCCTAGATCCAGGGTTCCGGGGCGTGCAATTGTGTCACGATCGATCGGCGCCGGCCGGCCGGGCACCCCGCCCGCCCCGGCCGGCGCGCCCATAAGGCCAGGTCCGCCCATGCCGCAGCCGCCGTCGTCCGCCTCGCCTCCGCCCAAGCCGGCGGAAGATCTCGACCCCGCCGCGACCCTCCTGCAGGCCCCGGCCCGGCTGGTCAGCGAGGCCGTGGTCGACACCGGCACGCTGTTGCGGCAAAGCGGTCCGCTGCCGCCGGGCCAGGGGCTGGTCGGCGGCGTCCTGGCCTTCGCGCTGGGACTGCTGTGCCTGCTGGGCGTGCTGGCCTTCCACTTCCCGCAGTACCTCACGACGCCGGAGTTGCGCCGGGCCTATTCCGTCGACCTGCTGCGCCACATCCTGTTCTTCAGCCTGGTAGCGGCCGGCAGCATCGGACTGCTCAATGCCGTCCTGGGGCGGCGGCGCGGCCTGAACCTCGCCGCCTGCGCGCTGGTGGCGACGGCCGTGGCGCTGGGCGGCTCGCACGTGCCGGTGGCCGACTTCCCGGACCACACGCCCTATATCGGACTGGACTGGTTCATCCTCGACCTGCTGGGCTCGACCACGATCTTCCTGCTGATCGAGAAGCTGTTCCCGCTGTACCGCGGCCAGCCGATCTTCCGTCCCGAATGGCAGACCGACCTGATCCACTTCGCCTTCAACCACTTCGTCGTCGGCCTGGTGCTGCTCACGGTGAACTTCCTGGTGCACCGGCTGTTCGGCTGGATGATCCGCGACGGGCTGCAGTCGGCGGTCCAGCACCTGCCCTTCGTGCCGGCGCTGCTGCTGTGCGTCGGGGTGGCCGACCTCGTGCAGTACGGCGCGCACCGCGCGTATCACGAGGTGCCCGCGCTGTGGCGCTTCCATGCGGTCCACCACAGCACCAAGACCATGGATTGGCTGGCGGGCTCGCGGCAGCACATCCTGGAGCTGATCGCGACGCGCGTGCTGGTGCTGGGCGGCCTCTACGTGATGGGTTTCGAGAAGCACGTGATGGACGCCTACATCATCATCGTCGGCTTCCAGGCGGTGTTCAACCACGCCAACGTGCACCTGCCCTGGGGGCCGCTCAAGTACATCATCGTCACGCCGGATTTCCACCACTGGCACCACTCGTCCGACAGCGCGGCGATCGACCGCAACTATGCGGCGCACTACGCCTTTCTCGACCACCTGTTCGGTACTGCGGTGCGCGGGCAGAAGGGCTTCCCGGCGCGCTATGGCGTGGTCGGCGACTACATGCCGGACGGCTTCGTGCGCCAGCAGATGTTCCCGTTTCGCGGGCCGCCGCCGGCCTCGTAAAAAAGATGGGGCGACCCCTGGCCGCCCCTCTTTGCCCCTCCGGGCCCTGCACCGTGGTGCGATCGCCGCCTGGCGCATGGGCAGGCGGCGATCCGGTGCCGGCGCCGGTTATTCGACCCGCTCGCCGTGCAGCGCCAGATCCAGGCCTTCGCGCTCCTGCTCCTCGGTGACCCGCAGGCCGATCACCGCATCGATGATCTTGAGCAGCACGAAGCTGACCACGAAGCTGTAGACCAGGGTGGTGCCCACGCCGATCGCCTGGGTGATCACGCTGCCGGCCTGGCCGCCGTCGATCGCCGTGTTGGCGAACACGCCGGTGAGCAGCGCGCCGACGATGCCCCCGATGCAGTGCACCCCGAAGGCGTCCAGCGAGTCGTCGTAGCCCAGCATCTTCTTGACCGCGGTCGACGAGAAGAAACAGATCACGCCGGCGGCCAGCCCGATGACCACCGATGCGGTGGCGCCCACATAGCCCGAGGCCGGGGTGATGGCAACCAGCCCGGCAACCGCCCCCGAGGCGATGCCCAGCACGCTGGGCTTGCCCTTGGTCAGCCACTCGGTGAACACCCAGCCCAGCGCCGCGGCGGCCGTGGCGATCTGCGTCACCGCGAAGGCAAAGCCGGCACGCCCGTCGGCGGCCACCGCCGAGCCGGCATTGAACCCGAACCAGCCGACCCACAGCAGCGAAGCGCCGATCACCGTCAGGGTCAGGTTGTGCGGCGCCATCGGCTCCTTGCCGTAACCGACACGCTTGCCCAGCACCAGGGCGCAGGCCAGCGCCGCGATGCCAGCGTTGATGTGCACCACGGTGCCACCGGCAAAATCGAGCACGCCGCGCGCTGCCAGCCAGCCGCTCGGCTCCCACACCCAGTGGGCGATCGGCGAGTACACCAGCACCGACCACAGGCCCATGAACCAGAGCATGGCGGAGAACTTCATGCGCTCGGCAAAGGCGCCGCAGATCAGCGCCGGGGTGATGATGGCGAAGGTCAACTGGAACATCGCGTACACCGTCTCGGGGATCGTGGTGCCAAGGTGGCTGACCGAGACCTTGCCGACCACGGCGGCCACCGCCGGCGCATCCTTGGTCGCATCGACCGCGGCGATGTCCTTCACGTACACCAGGCCGTCCATGAACATTCGACTGAAGCCGCCCAGGTAGGGCGTACCCCCGGGCGTGAACGCCAGGCTGTAGCCGACCGCCCACCAGATGATGGTGACCAGGCAGGTGATGGCAAAGCTCTGCATGAGCGTGGCCAGGATGTTCTTCTTGCGCACCATCCCGCCGTAGAACAGCGCCAGCCCCGGTACCGTCATCATCAGCACCAGCGCCGAGGAGGTGAGCATCCACGCCGTATCGCCCGAGTTGATCTGCGCGTTGGTGATCACCGACGGCTCGGTGCTCGAAGCGGCCGGTGGCGCGGGCGGGGTCGCCGCCGCGGGCGCGGGCGCCGGTGCGGCAGCCACCGGAGCCGCCATGGCAGCGGGCGGCGCGGCCGCGGGCGCCGCCGCCGGCTTGTCATCCGCGAAAGCGGCGGACCCGGCCAGCAGCAGGGAACCGACGACAGCGATCAGTGCAAGGCGTTTCATGCAAATTCTCCTCATAGGGCTTGCGTGCCGGTCTCGCCGGTACGGATACGTACGACTTCGCGCAAATCGGAAACGAAGATCTTGCCGTCACCGATCTTTCCGGTACGGGCGGACTGCTCGATCGCTTCGATCACCTGGTCCAGCAAATCGTCGCTGATCGCCGCTTCGATACGCGACTTGGGAAGGAAATCGACGACATATTCGGCACCGCGGTACAACTCGGTATGCCCTTTCTGGCGGCCGAAGCCTTTCACCTCCGATACGGTCAGGCCCTGAACGCCGACCTTGTTCAAGGCCTCGCGGACCTCGTCGAGCTTGAAGGGTTTGATGATCGCGGTGACCAGCTTCATGTTGGTTTTTCCTGGCGCACTTCATGGCGCCGTTGCTGCGCATTGCCGACCCGGTACGGATGCGCGACCGGCCCGCTGCGCGGTTCTTGACCGCCGCCGCATGCGGCCCGTCGCGCGGCTTGGGGCCGCGCCGCGACGGCATTTCCGCGCGCCCAGCCTGGCGACCCCGTTCGCTGACCCCCGTTCGCCAACTCACGTTCGTCGACCTTGCTTCGAGTAGACGCAAATGACGTGCCAACAGCCGGGGCGCTCAAAGGCCAGGATTCGCACCCAAATCATGAATTAATCTTGACACATCGCCCAAAAATGATGCACATTTTCCGTGCATTGCTTGTTTTTGGTGCGTCGGTAGCCGCGCACAAACGTGGTTCCGCTCAAGCACGTTCTTCCGCATGGCAGCCCGGGCAGCGACCCTTCCGTGGACCGCCATCGGCAGCGCTTTTTCGGGAGTGGCTGCTCGAATCAACCGGGTTTCAGTTAATCTTAAAAGCAGTGAATCGCGGGCTGATGGCAGCGCGCACCCATTGCGTACGAGGTTCTCCGTGGAAGCTGAAACCGATACAGGAATGACCCTGGGATTCGATCCGGTCTGCGGCAAGGCGACCGGCACGGGCACGCCGTTCGTGCACACCGAATCCGGAATCCGATTCTCCTTCTGCTCGGCGGCCTGCCGAGTGCAGTTCATGGCCGATCCGATTCCGTACATGAAGATGGGCGGGGCGCGCACGCCGCGCCGCGCGCCGCCGCCGCGCTCGGGCGAGTTGCTGCCCGACCTCGACGCCTGGAACGAATTCGCCACCTCCGCGGGTCTGCCAAAAGCGCCGCTGGGCCAGGCGCCGGCCTTGCCGAAGACCGCTCCGGCGCGCGAGCCGCCGGGCGGCCTGGCCGGCCTGCTGCTGCCCATGCGCGAACGTCATTTCGCCAAGCGCGTCAGCCGCGAAATGCGCAAGCTGCACGAGACCGTCGCCTCGCGCCACCCGAATCTGCACGGGCGCGACCTGTACCGGCGCATCGTGCGCACGCGCATGGCCAGCGACGACACCCGCGCCGACGCCCTGCTGCGCCAGGCCGAGGAAAGCTTCGCCTCGTGGCCGACGCCGCGGCCGCTGGCCTACGAGGATGTGGTGCACATGCTCGTGATCACCGAGTTTCGCGCGGTGCACGGCGATACGCCCTGGGTGCGCGAAGACCTGGGCGCCATCGTCGCGTCGAACATTCCGCGCGACCTGTAAGGCGCCCGCGCGCTGGCGCGCGCTGCTACGGCCGCTTGCGGCGCCGCCGCCCAAATTTCCACGGGCATCCTGCAGCGCCGCTGCAAGCGCCGGTTGCTGCGTCCGACGCTGGTATCGACGGCCAATGCCCTAGTGGCGCGGCGGTGCCCCCGACACCAGCGCGGCGTCGCGCAGCGCTTCGGCCGGCAGGCCGTCCATCGTGGTCAGGGGTCCACCCGGCTTGAGCTTCACCTTCCCCGATGACCCGATCGAAGCGGTCGCGGTACTCGTCGGGTCGGCACGATAGCCGCGCAACAGCTGGCGCAGGGCGTCGGGTGCGTTGGTCGCCGTCGCGACCGGCGGCGCGGCGCCCGCCCCACCCGGGGCGCGCGGTGAATTGCGCCCATCGTCGGCGGGAATGCCGCGTGGCGACGAATCCTCCGGGCGTTGTCGCAACGGCGGCGCCGTGGCCTGCGTCGGCCGCGGAAGTTGCCAGGTGCGGCCAATAGCGATGACGTAGAAACCCAGCAGGACGAGCAGCGCCAGCGCCAGCGCGACGATCACGCCACGCCAGGCGTCGGCATGGAGCCGGAAGCGGTATGCGGCCATGGCGCCATTTTCCGTCGCGCCACGACGGCCGATTCGCCCATTTGCGCAGCAAACCGGGGCGAATCCGCGGCGTCATGGTGCGGCCACGCCGCGCCCATGACAGATGTCATGCCCGACGCCTGACACCCGCCACTTACGCGGCAGTCGCCGCCTCTCTACATTGCCTCCATGCGCCGTGGCTTGCGGCGCGAACCCGGAGGCGAAATCATGGACGCTGGCGCTGGCCCTCAAACCTAGGTCGCGAGGCCGACCGGTGCGTCCGGTGCGCCGGCGCCGGGCGAGGCGCCGGACGCGCTGCCGGATCTGCCGACGCTGGTCGCGCTTTCCGCCCTGGCCTACGTAGTCGCCGTCGCATGGCACGAGCACGCCGGGCATGCGGCGGCCTGCTTGCTGCTGGGCAGCCATCCCACCGCAATGGGGGCGTTCTACGTCGAATGCGACGAGGCACACCTTGGCGACCTGGGCCGCCGGCTGGTCGCGCTGGCCGGACCCGCGATGAGCCTGCTGCTCGGGGCCGTGGCGTACGCCGCCCTGATGCGTGTCGCGCGCAACAACCGGGCGGGCTGGCTCTTCACCTGGCTTTTGGGCAGCTTGGGCCTGATGTCGGCCGCGGGCTATCCGCTGTTCTCGGGCGTGTCGGGCCTGGGTGACCTGGGCACCATCGCCGACGGCGCGCTGGGCGGCTGGACACCGCAGTGGCCGTGGCGGGTCGGCATGACGGCACTGGGTGTGATCGGCTACCGCGCGGTGCTGCGCGTCATGTGGCGGGCGATGGCGCCGCAACTGGGCGCGCGCGATCCGGCGGCCCTGAAGCGCCAACTGCGGGGTGTGGCGCTGCCGGCCTACGCCACCGGGGCGCTGGTCTATCTGGCCATCGGTCTGCTCAACCCGCTTGGACTGGAAATGATCCTGCTCTCCGTGCTGCCCTCGAGCCTGGGGGGCAGCTGCGGCCTGCTGCTGTTCTGGCAGCAGGCGCGCCGCGCACCGGTGCTGGCCGACGGCGGCGGCCCCGGCCTGGGGTTCGGCCGCAGCATGCCGTGGATCGGCGCCGCCGGCCTGGTCGTGCTCGCCTACGCCGCGCTGTTCGGACCGACCCTGCGCGGCTGAGCCGCGACCTTTCATCCTTCCCCTACCCATCCCGAACCGGAGCCCGTCATGCAAGAACATGCCGCACACCTTGCCCATCACGCGATCGGCGCGATGATTCTCACGTTCTTCGGCAGCGTCTGGCTGATCACCGCCTGCCTGAACATGAGCGACGCCGGGCCGTGGGCGGTTCCGGCCATCCTTATCCTGGCGCTCGGCATCTACGCCCTGGCGATGCGCCGCTTCCTGCGCCATCGGGTGGCGCTCCGCTCCTGGGGCGCGCTGCCCGCCGCGCGGCGCATGCGCCGCCAGTTGATGATCGTGAACATCGCGCAAGGGATCGCCATGTTCGCCGCCGTCAACGTCCTCGCCAACCTCGGGCTGCAGGCGTGGATCTTGCCGGCGCTGATCCT
>Ga0075030_100001138_pt1 | contig 23764 bp, 20 predicted proteins | sample LitLauG_LLR_2012_FD_71393 | JGI IMG/M metagenome (GOLD analysis project Ga0075030, IMG submission 71393) | Freshwater sediment microbial communities from Pennsylvania, USA - Little Laurel Run_MetaG_LLR_2012 | ecosystem: Environmental > Aquatic > Freshwater > Creek > Sediment | place: USA...
CTCCCGGAGGGCCGCTTCGTGAATCTGGCTGATTATCTGCGCCGTGAGTTCGTCTACGACGAGTGGGCTAACCGGGAAGTATTGACTGCAATTCGAGCCACAGGCAACCCGAGCCAGCGGTCGCTCCAGCTCATGGCCCATCTTCTTTCCGCGGAACGGATATGGCTGGAGCGGCTGAAGCAACAGCCGCAGAGCTCGCCGGTGTGGCCCAAATCTGGTCTGGATGAGTGTGAAACTCAAGCCGCCGAGTTGGGCGACCTGTGGCGCGAATACCTCGATCTGATCACCGCCGGCGATGTGTCTCAATCCGTCTCCTACAAAAATAGCAAAGGCGAGGAGTGGACGAGCACGATCGTGGATTTGCTGACTCATGTGGTGATGCACTCGGCGTATCATCGCGGACAGATCGCCAGCCACATGCGGGAAAACGGGCAGACGCCGGCGTACACCGATTTCATTCACGGCGTGCGCCAGGGGCTGGTCAAGTAGGCGAACGAGGCAAGCATGGAAGGCCGGCGGCTCTACGGGTTCACGGCGCTGCAGATCGTGTCGGTGGGCATTCTGTTCTGGCTGCTGATCACCTGGAAGACTCCCTGGAACGCGCAGCGTTATATCGGGACGTTGCTGGTCGCGGTGGGCGTGAGCTTCATCGCGATTGCTCGCTATCAACTGGGCAAGTCGTTCTCGATCAAGGCGGAGGCGCATGCCCGGGTCACGACCGGTCTTTACTCAAAGATTCGGAATCCGATCTATGTGTTTGGCATTGTCATGCTCATCGGCCTGATGCTTGTGTTGCAGAAGTCCGGTCTGTGGATCGTGCTGGTTGTGGTGGTGATCGGGCAGACGATCCGCGCGCGGCAAGAAGCGCGGGTTCTGGAAGCTGCCTTTGGCGAGGAGTACAGGGGGTATCGGCGGAAGACATGGTTCTAGGTTGCGATACAGGTTGCCGTCCGCTAGAGCGGATTCGGTTTGTTACGATATCGGCCTTTCCGGCGCCGCCGTCCCGCTTTCTGATACCGCCGCTCCGCGGCTGAGGCCGAGTTTGTTCCACTGCTAGCATTTGGGCATCGAACTACTGTAACGATGCCCGGGTAGTGTCCCGGTCAAATCTGGACACTATATTTAGGTAGTGGTGCAGTTTGTGTTTTGTGGTTTCACGGTGTCATCCTGAGCGGAGCCGCTTTTCAGGCGGAGCGAGGGATCTCGCACGTACTGAAATCGCCTCAGCTTCACGCGAGATCCCTCCGCCGGCTGAACTGCGCCGGCTTTCGGGATGACGTCCTCTGAGAAAGCCATTACTATCCAAACTTCACCACTACCCACTATTAAGTGCCCGAGCGGCCTTTGCCGCTGCCTGCGCAAAGCGTAATATCGCAGCGATGAAAAAACTGGCAGGCTTCTTCTTTCCGATGGTGTGTGCTGTCTTCCTGCTGTCCGTGGATCAATCGAAAATCCCTCCCATGCCCGTCGCCGTTTCCGACAATGCGGTCGCGGCGCTGAGGAGCGGCCTCGACGTCTACTCTCTGATGGGCATGGGCGCCAAGAAGACCTGGGACGACATTACGAATAAGGTTTATGTCCTGCATATCTCCTCGGCCAAGTGGAGCGAGGGCCGGGCCGTGCCCGGTGTCGGAGGCCGACTCGGCGCCAGTGCGGTTGGCGTCAAGGGACAGATTTTTCTGTTCGGCGGATATCTGGTCGACGGTCAGGGCGGGGAGCTGACCGTTCCCGACGTCAACGCCTACCTCCCCGAAGATAAGCGCTGGTACCGTGCCGAGGACATCCCGATCGGAGTGGATCGCGCCGTAATCGGGGTCAATCACGATCGGTACGTCTACCTGGTCGGCGGCCGTTCGAAGAACGGACCGGTCAACAATGTGCAAGTCTACGACGTCGAAAAGAATACCTGGAGCCAGGCGACGCCTTTTCCGGGACCGCCTGTGTTTGGCCACGCAGGAGGGTTGGCCGACGACGCGATTGTCTACGTCGACGGGGCCAAGAAGAACGCGGCGGGCGGCGCGCCGTACGTTGCATCGGACGAATGTTGGATCGGCAGGATCGATCACAAGGATCCAAACAAGATTGAGTGGGGCAAACTGCCGGTGCATCCAGGAGCGGCGCGCTTTGGCATTGTGTCGGGCGAGAAAGACCGGCGGATCGTCTTTTCCGGCGGATCAGCCAGCCCGCACAACTTCAAGGGCCAGGGCGATGACGGCAAGCCGGTCGAACTCTCCGGGGTCACCTTCGACTATGACGTGAAAGCCAATCACTGGGAGACCATCAGCGAGGATACGTTCGATGTGCGCAGCGACACGCGTGGAATTGTGAACACGCCCATTGGATCGATGATTGTCGGCGGCATGGTGAAGAACACCGCCGCCAGCGCCCGGGCAATGCTTTTGCCTAAGAAATAGATTAGGACCCTAGGCCGCCGATCTCATTTTTCACAAAAAGAACGCGTTACGAATGAGGCGCCGAGCATTCCCACCTTGGAGCGCTTTCCAAAAACGGAACTTTTTCGTCAGTTCCTTTTGGAAAGTACCTTCGTTATCTCACACCTGCAGCCCCTACGGGGCTAGCATCATCTTGTTCCAGAGAGCGAACATCGTTTCATACCTCCTGAGGGAAGCGGCGGATGGGGATCTCCAACATCCGCCGTTTCCGTTTTTCTTGGCAATCGGCCCCGGCTTGCGATAATATCTACGCGATAGTGGTTCGTTTCCCTGTGGGCACCTGCAGCATCATCTGACCTGCGCTGAGGAACGCTATGCACAAGCCTCGTTAATTCGCCCCTCCGTGTTGCCCGCACCACTGCGGGTTCCCCGATTTACCTCATTGCCTGATCTGAATGCATCGTGTCCGTGGACTCACGGAATGCGGTTGCAGAAAGTTTAAAGGTTTATATGGAAGCGATTGCTGTTGCCTCCAAACCGCAGTATTCCCTGTGGTCGTCGCTGGTCGAAGCGGTTCGCGGATCGCATCAGGACTATACCGCAGGCAGCTTGAACCGCGCCATTCTTCTGCTGGCTGTACCCATGGTGCTGGAGATGGTGCTGGAGTCCTTGTTTGCCGTGGTGGATGTGTTCTGGGTGGGGCGTCTGGGGGCCAACGCGGTAGCCACGGTGGGTCTGACGGAATCGATGCTCAGCCTGGTGTTCGCCGTGGGCATGGGGTTGAGTCTGTCGACCACCGCGATGGTGGCCCGCCGGATTGGCGAGAAAGACCCGGAGGGCGCGGCCGACGCCGGGGTACAGGCCATCGCGCTTGGATTGATCGTTTCGCTGGCGATTGGACTGCCTTGCCTTCTGTTGGCGCCTCGCCTCCTGCGGTTGATGGGAGCCAGTCCCGAGATCGTCGCGGTTGGCAGCGGCTATACAAGAATCTGCCTGGGCGGCAGCTGCGCGGTGCTGCTGCTATTTCTGAATAACGCGATCTTTCGTGGCGCCGGAGATGCCGCCATCGCCATGCGCCTGCTGTGGGTGTCGAACATCATTAACCTGGTTCTCGATCCCTGCCTCATTTTCGGTTGGGGACCGTTCCCTCGGTTGGGCGTAACCGGGGCCGCGCTGGCCACATTCATCGGACGCAGCATCGGCGTGATCTACCAGTTCTACCGGCTGCTAAAAGGGACGGAACGGATTCACATTCTGACTCGGCAGATTCGTCTGCATTGGGATGTTCTGTGGCGGCTGGTACGAGTTTCGCTGACGGGAATCCTGCAATTTGCGATTGCGCACACGAGTTGGATCGGGCTGGTGCGCATCGTGAGCATCTTTGGCGCGGCAGCGCTCGCGGGATACACGATCGCGATTCGGATCGTCATTTTCGTGATCCTGCCTTCGTGGGGGCTGAGCAACGCCGCGGCCACGCTGGTCGGTCAGAACCTGGGCGCGGGCAAGCCGGAGCGCGCCGAGACTGCGGTGTGGCGCACCGGTCTCTATAACATGATTTTTCTGGGTGGAGTGGGAGTGTTCTTTGTGCTGTTTGCCGAGCCGGTCGTGCGCCTGTTCACGAACGATCCTTCGGTTGTGCCGCTGGGCGCAACCTGCCTGCGAATTGTGAGCTACGGCAACATTGGCTACGCCTACGGCATGGTCATGCTGCAGGCGTTCAACGGAGCGGGAGACACGGTTACTCCCACCATCGTGAACTTCTTCGGCTTCTGGATGTTGGAGATTCCGCTTGCTTATTGGCTTGCGATTCCGTTGCGCATGCGGTCGAACGGGGCATTTTGGGCAATCGTGGTGGCGGAGGGAGCCATCGCCGGGGCCAGCGCCATCCTGTTCAAGCAAGGACGGTGGAAGAAGAACAAGATTTAGGCCGACGTCCCCTGAAGGAACGCGGTGGTCCGCTCTCGAGGACGGCTTTTATTCTGCCCCGGACGGCTGGTCTTTCTGTACTATGAGTGCCCACGAGCCGCTTCGCACTGAGGGATCTCTCAAATGTTTCGGTCCGACCATGTCTCCCGCCCGGCGTCGCAGCCGGTCACACCGCCACGCCAGTGGAGCACTCTGCTGAAATCAGCCGGAGCCGTGAGCGCGGCACTTTCTTTTTTGCTCGTGATAAATCAGGCCACCGGAGTGCTTCAGAATTTCCGCGTTCACCACCGCGAATTCTGGGAGGCGATGAAGATTGGGGAACAGGCGGAACAGCGCCAGGACTACCCGGCCGCGTTCGCCAGCTTCAAGCACGCGTCGGAACTCGATCCCATCGATCGCAAGGCGCAGGAGCAAGAAACGAAGGCCGCGATGCTCTGGCTGGAGACGGCTCACGGCACGCCGACTCGAAGCTTCACCGACACTGCCAATCAGCTCTTGCCAGTGCTCGACCGAAGCCTGGCGAGCGCCAAGGGCACGGCAGCCGCGGACATTCTCGCGCACATCGCCTGGGCCAATTTTCTCCGCTACCGCGACGGCGCCCGCGAGGGCGTGAATGTTGACGGGAGCCTGGAGCGGGCCCTCGCGATCGACAAGACCAATCCTTACGCGCATGCCATTTTTGGCTTTTGGATTTTGTGGCAAGGGGGCAGCGTCGACTCAGCCAATACGCACTTTGCGGTGGCACTGGCGTCGGGACGGGAGCGCGCCTATGTGCGCAGCCTCCAGATCGCAGCGCTGAACAATCGTCAGCAGGACGACACCGACACGGCGTCGCTGCGTGTCGCGAACGACATGCGGAAAAATGGCGAGTCGATGTCCCAGGACGAGCGTTCTTTGGCTCTGTTCAACGTGTTTAAGGTCAGGCTTCACTATCACGACGAACTGGTCGCGATGCTGTCCGTACTGCCACCGGCGGATGCGGAAGCTACTGTGAACTGGCTCAGCGATGGGGCGACCGATATCTGGTCCGAGAAGGGCGACGCGCGGCGTTTTGTCGTGGCCAATCTGCGAGAAGTTGCCGGGGATCGGGCTCAGGCTTTGTTGCTCTACCGGGCGCTGCAGAAAGATATGGCTGGAGGAGACCGGGCGTTGGGTCCACCAGTCGACGAGGCTGTCAAGCGCCTGGCGGCAAAAGCCAAGTAGCGGTTGTCTGAAAGCTGGGGCGGGAGGAACGGTATCGAACCGCCATCTCCGGGATGGAGCCCCGGCGCATTGCCGTGGTTATGCTACTCCCGCGTACGGAAATGATGAAGACTGAGCGACCAAGGTATTGCATGGGTGATTTTCTGTCAACACTGGGTGCGGGCCGGTAGTGGTGCAGTTTTGTGTTTTGTGGGTTCACAGATATTGGCGTCATCCTGAGCGAAGTCGAAGGAATCTCCGAGGAGTCACTGCCAGGGGAGACTCCTCGCCCCGCTGGTGAAAACGCGGGCCCTCGGAATGACGCCTCACCGAATGCGGCGGATGCAAACTGAGGTGCTACCGAAGTTTCGACAGAGCGCAGTCGAAGGAGTCTCGCACGTGCGGAAAACAGTCTCAGCTTCACGCGAAATCCCTCCCCGGCTAAACTGCGCCGGCGTTCGGGATGACGCCCTCTGAGATATCCAACTGCACCACTACCTGCGGGGCGCGCTTCTATCGAGCGCGAGCCAGCACGAGGGTGACATCATCGGGCTGCTCTTTGTCGCCGATCCAGTCATCCACCGCCATAGTCACGATTTGACTGATCTGCGGCAGCGGAAGATGCCGGTTTTCACGGACGAGGTCAATCAGGCGCTGCTCGCCGAATTCGCCAAAGTCGTTTTCCGGTTCAGTGACGCCGTCGCTGTAGGCCAGGAGAATTTCGCCGGGACGCATTTCGACTGCGCCCTCTTCGTACGTCATCTGGTCGAATAAGCCCACGACCGTGCCGCCGGCTTCAAGCCGCCGGATGCTACCATCCTCGCCGATCAGGATGGGCGGCAAATGGCCCCCGTTGCTGTAGGTCAGCTTATGGACGCGGCCATCGTAAATGCCGAGAAACAGGGTGGCATACTTTTCCGGCGGAGTGCTTTCGTAAAGCTGGTGGTTGAGCAGACTCAGCAGGGCGCCGGGAGAAACCTCCACGCCCTCCGGCCATGTCGCCATGACCCTGCCCGAGCCGGCAACTGCGCCCACGGCTACTGGTTCCCGCATCTGCGGCAGGTTTTCCACACTGTAGGCGCGCACCGCCGAGTGAATTGTGGCCATGAGCAGTGCGGCCGAGATTCCTTTTCCGCTGATGTCGCCGACAGCCAGGATCAGCTTGTGGGAACTGGCGGTCAGAAAATCGTAGTAGTCTCCGCTGACGGTGCGCGCGGGGCGGCAGAAGCCATGTACTTCGAGCGACTCGAGCTCGGAAACCTGGCGCGGGAACAACTGCGCCTGGACTTCCTGCGCAATGGCCAGTTCGTTTTCCAGGCGCTGCTTTTCTTTCTGCTCCTGGATCAGCTTCTCGATGGACGTGGTCATCGAGTTGAACGAGCGCGCGAGATCCGCGAGTTGGTCGCTGGATTTCACTGGGATGCGGTGGCTGAAGTCGCCGCGATCGACGTGCCTGGTCGCGTCATGCAGTTGCGCGACGGCCCCCGTTACGGTCTGGGTCATGCGCGTGCCGATGATGAGCGCGATCAGTTCGATGACCGCGAAGAAGATTCCCACGCCCAGCAGGATGTAGGCTACGCCGCGCACGAACTCTCCGAGTGCGGCGAAAAGGTGGCCGTAAAGAACCGCCGGACGAGTGGTCACTTGCAGTACCGCACCGACGAGTTGTTGCTTCCCGGTCTTCCAATCTACGACCGCCAGCGGCGTCCCAAACGTGATCTCGCGATCGAAGGTGCCGCTGGCACCGGGTAGCGCACCGACGGTGAAGCTGGGATGCAGCACCTGTTGGTCCGCCTGTGCGGTGGGGCTCTGCTTGCCGGAACTGATGACGATGCCACCTTTGTTCGATGCGGGAGCACCCGCATCAGAACCCAGCTTTGCTTCCGGCTTTGACGGCGGCTCATCGAGAGTGATTCGCTGTGTGTAGAGCGTGATTTCGCCGAGATCGGCGGCAATGTTTCCGACCAACTCCTTGTCAAAAGGCTCGCTGGTGACCACGGTCAGCCGCGAGGACCCGACGGGCAGGGAGGAGGCGACCCGCAGGTGCAGTTCATCGCGTTCGCGGACGATGTCGCGGAACGTTCCCTTCACAAAACCTGGGGAAGTGAGCGCTGCGCCTTGAAAGTCATTGCAAAGGGGCAGCGGTTTTTCTCCGTACCAGGCGCACACCTGGCGCCGGCCCCAGGCCCGATCGCGCTTCCTCAGTCCGGCCAGCGATTCAGCGGTCGGCTTGTCGCCGCGCTCCAGGCGGGCGGCCAGTTCATTGCTGACTGCGGCGTTGACCGCCTCCAGGCTCCTCAATTGCGAGTGGATTTCGGACGTGACAACGAAGACGGCGAATTGTCCGGCGAGGCCGTAGAGAGTTATGACCGCCATCCCGACCAGCAAAACGGCGGGAATCACCCCGATGAATACATAGGTGACGATGAGGCGGTTGCGCAGGCGCCACAAGATTCTGCGTTTCACCCATCGAAACCCGAGAACAAAAAACAAGACGGCGGCGAGGAAAGTGAGGAATCCGACCCAACCGCCCAAGTGCTCGCCCCAGGAGGCGGCGAATAGCCCCAGAAGCTTCTGCAGGGCAAACAGGACCGCAGCCAGTGAGGCCAAATAGCAGGCCAGTCGGGCCATCCGGCCCTGGGGCCACAGTTCGGCGGTGATCAGCCGCTGGCGCAATTCTGGATAGGACCATTGCATGCGATATGTTTCGAAGGCGGTTGAATGATCAGAATTCTACGGCGATCGGAGGTCGACCTCAACGTGAAACCATCCCCAAAACCAGTCGCGCGGTCGTTGCTCCGTTCGATCAGATTTCAGGATAGAGGTCGAAAAACGCCTCCAGGCTCGTACGCAACTGCTTTTCGATGTCTTCCTTGCTGCCCTCGATCACGTGCATGGTTACGTGCGCCTCGCGGCCATTCGTGAGCTTCACCGGAGCCTGGCCCACCTCCGCCACGTCTTCCGATGGCAGCAACCTCATGCCGTAAACCAGTGTCAGATTCGCCATACGGGAATTCTAAGTCTTTCCCGGCCTTCTTGCGAAATCCTTCGCGGCGCTCGCCGCCGGAGATTTTTGAATGCTTCTCATTTAGAATTCCGCCGTGCCCAGAATCTTGAGTTTTCCCCTGTTGGTCGGTTTTCTCGCCATGGCATTGCAGGTTGTGGCGCAGGAGCAGCCCGCCAACCCGCCTTCGACGCAGCCCCAAGTAAAAGTCAATATGCTGAACGTATGCACGCCATCGGCTGACGAGCAGAATGAGATCGCCGGGGCACTGGCCCGTATTCCGAAGCAGCCGCTGTTTGGCAACGACTTCGAAGTTTCCCGTGGGCGCTCGACGCTCGACGACATGAACTTCCTCCAGCCTGGACAGGGCGGCCATGTGGCGGGCGAACCTTCGGTGGCAAGTTATGTGCGCATCCGCAAGGAGTTTTCGGTGCAGGCGTTGTTTGCCAGTGTGCAGTATTCCTTCAGCAACGACGGCCAAAACATGATCGAGACGCTGGTGTTGCACGTGCGCGAGCCCAAGGATCTGATCCAGGTGGCATTGGAGGACAGCGCCTCGTCGGTCGCCACGGCGGAGGCCATGCTCAGCGTGAATACGCCGGCGAGCCGGGTTCGTCTAGAGCGATTCGGCAAATCCTCAGTCGCGCTGGCTCGCTGCACGGCTGCGGAAGGAGGTCCGGCGCCCGATCAGAGTGTCTACGAACCGCTGTTTCGCAGCGCGTCGGATGTGCTGGCGAATTACCGGCGGCTGCTGGGCGTGGGTGTAATTGTCCCGGAGGAATTGGCGAAAATCGGCGGAACTTCGAAGCCGAAGGCTGCTGCTCCCAGGCCGAAAGCCGTCAAGCCCGCGTCCGAGAAGAAGCAGTGAAGTCCGCTTTCGCCGTGGTCCGGAATGCCGTGTATCAAAATCTGGCCTTAGCCATCTAATCTGCAACTACAAAAATATCCATGAGCGAAACTCGAAACGTAGTCATCATCGGATCCGGATGCTCCGGACACACTGCTGCTCTCTACACGGCGCGCGCCAACTTGAAGCCGTTAATCGTCGAAGGCCACGAGCCCGGCGGCCAACTCTCCATGACCACGCTGGTGGAGAATTTCCCCGGATTTCCTGAGGGCATCCTGGGGCCGCAACTGGTCGAGAACATGCGCAAGCAGGCGGAGCGCTTCGGCGCCGAGTACCGCATGGCTCATCTCACCAGCGTAGATCTGAGCCAGCGCCCGTTTTTGCTTCATTTAAGCCACCAGCAGGTCCACGCGCAGACTCTGATCATTGCCAGCGGAGCCTCGGCGCGATGGCTGGGTCTTCCGCATGAACAGCAACTCATCGGGCACGGCGTTTCGTCGTGCGCGACTTGCGACGGCTTCTTCTTCTCCGGGAAAGAAATAGTGGTGGTCGGTGGCGGAGACTCAGCCATGGAGGAAGCAATCTTTTTGACGCGATTTGCGACGAAAGTGACGGTGATCCATCGCCGTGACGCCTTCCGCGCCTCGAAGATCATGCTGGACCGCGCCCAGCACCACGAGAAGATTCAGTTCCTGCTCGACACGGTGGTGGAAGACGTCTACGACGCGGGCAAGCAGGAAGTTACCGGGCTCAAGCTGCGCGACGTGAAGACGGGCAAGGTCTGGGATTTCCCAACCAGCGCGCTGTTTCTGGGCATCGGCCACGAGCCCAACGCCAAGATGTTCGCCGGTCAGCTCGACACCGACGCCGATGGCTACCTAAAAACGCACGACTACGTTCACACCCGGGTCCACGGAGTCTACGCCTGCGGCGATGTGCAGGACAGGCGCTATCGCCAGGCGATTACGGCCGCCGGTACAGGCTGCATGGCTGCCATCGAAGCGGAGAGGTTCCTGGAAGAGCACAACAAATAGCCCCCACTGATTGTTGGTGGAATTATTTGCGCCTTGGCTGTACCTTCTCGGCGGCGGAGCGAGGTCCTCGTGAGGGCAAGGAGGGACGCGAACCGCTGCGGCAAATGTCTTTGCGTCAACCGAGTTAGGCATTAATGCTGTTACCTCGGTGACCTGTTGGCCGAGATCGGTGTTCGCTTAGACTTTTCTCACAATGAAGACCGTGATGCGGCAAGGTGCTGTCGAAGTTCTGCTCCTTGCTGCCTTGTTTACTTCTGCCCCAACCCCCACAGGCGCCCAACAGTCCGCCGAAGGGGCCAGGAAAATCCTGGTCAAGACTCCGGCCGCGTACCCGACTCTCGCCCGGTCCATGCACATCCACGGTGTGGTCAAGGTTGAGGCTCAGGTCGCGCCCAACGGCTCGGTCAAGTCTGTAGAAGTGAAGGGTGGGCACCCGATCCTCGCCCAGGCAGTGGTGACGGCCGTGGGGCACTGGAAATTCGAGCCCGCGGCTCACGAAACCGCAGAGTTGATTGAAATCAAGTTCGATCCGGAATGATCGCGATCGGCTGACCCCGGGCCCATCGGTGCATCAAACCTGTGACCTCGGTCCTAGCTTCGGTGCGCCTGGTTTGTGATACAAGATTCTGTGATCTTCCCAAAGGTACCCTGTACTCCGTTCCGTACCATTCCTGACTTGGCAGGTACTGCATGCTGAGGGCGTTTTTCGTCCGCCTCTCTGAAAACCGTTCTCTGCGCAATTTTGCCGAACAGTCCGCGGTCGGACGCCGTGTATCCGGACGTTTCGTCGCCGGCACCGAGATCGCCGATGCCGTGCGCGTCACCGAGACGGTTAACCGCGCTGGCATGAGCGTCAGCATCGACAATCTGGGAGAGAACGTTACCAATCCCGACGAGGCCCGTCACAGCGCAGAGTTGTATCACCGAATTCTTAGCGCGATCGCGGCGAATCGGCTTAATGCCAACATCAGCTTGAAGCTGACTCACATGGGCCTCGATGTAGACGAGGGGCTGGCCCGAGATATAGTCAGCGGGCTCGTGGCCAAAGCGGCCTCAATGACGCCGCCCGGCTTCGTGCGCGTCGATATGGAGGGCTCGCCCTACACCCAGCGGACGCTCGATTTTGTGCATGAACTGCACCGCATGCCGGGGAACGGGAATAGCGTCGGGACGGTGATCCAGGCCTACCTGAAGCGCTCCGAAAGCGACGTCGTAAACCTGCTGGCTGAGGGCATCCGCATCCGTCTGTGCAAAGGCGCGTACAAGGAGCCGGCCAGCATCGCGTTCGAGAGCAAAGCCGACGTGGACGCGAACTACGTCAAGCTGATGAAGATTCTGATGAAGAGCGGCGTCTACCACGGCATGGCGACCCATGACGAGAACATCATCCGTGAGGCGAAGGCTTTTGCCACGAAAGAGAAGATCGCGCGCGACAGCTTCGAGTTCCAGATGCTGTACGGCATTCGGCGCGACCTGCAGCAGAGCCTGGTACGCGACGGCTGGCGCATGCGGGTCTACGTTCCCTTCGGCACGGAGTGGTATCCCTACTTCATGCGGCGGCTGGGAGAGCGGCCGGCGAACGTGTTTTTCATTGCCCGCAATCTGCTGCGCTCGTAGCTGAAAGTGCCAGTCGATGGCACGTCCGGGCCAATTCGCAGCGAAGCGCTGTTTGTTAGCATCAAATCGTGCATTATACGACCTCGCCCGAACTGATTGAATCCTTCTCGGTCTTCGTGGGGCCAGGCATCGACGATGATGACATCGACCTGATTCGGGCGGCACTGGTCATTGCGCGCACTGAGTATCCGGCCCTCGACATCGAGACTTATGCCGCGCGCATCGAGGAACTCGCGCGCCGGGTCGCTGGACTGGTGCCTGATCTTGACCCGCGCCGGGTGCTGCCTGCTCTCAATCAGGTGCTGTTTGAGGAAGTGAAACTTTGCGGCAACCGCGAGGACTACTACGACCCGCGCAATTCGTTTTTGAATGAAGTGCTCGACCGCGGGCTGGGGATTCCCATTACGCTTTCAATCGTCTACATGGAAGTAGCTCGGCGGATCGGACTCGCCCTGTCCGGTGTAGGCATGCCTGGACATTTCCTGCTGAAGTACTCCGCTGAGGAGGGCAAAGAGACGCTCATCGACTGCTTCAATCGTGGCGACGTTCTCAGCCGGCAAGACTGCCAGAGCCGCCTCGACGAGATCTATTCCGGAGAGATGAAGCTGCGTCCGGAATTCCTGCATCCCATCAGCCGGCGGCAGATTCTGACCCGGATGCTCAACAACCTCAAGACCGTATATCTCTCTACCCGCAACTTCCGCAAGGCGCTCGCAATTTCCGACCTGGTCCTGGTGATCTATCCAAAGTCGGCGGAAGATGTGAAGCAGCGCGCGCTTCTGCGTTATAGCCTCGGATTGCAGAGACTCGCGGCGGAGGATCTGAACGAGTACCTGAAGATGTCGCCAAATGCGTCGGATGCGGAAGAGATCCGGCAGATGTCGTTGTCGATTCGGCGGATGCTGGCGCTGATGAATTAGGCGGCGGGCCTCAGATCTTCGCCCAGAGAATTCTTCCGGTGAATGGTAAGTCGTTGAGCCTTCGTGTAAGTCATTGAAAATCCGTAAAAGCCACCTGGGGCGCCGCAGAGCGCGCAATTTATGCTGCGGGAGGGAATACCTCAGCCGCAGATGAGATCGTCGCTGGCAGGGCCGTTTCCGGCTCCGGAAATAGCATTCTAGTTTAGGTGGTGGCACTCATTCCAGGTGGTCACTTTTTCCCCGTGTTGGGCTTTGATCAGTACAACAATGTACGTATATGGATATAAGCACACGGAAAAGCCAGGAACATTGTCCAGTCCGGCTCAGGATGCCGCGAAGCTGGGGTCTGACCCCTGACGCCCGTTCGCTACTCTGGCCCACTTTCGCCGCCCTCGGCCGGAGCCAACGGCAGACGAGTGGCCCCGCGCATCATTTCGCGCTCCTGATCAGAAAACACGCCCTTGAAGCGTTGTGAGTTAATCACTCTCTCGCGCTGTTCCGGGGTCATCGCCCGCAGGTCGTGGATTGCCGTGCCTACGGCACGCTGACGGTCTGGTGGCAACTGCTTGATCTGCCCGAAAATTTGCCGCGCCTGCTGCTTTTGTTCGGGGGTCAGATGCTCCCAGGTCTCCATGCGGTTGAGCATGCGCAGCTGCTGTTGCGGCGGCAGACCGGAGAAATGCTGCAGACGCTGCCGAAGCTGTTGCTGCTGCGCCGGTGGCAAACGGCGGAAACCGGTATCATTTTGCAGAGCGTGTTCCTGTTCTGCCGGGGGCAGATCTTTATACTGTCGCAGCCAATCACCCGCATGGCCACCTGGCTGAGGCCGTCCTTGGGGCTGACGGGGGCGCGGCGGTTGATAAGTCGGGGCCTGATGCCGCTGTTGCGGAGGCGGGCCAGGATGTTGCTGGGGCGGCGGATGATACGCTGGCGCCGAATGCTGCTGCGCGGGGTGGAAGCTTCCTTTTTGAGCCACGCAAGGGAAGGGAACGGCCATCGCCCACGCCAGTGCGGCGCACGTCAGCCATTCCGTGATGTATTTTCCCCGGATCACCTTCCCCGTCCTTTTTCTTTGCCAGTCGCCGTGCGAACTTCTCTTGCTTACGGATTCGCTACGACATCCTGCTGCACATCCAGATCATCGAGCAACTCGAAATCGGAATACAAATCATGATTCTTTTCCAGAGCCTGCAGATCCCCCACCGCACTGCCCGGCTCCACGGGCCCGAAATTGTTGGATATCGATTCATCTGTTCTCGGGATCCCACTGCCCCGCGTAAACAACAACCCCACACCGACTCCCATCAGGACCGTCAACGCCGCCGCCAGCACCGGGCGGCGGAACCAATGCATCCATCCCGCTTGCGGCTTGGCCATTTCTTCCCGCAGACGAGCCCGCAGCCGTACGTCGAAGTACGGCGAAGGCTCCGGGGTCTGCCACTCATCGAGCAATGCCATGGTCGCGCGCATTGACTTTAATTGCTCCGCGCATGCGGCACAGCTTGCGAAATGTCTTTCTTCGTCCGCCGTCAGCTGAGTAAATCCAGCCGCGACGTCGGGCATCCGATCTCGAATCTCATTGCAGTTCATGACCGCTTCCCTCAACTCTCTGCCTCTGCGCCAAGAAGTGAATCTGCCTTCCTACACATATTCTTTTAACTGGACCCGTAAAGTCTCATAAGCCCGGAAGAGCAGCGACTTGGTCGCCGACTCGCTCTTCTTCAGTACTTCGGCAATTTGCTTGTAATCCATCTGCTGGTACTTGTGCATGATCACGGCCAGCCGCTGCAGCTCGGGCAGCGCCTCCACCTTGCGCCGAATCGCCAACATGCGTTCTTTCTGCACCATAGCCTGCTCGGCGGTCAGCTTGCCGTCGGGCAGTTCGACCGTGCTGCCGGTGTCCTCATCGGGCTCGTCCAGGTTGACGGTCACCTCCGGCCGCTCATGACGCGTGTCGCGCGCGTGATTCACGGCGAGGTTGGTCGCGATGCGATAGAGCCACGTCGTAAACTTGGCACTGGCCTCGTAACTTTCGCGCGAACGGTACACGCGCAGGAAAACTTCCTGCGCCAGATCTTCGGCCGCGGCGGCATTGTGCGCCATCCGGTACAAGAAACTGACCATCGGACGGCGATACTTCTGCACCAGGTAGTCAAACGCCGACTGATCACCCGTCTTGACCCGCAACATGATCTCGGCGTCGGAAATGCCCTCTTCGCCGACGAGCCCGGTCGAGAACGCAGCGGGGGGCTGCGGCGTTGTCGCAGCCATCAGCATGCCCCGATCAAGTGCAGCTGTGCTCACACCCATTTCAACCCCGGCGGGGTCGGAAAGTTGCGCCTCGTGCCCGTCAGGCGGAGTCGCGGAAGTCCCTGCAGATGAAGAAGATAGCCGTACTCTAACGGGTTTGGATTCGAGAGCCATGCCTGGGAAACGCGGTTCGGCGACTACCGGTGCAGAACCCGGAAGACCGCCCCCGCAGCCGATAGGCTAACATGGCTGACCAAATCGCCGAAACTGCGCTCATCACTGGCGAAGGATCGGCTAAAAAACCGGCACTGCGGAGGTCGCGTCCCTGGTTGTCTCTGTGAACTGACTCTCAGCATCGTCTAACTCCAGGTCTTGACGCCCCTGAACCTTCTATCCGGAACCCGGAAGATGTCGACCCATGCATCATTGTCGTCGTCGACCAACGCACACCCGCAACCAGTAGCCTCGAGGATGTAGCGCTTGCGGTCCACTCCGCCATAGATCACTGGTTGAATGAGCCCCGCGGAAGCTGCAACGTCGACGAAACGCCCGTTGAACGGTCGTCCGGAGAAGGCTGGCTTCGCCGCCGATTTCACGGTATGGCTACCCATACCCGGTGCCCAAAGCGGTTACGCTTTGACAGCCATCAGAGACCCCAGGGAAAGACGAGCGAAGGAGCGGCCCGTTAACCGCATGGCGAGAGTTACGGCCCCCTATTGTTTCCGATTGCTGGGCAAACGCTGCTGCTTTCGGACGCTTGGACACAGTACCGTAATGCTACTCAACGCCGTAGTCCAGTCATTCCAGGCGAATCGCTGCTGTTAGTCGGTGATTAATCTGTCCAGTTCGAACTCAGCTTCAGCTGTTCCCGTTCGTAAGAGCCGCCTCAATATCGAAGGCACTCTATCCCCGTCCGGAAACAGGTGTCGCGAAGTTCATTCGCTGACAGCAGACGAGCACTCGTAGCATCGGTCAACTTCACACAATCCCTGACGGCGATGGCAAGCGGGGGCTAAATTTCCCGTACCAGTCCCTCATCTGTGGCTTTCGTGTTGCGGACAAGAAGCAGCACGAGAATCATTCCCACAAAGGGCACCAGCCCAGCGACAATCACAATGGGATCGAAGGCATGAGTGGCAGTCGCCTCTCTCGCATCGGAGAAGTGGCCAACTAACTTGAAGGCAACGATCGTTCCAATGCCGGCCCCAGTCCCGCTCAGACCGCTGACCGACGCGACTGACTCGTTGCTGTACACATCCGACGGCAACACATTGGCCATCGTCGTGAAGCAGGCGTATGCAAAGGTTGAGAGAGCAAACAGCAAGGTGATCAGGTAGAGGTTCGTAGTAAGAATGGTTGGAATGAGCAGAGTCACACCCATACCGCCAAATACCACCAAGGCTTTTCGGGCAGCGCCTAGTGACCATCCGCCCTTGATCAAGTAGCCCGACATCCAACCGCTGAAAAAGTTCCCTACGTCTGCAGCGACGAATGGTATCCACACTGCGATTAGCCCGCTCCTGAGATCGATACCCTTTGCGACCAGGTAGATGGGGAACCAATCGGTGACGAAAAACCAGACTGGATCACTGAAAGTTTTCGCAATGATGATTCCCCAGGTCTGCGGCAGTTTCAGGAGGTCTCTCCATCGCCGTCTCGTTTGGCCAGCTGGATGAGAGCCAATGTCGCCTCGTTCCGCGCGGATGAGATCGAGTTCCGCCGGGGCGATCCGGAGATGTTGATCGGGAGGCTGATAGAGCCATCGCCAGGCAAGCAACCAAATCAATCCCAGGCAGCCTGGAATCATGAATGCCGGGCGCCATCCCCAGCGGAAGTAAATGCCGAGAACGATAAATGGTGCGACCGCTCCTCCCACAGAGCTACCACTATCGAACAATGCGGTGGCCAAGGCGCGCTCGCGTTTCGGAAACCATTCGCCCACCACTTTGGTCGCAGCGGGCCAGTTCCCAGACTCACCTGCTCCCAGAAGAAAACGAAATCCTGCAAAGCTGTAGAAGCCACTCGCCAGAGGGGTCAGCATCGACACCACCGAGTACCAAGCCACGGTCAGGGTCAAACCCCGTCTCGCGCCTATGCGGTCCATCAGACGACCGAACACGGTCTGCCCGATGGAATAAGCCACGCGGAATCCGATGACGATGTCGGCGTAGTCGGAATTGGTCCAATGGTACTGCAGCTTCAGATAAGGGGCGAGCACCGAGAAGGTTTGGCGGTCAATGTAGTTAATGACGGTCGACGCGAACAGAACTCCGCCAATCCACCAACGCAATGCCGGAAGGGAGCGCGTCCTGGGACCGGATGTAGCGACTGGTGCGATGATTCCATCCTCAATCTGCGCTTTGCGTAGCGCAACCGGCGTCAGGCAATGGTTTGCGCAACAGAAGTCAGCAAAGCGGCTGAGTTCCTATCGAGGTATACGCTAGTGTTCTGATGCCTGCGTAAGATCGAAGCTGGTGCCATAGGACTGATCTCACGTTCGAGGCAAGCTTGCACGGCCTTCGCCTTACGCGAATCGGGCACCACGACAACGATCTCTTCCGCTTTGAGGATCTGCCGCACAGACATCGAGATGGCCCGCTTCGGCACTTCGGAAATATTCGCAAACCACCCCTCCCCGACTTGTTGGAGCCGACAAGCCTCGTCCAGATTGACAAGCAAGTACGGTTCGTCGGTGTCGAAGTCAGCCGGCGGATCATTGAACGCAAGATGGCCGTTCTCCCCAATGCCAACGAAAGCGATATCGATTGGTGCCGTGGCAAGGGCTTTTCCTACACGCCGAATTGCCGCTGACGGGTCGGTATCGCCATCGAGAAAGTGATAGTTCGTAATCCCGACTTTCTGAATTAGGCGTTCGAAAAGAATCTTGCGGAAACTGGCCGGATTTGAGCTCGGCAAGCCGATGTACTCATCCAAGTGAAACATCTCGACGCAGCGCCAATCGATGGCCGGTGCTCTGGTCAGGGCTTCCAGGAACTCAAACTGAGACGTGCCGGTAGCAGCGAGTATGCGGGCGTGCTGGCGGGCATGAATGGCCTGGCGGATGCTCGCCGCCGCATGTTTAGCGGCGGCCATGGCCAAAGCATCTTTATCCTTGAATACTCGCACCGTCAATAGTTCGTCTCTTAGTTCGTTATTCATGTCTCCTCTGGTTACCTTGGCCCGGTGCTTGGAATTCGGCTTGGGCGCATCCGCTTGATCGAGCCAACGACAATCCTACCGCTTCAATTGGCACAGGGCGAGCTAAACTGCGCCGCGTTCCGCCCCTCCAACCTCGACGCTGACCGGGACATCGCCGTACCTGCGATAGGTCGCAGTCACTTCTCGTTTTTCCCCGGTAGCAACGAGAAGTAGTTGTCCCGCCATACAACGGGCAAGGGACGCGATCTACGCGGAGTTGACGGCGCAGCCGAAACTGGGGGCAGTATGCTGAAACAGGGAAATTTGGTACGCTTTGATACGGTGGCTATTTCGGGCGGTCCGCAAGTGATTGTCCCGCAAGGGTTGGGCGCTTAACTCAGCGGTAGAGTGCCATCTTCACACGGTGGAAGTCATAGGTTCGAATCCTATAGCGCCCACCAACTTTTCAACAGCTTACGATCCGTTATCGGATCACCTCCTTATTTTTCAATAGCTTAAGGACGCGTGGTCCGTCTGGCGATCCGATAGCGAAGACTGCTTTCAGCACTCTGCTAAGCTGCAGTCCATTCCGCGTCGAGAGACCGAACCGATTGTTCTCGCCAACTGAGCTTTCGCTGCCAGAAGTACGTAAACACAGGCCGACTTATCAGGAGTAATCGAACGCGGCTTTTGAATGATTCCTTATTCGGCGGATTACCAACATCAATGTGCGCAGATCACTGGACAGCCGGATGTACCATAAGTTCATTTGGAGGCCTTTGGTTTGCGGTCTCTTCCGTCCTATCATGCGATTATCGCGGAGTTTCGCGAAAGCCTCAGAAGGCTTGACTGCGCGGCAGCCTATGAGAAGCTCGCCAGGTCATCCTCTTCCCTCCTCGAGGCCGCAAAATCCGTCGACACCGGATTGGCCCGCATGCCCACAGATCATCTGCTCAATACAGCAGTGCGCGCTTATGCGGAAGGCAATCTCGAGGAAGCAGACCGGAAAGCGACTGAGGTTGTCGCCATGTCCGACTCGATCGAGAATCGCAGCATTGTGGACGCTCGGCATATTCTCGCACGGCTGAACTTCGATTCCGGACAACGTGAAGCCGCCCGCGGAATGCTTGAACAAGTACTCGACCAATGCCGCGAACTCGTCTACGCGGACGGATACGTCCGCGCTCTGCACGAGATATCGAGGATCAAGATGTTGACCTCCGATTTGTTCGACGCTGAAGCGGGCTTCCGCATAGCGGCAAACTACTATGCCGGCTTGCTTGAATTGACATCAGCACAGAATGTTGACGTTGCGGAAAGCCATCGTCGAAATATGGCCGTTGCCCTCAAATGTCTGGCAGGCGTTGCGGACCAATATCTCTTCGTCTGCGACGGAACAATCGAAGGCAATCAGCTGATCGACAGCATAAAATCACCCAATGTTAGCACCGCCGACGGATCGGGTGATGACTTTCTGACCGTACGCTGTCTCGCACTGCGACTGCTGACGGCCGATGAGATGGATTGCGCGCTCGTCGATCTGATGGCAAAGGCATTTGCGCTTTACGATCGGCAACGCCCGCTTGCCCGAATGGCGCTGGAGGAAGCCACGTGGCATGCCGAGAGGAGAGGGGTTGAGTATCCCTCGTCCGTCAGATCGATCCTGCTCGGCGAAAACACGGCCGGGTTGCGTTCAAACCCATGCTACAAACCAAATCTGAACGTAGTCATCGTGCAGGCAGAACCTCTCCGTCATCAGACCCTAGATGACGCAGCGGATTCGATCGAAAGTCTCCATAACTACCTGACCGGTTTGGATGCATTTGGCCGGTACGTGTATCGCGGACAGACGCGAGAATATGACGCGCCGCTTTTGCCGTCTGCTTTCCGCACGATCTTCGGTTTTGATAGTGGCTGTGCGATTCGTTCAGCCGGCGGGCGTCCGACCCTGCGAGGCTGTGGCTCAAGCTTTGTTGGCGAATACAACTACTGCTTCACGCGCTACGCTGACGTTGCCTGGAGAGAACGCGCGGCCGGCAAGAGCGAAGAAGAGATCAGGCAACTTCTATCAGTCTATCAGCACTTACTCCGCGATGTCCGTTTAGCAATGGCTCAAGATGCCGCCGAATATGTCTCATGGCAAAAGGCCGCAACCTCGATGCTTCCCGAGGAGGAGATGCAGAGCTATGAGGAGCGCGCTGAGGAATGGAACATCCGTATAGATAATTTCCACAAGCGCCGCATCCGGAACGAATTGCTCGTCCGACTGTTCGGCTACGTACTCGGCACGACTTTTGCGCAACAATTCGGATTGTCCTCGGAGGGCTTGGACGCCACCAAGTCCGTTGATGTTGCATGCTTCTTTGCAAGTCACGACTCCTCGGACTTCTGCAAGGTGCCGGATAACGGGATGGGCGTTATCTATCGGGTTCCGTTCAGGCCGAACGATTTGGCGATGCGGCCGTTGGCGAGCTACGACTTCTACACTCTGCCTTCTGTTGTCGACGTAAGCGACGTCTTCTATCGATTCGAGCGGGAAGCCATAGCACCAGCCGACTGGATGTGCAGTATGGCAGCCTATGTCAAATCACGTATTACTTACGGTTCCACTTCGACGGACACGCTACTTCTTCCGCGAGACTTCTTGGCATCTTCGCGTGTGACCGCCCAGGGTGCGGTGATCATCATCCCAGACGAGATCCGAGAAGACCTCGCTGATCGCGATCCCGGAATTGGAGGCATCCGGTATCCGAAATTCCGATTTATCGAAGACCTGAGGACTAGAGCGGGCGTTAACCGATTTTACTTTCGCCACACTGGACGTGGGTTCGAGAAGGCTCGCGTCCTTACGAGAGAGCAACTGTGGCCTCGGGACGATTTTCTCCTGCACGCGTTAGTGTACTTGATCGCAGGCTCGTATCGACTTGGCAATGCAATCCCGAAGCGCCTCGAACTGATCGACGGCGGGTACTCGGCTGGCGAGTTCCAGAGATATCTCGTGACGCTCTACTCGAAATATCGTCATTCATTCTTGGACCCGAGCTCCGAGTTGAGTCGAAGTTCGTTTCATACTTACCAAATATGAATATGTGTACGGTAATCGACCAGCAATTTATCCTGCAAATACCGGCTCCCACCATCGTGTGGAAAACGCTCGTCGCGAGCCCCGATTTACGACATGCTGCATTTATCGCCCGGTACCGCGACGCGATGACTGTGATATTCGATGAAGTCGAAAGTGAGCGGTTTGATGGCATGGTGGAAGCATCCCTCGTGTTCAGTAGTGATAGCAAATACCTCGCGTATATTGCCGTGTACCGAGGTAAGCAGTGTGTAGTACTCGATGGGGTTCCCGGACCGGCCTTCGACGTTATCCTCAGCCCTCCGCGAGTTAGCGCCGACGGTAGACACTTAGCCTACAGCGCCAGAATCAGTGGCACGTGGCATGTCGTGAGCAATGAGCAGGCGTTTGAGTCGGCCCACGGGATAGCTTTAGTGACTATGAGCCCCGATGGCTCACGGCTAGCCTGGGCTGCACTGCAGGAGTCGGGGTTAACCACAATGGTCGTTGACGGCACGCCTGGACCCCTGTATGACGCACCGCTGCAGGGGTCCGTCACATTTAGCCCGGACAGTAAACACCTGGCATACGCTGTCCACATCGGCGGGCAACAACTCGTCGTCCGTGATGGGGTTGAAGGACCGCGGTTCCACGGCGTGCCAGGCCCTCCCGTATACAGCGCCGATAGTCAAAGACTGCTGCATCCGGCCGGAGATGGGACACAGCAATTCCTCGTAGTGGATGAGACCCCAGGACATCCGTTCGACCACATTGTCATCGGCGAGAATCACCTGTTTAGCCTAGACGGGCAGCATACCGCATGTTCTGTACAAATCGGCGGCTGCCAGCACGTTGCCGTCGACGATGTAGCCGGAGCGCCATATGATGGAATTAGCGTCGCCACCGTGCGACTGAGCGCAGACGGTCGTCGCGTCGGGTTCGTTGCTCGTTTGGCCGACGCCCGGTATGTCGTTTGCGACGGCCTAGAGACCAGGGTGCCCAATAATGCGTGGGGACTGTCGTTCAGCACAGACAACAAACATCTCGCTTACGTCGCGAACGTTGGTCGTCGGCACGTTGTGTTCGTTGACGGAAACGGCGTATTCGAATGCGACGGGATCATCAATACCTGCGGAAAGCGCCCGTTATTGTTCGAAGCGCCCGAGCAACTGCGATTCATGGCGTTGATTGCCGGAGGACTTTACTCCGTTGTCGTTAAGTTATGACCGTTGACCAACTCCGTGGCGGAATTGCCTTGAAAGCCGACGATCTGCACGGGAATCCAGCGAGCCACATCAGTTCATACACGTGATGTGTTGCCACTTCCTGCATTGGTCGCCCGTCAATGCGGCTCCGACCGGATCGAGGGTCATCCGGAAGTCTGGGTGCAGAGATTCGGTTCTAAGAAATTACTCTCGACAAGCGGGCGATGGTCAGGAGACATGGGAGTAATTAACGCTGTTGCCACGGCTTTAAGGAGGCCGTTGCAATGGCGCGAAATGCAAAATCGAAGCGGAAGCGGGTTCCCAAAACGGTCCTGAAACTCCCAGATCTTGAACAGTCCAAGTCGGCCGTCCTCAACAGCTTGACCTCGCCCAGTTCTCAACGTTCCTACGATCACGCGATTCGCGAGTTCATTGACTGGTACTGCTCGGAGCCGCGTCTGGCTTTCAATAAGACCGTCGTGACTCGATATCGAATCTCGCTGGAGCAGCGACAATACGCTCCCTCGACGATCAACCTGAGATTGGCGGCAGTACGTCGGTTGGCTTATGAAGCTGCAGATTGCGGTCTCCTCAGCCCTGACTTGGCTGCCGGGATTCGCCGTGTAAAGGGTGCTCGCCGGCTCGGTTGGACGGCCCTACGCTTCCTGCACGACGGGCTCTGGTACCCCTTCCCGTTTACCCAGGAACTCAAGCACCTTTCTGGCTACGAGAGCGGGTTGCACCAGAATCAGGTCGTGTCCGGCGCCGGGAATGATGTCCGTCTTGACCTGAGGAGCGACTCGGTGGAGTCGCGCGACGGCCGCTTTGGCGGAGTAGATCTTCTCGTTCTCCCCGACCAGGAACAGGCAAGGCACGCCGAAGTCTTGCCACCCCTTGTCACCGAGGGTGGTTGGCCAATCCGGGGCGGGCAGGGCAAAGTGGCGCCAGGCCATTTGCAGGTCGGTTATGGTCTCTTCGAGTCGCGCCCGACAGGCGTTGTCGCCTCGTTCCGCATCGCGAAACAACCAGTGGAGTGTTCTGCGGAAGGGGCCTCCGCCCAAGCCCGGTACAGGCATGCAAAGGAGTGCGATTCGGACGAAGAAGGCAAATGAAAGTGGAAGCACGAAGCCGCCCGGAGCCGCTAGCACCACGTTCCGGAGCCGGCCGGGAAATCGGACCGCATACTG
>Ga0075030_100001142_pt1 | contig 23725 bp, 24 predicted proteins | sample LitLauG_LLR_2012_FD_71393 | JGI IMG/M metagenome (GOLD analysis project Ga0075030, IMG submission 71393) | Freshwater sediment microbial communities from Pennsylvania, USA - Little Laurel Run_MetaG_LLR_2012 | ecosystem: Environmental > Aquatic > Freshwater > Creek > Sediment | place: USA...
ATCGCCGCCTGGCCCTGGGGCGCCTACCTCGGCGAGGACGGCCTGAAGAAGGGCATCCGCGTCAAGACCTCGTCGTTTGCCCGGCACCATATCAACGTCTCGATGGTGCGCTCGAAGACCGCCGGCCACTACGTGAACTCGATCCTGGCCAACATGGAGGCCACCCGCGACGGCTACGACGAGGCCCTGCTGCTCGACACCTCCGGCTTCGTCGCCGAGGGTGCAGGCGAGAACCTGTTCATCGTGCGCGACGGCCGCCTGATCGAGCCGCAGCTGGTCTCCGGGCTCACCGGCATCACGCGCGCGACGGTGATCGAACTGGCGACCCACCTGGGCCTGGCGGTGCATTCGCAGCCGCTGACCCGCGACGATGTCTATCTGGCCGACGAGGCCTTCTTCACCGGTACCGCCGCCGAGATCACGCCGATCCGCGAACTCGACGGGCGGCCGATCGGCAAGGGCGTGCGCGGCCCGATCACCGAGCGCATCCAGGAGCGCTTCTTCGAGGTTGTCGGCGGCCGCTCCGAGCATTATCGTCACTGGCTGACCAAGGTATGAGTGCGCGTGGCATGAAGGCTCCCGGCATGGCCCAGACCGAACTTCCGATCGTCACCCTGCGCGCCGACGAACTGCCGGCGTACTGTCCCAATCCCTCGATGCCGGTCTGGAACCATCACCCGCGGGTGTTTCTCGAGCTGTCCGGCGATCGCCCGGTGCTGTGTCCGTACTGCGGCACCCGCTACCGCCTGGCCGGCACCCCGGATCCGCAGGGCGGCGGCGGGCACTGAGCGATGTCGCGCCTGGTCAAGCCGATGCTGTTCGCGTCGCCCGAGGAGTGCGAACGGGCCTTCTACGAGGCGCTCGAGCATGGCGACGCCGAGTCGATGAGCGATCTGTGGCTGCAGGACGACGACGTCTGCTGCACGCATCCAGGCGCGCCGCGCATCCTCGGCTACAACGCCGTGCGCGCCTCCTGGATGTCGCTGCTCGCCGGCGGCGGCATGCAGATCCACGCCCTGGCGCGCCGCGCATTCGAGTCGCCCACCCTGGCGCTGAGCAATCTGGTCGAGGAAATCGTCGTGCAGCAGGCCGCCGGCAGGCAGATCATGCACGTGCTGGCCAGCAACGCGTACGTCAAGACGCCGGCCGGCTGGAAGATGGTGATGCACTTCGGGGCCCCGGCGCCGCAGGGGCAGGCGGTCGACGTCGAAGCGCCGGCCGGTACGGTGCACTGAGCCGCGGTCCGCGACGCACTGAACCCGCTTGCCGCTCCCCGGACCCGCCCCGCAATCGATCCCGGCCGCGGCGGCGGCGGCCTATCGCGCACCCTGGTGGTTGCCCGGCGGCCATGCGCAGACGATCGTCCCGGCGCGCCTGCAGCCGGTTGCCCGGGTGGCCTACCGGCGCGAACGCTGGACGACGCCCGATGACGATTTCATCGATGTCGATTTCGCCCAGCCCGAGCCCGCGCCCGGGGCGCCGCTGCTGGTCCTGTTCCACGGTCTCGAGGGCAGTTCCGGCTCGCCGTATGCCCACCGCATGATGCAGGCCTGCGTCGCGGCGGGCTGGCGCGGCGCCGTGGTGAATTTCCGCGGTTGCAGCGGCGAACCCAATCGCCAGGCCCGCGCCTACCATTCGGGCGACAGTGCCGAGATCGACTGGATCCTGCATCGCATCGCGCGGCGCTGGCCGCTCGCGCAACGCCATGCCGTGGGCGTCTCGCTGGGCGGCAATGCGCTGGCCAAGTGGACCGGCGAGCAGGGCAGCGCCGGCGCGGCCCTGCTCACCGCGGCGGCGGCGATCAGCGCGCCGCTCGATCTGGCCGCCTGCGGCGAGGCCCTGGGGCGCGGCTTCAACCGGGTGTATGCGCGCGAATTCCTGCGCACGCTGCGCCCCAAGGCGATCGCCAAGGCGGTGCGATTTCCGGGTCTGGCCGACGTCGATCGCATCGCGGCCAGCCGCACGCTGTACGAGTTCGACGATGCCTACACCGCGCCGGCGCACAATTTCGCCGGCGTCGAAGACTACTGGTCGCGCGCCGCGGCCAGGCCCTGGCTGGGCGGCGTGCGCCTGCCCCTGCTGCTGCTCAATGCGCGCAATGACCCTTTCGTGCCCGCCGCCAGCCTGCCGCGTCCGCAAGAGGTCGCGCCGGCGGTCCGACTCGAGCAGCCGGCGCAAGGTGGCCACGTTGGCTTCGAGGCGGCCGGACCGCTGCGGCGCGACTATCTGCCGGCGCGCGTGCTCGATTTCTTCGTGCGCGGCGCCTGAGCGCGCCGCGGCCGGACCCCGCATGCGCGGTGTGCGGCGCGGCGGTCGCCCGCCCCGAAGAGGGTAAGCTGCCCGCTGGAGACGAACCTTTGCGGAAACATCCATGTCGGACTTGAGCGCGCGGCCCAATGTGGTGCGCAGCCCCCTGGGCGTGGCCAGCTATTTCGATCAAGCACTGTTCGCGCGCGAGCAGCAGGTCCTCTTTGCCGGCGCGCCACGCTATGTCGGCCACCGCCTCGCGGTGCCCGAACTCGGTGATTACTACGCCTTGCCGCAGGAGCAAGAGGGGCGGGTCCTGGTGCACACGCAGAACGGAATCGAACTCGTTTCCAATGTCTGCCGCCACCGCCAGGCGCTGATCTGCCGCGGCCGCGGTTCTCTCCTGGGCAACTCCTCGGCGGCCGGCGGCAGCATCGTCTGTCCGATCCACCGCTGGACGTACAGCCCGAGCGGCAAGCTGCTCGGCGCGCCGCAGTTCGCGCGCGATCCATGCCTGGACCTGGGCAACTATCCGATCCAGGAATGGAATGGCCTGCTGTTCGAGTGCTGTGCCGGTGCCGCGCAGCGCAGCGTGGCGACCGAGCTCGCCGGGCTGAGCCGTGCCGCGGACCTTGATTTCTCCGGCTACACGCTCGACCGGGTCCAGATCCATGAATGCGACTACAACTGGAAGACCTTCGTCGAGGTCTACCTCGAGGACTACCACGTCGAGCCCTTTCACCCGGGCCTTGGCCGCTTCGTCACCTGTGCCGACCTGGCCTGGGAATTCCGGCCCGAATACTCGGTGCAGACGGTCGGCGTTTCGCCGCGCCTGGGCACGGCGGGCAGCCCGGTGTACGAGCGCTGGCATGCCTCGCTGCTGCGCTATGGCAACGGTGCGCCGCTGCCCTACGGGGCGATCTGGCTCACCTACTACCCGGGGGTCATGGTCGAGTGGTACCCCTACACGCTGACCGTGTCGACGCTGGTGCCGCTCGGCCCGCAGCGCACGCTCAATGTGGTCGAGTTCTTCTATCCCGAGGAGATCACCGCGTTCGAGCGCGAGTTCGTCCAGGCGCAGCAGGCGGCCTATCTCGAGACCGTCGGCGAGGACGATGAGATCGCGCGGCGCATGGATGCCGGACGGCGCGCGCTGATGCAGCGTGGCGACGATGCCTCGGGGCCGTACCAGACGCCGATGGAAGATGGCATGCAGCACTTTCACGAATGGTATTGCCAGCGCATGGGCGCAGAGGATCCACGCTTTCGCGCGCAGGAATGAGTGGCGATTTTCGGCTGAACGGACGATGGGAGCTGGCAACCGGATTGGCAACAATCGGTGCCAGGGGTCGCATCGGCGACGCACCGGAATCATCCCGGTACGTGCGCCCGGCGCGGCCCTCCCGGTCCGACGGCGGCGCGTCCGCCGTGCCGCCGGAGCGCAACCGCAGGAAGGTGCTGGCGATGGCCGAAGCGACAATCGAACGAAACGTGCTGGGCAGCGGCGAGGCGACCCGGGTCTGGGGCTCGGGGCGGGTGACGATACGCGGCCCGGCGCTGGCGCAGATCGCGCAGCGCGCCCCGGCCGCGCCGCCGCCCCCCGCGGGCGGCAGCGCCTGGCTGAGCGCCGACGACGTCGCCCAGCTGATCCTGCGCGGCGAATGTGCCGAGGCGCGGGTTTCGGCTCCGGCGCGCTTCGCCCCGCAGGCCGTCGCGTCGGCGCGGCAGTCGGTCGACCGCTGGCTGCTCGAAGGGCGCATCTTCGCCATCCATGAGCTCTTCCCGCGCTACCAGTTCGATGGTCGCGGCCGGCCGCATGCCGCGGTCGAGGTGGCCCTGGGCGTCTTCGGCCGGCACGACCCGCTGCGGGTCGGCAACTGGTTCGCGGCGCCCAATCCCTATCTGGGCGGAAAACGGCCGCAGGAACTGCTCGCCACCGCGCCGGGCTTCGTCGTGCTGGCCCTGCGCCGCATCGGCCCGGGCGCCGCGGCACCCGGCGCGCCACGCCCGGATCTGACGGCAGCCGGTTAGGTCGGCGGCCGGGCGCGGCGTTCAGCGCCCGGCGTTCTTCGCCTCCTCCTTCTGTTCGCGCACCATGTCGGCCAGCTGGCGCAGGCGCGCGTCGACCTCGGTCATGGTGTAGAAATCCGCATCGGCGACCCGCCGCGCCAGCTGCAGCTGTTCGAGCGCCGCCGGCGGCGAACCCAGCAGCAGGTACATCTCGGCGGTCGCCTGGTGCTGCAGCGTCTTCTTGTCCAGCGCGGCATAGCTGATCGACAGGAAGTTGTAGTAGTCCGGGTCGTTGTGCAGCAGCGCGAGCTGATCGCGCAGGTAGGCGATCGCGCGCTCGTGATGCTGGCTGCGCTGCAGCAGGTCGGTGTACTGCATGGCCACCGAACGCGAAAGCGGAAAATGCGCCGCGGTCTCGCGCGAGGCGGCCAGCGCGGCTTCGCGCTCGGCGTCATTGGCCGCGGCCTCGTAGCGCGCCAGGTTGAGCATGTCATCGAGCATCGCCGACGGCACCGTGGTCGAGCGGCGCGCCGCCTGCGCCGCCTCGAGGGCCGCGGCGCTGCGCTTGAGCTTGAGCTGGCTAAGCGCCAGGCCATAGTAGGCCGCGCTGTCCGAGGCCAGCGTATGGTGCGTCAGCTGGTCGCTGAAGCTGGTCACGTCGTCGCGCAGGGCCTGGGTCGATTCGTCCTGCAGCACGCGCAGCCGGGCGCGTATCAGCTGGAAATCGATGCTGTCGGCGTGCTGGTGGGTGTGCGTCGCCTGGACCCGGCCCATGAGATCGGCGATCCGCTCGTCGCTCATCGGGTGGGTCTGCAGGTAGGCCGGCGCGATGCTGGCGTAGGCCCTCGTGCCCTGCTGCATCAGCGTGAACATGTCGACCATGCCCTGCGGATCGAAACCCGCGTCGGTCAGGATCTGGAAGCCGACGCGGTCGGCCTCGCGCTCGTTCTCGCGCGAGAACGACAGCTGGCGCGAGATCGCGGCGGCCTGGCCGACCATCAGCGCGGCCTGCGCGCCCTGGCCCTGGCCGGCACGCGCCGCCACCAGCGCGGCCAGCACCGAGGCCAGCGCGATCATCGCCGAGTCCTTCTGCCGCGCCAGCGAGCGCGCGATATGACGCTGCTGCACGTGGCCGATCTCGTGCCCGAGCACCGAGGCGAGCTCCGATTCGCTTTGCGCCGTCAGGATCGTGTTGGTGTGCACGGCGATAAAGCCGCCGGGCAGGGCGAAGGCGTTGAAGGTCGGATCGCGCAAAACGAAGAACTCGAAATCGATGGTGCGCGCGGCGCTCACCGCCACCAGCTGGTAGCCGAGCTGGTTGATGTAGTCGATGGTTTCCGGGTCGTCCAGGTACTGCAGGCTGCGGCGAAAATATTCCTGCATGATCTGTTCGCCGTAGTGACGCTCGTCGCGCGGCGAAAGTTCGTCGCCGGCGGCGTCACCCAGGTTGGGCAGTTCCTGCGCCAGCAGCGCCGGCTCGACCAGCAGCAGCGCGCTCATGACAAACGCCGTCCAGCGGACGAGGTGGCGGCCGGCGGCGCGCGCGCGCCGTGGCGCGCCGCGGCGGCCGGGCCGTCCGAGGCTCGATGAGGTGTCGGGGTCTGCGCTCATGTGCGCCGGGTTGCGCTCCAGGGCGGCGCGGGGCCGCCGGGGGTGCGGACCATCGCTGGTCGGGACGCTTTGTATGATATCCGTCTGGCAGAATCGTTCCTTCGGATCGCCTTCCCGCGGGCTCTGCCGGATCACCGCAATTGTGAGCAAGGGTTACGACCCTGAAATCGGAGCGCATCGCCTGCCATGGTCGAGTTGAAGGACGAACCGGACCACGAACCGCCGCCGCAAACGGCGCAGCGGCCGGATGCTCGGTCGCCGGCTGCGGCCCTGGGCCGGCCGCTTCCCGGCGAGGCGCCGCCGGGCCAGGCGAGCCTCGGTCGCGCCGCGCTGGGGCAAGCGGCCCTGGTTGCCGTGGCTCCGGAATCGGCGCGCACGGCGGCGCCCGCGCCGGGCCCGCAGGCCGTGGGCCCGGCTGCCTTGAGTCATTTCGATGCCGCCGGCCAGGCGCACATGGTCGACGTCGGCGCCAAGGCACCGACACAGCGCCTGGCCCGCGCCTCGGGCGCGATCACCATGGCGCCGGCCACCCTCGCGCTGATCCAGTCCGGCACCGCCGGCAAGGGCGATGTCCTGGGCGTGGCGCGCATCGCCGCGATCCAGGCGGCCAAGCGTACCGCCGAACTGATCCCGCTGTGCCACAACGTGCCGATCTCGAGCATCCGCATCGCCTTCGAGCTGGTGCCGCAAAGGAGCTGCGTCGTCTGCTCGGCGACGGTAGAGACCTATGCCCCGACCGGCGTCGAAATGGAAGCGCTGACCGCGGTCCAGATCGGCCTGCTCACCATCTACGACATGTGCAAGGCGGCCGATCGCGGCATGGTCATGGGCGACATCGGATTGCGCGAAAAGCGCGGCGGTGCCAGCGGTACCTGGACGGCGTAGTACCCGGGCCATCGTGCGGCGTACGCCGCGCCGCTCAGGACCTGGGCGGCTGCGTTTCCTGGAAGCTCGGGCGCGCCGCCAGCTTCTCGAGGTGGCGCGCGAGATTCGGGTGGTCGCTGCGCCAGGCGATCTCCGGAAAGCGGAAATCCAGGTAGGACAGCGCAACCCCGATGGAAATGTCGGCCAGGGTGTAATGCTCGTCGTTGCACCAGGCCTTGTCGCCCAGTGCGGCGGCCGCCGCGCCCAGGCCGCCGATCGCCTTGGCCATCTGCCGTTCGATCCACGCCGGTGAACGGGCCGCGGCGGGGCGCTGCGTGTGCTCCAGGCGCACCGTCACCAGGGCATCGACGATGCCGTCGGCCAGGGCTTCCCAGGTGCGAACCTCGACGCGCTGGCGGCCGCTGCCGGGAATGAGGTGTCCGACCGGCGTCAGCGCATCGAGATACTCGACGATGACGCGCGAATCGAACACCGCGCCGCCATCGTCCATGATCAGGCACGGCACCTTGCCCAGCGGATTGGATGCGCTGATCGTCGAATCGGCCGACCAGGGGTCGGTCATCTCGAGCTCGCATTCGATGCGCTTCTCGGACATGACGATGCGAACCTTGCGCGCATACGGGCTGGTCGGCGAAGCGATGAGGCGCAGATTGCGGAACATGAGTTTTCGTGCGTGCCATGCCCGGGCCGCGCGCGGCGCGCCCAGGTGAGAGTTGCGTGTGGTGGAACCGGTGTCTCGGGCGGCGCCGACCGGCATTCACCTGGGTGAACGCCCCCCGATCGGGACCCACGGCCAGTATATCTTGGCCGCCGCGTTGTCATGGTGTCCCGCATTCGTGCCGATGCTAAACTGCAACGTCCGTTCGCCGGCATTCCGCCGGCCAATCACCCAGTGCGCGGGCAGCCGGCATGCCGGGCGGCGGTCGCCTTGCGGACGGCCATCGCGCGCTGCGTCGCCCAAGCCGGGGCTGCGCGCCGCACGCGCCGCCATGCCGGCCCGGGCCCTGCACCGAGCGCGGACCGGGCGCAACCATTTTCGCCACCACAACCCTGCCCATGCCGTCCACCGAGTCCCTGCCGCTGGGCCCGCTCACCGCGGTATCGCCGCTGGACGGCCGCTACGCCCGGCAGACCGCGGGCCTGCGCGACATCTTCTCCGAATTCGCCTTCATGCGGGCCCGCGTGCGGGTGGAGATCGAATGGCTGATCGGGCTTTCGGGCCTGGGCCTGCCCGAGCTGCCGCCCTTCGATGATTCGGCGTGCGCCGCGCTGCGCGCGCTGGCCGCCGGCTTTTCGCTCGACGATTGCGCCCGGGTCAAGCAGATCGAGGCGCGCACGAACCACGATGTCAAGGCCGTCGAATACTGGATCCGCGAGCACCAGGAGCGCGTCCCGGCGCTGCAGCGGGCCGGCGAATTCATCCACTTCGCCTGCACCTCCGAGGACATCAACAACGTCGCCCACGCGCTGCTGCTGCGCGCCGGTCGCGAGCAGCTGGTCGGCGCCCTGCGGCGGATCCACCAGCGCCTGCGCGATGCGGCCCATCGCATGGCCGCCGTACCGATGCTGGCGCGCACCCATGGCCAGCCGGCCACGCCAACGACGGTGGGCAAGGAATTCGCCAACGTGGCGCGGCGCCTTGCCGCGGCCATCGACCGCATCGAGGCGGTGCGGCCGCTGGCCAAGATGAATGGCGCGGTGGGCAACTACAACGCGCACCTCGTCGCCGCGCCGGACGTCGACTGGGAAGCATTCGCGCGCGCCATCATCGGCGGCCTGGGCCTGGAATTCAACAGCCACACGATCCAGATCGAGCCGCACGACTGGATGGCCGAGCTCTTCGACGCCGTCGCCCACGCCAATACGGTGCTGCTCGACCTCGACCGCGACCTGTGGGGCTACATCGCGCTGGGCTATTTCCGGCAGAGGCTGCGCGAGGGCGAAGTCGGCTCGTCGACCATGCCGCACAAGGTCAATCCGATCGACTTCGAGAATTCCGAGGGCAACCTGGGCATCGCCAACGCCCTGCTGCGCCACTTCGCCGACAAGCTGCCGGTCTCGCGCTGGCAGCGCGACCTGAGCGATTCGACGGTGCTGCGCAACCTCGGATCGGCCTTTGCCCACTGCCTGATCGCCTACGAGGCGTGCCTGCGCGGGATCGACAAGCTGCAGCTCGACGAGGCGGCGGTGGCCGCCGACCTGCAGGGCGCCTGGGAAGTGCTCGCCGAGGCGGTGCAGACCGTGATGCGGCGCCATGGCGTGGCCGAGCCCTACGAGAAGCTCAAGGAGCTGACGCGCGGCCGCGGCATCGATGAACAGGGCCTGCGTGAATTCGTGCAGGCCCTGGACATCCCGGAAGATGCCCGCCGCCGCCTGCTGGAACTGACCCCGTCGACCTACATCGGCAAGGCCGCCGAACTGGCGCGCCGCTGCTAGCCCGCCCCACGTAACCCGCTCCGCTCCCCTCTCCCGCCCCGCGGGAGAGGGGCCGGGGGTGAGGGCGCACGCGCTGGTTCAGCTCACGGCATCTGGATCGTCGCCCGCTCTTCCTTGGGCGCACGAACCAGGTCGGCGCGCTGCACGCCGAACCACATCGCCAGCGCCGCCGCGACGAACACCGACGAATAGACCCCGAACAGGATGCCCAGGGTGAGCGCCAGGGCGAAATAGTGCAGGGCCGGACCGCCGAAGAGCAGCATGGTCACGGTCATGGTCAGCGTCGCGCCGTGCGTGATGATGGTGCGCGAGATCGTCGCCGTGATGGCCGAGTCGATCACCTCGACCACCGTCGCCTTGCGCATGGTCCGGAAATGCTCGCGCACCCGGTCGAAGATGATCACCGACTCGTTCACCGAATAAGCCAGCACGGCGAGCACCGCGGCCAGCACCGGCAGCGAGAATTCCCAGTGGAAGATGGCGAACATGCCGACCACCAGCACCACGTCGTGCAGGTTGGCGATGATCGCGGCGGCCGAGAACTTCTTCTCGAAGCGCACCGCCAGGTAGGCGGCGATGCCCAGCACCACCGCCAGCAAGGCCAGGCCGCCGTCCTGCGCCAGCTCGGAACCGACCTGCGGGCCGACGAACTCGACGCGGCGCAGCTCGGTGCACTGGCCCGCGAGCGACTTCTGCTGCGCCAGCAGTGGCGCCGCGGCCTCGGGCGTGCGCTCGTCCTGCGGCAGCAGCTTGAACCGGGCATCCGCGGCATGCCAGGCGGCGCATTCCGGCGCCTCGCCCGGGGCCGGCACGGCGGTGAGCGCGGCATACACCTGGTCGGCCAGTTGCCCCGACGGCACCCCGGGGTGAGCCGGCATGCGGATGAGGATGTCCTCGGCCTTGCCGAAGGTCGTCACCTGCGAGTCGCCGGCGACCTTGGCGGCGATCGTCGCGCGGATCGCATCGACGTCGGGCGCCTGGCGGTAGCCGACCTCCATGACCGTGCCGCCGGTGAACTCGATCGACAGGTTCAGTCCGCGCACGCCGAGGAAGCCGACGGCGGTCAGGAACGTGACCAGGGAGATCACGTTGAAGACCAGCGCGTAGCGCATGAACGGAATGGTCCGGTGGATGCGGAAGAACTCCATGGCCGCTGGGCTCCGAAGGATGTCGCTGAAGTACCGGTGCGGCGGGCGCCGCTCAGGCGCCGCTGGGCTTGCCGCGCGCGCCGCCGGCCGGCGGCACGGGCGGCGTGCCGGCGGTGGCCGGGCGCCAGATCTGCCCGATCGACACCTTCTGCAGGCGGCGGCGCGAGCCGTAGATCAGGTTCACCAGACCGCGCGATACGAACACGGCCGAGAAGATCGAGGTGAGGATGCCCAGCACGTGGACGAAGGCGAAGCCGCGCACCGGACCCGAGCCGAGCATGAACAGGAACACGCCGGCGATCAGGGTCGTGACGTTGGAATCGAGGATGGTCGCGAAGGCCCGCTCGTAGCCCTGCTGGATGGCCTGCTGCGGTGCGGTGCCCTTGCGCAGTTCCTCGCGGATGCGCTCGTTGATCAGCACATTGGCGTCGATCGCCATGCCCAGGGTGAAGGCGATGGCGGCAATGCCGGGGAGGGTCAGCGTGGCCTGCAGCAGCGACAGGATCGCCACCAGCAGGAGCAGGTTCATGCCCAGCGCCAGCGCCGAGACGACACCGAATACCGCGTAATAGAGCGCCATGAAGACGACGATCGCGGCGAAGCCCATTTCGGTGGCGCGCACGCCCGCTTCGATGTTCGCCGCGCCCAGGCTAGGGCCGATCAGCCGCTCCTCGATGATCTGCATCGGTGCCGCGAGCGCCCCGGCACGCAGCAGCAGCGCCAGGTCGTTGGCCGCCTGCGGGCTGGGCATGCCTGTGATCTGGAAGCGCGAACCGAATTCGCCCTGGATCGTGGCCACCGTGAGGACCTCGCCGCGGCCGCGCTCGAACAGGACCACCGCCATCGGTTTCTTCAGGTTCTCGCGCGTCACCTGCAGCATGACCCGGCCGGCGGCGTCGTTGAGCTCCACCGAAACGGCCGACTGCTGCTTGTCGTCGAAGGTCGCCTGGGCGCCCTGCAGCTGCTGGCCGGAAAAGATGACGTCCTTCTTGAGCACCACGGGCACGCCGCGGCCGACCGTGAAGCGCTCGGAGCCGAACGGCGGCGGCACGGCGCCGCCGGTGGCGGCCATGCCGTCGGGGGAGACGTCGACCAGCCGTGCCTCGAGAGTGGCGGTGCGGCCGATGATGTTCTTGGCCCGCGCGGTGTCCTGGACGCCGGGCAGCTCGACCACGATGCGGTCGTCGCCCTGCTGCTGGATCACCGGCTCGGACACGCCCAGCTCGTTGATCCGGTTGTGCAGGGTCGTGATGTTCTGCTTGAGCGCGTTGTCGCGCACCGCGATCCGGCCGGCATCGGACAGCGCGGCGGTCAGGATCGGCTCGTCGGCACTGCCGCTCTCCTGGACGACGAGGTCGTGGAACGAGTCGAGGATCAGGTCCTTGGCCTTGTTGCGGCTCTCCAGGTCGCGAAAGCGGATCTCCAGCCCGCCCGCGCCGCGGCGGATGCCGGCGTGGCGCACGTCCTTGTCGCGCAGCTGCGTGCGCAGGTCGCTTTCGGCCGCCTGCAGGCGCTTGGTCAGCGCCTCGTCGAGGTCGACCTGCATGAGGAAATGCACGCCGCCGCGCAGGTCCAGTCCCAGGTACATCGGCAGCGCATGGATGCCCTGCAGCCAGGCCGGCGTGCGCGACAGCAGGTTGGGCGCGACGATGTACGACGGATCGGAGGCGTCGGGATTGAGCTCGCGGCCCAGCAGCTCGCCCGCGCGGGCCTGCGCCGCGGCATCGGCGAAGCGCACCCGGATCGTCGGATTCTGGCCGATCGTATCGAGGCTGATGCCCTGCTGGGCGATGCCGCCCGCCTGCAGGCTCTTCTCGACCCGGGCGAGCAGGGCGGCATCGGCGCGCACCGTGGCCTTGACCGACGCGACCTGGACCGCCGGCGATTCGCCGAACACGTTGGGCACGGCGTACAGGATGCCGAAGACCAGCGCGACGACGATCAGCACGTACTTCCAGGGCGGGTAGCGGTTCATGGCGGTTGCGGCCTCGGTGGCTGGGCCTAGCTCAGCGTTTTCATCGTGCCCTTGGGCAGCAGGGTCTGCACGGCGGCGCGCTGCACCGCCAGCGACACGGGCTTGTCACCGACGGTGGCCACCTGCAGGGTCAGGTACTGCTCGCCCAGGTCGGTGATCCGTCCGACCACGCCGCCCGTCGTGACCACCTCGTCGCCCTTGGCAAGCGCGTCGATCATGGCCCGGATCTCCTTCTGCCGCTTGGTCTGCGGCCGGATCATGACGAAGTACAGCACGGCCATCATGACCGGGAAGATGATCAGCGTCGACAGGTTCGGATCGGCGCTGCCGGTCGCGCCCTGCGCGTAGGCATCGGAGATGAAAAACATGGGTCGGCTCCCTGAGTAACCCCGCATTATAGCGGGGGCGCGCCGGTGGCCGCGGCGCCCGCGGTCCGGGCCCGGCATTCGAATCGGGCGAACTCGGCGTAGGTGCCGCGCTCGATCGAAACGCGCGCGCGCGCCATGAGGTCGAGGTAGTAGTGCAGGTTGTGGATGGTGTTCAGGCGCGCCCCCAGGATCTCGTTGCTGCGCTGCAGGTGGTGCAGGTAGGCGCGCGAGAAATGGCGGCAGGCGTAGCAGGCGCACTGCGGGTCGAGCGGCCGCGGATCGGCGCGGTGCGCGGCGTTGCGGATCTTCACGTCGCCATGGCGCGTGAACAGCCAGCCGTTGCGCGCGTTGCGCGTCGGCAGCACGCAATCGAACAGGTCGATGCCCTGGGCGATGCCGGCGAGCAGGTCCTCGGGCGTGCCCACCCCCATCAGGTATCGCGGGCGCTGCGGCGGCAGCCCGGCCGCCGCGTGTTCGAGAATGCGCAGCATCTCGGCCTTCGGTTCGCCGACCGACAGGCCGCCGATCGCGTAGCCGTCGAAGCCGATGCGCTGCAGCGCCGCGCTCGAGCGGTCGCGCAGGTCGGCATACATGCCGCCCTGGACGATGCCGAACAGGGCATTGCGGTTGCCCAGCCGGTCGAACTCGGTGCGGCTGCGCTGCGCCCAGCGCAGCGACAGTTCCATCGAGGCGCCGGCCTCGGCGTGGCTGGCCGGGCGGCCCGGCCGAGCTTTGGCGCCGGATCCGTCCGGTTCGGGATCGACGCGGCCGCCGCGCAACGCGTCGGCGGCGTCGGCCGAAGCGTTCCCGCCGGCGGCCTCGATCCAGTACGGCGTGCACTCGTCGAAGATCATCGCGATGTCCGAATCGAGCACGGTCTGCACGCGCATCGACTCCTCCGGCGTCAGCAGGCAGGCCGCCCCGTCGATCGGCGAGCGAAAGCGCACGCCGTCCTCGCCGACCTTGCGCATCGCGCCGAGCGAGTACACCTGGAAACCGCCGGAATCGGTCAGGATCGGCCGCGACCACCCCATGAAGCGGTGCAGGCCACCGTGCGCGGCCATGACCTCGACTCCCGGCCGCAGCCACAGGTGGAAGGTATTGCCCAGGACGATCTGCGCCCCCATGGCGTCGAGTTCGTCGGGCGCCATCGCCTTGACCGTGCCATAGGTGCCGACCGGCATGAAGGCCGGCGTGTCGATCGCGCCGTGCGCCAGGTGCAGCCGGGCGCGCCGTGCCCGGCTATCCGTGGCCAGCAGATCGAAGCGCGCGCTCATGCCGGGCCCTGCCGCGCTTCCGGCACCTGGCGCTCGAGCAGCATGGCATCGCCATAGCTGAAGAAGCGATACTTCGCGGCCACCGCATGGGCGTAGGCCGAGCGCACGCGCTGCAGGCCGCCGAAGGCGCTCACCAGCATGAGCAGCGTCGAGCCCGGCAGGTGGAAGTTGGTGATGAGCCGTTCGACGCACTGGAACCGGTAGCCGGGCAGGATGAACAGGCGGGTTTCGCCCGTTCCCGCGCGCAGTCGGCCGCCGGCCATCGCCGATTCCAGGGCGCGCACGCTGGTCGTGCCCACGGCGATGATGGCGCGGCCGCGCGCCCGCGCGGCGTTGACCCGATCCGCCGTCTCCGGCGGGATGACGTAGCGCTCGCTGTGCATGCGGTGCTCGTCCAGGCGCTGCGTGCGCACCGGCTGGAACGTGCCGGCGCCGACATGCAAGGTGAGGTAGGCCAGCTCCACGCCGCGCTCCTGGAACTGGCCGAGCAGCGCTTCGCTCAGGTGCAGGCCGGCGGTCGGCGCCGCGACCGCCCCCGGGGCACGTGCGTAGACGGTCTGGTAGCGTGCCGCGTCCTGGGCATCGGGGGCATGGGTGATGTAAGGCGGTAGGGGCAGGGCGCCGGCGCGCGCCAGCACTTCTTCGACCGGATCGTCGAACTCGAGTTCGAACAAGTCGTCGTGCCGCCCGCGCACGGTCGCGCCTAGCCCCGCAGCGCCAAGCCCCGCATTGCCAGGCCCCGCTGTGCCGAAGCGCAGGCGCAGGCCGGCGCGCGGCGGATGGCTGGTGCGCAGCAGGACCAGCGCCCGGTGCTCGGACAAGGTGCGCTCGAGCAGGGCTTCGACCCGTCCGCCGCTCTCCTTGCAGCCGTGCAGCCGGGCCGGGATGACCCGCGTGTCATTGAGCACCAGTACGTCGCCCGCGGCGAACTTGTCCAGCAGATCGGGGATATGTTCGTCGCGCAGTCCGGCGGGATGAACATGCAGCAGCCGCGCGGCCTCGCGCTGCGGCGCCGGATGCTGGGCGATCAGTTCGGGCGGCAGCGCGAATTCGAAATCGGTCGGCTGCAGCTGGACCTCGGGGGACGGCGGCGCCGGTTCGTCGACCGGCGGTGCGGGGTTGGCTGGACTGGCCATACGCCTGCTCGCTTTCACGATTTTTCGTCGGCCCGCCGGCCGGACGCACGGCGCACGCCCGGCCGGTGCGGCCGGCGCGGGTTCGGCCGTCGCGAGTTCAATCGGACCAAGCCTTGCCGGCGGTGATCCAGTTCTCGCGCTTGACCTCGGTGATGACGATATCCACGGCCGCCGGCGTCAGTTCGAGCACGCGGCAGGTCGTTTCTGTGATCGCCCGGGCCAGCTCCTGGCGTTGTTCGCGGCTGCGGCCCTCGAACATCTGAATCTGTATGGTCGGCATCGTGCACCTGCGGGTTGGTTGGGATCGGGCGCGCCGGCATCGGCCGGCACCATGCGCCGCCATCACGGCTCGGCCGGCCGCAACGAGCGCAGCAAGGCCGGCCACTCGAGGACGCCCTCGAGGGCGCCATTATCGAACAACTGGCGCGCCGTCTCCTCGACGACGCGCGGCGCGGGCAGGACCGGATCGGGGTTGCCAGCCAGCGCCGCGACCTGGATGCGACAGGCCTTGATCAGCGTCGCCGTGAGCGTGTAGGCCTCGGCGACCGTCCGCCCCAGCACCAGCGTGCCATGGTGGCGCAGCAGGGCGGCCGGCTTGCCGCGCAGCGCCTCGAGCAGCCGCTGCGCTTCGGCCGGCACCAGCGCCAGCCCTTCGTAGTCGTGCAGCGCCAGCATGCCGTGGAAGCGCAACGCGTGCTGTGACAGCGGCAGCAGTCCGCGTGGGTGGGTCGAGACCGCGATGGCACTGGTCTCGTGCAGGTGCATGACGCACTGCGCGTCGTCGCGCGCCCGATGGACCGCCGCATGCAGCGCGAATCCGGTCCGATTGACCAGGATGCCGGGCATCGGGTCCACCGCCCGACCGTCGACGTCGATCTTGACCAGGCCATCCGGGGTGATCTCGTCGAAGCGCTGGCCGAAGGGGTTGATGAGGAAATGCCCGGGTTCGCCGGGTACGGCGGCGCTCACGTGGCTGTAGATGAGGTCGTCCCACCCGGCACGCGCGATGAGCCGGTAGGCGGCCGCAAGGTCGGCGCGTACCGCGGCCTCGGTCAGCGGCGCGTCCGCCGGCGCCGGCTCGGCAGGGCCGGCCCGCAGCACGAAGGCACTGCCGGGCGGCGCACTCATGAAACGGCCCGGGCGGCCCGTGCCGGGCCCAGCGGTGCGCGCGTCAAAACGAGATTTCCGAGGTGCGCCGCGAGCGCAGGCGCTTTTCCGCGGCCAGTTCCATGGCGGCCTGGAAGCGCTCGCGCGCCGCGCGGTCGGGCAGCGCCGCCAGGATCTGCATCCAGCCCGCATTCATGATGGTCAACGCGGCGCGCGAGCGCGAAATGTTGGCGGCTTCGGCGAGCACGTCGATCTGCGCCAGGGTCTGCACCGGCACGCGCCAGCTCACCGTCTGTGCCTTGGCCCAGCCGCTGCCCGGGACCTGGGCCCCGGTCAGCAGCCCGACGGCGACATCGACCGCCGTGAGCTTGGCGCCGCGCGATTCGGCGCGGATCGTGGTCGGTACGCGTGGTTTGGTGGTTCTGGTTGCCATTGACCCCTGCCTGCCTGGACCCGTAGGCCAGGAGCGTATCCGAGCGCGCAATTCCGCGCATCCTGCGCCCGGCCGGGTGCCGCACGAATCAGTCGTACGCCGTGCCGTCCTTGCGCGTGTAGCCGTCACGCACGGGATCGTAGAGCAGGTCGATGTCGGGATAAACCACCCGGTCATCGCTGCGCCGAGCGCCCACTTCCAGGCACACCGCGGTCGTGCCGCTGCGGTTGACCAGATGATGCCCGTTCGGAATGTTCCGCGGAAAGGCGGCGCAATCGCCGGCGCGCAGCACCTGCTCGCCGTCGTCGCTGCGCAGGACCACCTCCCCGGACAGCACGTAGACGAATTCATCCTCGTCCGAGTGCCAGTGCCGCTGGCTCGACCAGGCGCCCGGCTCCAGGCGCATCAGGTTGACGCCGAATTGCGTCAGGCCGCCGGCATCGCCCAGGCGCTGCCGCACCCGGTTGGCCGCCTCGCGGTCGTACGGCGCGGGATAGTTGGAGCCGCGCCGTTGCGCGATGGTTTGCAGGTCGATCTTGGGCATGCGCCGGCTCCCGGATCTCGTCCGGCGTCGATTCTAGTGGTGCCCCGGCGCGGCATCGGACTCAAGTTCCGGCGCCGCCGGCCGATATCTCCGAAATGCCTGCTGCCGTCCTGTATCCGGAGCGTACTGCCGTGCCGCGCAACCTTGCCGGCTGCGGCGTTCCAGCGGCCTGGCGGCGAGGGCGCCCGGCCGCGTTCGGGCCGTCGCATCGGCCGCGCCGGGGTGGCGCATGATCGGCGCCGTCGGTGCCGCGCCGGCCATCGCGCCCTGGAGCCGCGCGACCCACGCGCCACCGCCCGAGGCCGATCCGGAACTGGCCAAGGCCAAGCGCAAGCTTGCCGACTGGGAAACCTGCCCGTCCGGCAAGACCTCGGCGGGCCAGGCGAAGATCAAGGAATATGCCGCCCCGGTCAGCGCGATCGAGTCGCGCGACCAGGCCGCACAGCGCGCGGCGCAGCTCGATGCGACGCAATCGTCTGGCCCGGGGCCCGGCGGCGGCGATGCGCCGAGCCCGCCCTCCGCCGCCCGGCCCGGTTCGCCGGTGGCGGCAGGCCGTGCCACCGCCAGCGTGGACACGGGCGCGACGCTCGGCACGCGGATCGACCTCTACGCCTGATTCCGGGCAACGGTCGGGCGCCGGCGCGCGGCAGATCGGCAGCGGGTAGAACTCGAGGGGCGACGCTGCGCGTCTCCGGCGCCGGCAACGTCGTCCGACGACCGGCATCCTTCAGGCCCGTTTGGTCGCCCAGATGATCGACTCGAAGCCGTAGTACGCCCAGGTCGCCGGGTAGGCCTTCTTGCGCCATGCCGAATAGGGTTCGATCAGCAGGCCGACGAGCCAGAAGGCGGCCGGCCGGTATTCGCCGGCCGAAAAGTCGATGCGGAAATTCTCGCGCTCCAGCCGGGCCACGATCTCCTGGAAATCCGGCGGCTCGTCGCGGTGGGTGGCATCGTCGAAATAGTTCAGGGTTCCGGCCCGCCTGGGAAACCCCACGCTGCGCCGGCACGGAAACGCCAGGTAGATGCTGCCGCCGGGCCGCAGCGCCGCGAGCATGGCATCGACGGTGCCGCTGCGGTCATCGCAGTGCTCGAGGTTGTGCGACGAGATCACCGCGTCGAAGGCGTCGCGGCAGCCGCGGATCCGGGCGACGAAGTCCTGCGGCGTGGTAAGGATGTATTCGTCGGCCAGGTTCGGGCGGGTCTGGTTGTAATCGCCGACATCGATGCCGGTGTACTGCGCACGCGGCAGGATGGACTTGACGCCGAACGGCGAATTGTTGCCGCAGCCGACATCGAGGATTGCCGCCGTCTCCGGCAGGCGCGATAGAAAGGCCGATTTCCCTCGTGGTCGAACCAGGATGCCGATCCGGGTACGCAGGCGCATGACGTTTCCGCGGGCTCGCGACGGTGGCGCGCGACCGGTCATTCTACGGTCATCGCATTGCTCGCTTTCGACCTGGACGCAACAGTCCGGCTTGCAGCGCCCGGGCGACACGTCGACGCAACAATCGCCTTCTAGCCTCTGTCGCTTTTAAACGCCAAGGCATGAACCCGATGATGCGCGTCGATCCATCCCGCTGTTGCGCCCGCCTTGGCGGTGCGTCCGTCCCCCGGCGCGCCGCGGCCCTGGCCATCGCGCTGGGCCTGCTGGCCGCGAACACGACGGCCGTTGCGGCGGAGCCGGCAGATGGCGCAAAGGCCGCGCCGGCCGAGAGCAGTTCGCCCCTGGAACCGGTCGTCGTCACCGGTACGGCAGACCCGCGCGTCGCGCCGACGACGCCGTACACGGAGAGCGTCATTCCCGAGGAGGCGATCCGCAATCTCTCGCCCGGGCCGGCTGCGACGGTGCAGACCCTGCTGGGCCAGGAGCCTTCCGTCTTCGTCTACACCAATGGCCCCCTGGGCGTGGAAACCAGCATCTACTTTCGCGCCTTCAATTCGGGCCAGTTCTCCGAAACCTACGCCGGGGTCTCGATCAACGACGTCTTCAACGGCGGCGTCACCGGTCAGGCGGAGAACCGCAACAACGTGCTCATCACGCCCAACAACCTGGGCGCGGTGCAGCTGTATCGCGGCATCAACAATCCTTCGGTCAACTCGTACAACTCGCTCGGCGGGACGATCAACTTCAATCCGCGCCAGCCGCTCGCCCAGTTCGGCGGCGAGGTCGGCGGCAGCTACGGCAGCTACGGCACCTTCAATCTGCATGCGACCGTCAACAGCGGCGACTGGAACGGCCTGCGCAATGTGGTGTCGCTGGAACAGGCCGGCAGCCGCGGCTGGATCAACGACAGCGGCGACCAGAACCACAATCTCTACTGGGGCGCAACCTGGAATGCCGGGCGCGACGCGAGCCTGTACAACTACCTGCTCTACAACAGCAACCGCGGCAATGCGATCTACAACGTGCCGCAGCCGCTCCTGGACCAGTACGGTCCGGGCTACCAGTGGCCGCGCGACTGGATGAACTCGCAGCTCCATGACACGAACTGGCTGGAGATCTTCGGCGCGAAGCTGCGTGCCGGCAATTCGGTGGAATTCGAGAACAAGTTCTTCGTCGGGCGCAACGAATACCTGCGCACGTCCTTTTCCAATCCGGCCTTCCAGCAGAGCCAGAGCGCGCCGTACACCTATCCGTACGCCCTCGAGGACAGCCCGCAGTCCGGCAGCGGCCCGGCGTTCTGGCTCGGCAATCCGTACGGCCCGACCTACGATCCGACGGCGGTGTTCGGCTCGCAGGCCTACGGCACCGATTTCCACTTCTATGGCTACACGGCCGACGCGATCGGCGATACGCCGGTGGCCACCCTGCATCTGGAGGGCAATGAGGTGACGATCGGCGCCAACATCACCCACGGGCGGCTGCACTCGCGCGAGTACTGGTACGGCGCCGAGTCCATGCCGCAGACGCCGGGCTACAACGATGCCTGGGACGAGCACGACAGCCGCACGATGGCCTCGGTGTTCGCGCAGGACGTGATCAGCCTGATGGGCGAGCGCCTGCATCTGACGCCCGGCTTGAAATACGTGCACGCCCGCACTTCGGACAACGACTCGGTCGGCTTCTTCTATTCCAGCCCGGGCAGCGTCGGCGACACCGAGCATTTCCTGTCGCCGACCGTTGGCCTGAATTTCCGGGCGGCGGACGAGACCTAACTGTTCGCCGCCTTCGGCAAGAACGTGAAGCTGCCCGACATCTCGTCCTATTACAATTCCATCGAATATCCGAACGGGCCCAACTCGGTCGTCGTCCAGCCGCAACTCAAGCCGGAGCACGTCGACGACTATGAACTGGGCGTGCGGTTTCACGCCGGGTCCTTCGGCGTCGAGGTCAATGCCTACAAGGAGAATTTCCGCGACACCTTCATCTCCTCGACCAACCTTGCCACCAACCTGACGCTCTACCAGAACGGCGGCAGCTCGGTCTACCAGGGCTTCGAGGCGCAGTTCACGGACGAATTCGAGGTCGCGCCGGTGCCGGGCCGGCTGTCCGCCTACCTCAACCTGGCGCGCAACCAGGCCCGCTTCACGTCGTCGTTCAACTCCGACTACGCCGGGGCCGTCCTCGCCGGAACGCCGCTGGCCGGCGTACCGGAGAATCTCGTCAGCGCCGGCGCGGTATGGAAGTTCGATGGCTGGCGGGCCAGCGCCGAAGGCCGCTTCATCGGCCGGCAATATCTTGACCAGGCGAACTCGGGCACGCCGTCCTCCGCCACGATCGGTGGCCATGCTGTCCTGGGTCTTGCGGTCTCGCGCGCCCTGGCGCTGGACGCGCCGTCCACCAGCCGCACCTTGCGCCTGGGCTTGAACGTCGACAATGTGCTGGACCGGCGCTACCTGAACACCGGATTCAGCGAGACGAACATTGTGGGCAGCACGTATATTCGCGGCATCTACGCGGCGCCGCGGACGATCGCCGGCAGCGTCGCCTACACCTTCTAGCGCCGGCCCGGCGCAGCCGCTCGAAGGGCGCGCCGCGCTGGGAGTCGGACCGACGTGCAACCCGTACTGGAAACGGATCGACTGCGCCTGCGCCCGCTGGCACTGGCCGATTTCGACGCCTACGTCGAGTTCTGGCAGAACGCGGACGTCGTCCGGTTCATCACCGGGGAACCGATACCCCGCGAACAGAGCTGGCGCCGATTGCTCGGCACGGCCGGGCACTGGCATCTGCTGGGATTCGGATTCTTCGCGATCGAGGAAAAGGCCACCGGCCGCGTCGTCGGCGAGGCCGGATTCCAGGAAATGCGTCGCGACCTGCGGCCTTCGATCGAAGGCACCCTGGAGGCGGGCTGGGGCATCCTGCCCGCCTGCCAGGGCAAGGGCTACGCCAAGGAGGCACTGGGCGCCGCCTTCGCCTGGTCCGAGCGTGTGCACCCGGCGTACGACTACAGCTGCATCATCAGCCCGGAAAACCGGCCCTCGCTGGGCCTGGCCAGCAAGCTCGGCTTCGTGCCCGCGGCCGAGACGTCCTATCTGGGCAAGCCGATCCTGGTGCTGCGCCGTCCCGGGCCTCGTCGATCCGAAGGCAAGCGAACCGCTACGTGATCAGGCGGCAGGGCGCGCCGCCGCGGCCCGCAGCATGGCCGCCAGGCAGCGCTCGATGTCCTCGTCGGTCGTCGACCAGTTGCTGACGCTGATCCGCATCGCCGCGCGCCCGTGCCAGGTGGTCCCGCCGCACCAGCATGTGCCGTCCTGCTGGATCGCGCCGATCACCTGCCACGTGCGCTCGGCCGTTCCGAACGCGACCAGCACCTGGTTCAGGCCCACCTCATTGAGCACTTCGTGCCCCGCGGCGCGCATGCCATCGGCGAGGCGGCGCGCCTGGCGGCAATTGCGCTCGATCAGCGCTGCCAGGCCGCGCCGGCCCAGCGAGCGCAGCGCCGCGTACACCGTGACCGCCCTGGCGCGGCGCGACTCCTCTGGAACGAACTCGTGCGGATCGCGTTCGCGTGCGCTGGCCTGGATGTAGGGCGCGCTCATCGACATGGCGGCACGGTGCGCGCCCTCGTCGCCACAAAAGACGATGCCGCAGTCGTAGGGCACGTTGAGCCACTTGTGCGCGTCGGTCGCCACCGAATCGGCCTGCTCGATGCCGCGCAGGCGGGACGCCATGGCCGGCGACGCGGCCGCCCAGAGGCCGAAAGCCCCATCGACATGCAGCCAGGCGCCACGCCGCCTGGCCAGTGCCGCGATGTCCGCGATCGGGTCGATCGCTCCGGTATTGACGTTGCCGGCCTGCGCGCACACGATGCACGGCCCGCCACCGGATCCGATCGCGGCGGCCAGTTCGGCGGCGCGCATGCGCCCCTGGTCATCGGTCGGAATGCGCCGCACGTTCTTCGAACCCAGGCCCAGCAGGCGCAGCGCCATGAAGATCGTGTAGTGCGCCTCGTCGGATACCAGGACCTCGATGTCCGGCGCGCCCGCCAGGCCGTCGGCCTCCACATCCCAGCCGGCATCGCGCAGGACCCGATGGCGTGCCGCGGCCAGGCCGGTGAAGTTGGCCATCTGGCAACCGGTGACGAAGCCGACGCTCGTCGTCGCGGGCAGGCCGGTGATTTCGCGCAGCCACGTTGCCGTGATGTCCTCGATCACCGCGGCCATCGGCGAAAGGACGTGGACTGCCGCGTTCTGGTCCCATGCCGACACGAGCCAGTCGGCCGCCAGCGCCGCCGGAAGGCTGCCGCCGATGACAAAGCCGAAGTATCGGGGCCCCGCGGAGGCCGTCGTTCCATCCATGGCCGCTTCGGCCAGCTGGGCGATGATCGATTCGGCGGGCTGTCCGTCGTCGTCGAGCGGCGCGCCGAGCGCCCGGCGCAGATCGGCGCCGCTACGCGTCGCGCCCACCGGGCGCCGGGCGAGCGCTTCGCGGTATGCCGCGCCGAGGCGCGCCGTCGCCCCGAGCAGGGCAGGAAAATCCGTGTCGTGCATGGTCTCCTCCAGGGGCAAGCGGACTGCGCCTTGCAGGTTCCGAACGGACGGATGCGTCGCCATTCGCGCTCCACATCCTGGCAGTGCTCCGGCCGGCGGTCGATCGCAGAACGTCCGGGTCCGGCCATCGGATCGGACACTTCGCCGCGCGCGACCGCGGCCGCGCGAAGTCGCCGCGATGTTGCGCGAGACGGCGGGCCGAACTAAAGTAACGAGCATTCTTGCATCGGGACGGCGAGCGCCAAAAGACATTAGCGGATTTGCGAAGGGTTGACGATGGCGGTTGCGCCGAAAAAGACTGCGGTCAGGGCAACGGCCGGCCGCGTGGCCGATGTTGCACCGCGCACCCGCGCGCAGCCCTCGCCCCGGCGACGGCCGGGCGTTCTGCTGCTCGTTGCAACGCGCAAGGGCGCCTGGCTCTTCCACGGCGATGCCCGGCGCCAAACCTGGCGCTGCGACGGCCCGCATTTTCTGGGCAACATCATCCACCACCTGGTGCTCGATCCGCGCGACGGACGTACCCTGCTGGCGGCGGCCAAGACCGGTCACCTGGGGCCCACCGTCTTCCGCTCGACCGACGGCGGCCGCAATTGGAAGGAGGCCGCGCGGCCTCC
>Ga0075030_100001145_pt1 | contig 23701 bp, 26 predicted proteins | sample LitLauG_LLR_2012_FD_71393 | JGI IMG/M metagenome (GOLD analysis project Ga0075030, IMG submission 71393) | Freshwater sediment microbial communities from Pennsylvania, USA - Little Laurel Run_MetaG_LLR_2012 | ecosystem: Environmental > Aquatic > Freshwater > Creek > Sediment | place: USA...
CGCTGGCGCGCCGCCCCCGGGTAGAACCAGAACTTCTTCACCTCCGCCCCCAGCTGGTCACGGTATAGAGCAAGCCCCGGGTCCAGCGGCGGGGCCTTTTCTGCCTCGGGGTCGCCCTCGGCGGCGACGGCCGTCTCGCATCGAACCCCGTTTTCGAAGTACAAATCCAGCACGCCGTCCGGACCACGCTTTCCTGCCCGGGCGTCGTCGTGAACGGAGTTGTCGTCGTTTTCGGCGTTGAATTCGACGCAAACCGAAAATCGGAATCGCTTGTCGAAGAGCTCGATGGGCGGCTTGACGGCGACGAGCGCCCGATCCGCGGCGGCGACCGACATTTGATCGAACTCCCGGACATCGCTGGAGCCCAGGACTTGCACGGACGGGGCGCCGCGGTCGAGCGTAATTTGCACTCGCACCTGGCGTCTCAGCGGACTCGCGTGCTCGCCGCGCTGCAGGCGTCGCATGGCGCGCGTCAGCTTGTTCACGTAGGAAAGGATGGCCGCAGCGTCATCCGCACCCGCCCGTTCGCCACCGCCGGCGCTGTTCCGATCCACCGACTCGGCGCCGACCGGCCCACCGCCCGGGAGCGGCTCGCCGAAGGTCCCCGCTTGAGTCTGCGCCGACGCAGCCGGATTGGTCGGCGCCGGCGGCTCGTTCGTTGGCGCCGTCATGACCGGCGTCTGCTCCGCCTGCTGTGTGCTCGCGCCGGTGGCGGCTTCGGCCGCATGCATCGTTGCGGTGGCCGGCGCCGGCAGCATCGCCCGGGCAGCCTCTCGCGCCTGGGCGGCAACGGGGTTGGGCACATGCGAAATCTTGGCAAGCGGAGACTTCGCAGCAACCCCGCCGGGCGCCAACGTAACATCCATAGGAGTACCCGGCTCCGCCTCCGTTTGGCGCATCGTGATCGGATGCACCAGAAACAGCACCGCCGCATGGATCGCGACCGCGATCAGCACGGCGATGCGCATTCGGCCGGGTTGCCGATACATGGTCCAGGTGCCTCTAGCGGGAATCGAAGCCGCCAGCGGCGAGTGCGCCGTGCACGGCCCGAGAGGCGAAATCATAACGGGGCGCGGGACGCGCGCCTGAGGGAGCACCATGGCCGGCCTTGCGCACGAGGCGGCCGTGAGCGGCTATCGGTCTATGGCCGGGGCGCTACCATGTTCTGATGCGCACATCGTGAGGCGTAGTACCTCGTCAAAGGCGTTTCAGTGGCCGACGTTTTTGTTTCGTATGCGCGCGCCGACAGGGAATTCGTCCTGCTCATGCGTGCGGCCCTGGTGGCCAATGGAATCGATTGCTGGATCGATCTCGAGGACATTCCGCCGGCTTGGCAGTGGCGAGCCGAGATTGCGAAGGCGATCGATGCAGCCGACGCCTTGATCTTCGTACTCAGCCCCGAATCGATCGCGTCAATGGAATGCTCGCGCGAGCTCGAGTACGCCGTCTCGAAAGCAAAGCGGCTGATTCCGGTCGTGTGCCGCGAGGTACAGGCGGACAGGGTGCCGGGGCCGCTCCGCGAACTGAACTGGATTGTCTACTGCAACCGGGAGCAGATCGATCCAGCACACGAAGAGCTGCTGGAGGCAATTCAAATCCGCCCCACGACCCGTCTGGAGCAGGCGATCGAATGGCTCGCCACCAGATGGCCCGTGAATTACTTCAACTACGGGTTCAAGTTCCGTGAACAGACCCGGGCCGTATTTGCTCGACTGGCCGTGTTCGTTTCCGTAGTCTCGTTGTTTGTCGATGCGTTTGTCGCCCTGGAGCTGAAGCGTTCCGAAACGCCGTTCAGGCGAGAGCTTGCTGCCGGCGCCTTTCTGGCGGAGCCGACCTTGTACTTCCCGTCACTCGGCATAGTGCTCGGCCTTCTGGGCTGCAACTCCCGCCGGCTCAGGAAGACGGCGGTCGTTGCGATCGCCCTTTCAGCTGCCTCCCAGATCTTCGTTCTGACTTGGGCGTTCGTGGCGGTGTTGCGGTGACCGCACCGACTTCGCGAAGGCGCGTCAGCGCGGGCGCTCCGAAGAGCCGAAGTGGATTGGGGCCTCGACATCGTCGCGGTCAAACGAGCCTCGATTTGCAACAAGCACTGGCAGCTCAGCCTGCGCAGATCCGTCTGACGCTACCTGTTTCCCCTGGCGTCGGCCACTATCTTGGCCGAATCAAACCTGTTGATCTCGACTATCAGCTCGTTGGTGATCATGTCCTGAACCGGCACTCTTGCGCTGATCACGCCCCACTTCAGGAGGAAGTCCAGGTACGCGGCGTAATTCGCCTCCGAGCTTTCGCCCCAGCGGCTGACCCCGCCTTTTTCAAGTCTCCAATTCGCGATGCGCGCTTGAAGCACTTTGACGTCGTCCCTGATCGCGGTGGCTTCGTCCTTTCCGGTCGGGCGAAGTGCCGGATAGACCTCGTACAGTATTCGAACAGCCGCCTCCGGATTGTTGATCGCAAAGATCGTCCCCTTCGCGTAGCCCCGCGCAAGCCCGATCGCCTCGGCCCGGTGCGCCTTGAGCGTCTCGTCCAGCGCCAGGAAGCCGTTGCCTGGAAAGCGGTCAGTCTCTTTGGTTTCCAGCAGGCGCAGCTTGACGCCGGCGTTCTCGACCAGCGCATACTGCGTGTCGAACTGGCTGAGTGCGTCGACCTGCCGGTTCCTGACCATCGCCGCGGTTTGCGCACCTTCGCCTGCCACGACAATCCTCACATCTGTCTCGGGATTTAGTCCCGCGGAGGCGATCAGCCCCTTCGTGAACAAGACGCCTCCTCCCATCGAAATGACCCCGATCGTCTTGCCTTTCAGATCGGCGACCTTTTCGATGGGGCTATCCGCCGGCACCGCCAGGCCGTAAATATTGCCCTGGTAGGCCGTGTAGAACTTGCGCGCCTTGACACCCTGAAGAAGGGCCGCTGCATGTGCTTCAACGGCCGCCAGCACAAACGGGACTTCTTTCGTCGCGATCGCCTTCACGCAGTCCGACGAGCCGGCCATCGGAACCAGAGTCACCTCGATTCCTTCCTCATTGAACCATCCCATCCTGGCAGCGACTGCGAACGGCGCCATGCCGGACGTTATCGTGCGGGCGCAGGAGCCGACCCGCACCTTCGAGACTTGAGGCTGTGCCGGCGCACACCACAATGCAGCCGCCAGCCACACGACCGAAATCGCTATCGCGCGCTTCATGCGGTCACCTTTTCCTGGTCGAGCTGCTCTTTCTCGGCTGGATCCCAGAACAGGATCCGGCGGCGGATCAGGACGATGCAGCGGTTCAGGACCAGTCCCATCACGGACAGGATTAGCAGTACCGAGAATTGCCCCGCGACGTCCATGTTGAAGTTCATACTTTGAATCAGCATTCCGAGGCCAGCTTCTGCGCCCACGAACTCTGCAACAATCGCGCCGATCAGGGCGAAGATCATCGATACCTCGAGGCCGGCCATCACGAACGGAAGGGAGGTCGGCAACTGAAGCATCCAGAAAATCTGGCTCCGACTGGCAGCCAGCGAGCCCATCAAGTTGATCCGCTCCTCGTCCGCGGACTTGAGCCCTGCAATCGTGTTGACCAGCAGCGGAAAGCAGGCGACCAGGGCGGCGTTCACGACCTGCGACTGCAGGCCGAGGCCGAACCAGACGACGATCAGCGGTGCCAGCGCGACCTTCGGCACCGATTGAAACATCACGATATACGGGTAAAGCAGATATTCCACATACCGGTTCAGAGCCACCGCGGCGCCCAGAGCGAATCCGAGCGCAGAGCCCAGCGCGAAGCCCAGCAGCGTTTCCGTCAACGTACGGAGCAGGTGCTTCTGATAGAGCCCGCTGGCGAATCCCCGCCAGAGCGCGACTGCCACCTTCGAGGGCGGCGGCAGGATATAGCCCGGCAGATCCAGAGCGCGTACGAGCAACTCGCCCAGAAGCACGGACGCGAAGAAGACGGCCACCGTCAGGATCATGTCCCTGCGCTTATGCATCGAGAGCCCCCTTCGAATGAAACCGCGCCCGAAGGGAGCTGACGATGCTGCAGAACTGCGGCAGGTTCATCATCTCGAGCCGTCGCGGGCGCGGAATGTCTACCGCGATCGTGTTGATGATCTTCCCCGGCCGCGGGCTCATCACCATCACGCGGTCGGCGAGGAAGACCGCTTCCGGAATCGAATGCGTGATGAACACCACCGTCTTCCTGCGCTCCAGCCAGATGCGCTGAAGTTCGATATTCATCTGCTCGCGCGTCATCGCATCCAGCGCGCCAAAGGGTTCGTCCATCAGCAGCAGGGCCGGATCGTGGACCAAGGCGCGAGCGATGCCGACCCGCTGCTGCATGCCGCCCGACAGCTCTCTCGGATATCGGTGCGCGAAGTCGCGCAGGCCGACCAGCTCCAGCAGCTCCAATGCAAGCTTCGTGTAGCGATCACCCCGGAGGCGCTGCACGTCCAGTGGCAGAAGCACGTTCTGCAGCACGGTGCGCCACGGCAGCAGCACCGGAGACTGGAACGCCACGCCGATGTCGCGGCGCGGACCGTCGATCGGGCTGCCTCGAAGGCATGCCGAGCCGGTGGACGCGGGCAGCACGCCGGCCAGGATCTTCAGCAGGGTCGACTTGCCGCAGCCCGAGGGTCCCACGACGGCCACGAATTCGCCTTCCTTTACGTCGAAGCTCGTCTTCTCGAGCGCCTTCACGCAGCCATTCCGGCTTGGATAGCTTTTCGAGACTTCCAGAATGGAGATGGCGTCGGCAACCGCGGTTCCTTCTGCTTCGGTCGCCGGGAAGATCTGTAGCGAGGCTCTATTGAGCATGGAGCCGACCGCCCGGAGCGTCATGGCCGTCGCCCCCAGGCGGACCACAGGATCGAGGACGGCGCCATGAAATCGGGCTCATCCAGGCGTGCGAGATCGTGTCCGAACTGCTGCGGCGAGACGTAGTTTCCGCCGATCATCAGCTCGCGGAGCTGCTCGAAGTTCGCTCTCACGATCGACGCGCCGGGCGATCCGTGATGGGACATCACCACGCGGCCTTCCGCGCCGACATCGGCCAATCCCTGGGAGCGCAGTTCTCCGAAAAGCCGACGTCCGAACTGCAGATCGACGCCGCGGTCCTCCAGCAGCTTCCAAACCGCAGCCTGGGTCCTCAGAAGAACCTCTCCCGAACCCAACTGCGGATCGGGCGGCAGCGAGCAGCTGTCGTATTCCTCGTCCACCAGCCAGCCGCCGGGCTTCAGCGACGAGATCAGCCGTGTCAGGACCCTGCTGCGTTCCGGAAGATGCATCAGTACGAGGCGCGCATGCACCAGGTCGAACGCGCACTCCGGCAGCGGATCGACGCTGATGTCGTGGCGGCGCACTTCGAAGTTGGCAAGCCTTACGGCCTCCAAATGGCGGGGGTCGATGTCCGTCGCAAGCACGCGGCCCTCCGGGGCGACGCGCTCGGCCAGCCACCTGGCGACGGAGCCGCTACCGGCCCCGACCTCCAGGCACCGCCATCCGCTCGCGACGCCCCGAGCCTGCAGATGACGGATGGTGCCCGCGTCGAACAGCTCGGACAGGGCGGCGAACCGGGTGGGCGCCTCCGGTCCGGCGTTGTCGAGGAGGTACCCGGTTTGTGCTCCGCACAATGCGTCGCTTCCCACGCAACCCCTCCCGTTGACTTCAACAGTGACCCGGCGGAGCAAGGGCATGTACGCCCGTGCACATCCGGAGGCCGATTCCCGCTCGCCCGCACAGGCGGAAAAGAACCGCGGGGAGCGGACCTCCTGGCTCAACGGCTCGCACTCCGTTGCCGTGGAAATCTAGGCTTGATGGACTTTATATTCAAGTTCAAATAAATTCAGAACTGTTGAAGGATTTTCAATGATCGACTTTACGGTGCGTCAGCTGCGGGCGTTCCTGCTGGTGGCGCAACACCGCAGCTTCACCCGCGCGGCCGGGGCGCTATTCGTCACGCCTTCCGCGTTGAGCGTCTTGATCCGGGAGCTGGAGACTCAGCTCGGCGTGCGATTGTTCGAGCGCACGACGCGTCAAGTCGCGCTGACGGCGCGCGGCTCGGAACTGCTCGCTGTCGCGCAACGCCATCTAGGCGAACTGGACGCCGCGATCGCGCGGGTCGGAAGAGCGGAAAAGGAAGCCCCGCCATCGCTGATGCTGGGCGCCACGCCGATGGTCGCGGCGGTCGTTCTGCCGAGCGCGATCAATAAATTCAGATCGCAGCGGCCTGCCTTGCACGTTCAGTTGTTCGACGGCGCCACCCCGACGCTCATGCAGCAGGTGGAGGCCGGCACGCTGGACATGGCCTTGGGCGTCTTCTTCAAGCACTCTCCCGGTTTGCGGCGCAGCACGCTATTTCGCTTTGGCCTGACCGTGATACGCCCGGATAGCGGTCCGTCGTCCAGGCGCGCAACGACGACATGGTCCGCCCTGAAAGGGGAAAAGCTGATCTCGCTCGCCTCTTCTGTTCCGCTGCAGCAGTTCGTGGATAAGCATCTGGCCCGGGCGGGGATCCAGCATCAGCCCAGTCTGGTGGTGAACTATCTGAACACGCAGATCGGCCTCGTAGAGGCGGGCGAGGGGGTCGCGATCATTCCCTCGTACGGGCTGCCCTTCGGCCGCAATCGCAGGATCGTGATGAGCCGTCTCGTCAACCCCGTGGTTCACCTCGACTTCTCCCAGGTCCGGCGAGGAGGAAAGAGGCTGCCGCAGGTCGCGGAGGAATTCACGTCATTTCTGCAGAGCTACATCGTGGGGTGGGCCAGCCGCTCCGGGGCCGTGTAGGCTCCTGCGTTCGTCGCTCGGAGGGCCGCCAGCCGCCCGGATGCACCTGGTCGTAGCGCACAGATATGAGCCGGCCCTCCTGGCCCGATGATGCGGGCGCCAGCCTAAGCGGCCGGGCGCACGACAGGGAAGTCTCGGCCGACCACCTTGTCGAGGCGAACCCAGCCCGGGAACTGCCGCACCAAACTTCGGTCGCCCTCGATGAACAGTGCTTTCCCGACCATGTCGCGCCACATGGCATGGCCGAGATAGACCGCGACGAAATCGGCGATCTTCCCGCGAAATACGATATCCACCGGATAGCCCGGATCCTTGGCGCAGACGTCGACTCCCGACCGGTCAAAAAGCATCCACATGATGCGGAACCTGGTGCGACTGGCCGGCACGCCGGAGAATTCGAATCGGACAACGACACGCCGATGCGAGAGCGCACTCCGATCCGTCCGCTTACGCAGACCCCACAGCAGTATGGTCGGATCGAGATCGCTGGGTTTGAGGCGATCGCGCGCATGCACCAGCCCCCAATGGCCAAGCTCGCTCACGACTGAGCGGAAGGCGTTACCGGCCGGCGTGAGCCAGTACTCGTGCCCGCTCCCCTCGCGGCGCGTCCGTCGTTCGATAACTCCGTGCCCCTCCAAATCGCGCAAGCGCGCGGTTAGCATTGCGCGCGAGATCAGGGGCACTCCGCGGTGAATGTCGTTGAACGTGTGGATATCGGCCATCAGCTCGCGCAAGATGAGCGGCGTCCAGCGTGCAGCCAGGATTTCCGATGCTTTCGCAATGGGGCAAAACTGGTTGTATCCCTTTTGCATGCCGACGCTTTCACGCCAGGGGCGGCTTGCCGAACTGTGGAAGAAGGCCGGACTTATCGATATCCAGGAAAAGCCCCTGGTGATCGACCAACAGTACTCATCGTTCGACGACTATTGGAGCCCGTTCACGAAAGGCGCGGGTCCTGGAGGCGCCTTCGTCGTCTCGCTGTCGGAGGCGCGTCGGCAGCAACTCGAAACGCGCCTGCGCAAACGCCTGCTCGGGGATCGCCGGGATGGTGCATTCACTCTGAAAGCGATGGCTTGGTGCGTGCGCGGGGAAGTTCAAGGGTAGGGCACGGAGTACCCGACCACCGAGACGAAGAAGAATTGTTGCAGAGCGGGAAGCGTTGATTGCTGATTTGTTTGAAAAGGGACAAGGGGTCGGCATTACGCCTGGGACCGCCCTTTGGCATCATGGGGAAGCGGACTTCGGCGGTTGGCGGAGTCGGCCACGACCCGTCATTCGATGACTCAAATTGCTCGCCCGAGAGCGGACGCGGTTGGATCACCAGTTGGCGAGCCTCGTCTGCAGCTTGGGAAGCTGCCGTTCTACCATTGAACTACACCCGCGAAGGCGGTGATTTTACGCGATGGTGCACCGCAGCTTCGACCGCACGACTCCCAACAGTGGGGACGATTCCGGTCTCGTCGTCTTCACTGTCTCAAGGTCGTGACTGTCCTGGCCGATATCCCGTAAGGGGACGGCTGGGACCTCGGAACAGTTTGCCGGAAGGGCAGGAATTCGTGAGAAGACCGGAATTCACTCTCGGATTTTGTCTCTTGATAATTGTTGTCGCTTCCGGTTGCAAGCAGGCACCACAACCGCAGCCGGCGGCCCGGCAGGGAATTGCGACTCTCACCGTCGGTTCCTCGGTCTCAGCTGCGCCGCTCGTAAGTGCGCAGCCCCTGCAGTCCGCGGCTCAACAGGACGCTGCCAAGCCCGCCGCTCCAGTTCCAAGCAGTCAGCAGTCAGCGAACGTCGCTTCTCCTCTACTCGAAGATGTCGAGAATCGCGGAGATCCCTTTCAAATCGATGGTCAGACGTACGTTGTCATGTCACGCTTCAAACGCATCAAAGGTAAAACCTCGGGCGAGACTGAAGCAATCACCTCGCTCGAAATTCACGATTCTTCTGGGGCCACCGCGTTCAGCGAGCAATTCTCCTACGCATTTGAGAAAGGGGACTTCACGGAGTTATGCTCCGCATCAGCAGAATTGTTGTCCGGCAGCATGAAGAAGTGGATCTTCATTTCGTCAGAGTGTTTGCCGGACGCACCCATGAGCGGCGGTCCCTGGGAGATCCTTGGCGTTGCGAACGGAAGACTGGTTCGCTGGGGCAAGCCTATTTACACGCAGGGGAAATTCATCCGTTTCGTCCCTGGGCAAGTCTCCAAGGTGGGGTCCGCCACATCGTTTGGTATTGATGGTCTTGAATTCAAGGTTTGGACTGGCAATTTCTTCGTAACCATCCCTGTCCGCATTGACCTCACAGAGCCTAAAATCGAACTCGGTACGCGTTGTTATACCCAGACGGGCCATGGCCTGGGAGAAGGCAACTGCGAAGTCCCTGTGGAAGCTGAGCGCTACCCGAATAGCGAGGACACCTTCGTCCGCCTGTTCTCCGAGCCAACTGAAAATAGCGGGACTGCCACTCACGTGATCGTCCGAAAGGATTCCAAGGTCGACTTCATTAGCGCAGGCGTACGTTTTTTGTTCGACGATTCGGGTGAATCCATCAATCTCGGCGTTGGCGACGATGTCTGGCTGAAGATCCGGATCGACGGAAAGGTCGGATGGATTCATACGCAGGAAGATCTTGGCGCCATTGGTTTGCCGCAGTCAGGGTAACCGGCCAGTTCAGCAACTCTCCTAACCCATGGTCAGACTCGCAACCTGACAAAACGCCACTTGGGCACCCATTCACTTCATTGATTCAATTCAATTGGGAGTTCAACGTGTGTCAAGCTCGCCACGAATTCGCCCAAGAAAGTTCTGAAATCGTCCCCTTGGGCGCTCCATACGCTCTTCGCAGCCGCAAAGCGGACGAAGCCGGACAGCCGGTCAGGGTCGCGAAGGCAGAAATAGGTCCGGTATCCGCGACGGCCCACGGTTGCCTGGTTTTGCGCCATTGCGGTAGTGTCCGGAAAGCGAGCGAAGCCCACACATATGAAGCGCCCCCAAGTATGGAGTTTCTTGGTTATGTCGATTCTTGGCATCTTCTCGGGTCGAGCCCGAGCGACTCCCGCAGGTGACTTCTTGCATCGTTCCGGAGCATGCAACACCGCATGCGGCTCGCGTGAACCCGTGTACCGACTGCCCGGGAGTGAAGGTTGAATAACTGCGGCTGAAGATCCGCTAACGTTTGGCGAACAGCCGCTGCCGCTCGACTAGGCGCAGGCCGCGATCGCTTTCCTTAAGCCGCGGCAAAGCTGCGCCCGGCGATTCCATGAATGAGGGAGCCTTCGACGGCGATTTCGATCGAGCCGCCGCATCAAGGACATTGACACTGCCTCGCGCGCCGCGCGACCATTGAACGCAATCAGGCGGCAGACCTGAGACCCGTTCGGGCGCGATTGCGATTCGCGGAGGCATCCCATGTCGACCCGTGTAGTCAGCGAGCTATTGGATACCAAGAACCGGCACGTCTACAGCATCTCGCCGGAGGTAAACATGCAAGACGCGCTCCAAATCATGGTCTCGGAGCGTATCAGCTGCCTGCTTGTGACCCGCGGCGGGGACCTTGTAGGCATCTTGTCCGAGCGCGACTACGTCCGGAAGGCCGTGCCAAAGCGTCTTGCACCCTGGGATGTGAAGGTCAAGGACATCATGACCGAGAAGGTCATCTGCGTAACGCCCGTCGATACGATTCGCGACTGCATGGAGCTGATGTCCAGCAACCGGATCCGCCACCTGCCGGTTGTCGACGGAAAGGCTCTAGTCGGGATGCTCTCGATCAGCGATATCGTCCGCGCGCTGGGGCCGGCGCGCATCGACTTCCCGCCTTCGTGAGCCCGAGGCTTCCGGTGCCGAACTGCGGACATCCCTGATCGCCGCGGTCGGCCAACTGCGGACCAGCGAGCGCGATTCAGAAACTCCCCTAAAGCGGCCATCCGCGCGAGCTGGCGGGCCGCTCGAAGAGATGTGGTCACACTTTTCTGAGGCAAGCTGACGCAGAAACGCTAGGCGCGTCGGTCTTTTGTAAATTTCTTCGTCCGCAGAAGTAGACGGATGGTATTCCGCTTCACGCGTACCTGATAGGTCGACTCCGATTCGGATGATCTCGGTGGAGGGTCGATGCGCACCTTGATTTTTAAGATCGGATTCCTATGCTGCGCGATCTTTATCGCCGCCTGCACAACACCTCCAATAAGAGGTTATTCGGGCAACGGCGTTTCCCGCGACGATCTTGCGATTCTTGCCGTACGAGCGCATGGATTAGGGTTTGGCGTGCAACCGCAGATTTATCGGGTGGATGACACCGTGGTCGAGCATCCGCTGATGTGGACTGGCAACCTGGAAATTGAATTGAAACCCGGAGCGCACGTCGCGTCGGTAGGATTTACACAAGTCAATCTAGTTGGGGCGGCTGTAACGCCGCACGATCCAAAATTCATTTCTTTCGAGGCGGAAGCCGGACATACCTATGAGGTACATATTTCAGGCACGGGTGCGACCACCGGAATGAATCTCTCCCGGACCGTAAATTGGGACGCGCAAATTGTCGATACGAAAACTGGTAAGAGTTACGGGCCGGCCGTTCATTGACGAAAGCGTCCATTGACTTGTCGAAATCGGAGGTGGACAGAGCGGCCGGAGTAGAAGCCCAATCGGTGGTCGGAGCCTCGGAGCTCGGCATTGCATCGGTGAGCGGGCTTTGGCAGCATGAGGAAGCCGACGATGCGGCTGGGCGGAGTCGATCACTTTCCGACATTCCGATCCAAGAGCGCTTGATCGATACGAAAGAGGAGAGACCATGAAACGGTGCACCTTGCTACTCGGATGCGTTGCGCTGCTCGCAGGAGCCAGCGCCAGCGGGCAAACCAAAATCTCCGGATCGTTGAAGTGCGACAAGCCGGATGAACAGCACACTTTCGAAGTGGGCGACGCGCCAGGGCATGTGTTGATGTTGCAGAGGGGGATCTGCCAGATCGCGATGCAGCCGATCGAAGGAGAAAAAGCCAAGGCGTATTCCTGGGTCTCCCGTGATGAGATTACTTCGACGCGCGACACGGGCAATGGCTACGCTGTAATTACGATGGAAAGCGGTGAGAAGATCTTTGAGGCTTTTAAAGCCACGGTGAAGCTCAAAGATGGCAAGCCTGAAGTCGAGTATCCCGGAACCTGGTCCTACACAGGCGGAACAGGTAAGTTCAAGGGGATCAAAGGCAAGGGTACCTTCAAAGAGATCGACAACGCGGACGGCAGTTCCGCCGTTGAATTCGAAAGCGAGTATCAAGTGCCGGCCTCGAAGTAGCGACCGAATACTCAATCCTCCCAAGGCAGTGCCGCGCCGTGAGATCGGGGCAGACTCGGTGCGGCGTCGGAGCCGCTTCGCTTTAACGGCACCAAGAGGATGGCTTCGGGTCGAGTTGGCCGAAACACGCCCGCTGATCGGCACACCGGTGCAACGCCGGCTGCGGGCCGCGTTGCGCCCCGCTCGGCGCCTTTCGGCGCAGTGGCGCTCGCGCCGGTTCAGTGTTTTTCCGCCGATTGGCCGAGGAGCTCCAGGACCGACACGGTAAAGGCCGCGGCCGCAGTGCGGATCGTTCGTTCGCGGTCGGGTGCAAACAGTGGGCTGTGTGGGCCCGGCAACGTCTTTCCAACCGCCTTTGCGGCGGCGAATTCGCCTGGTTCGATGGCGCCCACGCGGAGCATGATTGAAGGGACACCCGCCGCACGTCCGAAAGCACCGAAATCCTCGGAGGCAGAGCTCGGCTCAGCGGTCACGACATTGGCTTCCCCGAGCGCACGGACAAGCGCCGACTTGATCCGAGCCGCCAACGCCGGATCGTTGAAGACGACTTCGGAAGCCTCTTTCGCAATGACCACCACCGAAGGCTCACGCGGAGCACCTGCCGCCGCCGCCTCGGCCTTGGCAATCCGCTCGATGGATTGCAGGAGGTGTTTCTGGACTTCGGGTTTGTAGGAGCGGACTGTGAGCTCGATTTTCGCTTCATCGGCGATTACGTTCCGTTTGGTTCCGGCGTGAAAAGTACCAACCGTGACCACCGCTGGGTCGAACGGATTGACCTCGCGTGCCACAATCGTCTGCAGTGTCACCACGGTTCGGGCAGCAATCAGCAGCGGATCGATAGTCAGGTGGGGCGCGGCCCCATGCCCGCCCTTGCCGAAGAAAGTGATGTCAACGGCGTTGGAAGCCGCGTATACCGGTCCGCCGAGCACGCCGATCTGGCCGGCAGGCAATAGGTTGGTGTCGTGTACGGCGAACGTGAAGTCCGGTCGTGGGAAGCGCGTTAGAAGCCCGTCGTTGATCATCGCCTCGGCACCCTGGAGGACTTCTTCAGCGGGCTGTCCCACGAATACGAGTGTTCCATGCCAGCGTTCCTTGGAGTGCGCGAGCAGCGCGGCAGCTCCGACCCACTAAGCCATATGAATATCGTGCCCGCACGCATGCATCACTGGCACCGATTCACCCCCTTCGGATTGAACACGACAGTGCTGGCGTACTTCAGTCCAGTCTGCTCCTTGATTGGCAGAGCATCCATATCGGTGCGGACCAGGACGGTCGGGCCCGTTCCGTTCTTGAGGACGCCGACCACGCCGTTTCCACCTACGTGCTCCGTTACCTCAAAGCCGAGATCGCGCAATTGCGCCGCCAGCTTCGCGGCAGTTCTCCCCTCGTGCAGCGAGAGCTCGGGATTCTTGTGCAGATCGATGTAAAGGGCGTCCAGTGACGGATACAACACGCCCAGGCCCGCGATCTCGGGCGGATTCTGCGCAAACGCTTTTTGGAAGCAGAGGAGGCCAATTACACCCACCCCCACCCCTGCTCCCTTGAAGATCCTCGAGATTTTGCCCGCCAGCATGGGCGTCCGTTGGCGCATAGCTCCCCCTTCGCATTGTCGATACAGTGTATGGCCGGAGTTTCGGGTCCACAACAAGAGGCAACTGCCCGAAGTTTCTCCGGACCGGACCTTCGAGTGCCCGCTGTCCGGAGGGCGCACTGTCTTGAAACGCAAGCTGCAAATGGGGATGAGGGCTTCAGTGCGCCGCTAGGAACCCGCGGTAAGACAATGCGGCCTCCTCTGGGTGCTCGATCATCGGCAAGTGTCCACAATCTTTCATTACCACCACCTTTGCATGAGGAAGCTTCTGTTCGAAGACGTGCACTCCCTCGACTGGCAAGATTTGGTCGCTATCTCCCCACAGGACCAGCGTCCGCGCAGGAATCTGCGGCAGCAGAGGTAAGAGAGCCTCGCCGCTATTTCGCACATCAGAAAAGGTCGATTGCAGCTGCGGCCGGCGCTCAATCCAGTCATTGCGGAGGGCGACATAGATCGGGTACGGCACCCACGGATTCGTATGAAACAGCAGTCCCAGCAAGGTCCGGAACTCTTGATCGTTGCTCACGAGGAACGGGTTCGCGCCACTCTGAATCGCACGCGCAAAAGCGGTGGGAGCGACAAAGGGAACCCCGAGAGCATCGACCAGCGCAAGTGTTTCGACTTCAGCAGGCCAGTGGTGGGCGAGGACGCCGGCAATCTCCCCGCCCATCGAAGATCCAATCACGTGATAGCGCACAAGCCCCAGCGCCCGCACAAATCCGTGCAAGCGCGCGGTCTGGCTCTCGATATCGTAGCGATCGCCCTGGCGGGGCCGGCTTTCCCCGAAACCCGGGAGGTCGGGCGCAACGACGCGGTAGTTTGGCGTCAATGCACCCGCAAACCGAGTCCACGTGTCTTTGTTGGCACCAAAGCCGTGGATCATGACGATGACAGGACCAGATCCGCCTTCGAGATAGACGATCTCCCGCCCGTCGACAACTGTGCTCCTGCGGTCAAGCCCTGAGTGCATGCGTCCCAAAGTCGTCAATGCGTGCGACGAGGGCCCGGGCAGCAGAAAGTAGCTCGCGACAACCGCGATCAACGGCACTCCAGCTATCGCAAAGATCCATCTGCGCATGCGCGGCACACTAATCCATGGACTGGCCATCGACAAGGTAAGGCCATGAGAAGACCACGAGACCGACTTGGCGACGCTTCGTGGTGAGACCGGAGGGGCCTGGAAATGTCGGCTCTTCATTGGATTCGATAACCGTTTCGGGGAATTGTGCGTGTCCGCATGGGGCCGCGCGCGTAGAAATGGTGTCGTTTGCGGCGCGGCGCTGGGAGGTCGGCTGCGAGCTGCTAAGCAGTCAGCCAGGCCGGAGAAGTCCGGTGTACAACGCATCGTGCCGGCTGGCAGAATGGTCGCGACACTTTCGGGGAACGGCGGTCCCGGCCGGGAGCTGGCTGAACGGCGCTGTCGGAAAAATCGCTCGCAACCCGACATTCGCCGTAATGGAACGGCTCCCGCTTTCTCGGCATCGGATACAGGCCAGGGGGCATTCTCGGGTTCGATGCAAGCGCCTACGCTTTCGATGCGTTTTCCGGTGGGTGCAGGAGTCCTTACGTGACCAAGCTCAATATCAACGGCAAGCAATACAGCGTTGAACTGCCCGATGACACTCCCCTCTTGTGGGTTCTGAGGGATCACATCGGTCTGACTGGCACCAAGTTCGGCTGTGGGATGGCACTCTGTGGCGCCTGCACCGTGCACATCGACGGCAAACCTGCCCGCTCCTGCACGACGCCGATTTCCGTCCTGGAGAACAAGGAAGTCACCACGATCGAAGGGATCGGCGACGATGCGATCGGCAGCGCGCTGCAATCGGCCTGGATCGAGCTGAGGGTTCCGCAATGCGGCTACTGCCAGGCCGGGCAGATCATGTCAGCGGCCGCACTGCTCAAAGATAAGCCTCGACCTACGGACGAGGACATCATCGGCGCAATGGCAGGCAATATCTGCCGCTGCGGCACCTACACGCGCATCCGCTCGGCCATCAAACGGGCGGCCGGACTGGAAGGACCTAAGACATGAGCGCGAGAGACGATGCGCGTCACCGCTCGATAGACAAAACCTCCCCGATGCCGCGTCGTGTAGTGCTGGCCAATGTGAGCCGGCGCCGGTTCGTTCAGGGCCTGTCCGCCCTTGGAGGCCTGGTCGTCGCGGTCGGAGTCCCCCTGAGAGTGCGTGGCGCCGGCGTGCGCAAGTATGGCGCCGACGCGATGCCCCATGGGGCCGTCGACAACCCTCTGGTCTTCGTCGCGATCGGCGAGGACGGCATCGTCAGCATTGTTTGCCATCGTTCCGAGATGGGGCAAGGCGTTCGCACGGGCATGCCAATGATCGTGGCCGACGAACTCGAGGCCGATTGGGATCGGGTGCGCGTCGTGCAGGCGCCTGGCGACGAATGGAAATTCGGAAATCAGGACACCGATGGATCGCGCAGCACCCGCCATTTCTTCGATCCGATGCGGCGTTGCGGCGCGGCCGCGCGACAGATGCTCGAAGCTGCCGCAGCGGCGCGCTGGAGGGTGCCGATCGGCGACGTCGAGGCGCACAATCACGAGGTCGTTCATCGCCCGACCGGGCGGCGCTTGGGGTACGGCGCGCTGGCGAAAGCGGCCGCCCGCATTCCGGTTCCTGCGCGGCGCGCGATTCGGCTCAAGGACCCGGCCCAGTTCCGCTACATCGGAAAAGGCGAGCTGAAGCTCGTCGACGGACCGGATATTGCGACGGGCAAGGCTGAGTATGGAATAGACACGCGCTTGCCCGGGATGTACTACGCGGTCGTCGCGCGCCCGCCCGTATACGGCGGCAAGCTCAAGCGCTACGAGGATGCCGACGCTCTGAAGGTGCCCGGCGTCGTGCGCACCGTGCGGATCGCGGCGAGCGCGCCGCCTCCCGTATTCAATCCGCTCGGCGGCGTCGCGGTCATCGCGAGCAACACTTGGGCCGCGATTCAGGGCCGCAACGCGCTCAAGATCGCGTGGGACGACGGTCCGAACGCGAGCTACGATTCGGCCGCGTATAAGGCCCTGCTGGAGCAGGCTGCCCGCACGCCCGGCAAGGTGATCCGTAACGACGGCGACTACGATGGCAGCGTTGCAACAGCGGCGCGGCGCGTCGAAGCCGAGTACTACATCCCACACCTGGCGCACGCGACGATGGAACCTCCGTCGGCCACCGCACGCATCGCGCAGGGCAAGTGTGAGGTCTGGGGAGGTTTCCAGTCGCCGCAGGGCGCGCGCGAGCTCGTCGCGAAGTACCTCGGCATGGCAGCGAAGGATGTTACTGTGCACGTGCCGCTGCTCGGCGGCGGGTTCGGCCGCAAATCCAAACACGACTTCGGTGTCGAGGCCGCCCTGCTCTCCAGGGCGATGGGCGGCAAACCTGTCAAGGTCGTCTGGACGCGCGAAGACGACCTGCGGCATGACTACTTCCATACGGTATCCGTCGAGCATCTGGAGGCCGGGGTTGACGCACAAGGTCGTCCGGTCGCCTGGTTGCATCGCACGGTGGCACCGAGCATCGAATCGACATTCGATACGAAGGCCCGGCGGGAAGCGGACTGGGAACTCGGAATGGGAGTCCTCAACGTGCCGTTCGACATCCCCAACGTTCGAATCGAGGATCCGGAAGCGATCGCGCATACGCGCATCGGGTGGTTCCGCTCCGTATCCAACATCCCTCACGCTTTCGCAGTACAGTCGTTCGTCGCCGAGTTGGCGGCGGCCGCGGGGCGTGATCCGAAGGACTATCTTCTGGAGGTCATCGGACCGGCGCGTATCGTTCGTCCGGGCATGCTGGGCGATACCTGGAACTACGACGAATCGCCCGAGCTATATCCGGTCGACACCGGCCGACTGCGAGGCGTGATCGAAACCGCCGCGCATCAATCCGGTTGGGGCAAGCCGCTCCCAAAGGGTCACGGACTCGGCATCGCCGCCCATTACAGCTTTGTCAGCTACATCGCGGCCGTCGTAGAAGTGGTCGTGGACGACAAGGGGGGCCTGGTCGTACCGCGCGTGGACATTGCCGTCGACTGTGGCGGGTGCGTCAATCCGGATCGCGTGCGCGCACAGATGGAGGGCGCCTGCGTCATGGGTTTGGGTGTGGCGACCCAGAACGAAATCAGTTTTCTGCACGGTCGTCCGCAGCAGGAGAACTTCAACACGTACCAGGTGCCGCGCATGTCGGACGCTCCGACCGAAATCCACGTGCACATCGCGCCCGGCGACTTCGGCAAACCGCTTGGCGGAGTGGGTGAGCCCGGAGTGCCGCCAATTCCGCCGGCCGTCTGCAACGCAGTGTTCGCGGCGACAGGAAAGCGCATCAGGCGCCTCCCGATAGGAGATCAGCTGAACGTATGACGCCGAAAGTCAGCACTCCGAGGGCACGGATGCTCCGCTTCGGGTCGGCTTGTCGAAAAATGGTCGGGTATCCCCGCAACAGCGCGCAGTCGACTCTGAGGGACGAACGGTCGTAGACGGTCGCGATGAATCTCAGAGACGGATCGACAGTGAGCCTTGGATGGATCCTCTCCTACATGCGTTGGGGCGCGGTTGGCGCCGGGCTGCTTTTTATTGCAGGCTCCGACTTTGCGCAGAACCACTCAGATTCGTGTGAGGCACAGATGCCGCGCTCGCTCGTGAACACCCTGGAGCGGACCTTCCCAGGCTTTCGCGTGCCTTTGGAGTACGACAATGCGCCGGAGGACATTGCTTACAACAAGTCCCATGGAGGTACTGGGTGTCTGGGCGTCGGCACAGCCGATTTCACCGGTGAAGGAAAGAAAGACTACGTCATCGGGATGACGGCGGTGAACGGGGGCGGAGGATTGGCAGTCATCGCACTACCGAAGAAGGGTGGGTGGCAACTCCGATCGATTCAAAGCTGGCGTGAACACCAGAGGGCATCCGGATACGTAGCTGTCGTACCTCCCGGCAAATACGATAAAACGAAATCGGGGGCCGCCCAGTCAGGAAGGGACGCAAGAGAGTCTCTTACCTGTAGCAACCCCGGCATACAGATCGGAACGATCGAGGCGACCGGGACCGTCTACTGCTTTGTACAGGGAAAATTGCTGCACATGCTGGTCTCCGATTAGAGGACCTGTCGGAGTCCCGCTATCGGGACGCTGTTTGTCTCGGGCCACAACATACTTGTCTCACGGACTCCGAGCGTCTCGGATGAAGATGTCCGCTATCGGCAGTGCCAAAGGGACGCTTTGCGGCAATCGTTAGGTCCGCAGAGGGTCGGCTTGTCGAAAATTGGTCGGGTATCGGGGCAGCGCCGTGTAGTCGGCTATGCGGGGACCAGCAGTTATCGGAACCCCGGAGGTCGGCATTGCGCCTGGGACCGCTCCTTGGCAACATGGGGAAGCGGACTGCGCCGGCTGGCGGAATCGGCCAAAACCGGTCCCGCGGATGCAGCAAAGAGAATTCCACAATCCAGTCGTTCAAAGCTAGTCGATTGGAACCCCCACGACGAGTTTGACGATCGTCTGATCCGGGCTGTTGCTCCAGCCGTGGCCGATGCCCAGGTGCAGGCCCCAGTCCCGAACCTTCCATTGCAACGTCAGGAAACTGAGATTGTCGATTTCGCGGATTGGCTCTTCAAGCGCGATCGAACTCCATGTCGTGTAGTGTTCAACTCCGATCGCCATGCCGTTGCCCAGATTGCGAACCAGTTTTACGTTGACCGCGTGTGCGGGGGAAATCAAATCATGGTCGGGGACATCCCGCTGCTCCACCACATTGATGGCGGCTTCCCAATTACCCAACTCGACCCCGCCAATTACCTTGACCTCAACCGATGTTCGATCAGCTGATGCACCTGGATTTAAATCCGCCACCTCGAATTGCACCCCGTAATACAGATGCGCATCATTTGAAAGCGGCTGCGTATAGATGGTCTTCGCGCGTGCCTTGATGCCGTCGTAATACAGACCATGTCCGGGAACCCAGGACGTCGGCAGGTAAAGGCCTGCATCCCAGTGTTCGGACACACCAATAGAGAGTTCCGGCGTGACGCGCAGAACATTGTTGGGCGGAAATACCTCCTCGCCAGGAGACTGATTGGTGCCCTGCGAGAAATTCGTGTGAACTTCCAGCTCCGGCTTTCCGACCTTGGCCAGATCGCCGTCGGTGACCATGATCTCGTCGTCTGCGGCGAAGGCCGGTTGCAGCAGGGCGAGTGCCAAGCACAAGGGGCCCGGGCCCAACCGCGACGTCATTTTCCCTTTCATCAGGGTAACCCCCCAACCTTGCCGTCATGCGACGCGCCGGTCGCACCACGGAATCGAACACAAGGTCCCGAAGTTCTTTATCGGCATTGCAGCCGCCAGCCGAAGCGCCTGAGAGTGGCACCGTCACTCCGGCTGGGAAGGCGGAAGTCATTGCCATTGGGGGCCAGTGTAGGACACGCTATTTGCGGGGAACAAGGCAGTCATAAATGTCGATCACTGGCTTGGTATTCGGGCAGCGCACCATGCTGGCGACGATGTACGGCTCCTGACCACCGGCGAAGCTGACTTCGAGGTCCTGATGCGGCATGTTTTCAATCTCGAAGGTCGAGTGCGCGGTGCACGAGCCGCCGGCCGTGCCGGTCGGAGCCTTGGTCAGGTCGTACCGGAGCACCAGCTTGTTTCCCTTCAGCTCAAACCTGGGATTGATTGGCCTCTGGCCGCAGGCGATCGGATCCTGAACCGTCACCACCACCTTGTCCTCAATCCGATACGGAAAGATTTTGTGCTCGCCGCTGCCGACCTTCTCGGTGATCGGTATTGACGTGAATTTCATCGTCTGCTGCGGATCGGCGGCCGCGGCGGTTGCCATGGCCGCGACAAGGCCTGTGCCGATCAAGACGAATCCTGCCTTCATTACTTGCTCCTTTGAATGCTGGTTAACAGGGTTAAGAGGCACGGCGTCCCGGATCCGATCGACTTCACGAACGTCGTCGCTGTGCACGGACGGCACTGTGCCCACCCCCACTGAACGGAGCCTTAATCGAGTACAGCGATCGGTTCAGTTTCGGTTCAGGCTCGCCGCGTCGACGCGGCAGTTGCCGTGGCACCGTTGACGCCGTGCACGCACTGCTGATTGAAGACGACATCGATCTCGATCGGCAGTGACCCAATGCGGCAACCCCGAGCCGCCTCTCTCCAGTGATCCGTGATCCGAAGAAGAGGGCAGGCAGCTCCCCGCCGCATTGCCCGGCCGGCCTCTCGATCCTGAAGGGTTGCTTATGCCGAGCCCGTAGCGGACAAGATGCGGGCTAGGTTCAGCCACGGTTCAGTTTGGCTCCGTACAGTGCAACCCATGCAGTAACGCACTGTTGACACACCAACCTATAGGAGCCCACATGGCAAATGTTCTCGCTTCCTTCGCGCGCCCCAAGTTTGCGGTCCGGTCGTTCGAGTGGTTGATCGCAGCGGTCGCCGTCCTCGGAACTCTACTGGTCGTTTCCCACGCCTATCTTGCAGTTCCGGACGCTGCCGAGCGCGTGCAGACAATTCTTCACGGACTCTATGCAATTCTGCTGACCCTGGCCGCAGGCTTGGGCGCGGGCGCGTTGCACACGCTGGCCTGCGAAATGGAATCGCGCCTGCCTGGGGCGCGTCAGGCTGTGGCTGCTGCGTAACAGAAGCACTTAGATTCCACTGGGGCGGCGACGAAAGTGGCCGCCCTTTTCATGTCCGGTGGTCTCGGGAGTGCCCATTCGAGTGTCGTCCGACTGGCTGAAACCCGCAGCCGTTTACCCTTGGACGCGAATGACCGGTCTTGGAAACTCCGGATGCCGGCTAAGGGTCGTGATGGAAAAAATGCGGCTGCTTACGGCGATCTGCCCGAGCGTCGGCAGTGAAGATCGAAGCGGTCATCGGGGCCTCGAAGGTCAGCATTGCGCCTGGGACCGCCCTTTGGCAACATGGGGAAGCGGACTTCGCCGGCTGGCGGAATCGGCCACGACCCGACATTCAAGAGTGGCTGAAATTTCGCCACATAGCGGTCATTGGCGACTGGTTATTGACGCGAAGGTCTGCAGGAATTGATTCCATAACCGAGCGCTAGACTTCCTGCTCTTGCACAACGGAGATGGTTGATGAGCCGACGGACTCTGGGGCAGTGGGCGAGCGTGTTGTGCACGGGCTGGATGTTGGCCGGCTGTGCCATGCTGGGCCAGCCTGAGCCAGTGCGGGTCAACGTAGTTGGCATCGAACCGTTGCCCGGCGAAAGCATGGAGCTGCGCATGGCCATCAAGCTGCGCATACAAAACCCGAATGACGCGGCGCTGGATTTCGATGGACTTTCGATCGAACTCGATGTTCGCGGGTCACCGTTTGCCACTGGTGTTAGCGACCAGCGCCAGAGTGTTCCGCGTTTTGGCGAAATCGTGATTTCCGTGCCGGTATCGGTGTCAGCGTTGGCCGCCGTGCGCCAGGCGATCGGTTTGGCTACCAGTGAGCGGCCAATTGTCGATTACGCGTTGCACGGGCGTCTGGCCGGTACGCGGTTTGGCGGCCTTCGGTTCGAATCAAAGGGCGCAATCGATCTGCCGAAGGAGCTGGCTCCCAATTAGCGAGTCCGGCACTTGCCAACGGTGATAGTGACAGGCGAGGCGTATAAGCGCTATACGGACTCTTCGCCAAGGACGCGTGACGTTCACGATATGTGGCCATAACCAGACTTGCCAATTTCAACTTGATTTTCGTGCGGACAAACATTGCATGATTGCAAAACGAACCGCCGTTTTCATTTCCCTTGCGGCCGCGATTGCGGCATTTTCATTTTGGGCTGGTTACGCGTACTCGGAATTTCGGATATACGAAACCGTCGCGCAGATGGTGCGGAGTTCCGCGCTCACCGCACCCGAGGTCATGTTGCGGTACGCAGACTTGGTCGAGAAAGTGGGTTCTGACGAAGCGAACAGGCGCATGCGGAAGACGGCTCGCGCAATCTTTGAAACACCGGCCCCAAACCTGGATGAGCTGCCGCTCTGGTGTTGCGTGCGCTTACCCTATTTCGGTGCGACGCCCGGATTGGCCGAGATGCGTGCGATGAACGAGCAGAGGACCCAGAAGTTGCGGGAAGAGTTGAAAGCCATTCCAACGCAATGAATTCTGTGCGCTTGTTTTCTGGGACTTCCGGATAGCGGACGTAGCCTGACGTCGCCTTCGGGTCGTGATGGAAGAAATGCGGCTGCTTGCGGCGATCTGCCCGAGCGTCGGCAGTGAAGATCGAAGCGGTCATCGGAGCCTCGAAGGTCAGCATTGCGCCTGGGACCGCCCTTCGGCAACATGGGGAAGCGGACTTCGCCGGCTGGCGGAATCGGCCATGTCCGGACTCTGAGATTGGATAATTCATCGCCTTGAAGCAGACAATGGGTGTGCGCCGTGATGAACCAATGCCCCGATTCGTTTCCCACTCTGATCAAGAGGCCCAGCGCCTTCCTGCCAATGGCGATGTCGATCGCCGCTCTGTTGATGCTTGGGATCGTCGCAGCATCACAGGGGCTCGTCCGAGAGGCCGATGAAGGGGCCTTTGCCCACATCTGGCAACTGCTCATGGCGGGGCAGCTGCCGCTCCTGGCCTATTTCCTGATTCGATGGCTTCCGCGCCTGCCTCAACCGACGGTCTATGTCTTTGCGCTGCAAATCGGGGCGGCGCTCGCTGCGATGGCGCCGGTCTACATTCTTGGACTCTAAGAAAGCAGTCGCTTTCTGATACCCCCTCAGGGTCGTGATGGAAGAAATGCGGCTGCTTACGGCGATCTGCCCGAGCGTCGGCAGTGAAGGTCGAAGCGGTCATCGGGGCCTCGAAGGTCAGCATTGCGCCTGGGACCGCCCTTTGGCAACATGGGGAAGCGGACTTCGCCGGCTGGCGGAATCGGCCATTACCAGACCTTCGGCAGGCAACATAGGGATCTGCGCAAAGCGGCCATCCGCGGCGTGTCGTTCGTTGGGTAGCCACTTCCCCAGAGTGTCGTGCTTTGTGCCTCAACCCGGACCCCGTTCTAAACCAAATCCGCGGAGTCTGGCCTAGCAGCAGCCGACGGTGGACCACGC